>Ga0272448_1001065_pt1 | contig 38712 bp, 28 predicted proteins | sample YNPCB0191_FD_202220 | JGI IMG/M metagenome (GOLD analysis project Ga0272448, IMG submission 202220) | Hot spring sediment microbial communities from Yellowstone National Park, WY, United States - YNP-CB-019-1 | ecosystem: Environmental > Aquatic > Thermal springs > Hot (42-90C) > Sediment...
AAAAAATAATTTTAATTTTCCATTTATAGGTGGGGTTTTTAACGGCTTCGCAGGCAAATTTTCCGATGATGTTCTTTCAAAATTAGACGTTCATGAAGCAAAAATACGATATTTCAACGGTCTGCTGCCCCAATATCCTTTTTTGCTCGTCAGAAAACATTTCGAATAGATTTAAGCTTGCTTCAGGCAATGACAAAAACTCGCCTTCGGCTCAAAAAGGGTCATGATCGGTCTTCCGCTTCGCTGAAATTTATTTGTCAACACGCTTTCAATGGCCATTCAAAAAGATTTCATTGGGGCGACAGACCGTAAACCCCATTCCCCCATATTTTTTTTGTTAGTTAAAATGCGTTACCCTTTGAAGACGGTTTAAAAAAATAGAACCGTCCCCTTTTTTTCCATATTTTTTTGTTAGTTCAAATGCGTTACCCTTTGAAGACGGTTTAAAAAAATAGAACCGTCCCCTTTTTTTCCATATTTTTTTGTTAGTTAAAATGCGTTACCCTTTGAAGACGGTTTAAAAAATAGAACCGTCCCCTTTTTTTCTACAGTCTGTATAAATCAGAAACGAAAAAGCATAAATTATAATTTTATAGCTTGATTTTATTGAATAATATTGGTAATTTTAAAACCATAGAAGATCGATTTATACAGAAGGAAGCAGTCTGTGTTTACAGAATTATACAGACTGTATAAACATTGTTAGACGGACGCCTTCGGCGCACAAATATCGGAGAAAATAATGAATAAAATCAAACGTACTATTATTTGGATATTAAAGCCTTGGCCAGTTCTTGTACCGTTATTGATTGGTTCCATTCATTATTACATTTACTATAATTCGAATGCCGATTTCACTCAGATAAATAAATATGTGAGCGTGGCTATTAAAATTATTGGTGCTTGTATGGTCCTAATTAATATAAACGCAAATTTAGGTGTCTTCAAAAAAGGAAGCATACTAAATATTATTTTTAATTATTTTAAATCCTTTCCATTATTTATGAAAAAACATACCATTTATGGATCAGGTATACAGAGTCAGGCATCTGTAGGTTCCCCTTCAATTGGCATTGTGAAGAATAAATATTCTACCTTAGAAGAAAGGTTATCTGAAATAGAAAAACAATTAAATAATCAGTTTATCCTAATTAATAGTATTCAAAATGACTTGAATAGGAAAATAAAAGAAAATATTGAGAATAGATTATCGGAATTAGGACAAGAAATAAACCAAGTCCATTCAATAATACAAGATTCCATGGTTGGAGGCTTGCATTGGCAAATGCTTGGATTTTCATTGGTTATTTATGGTGCTTGCATTGATATCTGGTAAATAATATGCGTCCAACAACGGCTTTAACCTGATAACGCTATGTCACGGTTTTTTGCTTTCGCTATGCGCGCAAAGACCGCGCCATGTACGCGTTACAGGTTAAGCCAATGTTAGCCCTGCTATTTTGGATATGCAAAAGTGATGATGACACATGTGAAATCCAAAGACCGTGTCGCCCAGTACGGCGAGGTGCTGACGCCAAAGCACATCGTCAACGCCATGCTTGACCTCGTCATGCACGAGACCGAGCGGATTGATTCGCGCTTCCTCGAACCCGCCTGCGGGACGGGCAACTTCCTCATTGAAATCCTGGAACGCAAGCTGAAAGTCGTCGAGAGCCGCTACAGCAAGAGTCAATTGGACTATGAACGCTACGCCATCCTGGCCATATCGTCCATCTACGGTATCGAGCTTCTGGAGGATAACGCCGAGGAATGCCGCAAACGTCTTTTCGAGGTCTTTGATACGGTGTACACGCGGCTTTTCAAGACCAAGGCTAAAGAGCAGTGCCGGGAAGTTGCGCAGTATATCCTCAAATGCAACATTGTCCACGGCGACGCCCTCACCCTAAAGACCGTAGGCGAGAACCCTCGACCGATCGTTTTCTCCGAATGGTCACTAGTCAACGGCAGCATGATCAAGCGGCGGGACTTTGCCTTCCATGAACTGGTGAATCATGGTTCGATGAGGGAACTTCCACTTTTTTCCGACCTTGGCGAGGAAGTCTTCATTCCTGAGCCGATAAAAGAGTATCCGCCGGTGCATTTTCTTGAGGTGGCCCATGCCTACGATGACTAGTTACAACCCCGATGTGCTTTCCTGCCTGGCCAATCTCTCCAGCGACGAGGTCTTCACCCCGCCGCAACTGGCCAACCAGATGCTCGACCTCCTGCCGCAGTCGCTCTGGAGCAATCCCCAAGCCCGCTTTCTGGATCCTGCCTGCAAGACCGGCGTGTTTTTGCGCGAAATCGCCCGGCGGCTCGACCAGGGGCTGAAAGCGCAAATCCCCGATCGGCAGGAGCGTATCAACCACATCTTGAAGCACCAGCTCTTCGGTATTGCGATTACCGAGCTGACCGGCCTGATCTCGCGCCGCTCGCTTTACTGCTCCAAAATCGCCAACGGCAAATATTCGGTCTGCACCGCCTTCAATAATCCGCAGGGCAACATCCGCTTTCGGCGCATCGAGCATACGTGGAAAGACGGCCGCTGTGTGTTCTGTGGAGCAAACCAGGAAAACTACGAGCGCGGCGAAGAGCTGGAAACCCATGCCTATGAATTCATCCACACCGAAAACCCGGAGGAGATATTCAATATGAAATTCGATGTCATCATCGGCAATCCGCCGTATCAGTTGAGTGATGCGGGTTTTGGCCGAAGCGCCTCACCGATCTATCACAGGTTCGTTGAGCAGGCGAAAAAACTCAACCCGCGCTATCTGGTGATGATCATACCGTCGCGTTGGTTTGCAGGCGGAAAAGGCTTAGATAAGTTTCGACAGGAGATGCTTAATGATGATCGCATTCGCAAGTTGGTGGATTTCGAGAATGCTGCCGAGGTCTTTCCCGGCGTAGATGTCGCCGGCGGCGTTTGCTACTTTCTATGGGAGCGCGATTCGCGAGGCCCTTGCGAAGTAACGAACGTTCACCAAGGAGAGAAGACCGTTTCGTTTAGAGCGTTGAACGAATTTCCAACCCTCATTCGCCATGGCCAGGCGGTTTCGATTATTCGCAAGGTACTAGCCAAACAAGAAAAGAGAATGAGTGAGCAGGTTTCGAGCCGAAAACCATTTGGTTTGCCCACAAATGCTCGACCTATGACGACTGGTGATATAGTTCTGCGCTGGCAAAACGGCGAAGGTCCATACAAACGCAAAGATGTAATTGTCGGCGAGGATATGATTGGTAAGTGGAAGGTCATTACCTCATATGTGGGATATGATCATGCCGGCAATCCAGGTAAGGATGGTCGGCGTCGTGTGTTTGCCAAGATAGATATCCTGCCACCCCAAACGATTTGTACAGAAACGTACTTAGTTATCGGAGCTTACGAGAAACAGGAACAAGCTCAAAATCTTGTCAGATACATGAAAACCAGATTTTTTCGCTTTCTCGTTGCCCAATTCATGTATTCGCATCACATCACTAGGGAAGCCTATTCTTTTGTTCCCATCTTGGATATGGATACCGAATGGACTGACGAAAAGCTTTACAAACGATATGGTCTTACCCAGGAAGAGATAAATTTCATAGAATCGAAGATCCGTCCGATGGACACTGACCCGGAGCCAGACGATGAGTAAAGACTTCTTCCCACGGCGGCCGCAGGTACAGCCCAAAATCTACGCCTACGAGGACACCCACCCGCAGTATGCGGGATTACTCAAAGTCGGTTACACGACAAAAGATGTTCGGGAGCGCGTGGCGGAACAATATCCCACGCGCCGGCCCGGCCAGCCGCCCTATCGCATCGTGCTGGAAGAGCCGGCCATGCGCCGCGACGGCACGGTCTTCACCGACCGCGACGTGCACCGCATGTTGCGCATCAACGGGATCAAGAATCCCGAAGGGGAATGGTTCCGTTGCACCGTGGAGCAGGTCAAGGCGGCGATCATCGCCGTACGGGAAGGACAACTCTTTGAAGAACAGCGGTCGCTGGACTTCACAATGCGGCCGGAGCAGGAAGCTGCCGTTGAGAAAACGATAGCCTATTTCAAAGCCTATCGCCGCGACAATCACAAGCCACCGCATTTCCTCTGGAACTGCAAGATGCGCTTCGGCAAGACCTTTGCCGCCTACCAACTGGCGAAGCGGATGGGCTGGAAGAAGATCCTCGTCCTGACCTTCAAGCCGGCGGTGCAGAGCGCCTGGGAAGAAGATTTACGCTGCCATGTGGATTTTCAAGGCTGGCAGTTCATCGCCAGCAAGGACGTGCCGCCGCAGGGAGACCCGGCGTATGATAAACACCGCCCGCTGGTGTGCTTCGGCTCCTTCCAGGACTATCTGGGCCGCAATCCCTCGACCAACGGCATCAAGACCAAAAATGAGTGGGTGCATGCCACGCATTGGGATTGCGTAATCTTTGACGAATACCATTACGGCGCCTGGCGCGAAAAGGCCAGAGAGCTGTTCGAGGCCGAGGATGAAAGGGAGCGCAAGTTCGCCGAAGGCGAGGGCATCGAATACTTCGATGAAGACATCCTGCCCATCACGTCATACCATTACCTCTACCTCTCCGGCACGCCATTTCGGGCCATTGCTACCGGTGAGTTCATCGAGGAGCAGATTTACAACTGGACCTATTCGGATGAACAGAAAGCCAAGGAAGAATGGCAAGGGCCGAATAATCCTTACGCACCCTTGCCGCGCATGGTGCTGATGACCTACCAGTTGCCGGATGCCATCCGGGAAGTCGCTCTGCGGGGGGAATTCAACGAGTTCGACCTGAATCTGTTTTTCTCTGCGGAAGGCGTGGGCGTCAACGCTAAATTCAAGTATGAAAACGAGGTGCAGAAATGGCTGGATCTGATTCGCGGGGAGTATCTTCCCACCAGTATCGACAATCTCAGGCTCGGCGCGCAGAAGCCGCCGCTTCCTTTTTCCGACGTCAGACTATTGGAGGTGCTTTCGCATACGCTATGGTTTCTACCGAGCGTCGCTTCCTGTTACGCCATGCGCAATCTGCTTTTAAAGCGGCAGAACCGCTTCTACCACGACTACAAAGTCATCGTCGCCGCGGGAGCTGCGGCGGGGATCGGCGTCGCCGCCCTGCCGCCGGTGCTTGAGGCCGTGGGCGATCCCCTCAAGACGAAAACCATTACTTTGACCTGCGGCAAACTGACTACCGGAGTTACGGTTCGACCGTGGACGGGCGTCTTCATGCTGCGCAATTCTTCCAGCCCGGAGACCTATTTTCAGGCCGCCTTTCGCGTGCAGAATCCGTGGGTCATTAGAAACCCTGATGGGGCCTCGCCCAATGAAGAGCTGATCCTCAAAGAGGAATGCTATGTGTTCGACTTCGCCCCGGATCGCGCCCTGCGGCAGATTGCAGACTATAGTTGCCGCCTGAACGTCAATGAGGACGACCCCGAAAAAAAGGTGGAGGAATTCATCCGTTTTCTGCCGGTGCTGGCTTACGACGGCAGTTCCATGAAGCAGATCGACGCCGCCGGCGTTCTGGATATGGCCATGAGCGGAACCACGGCGACGCTGCTTGCGCGACGCTGGGAGAGCGCCCTGCTGGTTAACGTGGACAATGATACCATGCGGCGGCTGATGGACAATGAGCAGGCGATGAAAGCTCTGATGAGCATCGAGGGCTTTCGCAACCTCAACCAGGAAATCGAAACCATCATCAATAAATCCGAAGCCGTGAAAAAAGTGAAAAAAGAGGCCAACGACAGGGAGCTTTCCCCCAGGGAACAAAAGCAATTGACGGAAGAGGAGAAGGAATACAAAAGCCTGAGAAAGAAGATTCAAGAGAAACTCATCAAGTTCGCCACGCGGATACCCGTCTTCATGTTTCTGACGGATTATCGGGAAAGAACCCTAAGGGATGTCATCACGCAGTTGGAGCCGGGCCTATTCAAGAAGGTAACCGGCCTGACGGTCAAAGACTTCGAGCTGCTGGTCAGTCTGGGGGTCTTCAACAGCGCTCTGATGAACGATGCGGTGTATAAGTTCAAGAGATACGAAGACCCCAGCCTCGTTTATACGGGCATCAACCGACATGAAGGGGAAGACATCGGACTTTACGACACGGTTTTGAGACAAAGAGAGAAAACGGCTACGTTGGAAAATCAAACCGAGACGAGATAGGCGTAGGTCCGCAGTTATCGGCCGCGATGTTGGTAGCCCTGGCCGCGGCCGTGATGATGATAGATGTCGGCTGTAATAGGGCTGAGATTTGCCAAAGAGACAACTAAGGCTACGATAAAAATTATCACAGCCACCGGAGCCGCCCAACGTAAAAGGGTTTTACGCCCCGCCGGACGAGGCTTGAAGTAGCACCACAGAAGAGACCAGTTAAAATAGACGTGGAAGGAAGCGGCAATCAAAAACAGCAGCGCCATGTTAATGTGCAGCGCTTTCCATTGCCCATTGCTGAGAAGAAAATCGGCCGGACCCCCCTGCGACCCGCCGGGGAGAAAATAGAGCACAATGCCGGTAAGAGCCAGGATTGTACCACACAAAGCCAGCACCAAAGAGGCTAATTCCTGAAGATAACGCATACCGCATCCTCCCGTTTTTGTCCCTTTATTGAACCGCCATCAATACGGCATTTTTTTACGGCCTGTTATAATGCATAGATAGTCATAATAGCCTCTTTCTCGATGGATGGCCAGGACTTGGCAAATGTACAACGATTCGCTGGGCATAGAGAAAAAAGCGACATGATTTTTTGCCTTCCGGGGCTTTGACACGTCGGCGTGAAAAGCTCTATACTTTCAAGAGTTTGACTGCTGATGTTGCTTGAGAAAGCTATTATCGAGAACCAAAAAAATGAATCGCTACGCATCTTTTTGTGACGACTTTTACGTCAACATGAATCTGAGCACGGAAATGGAGTTGCCGGCCAATCGGGAGACGGTCTTGCACTTTTTTGAGCGCGTGCAAAAAACCTACCCGACGATGCGAAACTTCTATTGCCGGGAGCAGGGGGATTTTATTTTGGAGGAGGACCGTGAGCAGGGAAGGTATCGCTGGTGTACGATTGAGCCGCGACGGGTATGTTCCGGCCAGGTGAATCCCGAATCTATCGAGGAAGCCGTCGCCCAGCATAAACTGATACTGGAGCTGGCGCCATATATGCTTTCTCTCAGTCCTTTGGACTGCGAAGCGCTGGACCTGCTTTTCGGCTTCGACTTTACCTATCAGGGGAACCACAATCATTTGATGGCCGAAGTGTTAGGCGTTTGTTCGGCGTTCGAACCGATCTTGAACCTGCCTGGGGCGAGGGTTATCAACTACGAGCCTTCATTGACGATTGCGGTGGACCCGGAATGCCGGCTTCAGTTACGGGTGAATGTCGAGGCGCGGACGAACGCTTATCAAGTTCGCACCGGCGAATATCCGGAGGAGCAACTCAGCATTTATGTTACCGCCCGACAGTACGGCAGCCTTTCCCCGGATACGACCTTCGTCGAGACACTCGCCCGCTTGCAAAAGCACTGTTTTGAACTAATCGACAACTATGTCATCGAAAACATTCTCCAGCCGCTGAGCAGGGCGATTTCCTTGCGGTGATAAGAAGTGTTTCCCCGGGGAGTCGTGGTGCGGTTATACTGCGGAAGAAAATCTCCTCTGGCCGCAACCGGATGGTAACCCTATAATTCGAGCGAGATTAAGGACTAAGCTTGCGGCTCCGGTGGATGTATTATGGACCCATCGCAAAGTGAGTATTTAGGAAGGCGTTCGCTGGGCGAGGTCCACCGCACGGTTTCCATTCCTCCCAGCCGCTGGTGGCGCAGGGTGTTTGCTTTTGCCGGTCCGGCCTACCTCATTTCCGTCGGCTACATGGACCCGGGCAATTGGGCGACGGACATCGAAGGCGGCGCGCGCTTCGGCTATCGCTTGCTCTGGGTGTTGCTGATGAGCAACCTCATGGCCGTCTTGTTGCAAACGCTCAGTGCGCGGTTGGGAATCGTCGCCGGACGCGACCTGGCCCAGGCCTGCCGCGACGAATACCCCCGGCCGGTGAACTACGTTCTGTTCGTCTTGTGCGAGATCGCCATTGCCGCCTGCGATCTGGCCGAAGTGCTCGGGTCGGCAATCGGGCTGAACTTGTTGTTCGGCCTGCCGATACTGTGGGGTGTGCTTCTGACAAGTTTCGATGTTTTGTTGCTCTTGCTGATTCAGCACTACGGCATTCGCAAGCTGGAAGCTTTTATTCTTTTGTTGGTAGCCACGATCGGCGGCTGCTTCTTTATTGAACTGTTCCTCAGCAAGCCGGAGTTGAGTGAATTAGGACGAGGCTTCGTCCCACACATGCTTTCCGGCGGGGAACTGTACGTGGCCATCGGCATTCTCGGCGCGACGGTGATGCCCCACAACCTGTATCTTCATTCCGCTCTGGTCCAAAGCCGCGATGTCAGTCGTAACCGCAGCGCCGTGGCCGAAGCCTGTCGCTACAATCTGTTGGATGCGGTTGTCGGGCTGAATTGCGCGTTTTTCGTGAATGCCGCTATTCTCGTGGTGGCCGCGGCCACTTTTCATACGCGGGGTATCGTCATCAACGAAATCGGCGAAGCGCATGCCATGCTCGAAGGGCTATTGGGCAGTTGGTTGGCGCCGTATGCTTTTGCCCTGGCGTTGCTCTGTGCCGGCCAAAGCTCGACCATCACCGGCACGCTGGCCGGACAAATAACGATGGAGGGTTTTTTGCAATGGCGCATTCGCCCCTGGCTCCGCCGGCTGATTACGCGGACGATGGCCATCGCGCCGGCCGTGGCGGTGATCCTGCTGACCGGCGATGAAAAACACAGTGTGTATCGTCTGCTGATTTTCAGCCAGGTGATTCTCAGCCTGCAACTGTCGTTCGCCGTCGTACCGCTGGTGCGTTTCACCGGCAGCAAACTGAAAATGGGCGACTTCGCCAATCCGCGATGGCTCCAGGTTTCGGCCTGGACTGTGGCCGCGATTATTATTTTGTTAAACGCCAAGCTGGCGGCTGAGGAAATCGCCGTCTGGATAAAAGCCAGCGGTCAGTGGAGCTGGTTGCTGGGCGGTTTCTGTTGTCCTATCACCTTGTGTTTGTTGGTGCTGTTGGGCTACTTGATTTTCCGGCCGGAGACGGCGCCGGTCAGGGTAAGGGAAGTTTCTGCGGAGGAAATTGCACGGCGGGCGATGCGCGGCAGCCGGCGCTACCGCCGCATCGGCGTGGCCCTGGACGCCGACGCAACGGACGCCGCCATGCTGGCCGAAGCCGTTGCGCTGGCCAAGGCTCACCGTGCGGAACTGCTCCTCATGCACGTCGTCGATGGCGTAGGCGGCACGTGGTACGGCCCTCAAACCGGAGATCAGGAAAGCCGAGACGACGAAGCCTATCTCTCAGCTCTGGCCCAGCGGTTGCGCGCGGAGCTGAAGCCGGAAGAAGTGCCGGCCTTGGAAACCGTGCTCGGCTACGGCGAAGCCGCCGCACAACTGGTCGCGCTGGCACGCGAGAAGAACGTCGATCTGATGGTCCTCGGCGGGCATGGGCATCGGGGACTAGTGGACATCATTCAAGGGGTAACGATTTCCGGCGTCCGCCACGGCTTAGACATTCCCATCGTCGCCATCCGCGGCAGCCGAGAAAAATAACTTCCCGAAACGGCAAGCGCGGGAGGATGTAAACGACTCTCACCGGCAATGGTGATCATCCCAGGCCGTGCTTGGAGAGCTTATCGCGGAAGGTGGAAAGTTTCATGCCCAGCGCGGCGGCAGCGGCGGATTTATTGCCGCCGGCTTGTTGCAAGGCATTAAAGAGCAATTCGCGCTCTGTGCGGTCGATGGTTTCCTGGAAAGGGCCGGTGGGGAGAGGGCGTTTTTGGGCGGCGGCTTCCAATTCCTTTTGCAGCACATCACCGGTAATCGCCCCCCCGCTCAGGAGATATACTCTTTGCAGTACGTGTAATAACTGACGAACGTTGCCCGGCCAGTCATAGCGGCGCAACACCTCGACGGCCGCCGGTTCAAACTGCACTTCGCCTTCCTTGACGATGCGTTTCAAGAGATGTTCGGCCAGAGGCTGAATATCGTCGCGGCGCATCCGCAACGGGAGAATGTTCACCCGTAACACGTCCAAACGATAGAACAGGTCTGCACGGAAACTTCCGACAGCAACTTTCTGCGAAAGCTCCTGTTTGGTAGAAGCGATAATCCGCACGTTGGCGCGGATGGGCGTAGTCCCGCCGACGCGCTCAAAAGTCTTTTCCTCAATGGCACGCAGCAACTTGGCCTGATGTTCCAGGGGAATGTCATCGACATCGTCCAGGTAAAGCGTTCCTCCTTCCGCCAGCTCGAAGCGGCCTTTGCGCTGACGTTCGGCGCCGGTAAAAGCGCCTTTTTCGTGGCCGTAAAGCTCGCTTTCGATCAGTTGGCTGGGGAACAACGCGCAGCCGACCTTGACAAACGGAAAGTTGCGCCGCGTTGAGTTGCGGTGAATGGTAATGGCCACGAGGTCCTTGCCGACACCGGTTTCGCCGCATAGCAACACGTTGGCATCCGAGCGCGCACAAATCTCAATCAACCGTCTGACCTGACGTGTTTCCGCCGACTTGCCGACGATCGCCTGGTCGATGTTTCCAATCGTGGTTTCCGGCGGTTCATAGGGTTGGGCGGCGGCTGCCCGTCGAGCGGATTCTATGCGGGCCAGAAGCGGAAAGATGTCTTCGTTGTCAAACGGTTTGGTCAAAAAGTCGAAAGCTCCGAGTTTGCCCGCCTCAACCGCCAGCGGAATGCTCCCGTAAGCCGTCATGATAATCACTTCCGCCTCGCCGAGCCGATCTTGTTTGATGCGTTTTAAGAGTTCCAGACCGTCGATTTTGGGCATTTTCAAATCGGCCACCACTACGTCGAACCGGTCCTGGAGCAGCTTTTCCAGGGCTTCCGCCCCATCGTTGACGGCGACTACTTCGTGTCCTTGCGCGGCCAGATCGCGGGCAAGCGTGATGCGCTTGATTTTCTCGTCTTCAGCCAGAAGGATTTTCATGTTCCTCTGCGGAAGCGTTTCACCGATGGTTCTCAATCTCTCGTCCCGCCTTATCCTTTCCTTGATGCGGCACAACACACGACCGGCGGCAGACTTTAATAGGAAGCCATATCCCAGACGATGTGCTCAGCCAGCGCGGCGATGGTTCGCCCGTCCAATAAGGCGAATCCGCCGAGGGCGTCCGGCTGCACGGTGAGCACGGTGATCTTGCCGGCCGCTTCGCCAGGGTCGATTTCGAATTCCGGCTTGGTGTCGCGGGCAAGTGAGCCGGGCAGCAAGCCGCAGTCACGGGCCAGCAATACCATCACCCGATCACAAGCAGCCGCCGCCTTGAGAATGTTTGCCGGCGTAAGGTGTGATTCACCGGGCGTGATGAACACGGGAAACATCTTCGCCAGCAATTTTTTGGAAAGCAGGGCGCCCAGGCCTTCATTGCCCCACAGCAACCCTGGGCCGGACAGTAACTGAACCTTGTGCAAATTTCGGTTGGTAATGGTAATGGCGGAAATCGGTTCCGGCGGCGTTTTTTTGCCGGGGACTCCGCCTGGCTCAACTTCATGCATACGAAAAACGGCGGCCAGAATATCCGCAATCTCGTTGTCCGCAAACGGCTCCACGGCGTAATAGAAGATTTTGTATTTTCGATAATCGCTTTCCGATGTTCCACCGGCGGCGCCGAAAACCACTACCCGTGACTGCGGCGCACGGCGATTAACTATCTCCACCAAAGAAGGACCGAGGCCGCCCAGGCTGGCGGCGTCGAAAAACACCGGCCGCTCTCCATCTCTTGCTAAAGCCCGTTCCAAACTCTCACGGTCGGCCGCCGGCTCTACATCGCAGCCTAAACATGTCAGCTTCCGCGATTGTTCAGCGGCGGAAGTCTGGTCGGCGTTGACCAGTATCAACCGACGCGGCTTGCAATTGCCTTCTTCTTCATGCCGCGTGGTACAAACGCAAGCGATCCAGCCTTCTCCGCAAGGGTCAGTGAGCAACAAACTCGGTTTTTGCGTCACCGCCTGGTTAACTTCCATCACCACGCCGGAAACCGGCGAAGGAACGATAATCGGAGTTTTCCCACCGGCGGTAAGCACCCCGGCCAGAGGCAAACCTTGATAAACCACTTCTCCGATGCGCGGCAGACGAACCTCGGTAGGCTGTACGCCCCGCAAGCCGGGCAAGACCGCACCCACGCAAGCCGAACCATCGACTTCCACTCTTGCCCAGACTTCGTCCCAGAAAACCGGCGGTTTAGGGGCGACTTCAGCTTCCACGACTGTAGCAGCCGGACCTCCTTCGCCGGAGAGCATTTCCTTCATACTCAGCACCCGACGAACCGCCCAGGTTATCTCCTCTGTGGTAAACGGCTTGGTTACATAATCGCAAGCTCCCAGGCGCATGGCCGCTGAAGCATTCGGGATACTGGGATAGCCGGTGATAATCAGGACAGGCACATCCGGCTTTTTCTCCCGAAGCTTTTCGAGAAACTCGATGCCATCCATGTTGGGCATCTTTATATCCAGAAGAACAATGTCGTAGTCCTTTTCTGTGGCCATTGCAAGGCCCCGTCGCGCGTCGGTGCTCACGTCCACCTTAAACCCTTGCCGCGAAAAAATCCGCTGACAGGCCTGGCAAACTACTTCCTCGTCATCCACTACGAGCAAAGGCCGCTCTGCTGCCATGGCTTAACCCTCCCCTTAGAATGTGCAAGTTGTACCCGCTTATCAAATCAGGAGCCTGAGTGCGCATTACGCAGGTGCAAATAGTGTGCCTTAAAGAAATTCCGGCTAGTAAAATCTTCTTGCCTGGTATGCTACCTTGCAGGGCCTACAGGACCTAAGTCTATGCCCAAGAATAACTTATGCACTAAAAATTTGCGCGTCTGATGAATAGCCTTGTACTTTATTGGCATTCAAGAAAAGCTAAAAAGATCGAGGTTTTATGTATTAAGAATTTGACGCTGTATGACTGTTTATACAGCTTTCCAAACTGTTATTCGCAGAATTTTAATTTCTCGGTCAGTAACCGAGGGAGAGGTATGAAAAAAGCCGGTCTGGATCACGTCCAGACCGGCTCATTTTACAGATTAAGCCTTAGTCAGTCGAGCAAAGTCGCCAAAATCCGTCCAGCAACCTTATGGGCTGGCAGGCTCACCGCACGCTAAAGCCACAGGCACGGCAATCGCGGTAGCCACGAGACCGGCAACAATAATCGGGTTGCTGAGTAGCATTTTCAATGTCCCACCGCCACCGGCACAACAGTTTTGCGTGTAAACAATGGCCTTCTTTTGCGCAGCCGGCGGGGCGGTCCTGGCCGACCAGATACGGAACAGACCTTGTGCTTCTTTGCCCGCTGCTACTCGATACACTCCGCCGCGTAGTCCCGGAATAGTAAACTGTCCGTTCTCAGTGGTGGCTGTGCGTGCGACTTCCCGATCTTGAGCCAGCAGGGATACAGGCACACCAGCTACGCCGCCTTTTTGTAGATCAACCACTTGCCCATGCAAAACACCGCCATCGGCAAGTTCAATATCCACTACCGCCGGCGTGGGAGCAGGAGTTGCAGAGAACGCGAGCTCCGGCAGGCACAACCCTACTGTTGCCCACGTTACCATCATCCATTGCAGAAGCGTTTTGAGCTTCATTTTTTAATCTCCTAGAATAGTAATTACCTATTTTACCGGCCCCAGTTAATAATAGATAACCTGGGAGCTTTAGGAAGGTCCTTGCTCCCGTTTCGAGTTGTTAGGTTTTCACCTTTCTTTTATCGACGTGTTTAAGGCTTGTATTGAAGAAAAGGATTTACAAAACCACGCCGTTTTTTCTGGTTTAGCTACGTTTTGCGCGAGGGCAAGATTCCTGCTGCCTGTTACAATCGCCTCAGGATTATGGCAGCAGAGGTTTACAGCGGTTTCTTTTCCTTCAAGGTCGGCTATCCGTTGAAATGCCTCACTCATTTTCGGCGTGCGATACTTTGACCCATGGGCATCGGTGGCAACGAAATGGACCAGCTTTTCCTTGAGCAAAGTTTCGGCAAACCTTTGCACAGCAGAGCCGAACTCGCCTGTCAAGCTGCCCGTCGTTATCTGGAACAAACATCCCGCGACAGCTAACCGGCGCAGAACCTCAGGCCGACGAAGAATGCCCTGATTACGTTCAGGATGTGAAAGGATGCCGACAATCCCCATCCGGCTCAGTTCCCTCAATAATCCTTCCAGTGGCAGATAGACTTCGTGCGGCAGTTCAAGGAGGACATATTGGCGGCGGTCAGCCAGGGTCAGCACTTCGTCAGCGGCGATTCTTTTCGGTAAGTCGGCCTCAATGCGTACGTCAGCTCCCGGGAGGACTCGGAGCGGCAAATGATGCTGAAGAAGCATTTCCTTCAGTTGCTTCACAGCATGGCGAACGGCCGTGGCAGAGTTCCGCGCATGTCGGCCTAATTGGTGTGGGGTAACAATCACTGTGCTGATACCATCGGCCAGCGCCAGCTCCGCCATGTGCAGTGTTTCATCCCAACTGTTCGGCCCGTCATCCAGCCCTGCCGCCAAGTGGCAGTGGATATCCACAAACGGTCGAGCAGCAAATGTGTTGTCAAAAAGGTTCTTTATCGCATCCATTGAGATTGCAAGCGACCTTTGAGAGCTTCGCGGAGTTTACGTTCGATAGTGGAATTATAGGGCGTGCGTTGCAGGCACCAGCGCAGGTGAGTTTCGGCTTGAGCATAGCGCCCCAATTGCAATAGGCTGATGCCGAGGCGGTAATGCGCGGCGTAATTGTTCGGATCGCACTGTAAGGCTTTTTGCAGGCAGTCGAGCGCCTCCTCATTTCGCCCTAGAGCGGCATAGGCTTCTTGGGCTTCGAGCCAGAATCTCGCGGCTGCCTCGCCATGCTGGTTTTGCGCTTCCGCGAAGGCCAATTCCGCCCGGCGACTATGCAATAGCGTCAATTGTTCCGTCGGACAACGATTAGCGCAAGCGGCGGACAATGTGCGTAAAGCCGGCAAGTCGGGCTGGAATTCTTGAATGATGCTTTCGCACAGGCTTGGCAAGTTTTCCGGCAACGTGGCGGCCACAAGATCGCCGATGACTTGCCGTTGGGTTTGGCGTCCGGTTTGAAAAGCACGCCGCGCAAACTCCAGCCAGCCGGTCGTATCGCCGATTAAAGCCGCTTGACGCGCAGCGGCATACAGTACCACTCCGTCATGCGGCCGGACGCGCAATGCCTGAGCAATACACGCTTGAGACGCTTTCGGACTGCCGCCCCACAAAAAAGCCAAATCGGCGAGATAAACATAAGCCCGACCTTCGAGCGGACAAAGCCGCAACGCCCGATGTGCCGCCTCTAAGGAGTACTGCAAGTGGCGCCAATGTGGGCCGCAGGCGCGCTCCAGCCATTCCATCAGGGCGGCGCGAGTCGCAAAGGGTTGACGCGAAATCGCATCCGCGAGATGACTCAACGGGATAGCATTCTCCGAGACGCTTTGGTGAAGCTCGAACAATTCCCGATGAATCTGAGCCAGCTTAAGATAGGCCGAAAAGTGGACCGGCGACCAGCGTACCGCTGTCGTCAGCCATTTCAAACGCTTGTCCAATACTGCTATTTTGCTCTCAACTTCATTTTCGCTTGGCGGATCCGTCGCCTCCTCGCGTCCATCGACAAGGCATCGTTCCCAATAGGTTTGGGCCGCTGCCATCCCGAATTGCTCATAAACCATCCAACAGCCGGCGACGCTCAACACCCCCACAGCAGTCGCCCAGGCCGGTGAAAAAGAAAAACCTTTTCGTTGCAGATAACCTTGTACAGAGTTTTCTGCCGCAAGCTGTGAGGGTTGCTTAATAGTCTCTTTTTCATCCGAATGAGCCGTTCTAAGAGCACAGGCGGCCAGTAACGACACGAAAGCAGTGCAAGCCGGGACATACCATACAAAGTCCACCAGCGCATGGCAAAGCGAGGCCACCAGGCTTGCCGTAAGTGCCGCCGCACAGAGTCGAACGCGGTGCGATCTTCGAAAAATCAAGCCGCAAAGACACCAATAGCCGCAGAGCACAATAGCTGCTGACATCAAACCCACGCCTACCAAGCCGGTCTCCAGGGCCACCTGCAAATAGCTGTTTTCGGCGTGAGTAAACTCTGTAGTCTCGTTTTCGAGCGATTGGCCGAAAAGTGGATAGACTTCCCGAAAGCTTCCCACTCCGCTGCCCAGAATCGGAAAGGCTTTAACGGCTTCCAGTGTGTTGGCCCAAACAGTGCGCCGCGCTGCGGCGCGATCGAGCCTCTCCAACGAACCGGAAGAAATATCCTCCAGCCGCCGGCTAATCCGCTCGTGTCCTGCGAGTATGAGGCTTACGACCAGTATCGCCCCTGCTGCGAACAGTACGCCGAGAAAACGATGACTGAGCGGAGCCACACGGTGACAGAGGAGGGTGCCTACTGCTGCGGCGGATAAGAAGGCGATAATCCCACCTCGAGAAAGCGAAAAGAGAACAGCGAAAAAGACAATTCCCAGCCCCAGCCAGAGAAAATACGGCGTCAAATTGTCCCACTGGTTTGGTCCCGCGAAACTGCCGGCGGCTATTGTCGGCCGGGCCTTGGCGGCAGGTCTGCTGCGCGACGGCTGTCGCAGTATGCTATGGAGCCACCAGATGAGCGGCCCGATCCCCAGGGCGAGAAAGTGTGCAAAATGGTTGCGGTTGCTGAAGCTGCCTTTGACGGCATCTTTGGTGTTGGTAAAGGGATGTTCATAGAACCAGAAGAACTTTCCGTTACCGGCGAAAAACTGCACCACCCCAAAGGCCGCAACAATCACCACCGCCCCGGCACACCAGCGCAGCAACCGTTCGATGTCTTCTACGTTATGCAAACGCTGGACGGCTATGAGAAAGAGCAATGCATAATCAATAAATAACATGAGTCCGGCGAGCGTTTCAGAGGGCGCGAACGAGAAGCAAGGCCAGCATCCTAAAGCCGCCGGCGTTTGCCCGATAGGCTGCCAGAGCGGCAATAGCTCCGCAGCCTGGGGATGAAGCCGGGTGAGCAACCAGTGCGGCAAAGGAATAATTTGCAGGACCAGCAGCGCCGCGCCGGCCATGAACCAGGGCAGCGCCGTAACCGGCCGCCACGGTTGGGAAGAGCCCAGCATTTGTCGAACCGACCATGCCCAAGCCGCTCCGACAGCTAAGACGGTCAAAACCAGTTGTCCGACGGCGTGCCGCCCACCCATCAACAAAGGGACAAGAAAAATCGCCCCGGCCAGCCCGGCATCGACCGCCGCGAGCAGTTGCTGTTCCAGGGTGCGTTTTCCTGCTAGAGCCACCCTACCGAACCTCCCACACTAAACCGGAATAGCGCGCGCATAATATCTACGACAGCAGTAAGCGGAGTTTGTTCTACGGAAACGATGTCGCCGGGAGCCAAAGCCAGATTGTCCTCTCCGTTTTTAGCGGCGTGAATGCTCACACAAATGCGGACCGGCTCTTGCGCACCACTAAGGCGCCGAATCACCAATACTTTCTCGGCGGCAGGATTGGAGCATCCGCCGGCTAAGGCCAGGGCATCCAGCACCCGCAACTCCTTTTCGGCCGGGTAAGGAATCTCGCCCGGCTTCTGCACCAACCCCATCACATAAACCGGCGGCAAAACCCGTCGCGGCACGAAAATCACATCGCCGTCGTGCAACTCCGGCAATTGTGCCTCGCCGTTTGCAGCAGCAGTCAAATCGACTTTGATAACAGTCATGCCAGGCGACGGAGAAAGACGCTGTTCGAGACCAGCCGGCGTTACCGATACGTTCGCTCCGGCGGTTTCCTGGCTTTGTCTATAAAGGGCCAATTGTCGGGAATCCGTACGGCGGATTTCCACTTCCGTACCGGCTTCCTTGCTCAGCCCTCCGGCGGCCAGCAAGGCGGTCATTAAGGAAGTCGAGCCGCGCGGCAAGGTATGCCGGCCCGGATTGGTTACCGCCCCAATGACCGTAACCTGGCTGGTGTAGCATTGCTTCATGGACAGGGTAATACAGGGTGTGCGGAACAAACCGCGGTTAATGCTTTCGGCGTTGATTAACTGTTCCGCCTGCTCTATTTCCAAGCCGCCCACGTTCACTCGACCTACCAGGGGAACAAGCAGCGAACCATCCTGAGCGACCCTGCTGGGCGTGGTGGTGGTCGTAAGCTTGGTAAAATCGGTAATCATCGTTACGTCCAGCACATCGCCCGGCTGGATTACCTCGGAGCTGATGGACTGTTCCGCCAGTCCTGCTAGATTGATCGACTCAAGATTTACCACGGGTGGGGCTATCAGCTCCGGCGGCAACTTTGACGCCCGATATACACGCCCCGCACAACCGCCGGGGCAAACCGCAAGCACAACTGCCGTCAGTAAGGCTGCGGCCCTGGAAAGATATGCTTCTCTACGCTGCATCCCGATGATAGAATGAAACAAGTTTTTGCCTTTTCTGCCAACAGATGAGTTATTCTCGGTCAAACCGGCTGACTTGAAGACGAGCCAAATCTAAAGAGGTCGAGGAAAATAACGAATTATCTCAGTGCCGGTCAAGGCCGAATCAATCATTAAAAACGGCCTAGATGAAGATGGTGCTTTGCCCCTCTACGATATTCCGGCAACAAGAGTGCGTTAGTTGCAATTGATGGCCGTTAGCCAAAAAACGGCTTTATTTTTATGGTTGGAGATAGTGACCGGAGAGCATCTTTTCTATTTTGTGGAAGTTCACCAACTTGCCGGCTCTGGCTTTTCCCGCCATCCTTGCCTTCTATCTAATGCTCCCTGGCGTGGCGGAAGTTGCCGTCCTTACGGTCGTTTAGACGCCGGTGCATATACTTGACGATGATAACGGTCGATTATCGTGGGGAAATCCCAGCGGGTTATTTGATCCGGGCGGAAAACAACTTCAACCCCTTCCAGTGTCCCGATGAGCGGTCGGGAGCGCGGCAGTCGCAAGATTATTTTTTTTGGCGGCCGGCGATGAGGAGCTTCGAACTTGACCTCAACGCCGTTCTGTACTCCGCGCACCAGCAAGCTCATTTCGCCGAAATGGGTCGGCGCCCGCTCAATGTGTATCTCGCGGCCTTCTTCGAGCCACCAGTCAGGTACCGCCGGAAGCAGCCACAGCTCATCGCCCGCTTCGTGAATCAGCATGTGACGCAGCATCAAGGCATAGTTCGACGCACCGGTAGGGTGAGGAATCGTGTCGTTCCAGGCAGTCCGAGTGTGAAAATAAATTCCCTCAGGAAAAGCGTTGGTTGCCGTGGAGTGCAACAAGTACCAGTAGAAATCTTCAACGACCTGTTCATCTTCATTGCGGACCAGATGGGCCATGGTAGTATAGGCGCCCATATAGGGATGAATTACGGCTTGCAAGCCATGGATTTGATCGGGGTCGGAGCTTTTCAACCAGCGGATCGTACCTTCGATATATCCGCCGCCATGTCGCCGACGGACTTCGTCGATGAGCGCTTCGACGCGCGGTTCATTTGCTGCGAACAGCGGGGTAGGCCAAAGCGTCTCGGTGTTGCCCCAATGGGTGCCATTTTGCTCCCAGCTTGGTGGAAAATACGGCACGCCGAGTTTTCGCCAGGCCTCGTCGATAGCTGCGCGATAAAGCTTTGCTTCTTCAAATAGTGCCGTCGCCTCGTCGGTTTTGTTCAATGCCTGGGCGGCGTCGGCCGTGCAAAGCATTCCGCGGAGGTTCCAGAAGTCATAACCGACGATGTGGTGCCGCCCATCCCAAAGATGTTCGCCGTCAGCCACAGCCGCAGGCAGCAGCCCAACATAAGGTGAATCTGGCGGAGCTTGACGACGCGCCTGCATGATCCAATCAACGGCCTTACGCATGTGGGGATAAACCTTTTCCAGCCATGCTTGATCGCCGGTAATCTTCCAGTATTGCCAGAGAGCCCAGAGGGCCTGGCCGTTGGCGTCAAATTGGTTTTTCTGGCTTTCGAATCTGCCGTCGGGGCGCTGACACCGAAGAAAAGATTCGATTGCTTTCGCCGCAACGTCCCAGAGGCCGGCCTCTTCTAACTCCATCAACTGGTAAGCGCCGTCACGAATGTAAAAGGTTTCGTAAAAACCTTCGCCGCCGTGTAATTGGCCGTTGTCGCCGGCGATCAGTTGGCACACATGTGCGGCGCGCAGCGCATCGCTCGCCTTCCGGCAGGGGACATCGATCTGTGCAGCCGAGGACAACAGGCCTTTCCAGTAGTCCACGGTCCGCTGAAGCCAGACTGCGGGGTCTTCCTGGTCGAAAGCCGCTGGGTCTTCGACCGGCATAAACGGCTCGCGGATCACCACCGTCGCTTTGCCGTTGGGTTTCAGCGGCCAGGAGTACTCTTTAATTTTAGCCGGTTCTTTACCGAAACTTTCTACGGCGAGTCTGGCCGCAGCAGACTGCGGGCCGGAGTTCGTAGCGGTTACTTCCACCCAAACCAGAAAGTTCTCCCCTTCTGTAGGCCAGGCGAACGCCTTCTGCCAATCTTTCACACCGGGTAAGGGCGTGGCCCAAATCTTAAAATCGTAGCGGACATCATTGTCATCAGCTCGAAGCAACATCACAGGCAGCCACCCTTCTAAAGCTGTTTTCGTTTGTTGCCTGGAAAGAGGAGCCAGTTTCCGCCCAAAACGGAAGCAAAGCACCCGATTGTCTCCCAACAAGATATTGTTTTCCGGGGTGATGCGCGCCCCGTCGCGGTAGTCCTTCAATCCCACGACATTCCAGGAGTTGCTGAAATAGTCACACGGTTCTTCTTCCGCGATAGAGAAAAAGGGATGTGTGGAAGTCAGAAAAACCAATGAAATCCCAAACAAAATCTTTCGTAACATGGTGCCTCCTGAGCTAACTTAATCAACGCTGAGTCTTCGCACCCTCGGCCACAGCCCGTCCCATTCCAGGCCGGCAATAAACAGTCCTCGCGTGCGGTCGCTGTGCTTATGGTCCACATCGTCCACGTAACGGCTACAGGAGGTTACGAACCACCGCTCGCCCCAGGAAAAAACCTTGCCGGCATGGGAGGTGGCCAAGAAATACACTTCTCGATCACGAAAGTCTAAGGGGTTATCGCTCATAGTGTAGCGAGTACCCGAACCCTGTTTCCAAAACAAATAATACCGATTGTTATGGTGAATCACGCACGGCGATTCCGGGGAGACGGGCCGCGATCTCTCCGGCGTATTTCGGGCACGAATCAGCACCGGGCCGCGATCCTGCCAATGAACCAGGTCTTTCGACGTGGCGGCGCCGATGGCCGCATATTCCCAGGGTTTGGCCGGCCGCTGTGGGTCGGCCTTCATGTGTTCTGCAAAGTAGAGGATGAAGCCGTGCTCAGGATGTCGGATGACGTAGGGGTCGCGGCAGCCGGCGGGCCCCGCCGGGCCGTCCTTGAAACCCTTCGGCCGATATGCCGCCCAACTCGGATCGGACTGGAAAACCGGATTGGCGGGATGTTTTTCCCAGTGAAAAAGGTCGCGCGAGGTGGCGAGAAAAATCCTGATGCCATACCGTTCTTCAATCAAGCCGGCATACAACATATAGTAAACGCCGTCCCATTCAATTACACATGGGGCGTAGATATGGCCGGAATCAAGCCGGCCTGGCGGACTGACCTTCAGCGCCGGTTCCAGCAGTTTCCAGTGCAACAGGTCTTTGCTGACCGCGTGGCCGAACTTGACCTCATTGCCCGGCCGGCTCCAAACTTCGCCCTCCTTGGCGACTTCGCCTTGAATGAAGAACAGATGCCACAGGCCGTCGGCGCGGATGAGGCAGTGGTCGTTTACGTAGCCGCCGGGAATGTCGAGCACATAACGGAAAAGCGCAGCATCTCGTTTGGGATACTGGCCGTCCGCATACGCCTCTCCCCAATCCTCACAAGGAACCGAAGATAACTTATACTCAGGCGGTGGGGAGTCGTTTTTCGCGTCCTGCGCATACGCCGAAACAGCCACCAACCCCATGACAGTCTTGACGGCAAGCAAAACAGGAATCGATCTTTTCATTTCTAATCTTAAGAAAATGAACTGCGGCTACCGAGTCGGGGTCGCTAAAACACGCCGGCTTCCACTCCGCGATCGTCGCACCGGTTGCACAGGGCGCGATGGATTGCTTCACTCACGGTGTAGTTTATTTTTCGCACCGTACCGTCGCAGAAGCTCATGTTTAGCCCCGTAGCATGTGCGCTTCCGAAGCCGAAGGTGTTGTCCACGCCGGGGGTGTCCTGGGCAGGATGATAATAGACCGTAAATCGTTCGGCCACACGGAGCGTGTCACGGTCGTCGGCAATAAAAGGCCCCTGGTCGTCCCCATAAGATTCGCCCGTATAATACACATCCGGGTTAACATATTTCTCCCCATACATACAAGTGTAGGCAAGCCCGTCTTTCACGTCGCGAAAGGTGTAGAGGTGGCGCGGAAAAACAATCCCTGTCCATTCAATCGGCTTAGGAAAAGAGTAAACGGTGTCCCCTTCAGTCAGATTATCCGGGCCTGGTCCCCAGTTTGGTGTAGGAGTAGGAGAGTTATATTTTTCTCCTCCGTTTGCCGCATAATCGCTTCGTGAGCCGACGTCGAGCGGCAAACAGAGAATCGGTTGCTTGACGTACGGCAGTTGGGGATTGACAAGATACACGGTAGCCGCACGGCGTGTAGGACAATAATGCACCGATAACGGCGTCTGCAACCGCTGCTTATTCGCCTCGAGAAGTATCGGACTGGTGTCGTTTTTTGCTCCCACGCCCTGCCCTAGAGAAGCCAGGGCTTCTTGTTCGAGGAAAGGCAACAGGGAATAAAACCACCCACCAGTCTGATCCTTACCATAACCGCGATCGGGGTGGGGCGCCCATTTGTAGCCCCATCCGCCTGAAGGGAGATGGCCGTGAGATGCATGAAAATTGTGCGCCGCCAAAGTTATCTGTTTGAGATTGTTTTGGCATTGCATGTTTCTTGCGGCTTCGCGCGCCGCTTGCACCGCCGGTAGCAACAGGGCAATCAAAATCGCTATGATGGTGATTACGACCAATAGCTCCACCAGCGTGAAACCATGCAGGAACGGACGGAAAGCGTTGTGTTTCCCCCCTGCAGGTGTTGAAGCTAGTTTACTCTTCCTATGAAGTTTTCTTTTTCCAAGCGACTTCATCCTGGACTCCTCGGACCGACCCTCACGAATCCTAAAGCAAGCATCAAGGCATCTTACTGCCGTCGATCGTCAAGCCATCGCAGGAGGCGATGAGCCGCTGCCAGGTGCGGAAGTAGTTCGCATCATAAATAAGCGAGGAAGGCGGCGAGGAATCCGGGCAGATGTAGCCGCCGTCGATATAGTCGCCCACAAAACGCACGCTGCCATCGGCAAAAGCCGCATGCACACCGTTTCGATGGCAGCTTCGCGCCGTACCCTGAAGCGAAGCGTCGGTTCCCGTGGCGCAGGTCATACACTCCTTACGTAAAGCATCTAGCCCGCCCGCAGCAGCCGTAAGCTGAGAGCAATCCTTGATGTCGTCATCGCCGTCTCCGCAACTGTTGGGCCGGGTGGTGCAATTGGTTCCAAATTGGGTGAGGACGCTAGAACCGACCATACCCATCGCCCACACGCCGCGACGGTCTTCCGGCACAAGCCCAGCACGAGTTTCCACGAGGAGGAGAGTATAGGTGGTTCCGTCCCGAATATCGGCGATTCTCAGGGACTTGTTGACGCTCATCACGCCGCGGCGAAAATTATCGCCCCATACTACGGCCTCGCTATTTGGGCCTGCGGTAAAAGGCCGAATGTGGCCCTGGTTGGCCGCGTAGGTTCCGCGTGCCCAATTGCCGCCGTTCAGGGAGCAAAACTTGCCAGGGCCGGCATAAGGATCGCTGGGACAGGTGAACACAGAAAGCGACGTACTACGCGGAACTGCATTTAGTGGATCGGAGATTAGCAGATCACGACGAAAACTATTGTACAGCGCTTCATGTTCTATGAAGGGCAAGATGCTTATCGCCCAGTTCTCTCGACAAGGGTAACTTGTCCAGTCCTCGCCGGGTTTAGCGTTAATGGCCGGCGGGAAGAACCCATGGGCGCTATGATAGTTATGCAGAGCCAGCCCAAGTTGTTTGAGATTATTCGTACATTGCGATTGTCGCGCGGCTTCCCGCGCCGCCTGCACCGCCGGTAGCAGCAAGGCAATCAAAATGGCGATAATCGTGATCACGACTAAAAGTTCTACCAGCGTGAACGCTCTCATTTGGGGCTTAAATCCCATAAAACGACCTCCTTAAAGTAACTTTTTCTGTCAGGTGAAAAATTACTTGTTTCCTTGCGGCTCCCTTTTTTCAATCTTAAACTCGAAGTAATTTTTCCCCCGCTTGACGATTGCTTCCAGCGGTGTAGTGGACTCCTGGCGGTATTGCTCAGGAACGGCGTTTCCGCCAGGCGTGTGGTCCACGAGGATTACCTTGTGGCGGCCGACGATCGCTCCATCGCCGAACTTGTGGCTGGTCAGCTCCTTGAAGCTCCCATCTTCCGCCAGCATACTCTGCGCAGGCAGCGGATGACTTTTGTCGGCCGGAGAAACGTCTTGTGGAATGAAAGTGATGCGGACTCCTTTGCCTGGAAATGGAGAACCGTCTGCATAGACGACTTTTCCGGCCACCGGCGCCATCGAAAATGGGGTATCGGGGCCGCATCCTGCCACGACCAAAACGGCCGGCAAAACCAGCCCTATCCACCGCCGGTAGAACTTCATCCTCAGTCGATCCATATCCTCTCCATCCTTCATTATAGCGGAAGTGCTTACCTCCTGTCTAAAAAAGCATATCTTGAGCGTTGGAAGGTGGATGAGATGCTTGCGCACCCATCCACCTTCCTCGCCCCCAACAATAAATCCTTAATCCTTATTCTCGTGTGTTATTAGCGACGTTTTCTCCAGGCGTAGCAAAGCAGCCCCAGCAGTCCACCGGCCAGCAACATGAGAGTGCTCGGCTCGGGAATGATCTCATACTCAATGAATAGACTTTCAGCAGTGTTTGTAGGGTCTGACCCTACTCTGGGCCAAAACTTGCAGTTCCTCTCGTTCTCGTCCGCGGCGTTTTCAACCCAGGCGAAGAGATTTAGTTTACCGCCCAGCTTGCTTTGCACTACGTCCTTAAAAGCGGATGTGCTAACAAACCAGTATTGGGTGCGGTTTGCAATAAACCCAGGGATTACGGTCATCGAAGCCAACAACGTGCCGCTTCGGTCCGTGCCGATGCCGCCGGCGCCCGGAACACTCCAAAATACAGTGTCGTAACTGATATGGTTCCAGGTAACATCTCCCGGATCGGCACCTGACCAAGAAGTCTTGGTCCCTTCCTGGTAATTATGAAGAAGCTCATAGACACCGAGGGTGGTTTCCACGGTGCCGCTGCTGCCGCTTGTACCGGTGACTCTCAGCTTGACGTCCGTGATTATCACCCCCGGCTGATTCAGCTCTGGAACATTCAGGTCGAAGGTCAACAGACCGCGTAAATCTCTTAAAGTACCGGGGTATGTTGTTTTACGCAAAGACCAGTCGCCGAAAGCCCCTGCATTATAGTTAGGGTAAGCATTATAAAGCGAGGAGTCGGCCGAAGCAATGATTTGAATCGTCTCAGCCGAAGCATGGCTGACGCACATTAGCCCACCGGCCAAAACCATGGCCGAGGCGAGAGCCAGAAACAGTTTTGCACGATACATCGTTCTAACCTCCACAAAAAGTTAAACCAGAAACACACCAACGAAAATACGTGAAAGCGGCCCAATGCCGTTTTCTTTCGCTTCGTAGTTTTTTTCGTTCACCTCCTTTCGGCTTTGCGCAGGGTTTCCCCGAAGCGCAAACAAGCCTGGTAATAGCTTTTCACTTCGGCGGGACTGAAGGCGCGATTGCGGATAAACAGCGGCCCGCCGAGGTAGCCGCGATAAGGTTCAGGCACGCCGTAGTAAGTACGTCTGCCGAGGTTGAAATCATGCGGTGTCGAGTTCAGTGCTCTGCCCGGCTCGGCCTTTTCCGTCGCCTGTAATTCGCCGTCGAGATACAGCGCCATAATGCCCGATGCCTGGTCATAAGTGCCGGCGATAAAATGCCAATTGCCGTCCTGAAAATCCTCGCCGGTAAAATTGCTGCGAGCGGTGAGCCATTTCCAGTAGGGCGGTTCGGAAGCGGCTACAAAAACGCGCCAGAACAACTTGCAGCCGAATTGAGGAAGACTCCAGCCGAACTCCCAGGAACCGGGCTTGATGGAGTATTTTCCAAGCATTGCCATGGCTTCGTACTTCACGTTCTCCTCGGCTTTCGCCCAAAAGCCGACGGTAATGCTTGCCGGCGAAAACTCATCCCAGGGACCGAAGTTGACGAAATCCGTGCCAGTGGCTTTGTCTTTCGTTCCTTGCGAGCCGCCGCCGAACCATAGCGAAGTCTGCGGCACGGCCGGCGGCCCGCTCTTCTGCCAGACGACGTTCCCTTGCATCCTCCCTCCGTACCGGCCCACTGCCGGGTATAACACCTTGCCCATCCCTTCAGCCAGGTTCCATTGGGCGATAAGCGAGGCCGGCTCTTCGACGAGAATGGGTTTGGCCGACTCGGACGGCATGAGATGCACAAAGCCGCTGGTTTCTTTGGGCAAATCGTAAACGGTGATTTTGGCGTCGCGGGTAATGACGCCGACTTGCCCTACCGTAAGATGGACCTTCTTTTCCGCTCCGTTAACACTCGTGAGTGATTTGTCGGACGTTTCCAGCGCCACCGCAATCACCGTACCTGAATATATCTCAGTCCGGCTGACTCCTTCCGCGTCAACTTCCACGCCGAACTCCGTGCCGAGATCGGTGATGATGGCGGTGGGGGTGCGGACGGTGAATAGTGGTGAGTGGTTAGTGGCGAGTGGCGAGTGTTCCGGCTTCAGACTTTTACCGCCGGCGCTCTTTTTACTAGCCACTGGCCACTGGCCACTAGCCACGCTTGCAGTCAGTTTGCCGATTGCGAGATAGCCGCCGTGGGGCGATTCGACTTCATAGGTGCAAGGGCCTTGCAGGATGACTTTCGCGCCGGTGGTGTAAGTAATCTCCATCAGGCCGGATTCAAGTGCGAACTTCGTGCCTTGTCGGATGCGGGGATTAACGGGAATTAGATACGGATCGGCCCATTGGCAATCCACCATCCCGCTGATACGGCCGACATAGGGGTGCTTTTCCTTGTGAGGAATCGTCGCCCCGGCACCGGAAAGCCCTTCGCCGGCGGCGCCATCCTCAATTGCAGCCCAGCGGGCGGCTATCTCAGTGGTATGGGTAACATAAACCACGGCGCCGAGGCCAAGGCCGATGAGCATGATAATCGCACCGAGTGTGTAAGAGATTAGCGAGAGGCCGACGGGAGAATTGAGGCTGTACCAGGGTATTACCTTCGGCGGCAAAGGATCGAGCACGATTTTCGGCCTTTGCACCGAAGGCATACTAAACTCCATAGGAAAATCCATCGGCTTCACCGCTGGAACAGTGCTGTTTACAATCGGCGGCGGAAGGGAAGAGAGAGAGCTTCTAGTCGGCGAAGGAGAAGCCGGTTCCGCTTCGCCGGTGGAGGGACAGGTTGTGGGTGTTGGAGAGTGGGAGGTAGGGGTAAATAACACCCGTAAATTACAGGCGTCGCAAATGAACTCTAGATACAGGCGTCGAGCCTCCGCATCGTCTGCAACAAGTTGCGAGAGCCGTTGGGCGTCGGCTTCGGTCAGCTCGCCGCTTAAAGCCGCGGAGGCGAGGCGGTAGATTTCAAAACCCTTTTCGTCCGCATCGGGGAGGTGAGAATCCGGCGTCATTCTTCGGCCTCCTCCTGTTGCAGTTCCAGTTCGATGCAATCGGCCAGGGCGCGCTGCGTCCGATAAAGCGCCTTCCGCGTCGCATCATATGACCGACCGAGGCGCGCGGCGATCTCGCGCAGGCTTTGGCCTCGGCCATAATAGTCTTCCAGCAGTTTGCGCCGCTGTGGTTCGAGTTTTTCGACGCACCGTTTCAGGGCCTTTTGCCGCAGAAACAACAGCTCCGGCACGGCGGCATATTCCTTAGCCACAGCCTGATAGAAACTCAGCCCGAAACGCAACTTGTTGCGGGCTTCTTTTTCTCGACGAGCCAGAATCAGATAATAGGCAATCGACCTCGCCCAGGCCTCGAAATCCGTACCCTCCGCGTATTTATCGAATTGTTGCCACAGGCGGAGTCTGGTTTCTTGCGCGAGATCGTCGGCGTCGGCCCAGTTGGGGACCAGTGCTAAAATAAACGCATATAGCGCTCGATCGTGCTGGCCGTAAAGCCGCAAAAACTCTTCCGTTCGATCATTACGGCCTGAGGTGCTTTCTTGAGACATAGAAAAAGATAAAAAATGTAACTAGGCCGTGAAATTCCCCTACCTCTCCTTAGTATAAAAGGGTTGAGAAGGTTTTTGGGACAACTTTTTGTCCCAACAATGTGGCGAGACGAGATATTAAGTCGGGGAAATCTGATAAACGTAAAATTAGCAGATTTAATGGGTACGAAGCCCCGGTAAACGCCTTCGGCAAAACCATCAGGCGATTTAAATACCCCCATTTCGGATGAGAAAACCGGATATAGCTCAAAGTGGCCTACATCAATGAGTCTCCCCATCGTTCAGTCACTTGGCGGTGCAACTCTTTTACGGCGTCTGCATTTTCTGCGCGACAGACCAGGGTGGCATCGGCGGTATGGACGATTATCAGGTCTTCGCAACCCAGCGCTGCTACCAAGTGCGTCGGATCGCTGGAGAAAACCAGGGTGTTACGACACGCTTGAAGAACCGCTTTTTCCGCCGAGAGAGCGTTGCCTGCGGCATCGCGCGGACAGGTTTGGGCCAGCGCCGCCCAGGAACCGACGTCCAGCCACCGCAACGGCATGGGAATCGCCGCCACGGTCATCTCCGGCCGAGCGGCAGCCGGTTCCATTACCGCATAATCCACACTGATTTTTTTCAGCGTAGGATAGACTTCCGCCAGGACGCTTTGCCGTTGGGGCGTGTTCCAGGCCGCGGCAATGCGTTGCAAAGCGGTATAATTATCAGGCATAAACCGCCGTACGCATTCCAAAAAAGTTTTCGCCCGCCAGATGAACATGCCGCTGTTCCAGAGAAAACGTTGAGGTCCGGCTTCCAGATAGCGCCGGGCCGTTTGCAATTCCGGCTTTTCATGGAAACGTTTCAGCCGCCAGGCGGCGCCCTCCAGCGGCTTGTCTAATTCCAAATAGCCGTAGCCCGTGGCCGGACGATCCGGCGGGATACCGAAAGTGAGCAAGGTTTCCGGCCGCCGTTCCACCAACTCATAGCCGCTGCGAATTATTACCTGGAAGCGATCGATCGGTTCAATCACGTGATCAGCAGTGAAGACGCCGATAACGGCCTCCGCGTCTGCGAGTGAAAGCACGGCGGCGCAAAGCCCCAACGCATTGAGCGTATCACGTCCGCACGGCTCGCCGAGAAATTGCTGCGGACGAAGGCGGGGCGTCAGCCGGAAGATGGCTTCCGCGTGAGCTTGTGCCGCACACACATAGCACTGCTCCCACGGAATTAACCCTTGCAAACGCTCAAACGCCAGCTCCAACAAACTTCGGCCGCCGATCAGAGGCAAAAGCTGTTTTGGTCGGGCGGCGCGACTTACCGGCCACAGCCGCGTGCCGGAGCCTCCTGCGAGAACCACTGCGTATCGCATAAGCTATCTCAAAAATGTTACCGGACTATGAGGTAATTCGTTTAAGCCTGTTGAGATCGCGTGTCAGCAGAAATTTCTACTTGCCGGCTACCGCTATTTTTGTCCCGGCGAACACGGCGGTAAAGCGAATCGCGTTCTACAGGCACAAGACCTGCTTCGCGGATCAATTGCCGAAGCTGCTTCACGCTCAGATTCCGCGGCGTGGCGGCGCCTGCCTCATGGTGGATTCTTTCCCAGCTTACTGTGCCGTCCAGGTCATCAGCCCCATAGGCCAGGGCGATTTGCGCCGTAGCGACACCGAGAGAAACCCAATAGGCCTTGATATGGTCGAAGTTGTCCAGCATCAAACGGCTGACAGCCGCTACGCGAAGGTCTTCCAGCGGTGAAACCCGTTGCAAGTCGGCCAGGGCAGTGTTTTCGGGATGAAACGCCAGCGGCACAAAAGCTTGAAAACCGCCGGTTTCGTCCTGAAGCTCTCGCAAGCGGAGCAAATGTGCTACACGCTGGGCGGCGGTTTCCAAGTGGCCGTAGAGCATCGAGGCGTTGCTTTTCAGCCCAAGCTGATGCGCCGCCCGATGTACGGCGAGCCAGGTTTCGGCGTCGCACTTTCGGGGACAGATTCGACGGCGAACTTCGGGGGCGAAAATTTCCGCTCCCCCGGCCGGCAAACTCCCCAAACCGACTGAAATCAGCTTTTCCAACACCTTATGATGTGTGCCGCCGATCAGCCGAGCAAAATGGTCGATTTCCGCCGCCGTCCAGGCTTTCAGGTGCAAACGCGGAAAGGCGACGTGTAATTGTCGGATTATCTCCAGATACCAGGCGAAATCCTTGTGCGGATGGATGCCGCCGACAATATGCAGCTCCGTACAGCCGGCGGCTTCGGCCTCGGCGGCGATTGCCAAAATGTCCTCCATGCTCATCGTATATGCCTGAGGGTCGTCCGCATCCCGACTAAAGGCACACAGCCTACAACGATGGAGGCAAACATTCGTGGGGTTGATATGGGTGTTGAGATTGTAATAGGCCTTGCGCCCATGACGACGACGACGCACCGCGTCGGCCAGCTCGCCGAGGAGATGAATATCGACTTCCGGTGAAAATAGATACTCGCCCTCCGACGCTGATAGTCTCTGCCCCCTGGCGACCTTGCGGCGAATCTCTTGAAGGCTAGGCATAGGCGACGAATCAACCGCCGAAAAACAAATCCGCCATTCCAACGATCATGAGTCCGATGCTCACAACAGCGTTGACATGAAAAAACGCCTGTTCCACCCGACTGAGATCATCAGGGCGAACCAAGTAATGCTCGTAAGCCAGCAGCAGGGTAATGCCCAGCAAGCCGGCATAATAAATCGCCCCAAAACCATCATACACCAGCGGAAGGAAGGCCAGAAGTAGTACCATGCCGAAGTGACAGAGGGAGGCAATGCGCAGCGCTTTGGCGATGCCGTATTTGGCCGGCACACTATAGAGATGGTGGACAACATCAAAGGTGTAATCCTGACAGGCGTAAATGATGTCAAATCCGGCCACCCACAACAATACCGCTCCACCCAATACCAGCGGCGCAAAAGAGAGAGCGCCGCGAATCGCCACCCAGGCCCCCAGTGGTGCCAGCATCAATGCCGCTCCCAGCCAGAAATGGGTGAAGATCGTAAATCGCTTACTGAAACTATAGCCGAAAAGAAAAGCCAACACCGGCAAGGAAGCCAGGAATGGAATAAAGTTTCGCGGCAAGAAAAGCAATGTCCCGCCGACAAATCCAGCCGCACAAATCACCGTCAGCAAAACCACGCTTCGTACGGTGAGTATGCCGCTGGGCAAATGGCGCGTGCACGTGCGGGGATTGAGGGCGTCGAGCCGCCGATCCGCCAAACGGTTGAAAGCCATGGCGGCGCCGCGAGCGGTAGCCATGCACAGGAGAATGCCCAGCAGGTCCAGCCAGCGAAACGGTCGCGGCGGCACCGCCCGAAAGTCTGCCGCCCACGCCATGGCTGCCGAAAGAATCGCAAAGGGCAGGGCAAACAATGTGTGGCTAAAGCGGATCAATTCCAGCAGCCGAACGAGCATGGCCCCGCTAATCCTCAGTCCCTAATCCCTTCTTGCCCAGCGCTTAACCAAGGCATTGTCAACGCCCAACTGATCGCAGATGCGCGAAACGATAAAATCCACTAAATCGCAGACATGCGCTACGCCATGATAAAAGGCAGGCATGGCCGGCAGGATGACGGCCCCGGCCTCGGCTGCGAGCACAAGGTTTTTCAAATGCACCAGCGAAAGCGGCGTCTCACGGGGGACGAGTATCAACCGACGGCGTTCCTTCAAATGCACCTCGGCAGCCCGGTGAATGAGATTCATGCTCACGCCGTGAGCAACAGCCCCAAGAGTACTGGTCGAACAGGGACAAATCACCATTCCGTCAGTATGAAACGAACCGCTGGCAATCGGCGCAACTCGGTTCTCAAAATGATAGTAATGCATGTGACCTGCTTCCGAGGGGTCGGCTTTGACTGTGAGTTTTAGCATTGCGGGGTCGAAGTCCGGTAGATTGAGCTTTATGCCCAGCTCTTCTTTGAGCACGATAGAACCGGCGTCGCTAATGGTTAAGTACACATCGCAGCCGGCGGCCAAAAGCACCTCTAACAGCCGCAGCGAGTACGCGGCGCCGCTCGCGCCGGTTATGGCCAGAACGAAGTTACGTTTCATGACGTGCTCAGTAGGAAGAAAACGTCGGCTATGCGGGCGCTGCTTTCTCTTCGGCTTCGCGTCCGCCGACAAGGAACAGCAAGCAGACTATGGCAGCCAACCCGCCGGGCCAGAGCCAGATAGCCGGCCAGTTATGATTTCGCGCAGCCATCCACTCGGCATGTGTTACTTGCCCGTTTTTATCGCTATCCGCTCGGCGAATTGCGTTTAGAAAAGCGTCTCGTTCATATGACAATCCGCCTAGTGCTATCTTCTCCGGCAACTTTTCCGCCAGCTCGTCGAGTACCAGCGTGTCCCGGCTACTTGAGCCGAACTTCTGGGGCAAAGTAAACTTTTCCGACTTTCCGCTCAGTTTACTTTCCTCCGTCCAAGTCCAATCCGGCAAAGTTTGGCTCTCAAGCTGCGCGTTTTCTTTATAGGCGAAAAGTTTTACCGGCGGAGGATATTGTTCGGCCGTATAGCCGCTTAGTTTCGCGCCGACAAACATCCCCACGCCCCACATCAAGAATGCCACCAGGCTTTGTGCGCTGGCGCTGATTTCCGGCGGGGCCTTGCGACCGACATAGATAAAGCCTGCCACGAACACGAAACAGTAGCAGAAACCGTGAAACAGCAGACCGAGAATGATCAGCGGAAAGCTTAAAGTGGCAAACAGCAGGTAGCGCACCGCCCAGGCCGCCATGCCCAGGACCAACACATTTTTCAGCCCTATCCAGCCGATGAACCAGGGCATGATGAGCATGACCGCGATCTCAGAAAACTGGCCGAGGGTTAGCAACGCCGTGGGCCAGGGGCTTTCCCGCTCCAACAAAAAGGCATTTCCCCAAGCAAAGTAGAAGCTCAGAGGGATGCTAATTAAGAAAGCACACAGGGCGAAGATGAGAAACGCCGGTTCGCGCAGCAGTTTCACCGCGCCCAGGCCGAGCACATCGCCGCCGGCCCCTTTCGGCGGGGTGTGGGGCAGGGTAAGGCAGTAAGCCGCCATCACCAGCGCCCCACCGCCGGCAAGATAGAAAAAGTTGGGTCGTGCCGCCCCGCCCAGCAAAAACTCAACCACCAAGCCGGATATAATCCATCCGATTGTGCCCCCTACGGCCAACCGCGAAAAGCGATTCGGGTCGTCGATGTTGCGAAAAGCTAAGGAGTTGACCAACGCCAGAGTAGGCATGTAGCAAAGAGCGTTTATCATCAGAAGCGTCATCAACGGCGGGAACGATTCCTGCCATGCAGAGGCGAGTAAGCATATTCCGCCGATTAAGTGCAACACGCAAAGAACTCGCTCGGTGGAAAACAGTCGGTCCGCCACATAGCCGACAAAAAGCGGCGAGATGATCGCCCCCAGTGCGGTCGTGGAATAAATCCAGCCGATTTCCCCGCCGCTAAAGCGCAAGGTGCCGTTCAGATAGCCGCTGGTCGCTGGGTACCATGCACCCCAAACGAGAAACTCCAGAAAGAACATCAACCATAGCCGCACGCGAATCCAGGGATGTGCCGAGGCCATAAGATTTTTCCTCCCCTAAAAAATCAGCCCTTATAATGCGGAAACCTGCACTATTTGTAAAGGGGGAAGCGCAGAAACCAACCGACGGCAGCCGAGTTTCGTGTCTTTGAGATTCTTCAGGCAGTATCACTCAAAAACCATACCCTGCCGGCGCTTTTCTCCACCACGTTTTTAGGGTATTATCCACTTAGAACCTCCGCTTGCATTAGAAGGAGCAGGATGGCCACTGACTATTGACTAGGAGCCTGGCAGACCAAAGCTGTTGCGAGAGTGGCGGAATTGGCAGACGCGCTGGACTTAGGATCCAGTCCCGAAAGGGGTCGGGGTTCGAGTCCCCGCTCTCGCACTTTCTTTTTATTGCAGCCATGGCTGGTCGGAACATCTGAGGTCGAGTCGCATACCTTTCTCGCAAGTGCCTTTCTCAGTCCATTAGCCGGCAGGCGGCGATCTGTGCGGAAATAACCCCCCTTCTGTAGGAGGAGCGATGCATTCTCTTAGGCGTTTTCCGGCGAGTTTGCACCAATTCCCCCTTATTTTTTGGCCGAAGAAGCCGCATTCCAAGTATTATGAAAAATAACGGCCCCGAATGTCAGGTCGGCCTTCGACGGCGCGATAATCAATAGAGCGAGATATTATCTAGGCTTGTGAAAAGACAAGCCGCGTTAAAGGCGCCGAAGGAAAATGGCTTCCTCGTCCTCGTCAGTTAATGAGTTGTTTGTCCAGCATCAGCGCGACATCTTCGCTTTCATCCTCACGCTGGTGCCCGACCGAAACGACGCCGAAGACGTCTATCAGCAGACCTGCTTGGCACTGTTGGAGAAGCAGTCGGATTACGATCCCCAGCGGGAGTTTTTGCCGTGGGCGTTTGGGTTTGCGCTGAACGAGGTGCGCCGCTTTCGTCGCGCCCATTATCGTGAACGGCTGCAACTGAATGATGAAGCTATAGACTCGTTGGCGGACGTGCAGTTCAAATCCGCTAAAAGACTCAACGCCCAACTCGAATTGCTGCTGGAATGTCTGCGGAGCCTTTCCGCTGCCAAGCAGGAGTTATTGATGCAGAGCTACGCCTATCACGGGCGGTTGAAGGAATTGGCCGGAATCCTGCAGATCGATGTTAACACCCTTTACAAGCGTTTGGAACGTATCCGCAGAAGTTTGCTGGAGTGCATCGAGCGAGGGCAATAAGGTATGCTTTCGGACAAAGAAAAAATCGCCGCTGAAATCTGCTTGCTGGCCGAAGCCGTATGCACCGGCACCATTACTCCCCTACAATTGGAAAGACTCAACCTGCTTTTGGCCACTAGCGAAGAGGCGGCGGTGCGATACGCCTTGTATTTGCGGATGCACGGGCTGTTGTTGTGGCATTGGCGGGACAAGGCGAAACCGACCCCTACTTCGCCCGACAACACTTGTCCCTCAGAGAACAAGCCTTTGCCGAGCAGCGTAACGCCGGCGATAAGCTGGGAGTTGGAATTGCCGCCGGAAAAGCCGCGACCGAAGGTGGTTATTGAACCATCGCCGCCTAGGCCGATTCCGTGGTATAGCGTCAATTCGCCCATCGGCCTGCCGCTGATTGCTTACACTCTCGGCGCGATCATAATGCTTATCGCCCTGAGCATTGGGGCCGTGGTCCATGTTACTCATAACTACGAAGTTGCCGTCAGTCGGACGGCTTCGAGTGAGGAAGAGTCTGGCGGCAGTGGCGGCGGGAGACTGGCCGGCGCTCTGGTAACTGCCGAGAAGGCTAAGCCGAAAAAAGAGGAAGCACCTTTCGTCGGCCACATCAGCGGGATGGTGGATTGCCGCTGGGCGGACCCGTCATTAAAGCCTCTTGCTCCCCGCATCCGACAAGGTGCGAAGTTCGCCCTAGCCTCCGGCCTCATGGAAATCACCTACAAGAGCGGCGCCAAGGTAATCCTGCAAGGCCCTTGCACCTATGAAGTCGAATCACCCCACGGCGGCTACCTCTCGCTTGGCAAACTCACCGCAAGAGTGGCTAGTGGCCAGTGGCCAGCGGCCAGTGCTAAGTCTCAAGCGAATCATAAACCAGCAATCATAAATCATAAATCTCACTCGCCACTCGCCACTAGTCACTCGCCACTCTTTACCGTCCGCACCCCGACGGCCCTCATCACCGACCTCGGCACCGAGTTCGGCGTTGAAGTCTTTGATACCGGCGAAAGCCACGCCCACGTCTTCCAAGGGCAAATCGAAGTCCGCCTTGCCGGCGATGTTTTAGGAGAGGAAAGCCGCGTCGTCGTGCTCGGCGCGAACCAAACCGCCCGTGTAGAGCGTAATAAGAAGAAGGGCAAACTATGGATGATAAAGCTGATCGGAGCCGCCGACCCCAACGCAACCCATTCGTCGAAGTTCGTCCGTCGTTTGAGAGAGCCGCCGAAGTTTCTGGACCTGCTGGACATCGTGGCCGGCGGCGACGGTCTGGGCAAACGCCGTGAGCGCGGCATCGACCCTGCCACCGGCATGGAAGACCCTGTTTTTGTCGCCAGCTACCGCGGCGGCGATGGTCAATATCATCCGGTTGGGTGGTCGAAGTTCATCGACGGCGTGTTTGTGCCGGACGGCGACATGGGGCCGGTTCAACTCGATTCAGCCGGACATACTTTTAAGGGGTTCTCTTCCAGCAACGGAAGGGCGTTCGGCTCTATTTGGGCCAGGGCCGCCGAGGTACGACAGACGGAGCAGGCAAAGAACCTCCTGTACTGGATTTACACCATGGGGCCGGAGAAACGATTCATGCCGGAAGGACGCGGAATACTGGGGCTACATCCGAATGTGGGCATTACGTTTGATCTGCAGGCGATACGCCGTGTCAGTCCTGACATCGTACTTTCGCGGTTCCGTGCTGTAGTTGGGATGGGCGATGCCCGTCGATTCGGTGTGGTGCCGAGCGAGCCCGAGTCGCTGAAGGCCGATGTCTGGATATTCGTCGATGGTCGTGTGAAGTGGTGTCTTGTAGGGCTTTGCCCAGATCACGACCCTATGCCTGTGCAGGTTGAGCTAAGCTCCGAAGACCGATTTCTTACGCTCGTCTCGATTGCGTACCTTTCGGCCGGCGATTGGGTTGTCTTCGGCGATCCGGTATTAGAAAGGAACGTTAACGGCAAAAAATAAAAGGAGGGACTGATTATGGAGTTATAGGGGGCAAAAAACGTGTTAATTCCCGTTTGTAGTTTTTGGCACCAATTTCAGACAGGTTTTTAAAGGAGACCCAATAATGAGTCGCGTGTTCTCGGTAAAACTAAAAGCGCTAATGCAATTCATGGCGCTCTGTTTAGCGTTTTGTGCCATCCTGGTCGTACCGGCTTGGGCGGCAATCACCGTGAGTGGCAACGTCGAGCCTCCCGATCCGTCCACCTGGAACAGTTCCACGTATGCCTATGTGGGTAATACGGCCGACGGCTCTCTAAGAGTCGATGAGGCCAGTAATTTGCCTGTCAATCGCCTACACGTCGGATGCAACAGCGGCGTATCTGGCGAGGTGACGGTTACCGGTACTGATTCAATCATTGCCGGCAGTGGCTACATTTACGTTGGCTATCAGGGTGGCACCGGTAGAATAACAGTTAGTGACGGCGCTACGTTGACTGGTAGCACCGGATACCTGGCCTCGGTAAACGGTGCGTGGGGGTACGTCACGGTAGATGGCGCCGGCTCTAAGTGGACAAACAGTGGTACCTATGGTGTCTATGTTGGTTACGGCGGCTACGGCTCGCTCTCAATTACCAATGGGGGCTTTGTCAGCGGTAAAAACACCTTTATTGGGTATAATTCGACCGGAAGTGGCACTGCTCTCGTTTCCGGTGCCGGCTCTACCTGGAACACTACCCTTTTCAACGTCGGTTGGTCAGGTTCTGGCACGCTCCTGATACTCAATGGCGGCACTGTCAACTCCAGCGGAAACTGCGTTATTGCCAGTGGTTCAAGCTCGAGCGGAACCGTCACCGTAAATGGTAGCGGTTCGGTGTGGAACCTAAACGCCAACACCTTAACTGTTGGCAATAACGGCACGGGTACATTGAATCTGAGCAACGGCGGTGAACTCTGGGCTAACACCGTTAAGGGTACCGCAGGAACAGTCAATTTCGACGGTGGAATTCTACGAGCTTTCAATGCTTCCAATGCCACTTGGATTTCCGGGCTGGGTGCGTCAGGTGCAGGTGTTTTCATTCAAGGAGGTGGCGCGACGTTGGACACCAAGACTTACAACATGGGCATTGCAATCCCCTTGCAGCATGGCGGCACTAACCCGACCGACGGTGGGCTGACCAAGAAAGGCGCCGGAAAGTTGACCCTTTCCGGGGCCAACACTTACACCGGTCGGACTGTGCTTCAGGAAGGCACCTTGCAGCTTGCTCTGGCGGCACATAACACTGTCCTCAGCCTCGGCGGGGCGGACATTCAGGCCGGACAGATGCTCTTCGACTACACCGGCGGCTCCAGTCCGGCGGCCACCATCCAGACGCTTCTAGCAACCAGTTACCACGGCGGCGCGTGGGACACCGGACAGTTCCTTTGCACCACTGCTGACACTGCCCACGGACTGGGCTGGATGGACGACACCGACGCTAAGAAAGTCATCGTCCAGTACGCCATCTACGGCGACGCTAATCTGGACAGCACAGTGAACAACGACGACCTGTTCACCTTGCTGGGCAACCTGGGCCAGTCATCGATGACCTGGTGCCAGGGCGACTTCGATTACAACGGCACGGTGAACAACGACGATTTGTTTACGCTGCTGGGCAATCTGGGTTCGTCG
>Ga0272448_1001066_pt1 | contig 38697 bp, 29 predicted proteins | sample YNPCB0191_FD_202220 | JGI IMG/M metagenome (GOLD analysis project Ga0272448, IMG submission 202220) | Hot spring sediment microbial communities from Yellowstone National Park, WY, United States - YNP-CB-019-1 | ecosystem: Environmental > Aquatic > Thermal springs > Hot (42-90C) > Sediment...
CTATGATTGGCGAGTGGCGGCATCCAAGAGAGGATATGCTTGGGCTGGATGTGAAGACGGAATGAGACAGGCCTATATTTGGGGTGTGGCTATAGGCAAGCAGCCGCTGTTAAAAAAATGGAAAGAGGGGCTTCATCATTTTATTCTTCGCCAGAAATATTTTAACTGTTTTGAGTTTGACCAAGCAAGGATGGAACAAACACTTAAAGAATTGAACCGTTATAAACCGCAAATAATCGTGGGATATACCAATCCACTCTATAATTTTGCCAAATTTGTTAATAATAATGGCGGGATAAAATTTGCACCTAACTCAGTTATCTCGGCAGCAGAGAAGCTTTATCAGTTTCAGCGAGAAGAAATAGAAAAGGCGTTTGGCTGTCGTGCATTTAACACTTACGGCAGCAGGGAATTTATGCTTATCGCTTCAGAATGCCAAGAGCACAAGGGTTTGCACATCAATGTTGAGAATTTATTTGTCGAAGTTATCAAGGAAGACGGCACGCCTGCACAAGCAGGAGAAATGGGTGATGTGGTAATTACGGATTTACATAATTATGGTATGCCATTTATCCGCTACCAAATTGGCGATATGGCGATTGCCTCTGAGAAGAACTGTCCCTGCGGCAGGGGTTTGCCAATGCTTGAAGATGTTGTTGGTCGTTCCTTAGATATGATTAAGACTCCAGATGGTCGATTTGTGCCGGGAGAATTTTTTCCGCACTTGATGAAGGAATTTAGCGAAGTCAAACAGTTTCAGGTCATACAAGAACAGTTAGATAGATTGGTGGTTAAGATTGTCAGAAGCGGTTCATTTCAACAGAGCCGATTAGAGTTTTTGCAGGATGAAATTCGCAAGGTTGTAGGCCAAAGTATCAGAATGGACTTACAGTTCGTCGATGAGATTCCGTTGACGAAAACAGGCAAGTTTAGAGTAACTGTATCTAATATAAAATAGGATGAATAACACACAACCAAAAGTTAGCGTCGTGATACCAACATATAATGCAGCACGGTATATTGCTGAGGCGATAGAGAGCGTATTGGCCCAGAGCTATCATGATTACGAAATTATCGTGGTTGACGATGGCTCAACAGATAACACTAAAGAAGTTCTTCGGCCATATATGGATAGGATTCGCTACTTTTATAAAGAAAATGGCGGAGTGTCTTCAGCACGAAATAGAGGTATACAAGAAGCACGCGGTGAATATATTGCCTTTCTTGATGCCGATGACCTTTGGCTGCCTGAGAAGCTAAAGCTACAAATAGAAATTATGGAGCAGCATCCCGATTTTGCAATGATTCATACAGATATCAAAGTAATTGATGTAAATGGTACGTTATTAAAGGAATCCGCAAATAAAAGAAGACAGTCTCATAACGGAATGGTTTTTGAGGAGTTTTTTAAGACGTATCGATCGCTTGTTATGATGTCATCAGCCTTGATTAGAAAGTCAAGCATTGAGTCCATGGGTTTGTTTGATGAAAGTCTTAGCGTTTCCGAAGATTATGACTTTTTTTTACGGTTTTTTTGGAACTATCCTGTTTATCTGCTTGATGAACCATTGGTGAAATACCGTATTACTCCCGGCAGTATTTCTCGATCCGATAAAGTAAAGGAGGTTATATGCCGTAAGCAAGTCATAGATCGCTTTGTAACACAACACAAAGACTTTTTTGATCAACATCAAAATTTAGTAAAGAGCAAATGGAACGATTTTAATTTTGAATCAGGGCTTATTTTATTTTATAGAGGAAATTTCTCACAAAGCCATAGTTTTTTTAAGCAAGTTTTAACATCTAACCCGAAAGCTTGGATTTATTTCATGATTACGTTGATTCCTGGAGGCTTATTGCATTTTTTTCGTAATGCAAAACGTAGCGTTGTTACATTGAGGAGAAGATAGAGATAATGGCAAGCCCTAAGATTATAATTCTTCAACCTCCAAGCCCGCCTTTTATGAACGTCAAGAGGGATTTTGCAGGCGGATTGGCTGTAGCTGATCCATCAACAAGGTCGACCTACGGACACGATGAGAGATATATTACCTTGCCGTATATGTCGTTGCTCTATACAACGGCCATACTGGAAAAGGAAGGTTTCAATGTTGTCTATATAGATGGCCAGGTTGAAAGGTTAGACGCGGATAGGCTTATAGAAAGGCTCAAAGAAGTAGACGGCCAAGTTTTAATAAGCCTTGTCAATCTTCCCTCGATTTATGGTGATTTGAACTTGCTCAAGATAGTTAAGGAGAGAATGTCACATTTGAAGATAATTGCCATGGGCACGGTCACTATACCCTTGTATACATTAATCGCAGAATCAAAGGCGGTTGATGTCATTGTAAGGGGTGATGCAGAGGCGGTTTTGCCAAAGCTGATGAAGAATAACAAAATTCTTGATTCAATATTTTCGACGCCCCGCTCAAACAATAACCACAAGGCAGATGGATTTGAGGTAAAAGACGGAGTCTGGACAAATACAGAGATAGCCCGCATAAAAAATCTAGATGAATATCCGGAGCTCCCTTTTCATCTTATTCCCGTAGATAAATACTGGTATCACGCATTTGGCAAAAATGTAAGGTATGCGCCTGTTTTTTCCTCGCGCGGTTGTTCTTTCCGCTGTTACTACTGTCCATATCCAACAGGGTTTGGGGATACGATAGTCTATAGGAATCCAGTAAAGGTTGTTGATGAAATAGAAAACTTGCATAGAAAATATGGCATTACGGCTATACTTTTTAGGGATCAGGTATTTACTATGGATGGGTCACGAACAGAAAAGCTATGCGATGAGATACTGCGTAGAAATTTAAAGATAGAATGGGCTTTAGAGACTCGTCTGGATAAAGTAAATGAAAAGCTATTAAGGAAAATGAAACAAGCTGGATGTAAACGAATTCACTACGGCATTGAGAGCGGTGACCCGAAGATTTTTAAAACAGTAGGCAAGGATGGCGCAGAAGGCAAGATGGAGGAACTCATCAGGAACTTTTCCCTGACTGAAAAAGTGGGCATCGGCGCGCATATGTTTGTCTTGATAGGACTTATCGGTGAAAACTGGCAGACCATACACAATACTATAAAAATGGTTAAGAAAATGAAACCATTAACGTTACAGGTGTCAGTTGTTACTGCGTATCCGGGGACACCTTTATTTGATGAGGTCAAAAAGAAGGGGCTTCTCTTAACTGAAGACTGGTCACAATATACAGGTTTTAAGCCAATAATGAGGACAGAAGAACTTTCAGCTGAAGATTTGTTAAAAGCAAGGAAGTTGATGATCGCCGAGCATAGAAAAGCTGTCTTTTGGAAGAGAAAATGGCATACAACAAAGCTTTTTATTCGCTATACCGCAGATGGCTCGATTTTTAGAAGGATTAAAAAAAGAAGGCATATTTTCAGAGTATAAAATCCGAAACACAATAGAAGCTCATAGCTCGTAGCTGATAGCTCATATTGGTTCAATCAGACGTTAAATAACTAAAAGCTATGAGTCAAGAGCCAAATCACAAACGTATTTCTAATCAAAAATTATGAATATCTTACACATAGTCCAGAGTTTCGATATCAGCGGCAGAAGCAGGGTTATCTATGAATTGAGCAGTGCTTTGAATAAAGACGGGTTTGGGTCTTGGATTGTTTCTTTGACTGATAATTGCAGGTTTACTGTCGTAGAGAGCAATGCGGAGTGTTTGCATTTGAATAAAAAAGAGGGACTGGATATTCCAACAATAGTGCAGCTTATTGGGATAATAAAAAAGGACAATATTTCGCTTATACATACCCATGGCAAAGGCGCTCTGTTGTATGGAATTATCGCGAAAAAATTAACGAGAGCGAAATTGCTTGTTCATACTGTCCATCGTTCTGATGCCGATATTTTTAAGCATAACAGTTTAGTAGAAAATTTAATAAAGTCTTCTGTTGATAAAGTTGTGGGTGTTTCCGACGCAGCGCGCCTAAGTTTTATTCGAAATCATAATTTTCCCGAGGCCAAGACTACGACGATTTATAACGGGATAAATATTTCTAAGTACGCCGGAGCAACTGATAAAGTCAGGAAGGGTTTAATTATTGGGACGGTTATGAATTTTGCCAATCACAAGGATTACGATACCTTAATTTTGGCGTTTGCCGAAGTGTTAAAGATTTATCCGGATAGCCAGCTCATTATGATAGGTGATGGGCCAAATGCTCCTGAGGTAAAAAAGCTTGTCCAGGAGAAGAAAGTGGCAGAACATGTTAAGTTTTTAGGATTTAGAAAAGATGTTCCGGATCTTCTTAAAACTTTCGATATATTTGTGATTTCAAGCCACACTGAAGGTTTGGGCCTGGCTATTCTTGAATCAATGGCAGCGCGGGTGCCTGTTGTGGTAAGTTATGTAGATGGAGCCAGAGAAGCTATAGATGACGGGGTTTCAGGAATTTTCTTTCAACACGGAGATTATCAGGGGTTAAAAGATATCATTATCTCTCTGCATACAAATGAACAGCTCTATAATTCTTTACGAGAAAAAGGGTACGAATGGGTAACGAGTAAGTTTTCTTTAGAGAAGATGTACGAAGATTATAAAAAGGTTTATGAGTCGTTGAATAAGACATAGCTATGAAGATAATGCATATGGTTTTAAATCTTAGAATCGGCGGAGCTGAGAATTTGGTCTGTGATATGGCGCGCCTACAGTCGCGGCAAGGCAATGAAGTAATCATCTGCTCTCTTGAGTCCCAACAGGCCTCATTGCGAAAGGTAGAAGAAACCGGATTTAGAATTATCTATTTGAATAAGCGGGGAGGTAAAGACTTCCGTTTACTTTTTCGTTTAGTGCGATTATTAAAAAAAGAAAAACCCGATATATTGCATACCCATAACAAAGCGCCGTTGATATATGGAGCTTTGATGCGTTTTCTTACCCGACCGCCGGTTTTAGTTAACACGCGGCATGGGCAGGGGAGACTGCATCAGTCTTTTTTTATCTGGAATGCCTATGATTTTATTGTTGCAGTATCGCATTCAGCTAAGAATGAGCTTTTAGAACATAATCGTATTGAAAAGAACAAGGTGAGGGTTATTCATAACGGGATTGATATACAACGATTTAATATCCTTGATGCCGCCGACCAATCGTTACAAAAAAATGGGAAGATAGTAATAGGAATAGTAGCGAGGTTAGATTATTATAAAGATCTCCCTAATCTTATTACCAGTTTTCAAAAGGTCCTCACGCGGATTAACAACGCAGAGTTATGGATTGTAGGCGATGGGAATTTAAGAGATGACGTAGAGCATCGGCTCAAAGTCCTGGGTTTGAAAGAAAAAGTAAAATTGTGGGGTTGGCAGAAAGATATCGCTTTTTTTGATAGACAGATAGATGTTTTTGTTTTACCTTCCCTCACAGAAGGTATCTCTCTTGCACTTCTAGAAGCGATGGCGTGTGGGTGTCCTGTCGTTGCAACGCGGGTAGGCGGTAACCCCGAAGTTGTTGTTGATGGCCAGACTGGTTTTTTAGTGCCACCTAAAGACCCTGAAGCTATGGCAGAAGCAATAATTACTATTTTGCAAGATAAAAGAATGGCGCAGAGCATGGGCGAAGCAGGCCGAAGGAGAGTTGAAGAAAAGTTTAGTTTAGCTCGTATGGTAAATGAATATCAAAAAGTATACGAGGAAGTGTTATATAGGAAAAGACGATTGAGAGTCAATAATAGACAGTAATACTGTCAGAGAGGTTAGCTCTTATTTCGTCAGTTTTAAAGTTGTAACCAATGCTGAAAAAATGATGAAAGTACTTATAATCACAAATCTTTTTCCAAATAATGTTCAGCCTGAACGGGGGATTTTTAATAAACAGCAGTTTTTGGAGTTGGCTAAACTTTGTCAGATAAGAGTGGTTGCGCCAGTGCCGTGGTTTCCTAAAATTAAGGCCGGCGGCGCCAGAGGGGAGTTTGCACGCGTGGTGGCTGAGGAGGTAATCGATGGCATTACAACCTACCATCCGCGATATATTGTGACGCCAAAATTTGGCCGTTGTTTCTATGGCTTTTGGTTCTATCAAGGGATTTGTAAGAAGGTCAAAGAAATTGTACGCGATTTCCAATGCGATGTTATTCTTGCCACGTGGGCATATCCAGATGCGTTTGCCGCAGCGCTTATCGCGAGAAAATTAAGGAAGCCACTCGTTATTAAGGTGCACGGTAGCGATATTAATATCACTGCACAATATTTTTGGCGACGGAAGATGATTCAATATGGCTTGAGGAACGCAGAAAAAGTTATCGCGGTTACAGAGTCACTCAAGCAAAAGATAATTCAATTAGGAATTCCAGCAGAAAAAGTAGTGGTCATTCCTAATGGCGTGGATACAGGATTATTTAAGCCAATGAATCAACAAGAATGTCGCAATAAATTAGCTCTGCCTTTGGATAAAAAGATAGTCTTATGTATTGGGAATTTAACTTGGGTAAAAGGGATAAAATATCTTATCGACGCATTCAGGTATTTGCCAACAGATGTAAGATTATACATAATTGGCCAAGGACCGTTGAGAGGTGAATTAGAACAAAGGTCGCAAGAATTACATTTGGATGACCGAATTAGTTTTGTTGGTAGAAAATCGCATTCCGAGATTCCTTTATGGATGAACGCCAGCGATGTGTTATGTCTACCGAGCCTCAATGAAGGCTGCCCAAATGTAGTTTTAGAGGCATTGGCGTGTGGAAGGTTTGTTGTGGCAAGTAAAGTTGGAGGGATTCCGCAGCTTATTAATTCAGAAGAGCAGGGAATTTTAGTTGAACCAAAGAATCCTCAACTGTTAACCCAGACGCTCAATCTTGCATTAAGTAAGAGGCATGATGCTGAAAGAATAAACAAGGAAGCCGAAGGAATGAGTTGGCAGGAAAATGCACGGAAATTAAGACAGGCCTTGGATTCAGCGAGTATCCTGATTCCTTACCAAACTAGTCTGGGAGAAAGAGGGATAAAGGGACGCTTGAAATCTTTCTTTATCTTTTTAATTCCCAGCCGAATCATACTCTGGAAATTAAAATGGGGGCAGAAAAAAATTGCCTTAACCTTTGATGACGGACCAAACCCACAATTTACACCACGCTTTTTAGATATATTAAAAGAAAAAGGTATAAAAGCTACCTTTTTTTTAACTGGGAAAAATATGGAACAGCATAGAGACTTGACCGAACGTATTATCCGCGAAGGCCATTGCGTTGGCCTGCATTCTTATTCTCATCGCAACTACTATAGAATAAATCTAAAAGATAAGATATATGAGGTGATGAAAACAAGGGATGTGTTTAAGTCTATAACAGGAAACAATTGCAGCTTGTTCAGGCCGCCGCATGGCGCTGTTTCTTTGAAGCAATTGGCTTACTGTATACTAAAAGGCATTACAATGGTCTTATGGTCTGTTGACAGTCGAGATTTTCTTCATCGAGGTCAAGAGGATATTATAAATAACACAATAGGACAGAGGATTAAGCCGGGAGACATAATTTTGTTTCATGACGATAACGTTTTTACCTTAGAAGCATTACCGATTATTATCGAAAAGCTCAAAAGCGAAGGTTTAAATTTTGTTACTATTGATAGCTTTTTTAATAATAAGACAAGAAAATGTTAAAAAATCAAAATATTATCTATTTTGCTAATGACTGGAATGCGGATAACAGGACCAGCAGCCACCACATTGCAGAGCAGTTAGCAAAATATAATCGCATTTTATATGTTGAGTCCAGTGGCTTGCGTGCCCCTAGAACTTCGCTACATGATACCAAACGAATTATCCGCAAGATTAAGAATTTTATTAAAGGAATAAAAAGAATTAACAATTCAGTTTTTGTGTTTTCTCCGCTTCTGATTCCTCTTCATCGATTTGGGTTTATTAGAAAATCGAACCAACTAATTCTTGTAAGTCAATTGCGTTTACTCTGTAGGAGACTCGGCTTTAAAAATCCAATTCTTTGGATAGTGATTCCCCATATGGTAAGCGTCGTTGGAAAATTAAATGAGAAATTAGTAGTTTATTATTGTGTTGATAATTTTTCTTCTTTGCCACATGTTGAGGCTTTTGCAATTTCCCAATACGATCGGAAATTGACAGAAAAAGCCAATATTGTATTTACACCTTCGCAGCCACTTTATAAAGAGAAAAAGAAAATCAACGCCAATACATTTTTGAGCCCTCACGGTGTTGATGTGAGGCATTTTAATAAGGCAGTTGATATTGACCTTACAGTTCCCGAAGATATTGCGAGAATAAAAAAGCCCATTATAGGATTTTTTGGTTTAATTGAACACTGGGTGGATTTAAAGCTTATTGGCTATATTGCCGTGAATAAACCAGAGTATTCTTTGGTGTTAATCGGTAGAGTAGCGCAAGATATTAGCTACCTAAAAAATATTCCTAATGTCTATTTTTTGGGCCCGCGACCATATGAGCAATTGCCGGCTTATGCTAAGGCCTTTGACGTTGCACTTTTGCCTTATGTGTTGAATAGACAAGTCTATAATGCCAATCCTATAAAGTTACGCGAATATTTAGCAGCTGGAAGAGCTGTGGTTTCAGTAAGGACTCCAGATATAGAGAATTTTAGAGATGTAGTTAGTATAGCAGATAGCTATGAGACTTTTTTGGCGTCTATTGATTCTAGTCTGAGAGAAAATTCTCTTGCAAAGATAAAATCTCGTATGGAAAAGGTAGCTGATTCTTCGTGGGAAAATCGCTTCGAAAATATTTCTAATATAGTTGTTTCTTTTTTGCAACGGGAGAATAAATAATGAATTTGAAAATAGCCCTCATTGGCTGTGGCAATATTGCTCAAAAGCACATACGCTACATTTGTAGGTATGTGGATAAATCTCATATTGCAATTTGCGATAGAGATTCTCTTCGCTTGGAAGAATTTGCTAAGGCGAATGGGATTGAAAAGAGCTTTACTGACGTAGGTGTTATGCTTGCTCAGTTTAAACCAGATGTGACCCATATTCTTACCCCACCGAATACACATAAGGATTTGGCTGTTACTTGTTTAGAGAGAGGTAGCCATATTTTGATTGAAAAACCGATGTGTCTTTCTGTTCAAGAGGCAGAGGAAATTATAAAAATTTCTCAGAAAAAGAAACTTCTTGTTTGTGTTGACCATATGCGGTTATTTGACCCGTTGCTTATTAAGGCAAGGCAATTATTAGATTCAGGTATTTTTGGTTCGATAGTCAATATGAACGTAGGATATAGCTATGACTTTTTACAGAAGATGAATACCGATTCCGCCATTCGTTGGTTGCGGGATTTGCCCGGAGGAACTTTTTTTGATGTAATACCCCATCCGCTTTGCATTTTGGAAGAATTTATACCGGGATTAGAAGTTGAGAAAAGCATTCTTATACAGAATCAGGAAGGACTAATTACCGAGCTTTTGGCAATTTTTAGGTCATCGTCTGCAACTGCTACCTTGCATATGTCGCTTAATGTTTTTCCTCTTAAGAATTATGTTGAATTTGAGTGTAACAAGGCTGTTATTCGAGTAGATTTTCGCAATTTTTTGATTACTATCCGCAGGTTCTATCATTTGCCCAATGTAGTTGAGAGAATAATTGGTAATTTAAGTGTGGCTATACAGATTTTTGGCAATTCGATAGGGAGTATTTTTGATTTTCTGTTGGGCAGGCTTGATTCATATGCCGGTCTAGATTATATCATAGAACATTTTTATAAGGCAATTACCGAAGATAGACCTTGTCCTGTTTCAGCAGAGAAGGCAAAGCGACTTTTAGAGCTAACCCAAGTTATTTTTCAAGATTTAGAAACAAAACCGGAAGTTTTTAAGCAAAGCATTCCTTTAAAAAAGGCAGATGTTTTAGTTACCGGCGCAACAGGCTTTATCGGACGCAGGCTTGTAAAAAGACTTTTAGAAAAAAACTATAAGGTGCGCATTCTGACTCATCGAAATATTAGCCAACAGGAGCGTCTTCTTTTGTTCAATGGCGAGGTCGAGGTGCTCCAAGCTGATATCTATAATTATCCTGAAGTTGAAAAGGCATGCGAGGGCGTTAGTATTGTTTATCATCTGGCAGCAGCTATGAAGGGAGATTGGAACTATCATCTGGATACGACGATTACGGGCTCGAATAATATTTTGAGAGCGGCGCAGAAGATGGGCGTTAGGCATCTAGTTTACGTTAGCACACTCAATGTCTATGACGCAAGCAGTTATCCTAGCGACGGCATAATTGACGAAGATTTTGCCTATGAACAGAATCCCTCTAAGCGAGGTTTTTATTCCCATGCCAAGTTGCGGGCTGAAAAAATTGTTAGGCAATTTGCCGATAAAGATAATATGTCAATTTCAATAGTTCGACCGGGTTTAGTTTATGGGCCGGGCAGGCCATCCTTTTTAAAGGATGCAGGAATAAGGGTTGGCAAGAGAATAGTAATAGTTTTAGGTAGTGGATGGCGCAGGATTCCCTTAGTATATGTCGATAATCTTGTCGATGCGTTAGTTATGGCTGCTGAGAATGCAGAGAGAGCAAGAGGTATTTTCAACGTCGTTGATAGAGAGTATCCTAACCAGCGTCAATTTATTTCAACTTATCAAAAATTAAGTAACCAGCGTCTTATAGCAATCTATGTGCCATATTTTTTGGTCTATTTGGGATATTGGATGATCGAGCGAATTGTGGCGTTAATTTTCAGAAAGCAGGTTACTTTATGCTATCGGCTTAATTGCATAAATAAAAATGTTAAACACACCACCGCACGTATTGAAGAGAGATTAGGCTGGAGGCAGCGTGTTAATTTTGAGCAAGGATTGAGGTTGACTATAGAAGATGAGCGTAGAAATGTTAAAGGGCAACTCAAGTAAAATCATTAAATAGAAGAAAAAATAATATGTTTATTGCAATGATTAAAATATTGTTTTGGTTAAGTATCTTAGCAGTTGTCTATTCCTATATTTTATATCCGGCCCTTTTGGTGTTATTAAGCCGTTTTTGGAAAACGAAAAGGGCGGTTTTTCAAGATAACTATTTTAGGGTTTCTCTCATCGTTGCGGCTTATAATGAAGAAAAGGTGATTCGACAAAAGATAGAAAATACTTTAGCGCTCGATTATCCTCGAGAACTAATGCAGATTATTATTGCCTCAGATGGCTCCACGGATGGAACTAATCAGATTGTAAGAGAATTTGCCCGGCAAGGCGTTATCTTGCTTGAGTTTAGAGAACGCAGAGGCAAGATTAATGTTTTAAATGAAGCGGTCTCAAAAGCCAACGGCGAAATAATTGTTTTTAGTGACGCAAATACTATGTTTGCTTCGGATGCAGTAAAGAAGTTAGTGCGCCATTTTGGCCAGCCATCTATTGGATGCGTATGTGGGCAATTACATTTTCAATGTTCAGAAGGTAGCAGAACAGGAGAATTAGAAGGATTTTATTGGAAGTTTGAGACAATGCTTAAAAAAATTGAAGGTAGTCGCGGTTCATTATTAGGTGCTAATGGTGGAATCTATGCCTTGCGGAAATCGCTCTATGAACCATGCCCATCTAATACTATTGTTGAGGATTTTGTCATACCGATGAAGATTTTACAACGAGGATACAGGGTTATTTATGACCCTGAGGCAAAGGCAACCGAAGTAGTAGTCACGCATATTATTCAGGAGATGGCTCGAAGGATTCGAATTGGGGCGGGTGATTTTCAAGCCCTATTTATGTTGTTATCAATGCTTAATCCTTTACGGGGATTTTCTGCGTTGGCCTTTTTTTCGCACAAGGTATTGAGATGGTTTGCGCCGTTTCTATTAATCCTTATTTTTGTTACCAATATGTTTTTATTACAACAAGACTTTTATTTTTATTTCTTTGTAATTCAGCTTGGTTTTTATTTATTTGCCTTGATTGGCAGATTCTTAACTCGAATAGGCAGATATGTAAAGTTGTTTAGTTTGAGTTATTATTTTGTTTCAATGAATATCGCATTATTAATAGGATTTTTTAAATATATTACCGCCTCCCAAAAGGTAGCATGGGAGAGAACAGAGAGATAAGAGCGCAGATATTTTAATAAACAATGTTTAAAAATCTCCAAATCTGGTTACTGGGCTACATCTGGCAGGAATTAAGACGGCTATTTCAAGAGTCTTTACCTACACCAACCCATATTATATTTTGCATTGTTGACCACTTCGAACCTCGACGAGGGGGTGTCAGTATTGAAAAGGAAATCGCCAGGGTCTATTGTTGGATTGAGAAGTATCGTCAAATTGTAAGCAGGCATAGAGATTATTCTGGAGGAATTGTTCAATATAGCATTTTTTATCCTATAGATGAATATAATCCAGAGGTTTTAGAAAGAATATCTGATTTTTTAAAAAGAGGTTACGGTGAAATAGAGATTCAGCTACATCATGATAATGATACCAGCCATTCATTGGAAGAAAAGCTCAACAACGCCAAAGAAATTTTCAGTAAATTTGGGCTACTTGGCAGAGATAAATCGAGCAATGATATTAGATACGGTTTTGTTCATGGCAATTGGGCATTAGATAATTCTCGTCGGGATGGCCGTTGGTGCGGTGTAAATAACGAATTAGAGATTCTAAGACAGACTGGTTGTTATGCAGACTTTACTTTACCATCAGCCCCTTCGGAAACCCAGACCTCTAAAATAAATAGCATTTATTATGCTAAAGATACACCACTGACTAAATCCCATAACAGCGGTATTGACGTCGAGGTTGGCAAGAGCCCGTCTGGGGATTTAATGATTATTCAAGGACCATTAGCTCTCAATTGGCAAAGGCGCAAATTTGGCATTTTACCAAGAATAGAGAATGCAGAGATAACTTTAGAAAATCCTCCCACCAGAGAACGTATAGATATTTGGATTCATCAAAGGATATCCGTTAGGAAAAAACCGGATTGGATATTTGTGAAAGTATTTACCCACGGTTTAAAAGATAATAATTTAAAAGACGAATATTTTGTAAACTTAGATGCGATGTTCTCTTACTTAGAGACAAAATATAACGATGGTAAGAATTTTATTTTGCATTATGTTACAGCTAGACAAATGTATAACATTATTAAAGCAGCCGAGGCAGGACAGGTGGGTAATCCCACAAATTATAAAGATTACCTTATTGCCAGACCTTAGAAAAGACGACAGATACACATTAACATAAACGCAATATGAATATGAACCTGAAAAAAAGATATTTAATTTTTTTGGCGATAGGATTATTTACTATTATCTTTTTGAATAGTTGGATTAAAAAACACCAGACCCATAAAGCAAAAGATGCCTCTTTGCTTTGCGATTTTGAGACATTAAAACCTTGGGATATATCGCCGGAGAGCGGATTTATTTTAAAATTATCCCCTCTCTACGCTAAAGAGGGAAAATATTCTTTAGAAGTAGTTTATCCGAGTGGAGGCCTACCCAGCATTAATACCAAAAAACTTCCTAAAAATTGGGGTAACTATGATTATTTTTCATTCGATGTGTTTAATCCTCAAAATGAAACACTGCCATTTAACGTTCGGCTCGATGATGTAAAAAGAAGGCGTTTTAATCTCTCTTATCCCCTAAAAAGTGGCTGGAATAAGGTAAGAATTAGTCGTTCTCAAATTGCCTCTAAGATTGACGCATCCAATATTCAATTTATTGTTTTATATTTAGATCAACCAAGAGAGCGATACAGACTTTATTTTGATAAGATGAGGTTAGAGCAAATAAATCAATTTGTTCAGAAACAAGAGCCCGAAGGTGTTTCTAAAAAACAGACACAAAAAGCGGCACTCCAAAATAGCCCTTTTTCAAAGAGAAAGATAGTCCCCTTAGATAAAATTTCCGCACCTACTCAAGGACAGATAAGGGTCCCTGTAGCGAAAATAAAGAATACAGAAGATGTAGTTTTAGTTTCTGGTGGTATACCATTTGCGCTAGGTCAATTGAGGCAAGATAAAGATATCGCTTTTTTTGATGAAGCAGGAAAAGAAATTCCCATAGCTTGTAAAGTATTAGCCAGATGGCCACAAGATAATTCCATTCGTTCAATATTGGTTCAGTTTAGATTTAAGATTGAGCACCTCTATGAGTATGTAACAATGAAATGGGGTTATCCTTCTAATACCTCTAGAATTCAATTACAACAACCGGATTGGGATTATCCCGAAGGATTTATTATGATGCCGAAAGAGTGGTTGTGCGCCTCAGAGGTGATTGGGGAACAGGTGCCAATTGGACAACATGATTTTCCAAGATATGATGAAAATATTGAGAAGAATTTTCCCCGCTTAATAGAGTCAAAGTTAAAGGGAGATTTGCGAAGCGACGAATACTACTCAACGCCACACGTCTTTTATCAATTGTATGTCCGCTCTGGACAATTAGACTATTTTCTTGCTGCGCGAAAAGAATTGTTGTATTATCGCGATAACCAAATTATCTTGGAAGGACCTGAACGCGGTAGGAGTAAGATTAGCCCAAAGGCACGCTATATTTACATAGAGGCTTTGGCTGATGATTATCTTCTGACCGGCGATGAGAAATCTTTATTAGTGGCTGGTTATATGGCAGAATATTTAAAAAATAGATTTAGTCCCAGCGATGCCTTTTTTGCAAAAGATTCAAGGCGATTTTGGACAGAGAGAGAAGCGGCTTTTCAATTTTTAGGAATACTTACATATTACGAGCTGACTCTTGATAAAGAGTTTTTAAAGATAGCTGATGAGTATATGAAAAATCTTTATCGCACACAATTGGAGTGGCCGGAGAGAGGTGGCTTTATCCATAATCTATATTCACACGACCCTGAGGAGGGCGCCCGTCCAGATGAATATGGTGGTTCTCCGTTTATGACGGGATTGTTATTAGAACCGATTATAGAGTATCACCGTTTGACTGGTAGCGATATTGCTGCCGATTCTATTTTTCGGGCATTAGATTGGCTAATTAAAGAAGGATTGGTAGATAGCGGTGATTCGTTTCGTTATTCTACCGCTGATATAAACAAAGATTCAGACGGCGAGCCAGATTTAAATTTGTTGATTGTCCATGCCTTTGGTTATGGTTTTAGAATGAGTGGTTATCAACGCCGAGACTACTTAACGATTGGTTGTAAGGTCTTTGAACGCGGAATAAGAGAGGCATATTTGGGAGACAGAAAACATTTTAATCAAAATTATCGTAGCAGCGGCCATTTTTTGGCATATATTAAAAATAAGGCAACAAAAGATGTATTTAGTCAAACAGCAAATTTATCTGACAGCACAAATAAAGACCCAACTAATAAAAATATATTTTTTTCGGAAGGATTTAATGAGTCGGTTGGCGGTTTTAAAAGTTGTATGCAGGACGCAATCATTATCAGTGATGCAGACACCGTTTATACCGACGGAAATTCTTTAAATATAAAGAGTAAATTCGTTAATTCAACCTTATGTGTTGGCATAGAACTTCCTAATTGGAATATAAAAAATTATCCCCTGGTTAATTTTTCTTATTTGATACCAAAAGGTACGCCTGTAGGTATAAGGGTTAAGACCGAATTTCAAGATTTCGTTTGCCTTGGCGGAACAAATAGATTCAAGTGCGGTGATACTAAAGTGGCAGAAGGAATCAGTTTGCTCGACGATGGAGAGTGGCACCAGGCGTATATTAATGTTGGCGAATTAATAGGTAGCATTTTACCGGGTATTAATCATTTAGTAGAATTCCAATTCTTTACTGACAAAAATGCTAATAACACCGATGAATTCTGGATTGATGACTTTAAGATAAAAAACCAATAGCTAAAGTAATGAGCTTAGTTGTTTTAATGTATCACCGAGTAAACGATATTTTAGAACCAAGTGATTTAGTCGTGCCAACTAAAAAATTTGAAGAACAGATGTGCTTTCTTAAAAAGAACTACGAAGTGATTTCGATAAATAGTATTAGAGAGGCACTTACGAATAAACAAACAAATAGATTAGACGGCCAGAATCTGGCTGCTGGGAAAGTTTTACTTACCTTTGATGACGGATACAGGGATAATTATTTAAACGCTTATCCTATTTTAAAAAGGTTAGGGTTGAGCGCTGCGATATTTTTGATTACTGATATGATTGGGACTGATAAAAAACGTCAGCGTTATAGCCACTTACCTTTGCCAGATATGCTGCGTTGGGAAGAGGTTGTCCAGATGGCTGAAGCTGGTATTAATTTCGGTATGCATACGCACACACATCCACATTTGCCAGAATTATCTCTACAAGAACAACGAGAAGAAATAGATAAGAGCATACAGATACTCACTGAACATCTGGGTAATTTATTATCGGAACATTTATTTTTTGCCTATCCTTATGGTGAATATAATCAGGATACACTTAAGATTCTCAAGCAGTTAAAAATTAAATTTGCCTTTACAGTTGAGGCGATAATAAATACTACTCAGACAAATTATTTGGAGCTTGGCCGTGTTGGTATCAATGGTTTAGATACAATATATGATTTTAGTAAGAAATTGAAGGCGCTGTTTGAGCAAGAGTCAAGAGTCCGTTAATCAATAATAAAGCGCTATTTTTTCTGATAAATAAAGGAAGATAAGAACGCCAGCACATTAAGTCGGAGGTTTTATGCAAGAGATTGTTAATTTCATTAAGAAATATTATAAGGCAATAATAATAACAGCGCTGTTGGTGATTATCTATTTTCCAACGTTAAAATGGATGTTTGAGCGCTGGATGGCCGTCGATAGTTATTTTGGTCATGGACCACTTGTGCCATTTGTGTCTTTGTATCTTTTATGGCAAAGACGAAAACTTCTTAAACAGCTACAGACAAGGCCAAGCGGTTTGGGATTAGTGCTTATTGCGATAGGTTTGATTATTCATATTTTGAGTGCCTTTTTTAGAATTTATTTTACCTCTGGATATTCAATTTTGGTTGTTTTATTTGGGATAGTGCTTTATTTTTTTGGCTTTGCTCTGCTTAAGGCAATATTTTTCCCAATATTTTTTCTAATATTTATGATTCCTCTGCCGTTAGTGGCGATTGTTAATATTGCCTTTAGAATGAAACTTTTTGCCGCTTATTGCGCTACGTTTATTCTGAATAAAATAGGAATTGCTGCAGTCCGCGACGGTAGCCTTATTAGAATGCGCAAGGCTATTTTGATGGTCGAAGATCCCTGTAGTGGCCTGCGCTCCTTAATTTCTTTGCTGGCGCTGGGGTCATTGATTGCTTATTTAAGCAAGTTACCTTCTATGAAAAAAATTATTGTAGTTATAGCTTCGGTACCGATAGCGATTTTAGCAAATATCGCCCGCATTGTTATGATGTGTTTTATGAGTGAATTATACGGCGTGCAATTTATTGAAGGGCCGATGCATACACTTTCAGGACTCTTTGTTTTCGTGGTAGCGTTTATTGGGTTGGCAATGTTGGTTAAATATTTAGAGTAGCTTTATTATTAAGCTAACAATTCATAAAGAAATAAATAAGGCAAGAAAATTTAGGAGAGACAATGAAAAATAATTTTGTGTTCTTAGTAATTATTTTAGTAGCGGCAATGATAGTATCACTCCCTCTTTATTACTTTTCTTCGGATTCAAAAAATGAGGCATCTGTCTCTTTGATGCCTCAAGAAATAGGTCGGTGGAAAGGAAAGGATTTAGAGGTGGAAGAGAGGGTATATGAGATTTTAGAAACCCGCAATCTTATTATGAGAGAATATGAATCAAATAGTGGCGAAAAGATTTATTTATACATAGTATATTCGCAGGATAATCGAAAAGTAAGCCACCCCCCAGAACTTTGCATGGAAGGTGAGGGTATGACAGTAAGAGGCAAAGAATTGGTGAAGATTAAGATGCCAACAGGTTCAGAAATTACTGCTAACAAGATTATTGTTGAGAAAGGTAATATTCGCAATCTGGTTGTTTATTGGTATAAAGCAGGTTCTTCATATATGACCGACTATATTAAACAGCAAATTAAAGTCAGTTTGGACAGATTGAGATTTAAGAGAACCTGCAGTGCTTTAATAAGGGTTTCTGCAGTCTTGTTAAATAAAGAAGATGAGAGAAATAAGTTAGCCATTATCAAAGAGTTTTGTCAACAATTATACCCCTATTTAGATAAAATTATCCCTTGATTAATACCTTTAGCAAATCAACAGCGCCAAATTTCAGATATTTTAAATTAGAAAGATTTTTTAATACTTACCCAAAATACCAACCCAAATAAACCAGAAAGATTAATGATTTTGCTAATATTGTCCTCTTTTATACCTCCAAAATGTTGATTTTTGACAACAGAGTGTATAAAGGTTTCTAATTTCTAACCTATTAATTAGTAAAGAGTTAAACAAAGTTTTTGTCACTGATTAATTTAATAAATTTTTAGGTGCTTTAAAAGCAGATTTTTGGGCAATTTGTAATTTTAAGAAAAATACCCTCCTAAGATAAAGCTTTACAACCCTATGTTTTTTAAGCAGTTAGAAAAGTTTAAAATTTTTAGTAAAAATTCCTAATTTGGCACAGAAAATGCTTACTTATTATTAAGTAAATACCCAAAAAGAATAAGGAAAGTAAACGCATAGCTGGTTCCAATATCTGGTCCAGTCAATAACCTAAAATTTTGTAACCTTTTTCGATTAAAAATGGAAAAATTTAAGCTCTTGTTAAAAACATTAAAAAAGAAGAGAGTTTTTTCTTTTGACAAAAAGAGGGTTTTTCTGTTTTTCTTATTTGTTGTTGTTTTAAATTTCTCTCTTTTGTCTTACGCGTTAGTTGAGCTTAATCCAGCTAAGGTTGAACAAAAAATTGAAGGTGAAAATCTCAATGTCCGTATCAATCCTAACTCCGCAATCTTTCCTATAGCAGAATCTTCTAGGCCAGAAAGAAAAAATCATGCACCTGAGCCCGGCACTTTAGTTCTTTTTGGTTCCAGTGGTTTTTTAGGTGCAATTGTTCAATTTGCCCGCCGACGCTATAGAGATGCAAAACGAGTTTTTGATATTTTAGTAAGTGCAGTGGGATTAATTGTTAGTTTGCCGATATTACTTGTGGTAATGGCCTTGATTAAATTGACTTCCAAAGGCCCGGTTTTTTATACTCAAAAAAGGGTTGGAGAGAACGGCAAGCTTTTTGAAATTATTAAATTAAGAACAATGGTAGTGGATGCAGAAAGAAATTGCGGTGCTGTTTGGGCGAAAAAGAACGACCCACGTATAACTGCAGTTGGTAGGGTTTTGAGGAAGACGCATATCGACGAAATACCCCAGTTAATAAATGTTTTAAAAGGACAGATGAGTATTATTGGTCCTCGACCAGAGCGGCCAGAGTTCGTAAGGAATTTATCTTGTCAGATTAAGGATTATCCAAAACGCCTTACAGTAAAACCTGGCATCACTGGCTTAGCCCAAGTCTTGCACAAATATGATGAGACTATTGAGGATGTAAAGAAGAAAATAAAGTACGATATTCTTTACATAAAGAAAATGTGTTGGTGGGTAGATTTTAGAATTTTGTTAAGGACGTGTTTAGTTGTAGTCACAGGAAAAGGAGCAAGATGATAATGCGAAAAGAGAGAGTTGCTATGGGAAAAAAAATTATACTTTTAGGTTTAGTTTTTTGTGGAATTTTAATTTGTTCAGGAATGGCTGAGGCATATATTGTGAATTTCTTTGAACAATACACAGATTATCGCTATCTTGGCGAAAGACAACAAACTAGCTATCTTTTTGATTTAGTTAATATTAATTCTAATTCACCATTACCAACTACCGACGCATTTGGCTATAATCCTGCTTTGATGGTACCACAGTCAGCACGGTTAGAATTCGATATTTTTGCTCCAGATTTAACTTATGAGAGAATAAGTTTTAAATTGAGCGCTACCGATGGAGGGGGAGTATTGTTATGGAACCATTGGTTTTGGCTGACACCATGCAATCCAACTACTACTTTTAGTTTTAATCTCCAGGATTACGGTTTTTTAGATTCATTATCAGATGGTAGGTTAAAAACAATTGTTTTAGCAAATGGCACGCCGTGTTGTAATTATAATGATTTTGCAATTACTAGAGCATCTTTAAATGTCCAAGCCGAAGCAACCCCTGAACCAATGAGTATGGCGTTATTTGGTTTGGGACTATTAACAGCAACTTATTTGAAGAGGAGGAAAACATAAGGCATGAAGAGTATGAGAATTTTCTTAGTTATTATAGGGTTAAGTTTAATGCTCTGCGGTTGTCTTAGCGGTGGTGGAGGAGGCGGTTCAGGTTCTTCTGGGATTAATCAAGGGGATAGCTACAGCAGTAGTTTTTCTTCAGTTAACTCAGGAGATTCTAATAGTGGAGAAAATCACATTGTCATAGCCCATAACCCCGAACCGTTAACAATATTTCTTTGGGGTAGTGGTTTGTTAGGCATTGCCTTCTTAAAGAAGAAAAAGGGATAATTAAAGAATAAAACACTTCATATAATTCGATATTTGGCAAGAAAATCTAAAAAGGAAAGGAGGTGTAAAAAATAAATGAGAAAGCTAATCGCAACTTTAGCTTTGCTATGCGTTGGATTATTTGCAGCATCACAGTCATTTGCTTTTTCCTTGATGATGAATGGAGAACCGTATTACGGCCCAGTCCAATTTAAATACAATAACTGGGACTACGGCACACTCTATCAAGTAGGAACTTCAATTGATCATGAAGGCGAGGGCAGTGGTAGCGTTGACAGCTGGGGGATTTTCCGAGTTTCTGTTATCGAGGGTTACGACAGCATTAGTGGACTATGGAAAACAGTTTGGAGTCCTACTTCTACCGAATCACTAAAAGGATGGTTTTACGGATTAAGCGATGATAAAGTAAATATCGGTCTGGATGGTAAGGGAACTATTTATTCAGTTGGTGGAATATTGGAGATGTATCTGGGTCCAGATAATTTGACACCAAATGCAGGTCCACAAATTCCTCCTTCTGGCAATATGAGCTGGGTACCGACTGATCTTTATCATGTAACGGATGGCACATTGTTTTTGAGCGCAGCGTTTGTGCCGGGTATTTCTTTGACTGATTCGACAACTACCTATGCCCAGACACTTAACGCAGCTACTCAGCCTATCAGTGGTGTAGGATTTGGTTACTTGGCTGTAACCGGAGGGGCTTATCAATGGATGTTTGATTCCAATGGTTACAACGGTGGAACAGCAGATTTTTTACTGCAGGCGAATTTCAACGGCCCAGGACCGTTTAACTGGACAGTTAGTAGCTATGATCCTGTAAAAGGTAGGGCTATTCCCGAACCAGCCTCTATGGTTTTACTCGGTATTGGATTGCTTGGTGCTGTAAAAACTTTGAAACGTAAGAAAGGTTAATCCATCTGTTTTCTAATCTAATTTGTGACAGGGCCCTTAAGTCATAGATTAGATAATGAAAAGTTAGGATGGCTTAACTTATTTAAAACGTTTTAGAGAAGTTAAAGCCTATCTTAATTTTGTTGTAAAACAAAAAAGGTAGGCTTTACTTTTTTCCTAGAAGAATATCATAGAGTAAGAGGTAACAAGTGATATATTAAAAGAAATTAAAAAAAGTGGCTGGAGTGTTTCTTTGGAAGTTTTATGCAAGCTTTAACGTCTGAATTTGTGACACTGTGACTTTGTGAACCTAATTTCCCTTTTTCCACCCTAACCAAAATACTCAAACTTTCTCTCATAATCTAATTCCATTGCATAGGGAAAGTCACTATACTTATAGAGAATCAATTTGGTTTTAATAGGTAAGTATTTTGAAATAGTGTTTTTTAAATTCTGCTCAAGTTCAGCTGAAAAGCTTTGTCCTCTCCTTAGCTGAACTTCAATTTTTAATTCATTGTTCAGGATTGAAATTCGAAAATAACCGGTAATAGTTTTAGCAATCTCAAAATTTTCATATAATGCCTCTTTTATTAATTCAGCTCGAATGATAAAATTTTCTGGTGTCTTTAATGTGTGCCTTCCCCAGACAATTACCACGGGCAGACTTATTTGAGGTAGATATTCTTTGTAGTTTAAAGAAAAAAGAATTTCTTTTAGCTTTTCATAGGCAATTACATTTCCATCATCTTCGATATCATAGCGAATCAAGGGAATAATTGACCTTGGGTCAAGATTTGTAAGCACCAGATGACTATGGCTGTCTACTTTTATTTCTTCGACAAAAATCTTCAAAGGGTTGTATTGGAGAATCATTGGTAGGTAGTTACTTTCGTTCCCAATCAGGATTTTTTTTAGTCTTTCATCACGTTGGATGGTTCTGCGTAGCCGTATGGTCTGTAAAGTTTCAAAGAATATATTTAAACCAAATTCAGCAAGCCCAAAGGAAGAGCCGATAATATTTTTTGGTTGTTTAGAATCGAGGTCGCTTCCTAAGATATAGGCAAAGTAAGACCGCAAATTTTCGGGTAGAATCTCTTCGCCTAAAATGAGATGAACAGTAGAGCCTTTCCAATTAATTGCTTGCTCTTGACCTTCTTCTAAGATTTTTTTGGCAAATGAATTTTCCGCAATAATAATTATCTGGTCAAAATAGCCTTTGAATGTTCTTATTGTTGCTAATACAATATCAGAACGGACGCTTGTGTCGATTACAGTTGTGAGCGCAGAATTAATCCTTACGCCCATCGGTAGGGCATTAATCAAAAGCGTTCTTTTCTTTCTTATTTTGAATATGCTATCAAGCTGATTGTCGATTTCACGTTGAGATTGTTTAATCTGGCATTTAGTATTTAGGCCAAACGAAAAAGAACCGCTATGACCTGAGCTGGGAATGATATTTTTTACATCTTTCAGTTCGCCGTGACGGCATAATTTTTTAATTTCGTTTGAGTAAAGCTTGAATGTTTTTTCTTTGTTTAATATTGGAACCCTTTCTTTGAAGTGTTCTAAAGAGTCTATGTCTTTATGAGAAATGTTATTTTGCTTAAGGTAAATTTGATACGCTGGGATATTAATCGCAGCCTTTTTAAAGGCCTGAATGGCTTTTTTCTCTGAGAGCTGCATCAATTTTTCACTTTTACAAATCATACAAAAAAAGTTTTATTTTTGTTTAGTTGATTTTTGAGATTAGAAGAATATTTTGGTTTTAATATAGATTAAATTATAGTGTTTTTCAAATTCGCTATCTTTTGATTTAATAAACAATTGTCCTCCAATTGCCATATCCCAATTTTTCAAGAGATTATATCTGAATTCAGGATTAAGATACGAACTCTGGCCTCTCGGGTCATTTATGTTAGTTAGAGAAAATTTTAATAGCGTAGTTATCTCATAGTCAAGGTAAAGACTTATTAGATTTTTTTCTAATGAGAGACGATTACGCTGTTCAACGTAAGAGTTTGTAAATAGTGCATAATCACCATTGGCGTTACCATTGTAAAAATATTCAACCAATAGATATAGTTTGGCAGAGAGATTATAGTCGGCTCCTAAAGAGCATCGTAGAAATTTTTCCTTGCCTCTTTTGGTATGGGTAAGTTCGCCACGGAAGCCAGCATCTTTGATATAGCCATCAAAGCCAAATCCAGCGACTTTATCTTTTTTGACTTTTGCAGAGACGAGAAAAAAATCATAGGTTTGAATTTTTTTGTAGAGCTTGAGTCCAAAGCTGGTTTGTGAGGAGTTGGTGTGAGGTCCGAAGATAAAATTAATACCTGAGAAATTATTCGAAGTCAATTCAAGATTTAAGCCATCAAAGCCCATGCGCTCATCGTTTTCCAAATCTAAAGGGCCAGGAGGATTAAAGAGGTCAAGAGGACTATAAAATCTTAATCTCCCCCAATCAATATTTTGTTTTCCCAAAGTAAAGATAACGTTTTCATTTTCGTATTTAATAAAAGCCCTGTAGAGGCTTCGTCTTTGGTAGATATGGTCTTTATCGCTTGCTGTATGGTCTAAATCAAGGAAGCTAAGATTATTTTGATTTTTTTGGCGAATGAGGTCCATCTCAGGGCTGTGCTCTATATCGTGTATTAGTCCTTCTTGGTCATAGGTTAATTGTAAGAAGAGTTTGTTGGTGAGGGTTTGTTTATAATTAAGTCTAAGTCTATTTAAATCGAGATAAAAATTTTCAGCTGTGTTGGCGAGTTTAGAAAAAAACAAAATATTTTTATAGTAGCCAGAAAATGAAATGCCAAGCTTTTCAAGGGAAGGTATTGAGTTTGATTTCTCAGAACCAAAAGATAGATTAAGACAATTAAATAAAAAAATACCAATAAAGACCAACAGTGATATTTTTTTCATGAAATTATTCTCCCGTCTTTTAGATTGATTAATCTTTTTGCTTTTGCCATTACCATAGGGTCATGGGTAGCTAGAATAAATGTAACCTGTTTTTTTTCATTGAGTTCTTTCATCAGGTTTATTAGCATTGCCCCGGTTTGGGAATCAAGATTTGCTGTTGGTTCATCGGCGAGGATAATTAGCGGCATAGGCGCTATGGCTCTGGCAATAGCAACTCTTTGTTGTTCTCCGCTGCTTAATTGATTTGGAAAGTGAGATAATTTGTTGGCTAATCCTACTTCGGAGAGGATTTTTTCAGCCTTTAATCTGCGCTCCCTTTTGTTTATTGCTTGAAGCAACATTACATATTCGGCATTTTCTAATGCGGTAAGGGTGTTAATTAGGTTATAGGATTGGAATACAAATCCTATTTTATGGAGTCTAAATTCTGCAAATGCTTTTTGTGTCATTGAGGAAAGATTATAGTTATCTATAATTATCTGGCCACTTGTGGGATAGTCAAGCGCCCCGATTATATTAAGTAGGGTTGTTTTTCCTGAGCCGGATGGTCCAGCGATTGCAGTAAATTCTCCCCTTTCAATTTCTAAGTTAATTGAGTCTAACGCTTTGGTTTGGACGGTGCTATTCTTTTCAGAATAGATTTTAGTTAGATTCTTTATTTGTATCAAAGCCATTTCTACTTTCGTTAAATTTTGTTAATTTCATATATGCCTTATTGCCTCAATTGGTTTTAAATTAGCAGCCTTGTACGCCGGCAATAAAGATGTCACTATACTTGTGAGAAATACTACAATTAGTGAAATAAAAAATCCTCCCCACTCAAGACGTGTATAGATAACTGAGCCAATATAAAAACTATCTAATGCTTTGGAAAATTTAGATAGGTCGATTCCTCTTTGACCAAAGTAGTTAACTGTTAGTATAGCAGCAATTGAGCCTATAAGTGCTGCTGTTAGTGCCAATATAAATGATTCCGCAGCTACCATAAACATAATTTGATTTTTTTTCGTGCCCAAAGCAAGCATTATTCCAAATTCTCTTGTTCTCTCTAATACAGCCATTAATATTGTATTTAAAATTCCGGAGGCTACTACAATTAGAAAAATAAAGAGGATGAGAGAGGTGAATATTTGGTCAAATTTTAACCATTGATAGGTCATTGGAGAGATATCTTTCCAATTTAGCACCTCAAAAAGATTGGTATCTAATTGTCCTCTTAAAGTCAATGTTAATTTATCTACTTCTTTTAGAGAGGAGATTTTTAGCACTATCTCGGATACCTTATCCTCTAAGGTTAGCAATTCTTGGGCGTCAGATAGTGTTATTACGGCTAGATTTTTGTCTATCTCCTCAGCACCTGTATCAATTATTCCACAAACTTCAAATGCCGCTGTGGCTAAGCTTCCATCGGCAGCCTGTGACATAATTACTACCTTGTCTTCCAGAGCGACTTTTAGATTTTCCGCCAAATCTTTTCCTATTATGATTTTATTTTTATCTTGAGGATTTAAATAAAAACCTTTGCGAATACGCTTGTGAAAAGAGCTTACTTTTTTCTCTTCTTCTGGGTCGATGCCTAAGAGCAAAACGCCGTAGGAATTTTCAGGAGAGCTGATTAGGGCAAAATCTTTTATTCTTTTAGAGTGAGCGATTATTTTTCTATTCTTAGAAATTTTTTCTATTAGATTGTTGGCACCAGCAATGGTTTTTTCCAGACCTATACTTTTTTGAAACCCTTTGGCATGTATTTGGATATGGCCAATTAATAGATCGGTATAGTTATTAATCATCTGATAGTCAGCCCCGTCGATAAATCCCTTTAGGAATATCAAAGCAAATAATCCAAAGGCTATTGCCGAGATGGTTATTGCAGAACGATATTTGTTTCTGAGAATATTTCTGAACGCAATTAATATAAATGTTCTCATAATTTATTACTTTTTAAAGATTGGAGGCTAAAAATGTTATCGTTGATAGGTTCATTATATTTTACGTTATCATTTACAATTATGATGGTGCGATGGTCATTTTTAATTTTAGAGACCATTTCCCAGCGAGTAGGGATAATGCGGTCAGAGATTTTTTTTACCTGCGAATATTCAAGAACCTTAATTAATTTATTGTTTTTTGCATAAAATTCTTCTCTGATTGGGATGTAGCCGTCTTTTCTAATCCAAAATATTCGTTTATCCCAAGTAACGCCGGCGGTTGGCTTTGGTATTGATTTAATTACATAAACATCATAGCCATCTATTTTGGTTTCTTCGATTATTTGATGGTAGTAGTCATCAACAATGCTATTTTCTTTTACTAAATCATCGTTAGAGAAATCGCTACCCATCCAAGGCTGCAGCATCATTGAAGGAGGGATTTTGATGGTTTTTTCTACTGCGGGCAGATAGTTCCACATTTCATTTTTTATTCTTAAAGTGGTTATACCTTTTTCTTTAGCCGGCGAGTTAATTCTTATGAGCGTTTTTTCTTTTCCTTTAGTAAACACTGTTAATTCTAATTTTCTTTGCCAAGAAGCAGTGGTGATTATCATCGTGAAGTCTCCTTGACAGCTCTCACCGCGCATCAACTCATCGTAAGACTGGATGATTTCTTCGGGGCTAATTTGTTGGCCAAAAATAAAAAGGGGAGGATTAAAAATAAATATAAACAATATGCCTACAAAGATTAAAAGTATCGTTTTAGCCATCTATTTGAATTAATTGACTGATTAATGATAGTATGATAGCATATAAACGTAAGCTATGCAAATTTTACGTTTTAAAAACATTGTCCCTCACCAAATTATCATTAATTGGTATCTTTTTACCATATAAGAAAAGAAATCTTAAGTCAATAAACGCTTGCAGAAACGAAAGCGAGTAAAAGCAATTTACCTTTTTTAACTACTATAACGTAACTTAAGTCATCTTATATAATTACTTCTTTAAAGTAAATTATCTGAGAAGTTGTCTTTGATTAAGATAAATAGGTCCCCAATATAATATTGGGTAATTGGGTATGGAAAATTTTATTTTTAAGAAGGTAGATTCACCGCAATTATTAGAGCAGGCTTTTAAGTTAAGGTTTCAGGTATATTGTAATGAATGCCATTTTATCAATCCGCAAGATTATCCCCAGAATTATGAAAGCGATGAATTCGATAAAGATTCCATTCATTTTGTTGCGCTTGATTCAAGTAATTCTGTTATAGGCACCGTAAGACTTATTCTCCCCAAAGTAACTAAGTTCCCTATTGAACAGCACTGCCCAACTTTAAAAATAGATGCAGATACTTTTGACCGCACAAAAACTGCTGAGGTGTCGCGTCTGGTTATTAGTAAACTTTTAAGAAGAAGGGCGGGGGATGGATTGTATTATGAACAGCAGGTTGATGATTTTTCTGGAGATAGCCAAAGTGGAGTTTTCTTTCGAAGAGTCAGACCAATGGCTTTTGGTTTATACAGGATAATGTACCACGAGAGCAAACGGTTAGGAATTCGCTATTGGTTTGCCCTCATGGAGAAAAAACTTTGGCTTCTTTTGAAGTTACACGGTTTTATCTTTAAACCCATCGGCGAAGAGGTGGATTTTTACGGTATGGTTCGTCCTTATTTAGCAGATTTGACTGAGATTGAGAATAATGTTCGAACAAAATTTCCTAAATTTTTTGAATATTTTATGGAAGGTTTAGAATTAGAGTTGCAGCCGAAATAAACTTAGTTAAGCTTATTTGTTAATTTTCATTTATAAAAATATCTGTCATCTATTAAGTTAAGAGAGAGCTAAATTAGAAAGGATAAGTAAGTATGACTGGCTTTTTATGGTAGGATAAATACAATAATGGATTTATGAACAATAAAGAAGAAAGCCAAAAAAATATTTTCGAAGTATTTTCTGATACCTGCCAAAATTTTTCTAACCATAGTTGTATTTTTTTTAAAAGAAGCTCAGACCCAGAATTTTGTGGTTTTTCCTACTCTTATCTTTTTTCATGTTCGAAAAAATTGGCCTGCATTCTTTATATGATGAATGTAAAAAGAGGCCAGCGAGTGGCTATACTTTTGGATAATGGCCCTTATTGGCCACTTTCTTTTTTCTCCATTGTTGCAATTCAGGCCGTTGCCGTGCCTATTGATAACCAGTTAGAGTTCAATCAGATTAGGGAAATAATACATCATTCTCAAGCTGTTGTTATTATTACCGAACAGAAATTTATTGACAAATCCTCAAAACAATTTGAAGAAATTAAATCGGCAAAGATTATCAATCTGGATTCCCCCATTTTTTTAAAAGAGTCGTCTCGCTTTGGGGGCGTGCCTATTTATAGAGATTTTAATGCAGATAAGTTAGCCTGCTTATTCTATACCTCTGGCACTACTGGCGAATTTAAGGCAGTGATGTTGACTCATAAAAATTTATTAGCCAATTGTCGTTCGATAAAGAAACTAAATATTCTTTCCAGTCAAGATGTAGTAATTTCGCTTTTGCCTCTGCACCATATTTATGCCTTTACCGTTACCTGTTTGGCACCTTTATTAGAAGGGGCTACGATCTGTTATCCTGAGAGCATAAGCTTTAAAGATATTTCTCGCTGTATGAAGGATAATAAGGTTACCCTTTTTGTTGCTGTCCCTAAATTCTTCCATAAAATTTGTATAATGATTGATGATAAAATAAAGAAATTTAATTTTTTTAAGCGTTTTATCCTAAATCTTGCCATCAATTTTTCTTGGTACTTGTCCAAGCTAATCAAATTTAATTTTGCAAAAATTATTTTAAAAGAACTCCATAGTCTTTTTGGCGATAGTCTAAAAATTATGATAAGCGGTGGCGCCCGTCTTGACCCAAAGGTCAGTAAACGTCTTTCAAAATTTGGTTTTAAAATTTTAGAAGGATATGGATTAACTGAAACCTCTCCCGTTGTAACGCTTAATCCAATTCAGAGGCCTAAATTTGGCTCAGTAGGAGTTCCTATTCCAGGGGTGAGAATAAGACTAATTAGAAAGAATACCGAAGCAATAGGCGAGGTTGCGATTAAGGGCGAGAACGTTATGTTGGGCTATTATCGTTTGCCTGAAACTAATGCTAAAGTATTTGATAAAGAATGGTTTTTAAGCGGAGACCTAGGTTATGTTGACAAAGAAGGATATTTATATTTAGTAGGAAGAAATAATGAAATTATAGTGATGAGTTCGGGAAAGAATATCAACCCCGAAGAATTAGAACAACACTATTGTAATCCTTGCATAAAAGAAATCTGCATTGTAGGGCAAAAGGGCGCTGTCTATGGCCAAAATCAGCAGCTTATTGCGGTGATACTCCCAGACGAAGATTATATTCGCCAAACAGGAGAGATAAACGTTCGAGATAGGATAAAGTGGATTCTCGATGGGCTTTCGCAAAAGCTACCTCCTTACAAAAGAATTAACGGTTTTATCTTGAGCAAGACAGAATTACCCAAGACCCGGTTAGGTAAAATTAAACGCTTTGAAGTCGCAGCAAAAGTTAATCAAGGCCAATTCGAAGATTTTCAACAAACTTTAGAACAGCATCCTTTAAGTCGTTTTGAAAAAAAGGCCTTAGACTATTTGTCCGGATATTTTAAAAGGCCAATAAAAATGAGCGACCATTTTGAGTTAGATTTGGGATTGGATTCATTAGATAGAATTGAGATGTTATCGGCATTACAAGATTTATTCAATGTAGAGGTTTCTGATGATATTGCATTAAAGCTTTTTGAGTCCAGGACGGTAGGAGAGCTAATAGATATTTCAGAACAGATTATAACCGAAGATGTTTTTATGAAAATTAATGAAAATCAGGAAGGGAATTTTTGGAGCGAGGTTTTCAAGAGCCCGATATCTAAGAGGATTCTTAAAGGGATAGGGCTAAACTTTGATTTATTAGATAAATTTGTTTGTTTATTCTTTGCAATTATAATGAAAAGCGTCCTTAGGATATTTTTTCTCTTAGAGATAGAAGGCAAAGATAATATTCCGAAACGGGGGCCATTTCTAATCGTTGCCAACCATACTTCTTACCTTGATGGTTTGATTGTTGCCAGCTTGTTACCGTTTAACTTATTAATGCAGACATATTTTGTAGGTATGGCGGCTATTTTCAGACATCCCTTGTTAGCATGGTCACAGAGAATATTTAGAATTATTCCAATCGATATTAATATTAATCTATCAGATACTCTCAGGGCTTGTGATTTCCTTCTAAATAATTCTAAGAATTTGTGTTATTTCCCTGAGGGGCAGCGCTCGGCAGATGGACTTCTTAATGTTTTTAAGAAAGGAATCGGTATTCTAATAAAAGAGACCACTGTTAAAGATTTGGTTATCTTACCTATATATATTAGCGGAGCCTATAAGGCGTGGGGGCGCCATAGAAAAATTCCAAGGCTGTCTAAAATAAAGGTTAGAATCGGCTCCCCCCTAGATAGAAATCAGTTAATAATAGCTAATGCGAGTATTCCTTATGAGACAATTGCGGAGAATCTGAGAATAAAAATAGCAACATTAGGAGATTCTTTTATCCAAAAATAAAATTTTTTTAGCAGATTATTAAAAACTTTTAAAAATTATTTAAAAATTTAACTAATATTATTTTAATAATTTACTTGACAATCTAGTTTTAGTATGTTATATTTTACCTCCTCCTCGAAAAGTATTTAAAAATCAACAAGGGGCCTACATAAGTTGAAAAAAATCATCAGTACCAGATTCAGTATTTTTCAATTGTGGCGTTCTACGTTAGAACTCATATTTAATAAGCCATTGATTTTAGTTCCCTTTTTTATTGTAAGTTGTTTGCTTATTTTATTGCTGGGGATTCTTTATTTTGCCCCCCATTTCCCCCTAAATAAAATTTTTGGTCCTATAATCACCGAGCTATTTGGCTCTGATGCGCTTTCCTACCCTGATTTCTATATCTTTTTGATAAAAATATTTAATAATGTCGAATTAATTGTTGCTGTTGTTGTTGGTTCGTTGACTACAGCAATGGCTGTTTTTTTAGTATCAAGATACGACCAATCAGAAAAATTGAATCTGGGACAATCTTTTAGAGTTTGTTGGAAAAGGTATCTAGTTTTAGTCTTAGCTGTTGGTCTGGCAGTATTTTGTTTAGAACTAATGATAAAAATGCCCCACTGGTTATTTACTAGATATTTTAGCCCAAGGCGTCCTACTTTGTTGTGGCTTGATGCAAAAATATGGGCAGTTTATATTATGCCGGTAATTAATTTTTTAATCATTGCTGTTACACAGGCACTCTTTGTTTTTGTTATACCCTTCCTTGTAATAAAGAATAAAGGTTTAATCCGCTCGCTTTTTTTATCTATTTGGTTATCGATTCGAAAGTTCTACATCGTTTTACCGTTGGTTATCTTTCCCTTATTTCTATACTTGCCGTTTTCTTTCTTAAAAAATAATACCTTATTTCTTTTAAATAGGATGACTCCGGAGTTAGTAATTGTCCCTTTATTGATTGGCTCTATTTTTGTTAATAACTTGATCATTGATGCATTCGTAACATTATCGGTGACGATATTTTTTTTACAGGTTACTGAAGATGGAAAATAAGAATTTAAAATACTATATTCTTTTCTTTATTATGTTGTTGCTGTTAGGAACCGGATGCGAAAGTAGGTCATTTAAGGCCCAGAGGGCTCTGTGGCGGGCAAATTTTTTGTTTCAAAAGATTAGCCAAAATCCCTTTGCCATATCTGAGTATGAAGTAAATAAAGCAATTGCAGCCTATAGGAAGATTATCGATGATTTTTCAGACAATCCATCTGCTGTTGTATTGGCCCAAAAAGGGATAGGCTATATATATCTGGTAAAAAAACAGTATCAGTCTGCGCGAAAAGAATTTTCAAAATTGCTTAAGAATTGTGACGAAAAAAATAATATTTGTTCTGATGCAGAATTTCTTATTGGCAGGACTTTTGAGATGGAGGGGAATTGGCAGGAGGCAGAGAAGGTTTATAAAACAATTATAAATTCGTATCCGTTAACTATAAGAGGTCTACAGATGCCTTTTTATTTAATTAATAAGCATCGTATGGCAAAAGAGATATTAGAGATGAAGGCATCCGTTCATAATGCTATTGAACATTATAGCCGCTTATTAAATAGCCAACAAAACAACCACGGCTTGGCTTTGTTGCTAACTAAGCTTATTGCACAATGTTATCTTTTAGGAGAGGATTGGCCTAATTTTATTAAGACCCTAGATGCCCTAATTGATAAATTCTCTTTAGATAAACAGTCTATTTCTAATATTCTTCTCACAAAGGCACTCGTTTATGAAAGAGAATTAAAGGATAGAGATGCTGCTGCATCAATTTTTCAAAAAATACAAACAGATTATCCGAATACAAGAGGCGCTGATATAGCTAAAGAATATTTAAAAAGGCAAGAGAAAGAAATTAAGGAAAATAAATAAGAGGTAGGTGATTGTAATGGTCGGGTTGTTGTTTGAATACGACAAGCAAATTCTGAATCAGATACTTCAGAAGACGGTAGAATTTCTCGGTGCCGAATCAGGTTCATTATTTTTATTTGACAAAGAAAGGCAAGAACTTGTTCTAAATACAATTTTAGACAAGGGAAAAGATAATTTAAAAGGCTCCAGGAAAAGATTAGGAGAGGGAATAGTTGGTAGGGTAGCCGTTAGCGGAGAGGCCATCTTAGTCAGAGACATAAAAACAGACCGTCGTTTTAACAACAACGGTGATACTGGTCAAAGCAAGCGCCATTATTTGACAGATTCCTTTATTAGCGTTCCATTAATTACCTGTTATGGATTGGTAGGGGTAATGAATATTACTGACAAGAAATCTGCAGAGCCATTCAACCAAAAAGATTTCGATTTCGTGTGTTTATTGGCAAAATTAACCTCTTTAATGATGGAATATGAAATGAAACTTAGAGTCTCTGAGGCACAAGTTAAAGAGAATAACAATTTTAACAAATCTAATCTATCAGAAAATAATCAGAAAGAAATAGAGAGATTTGCTTTTATAGGTAAGCAAGCAGGAGAGATAGTTCATGAAATTAACGGCCCCTTAGATGGAATTCTGAGATACGCTAACATCCTTCTTGAAAAACCAGAATTGAATTCTAATCTTAAGGATTACCTCTTAAAGATAAAATTAGGTCTTGTAAAAATATCTAATATTATCGATTCGGTAAAGCGGTTATATTCCCCTTCTAAAATTACAAGAGAAGATGATTTTGTTGATATAAATCAATTAATAGACCAAGAGCTTTCCTTAATAGATGTCCGATTCCCTCAATCGTTGATTAAGATAGAGCGGTACTACCAAAAGGATATCCCCCGTGTTGTTGACTACGGACTTTCAAGGGTTTTTTCCAATATAATCACCAATGCTTACGAGGCAATGTCAAATAATGGATTATTAAGAATTTGCACAAGTTCCGACGAACAAAATATCAAGATTATATTTACCGATACCGGCTGTGGTATGAGTCCGGTAGTAAAAGCAAAGGCATTCGATGCCTTTTTTACAACAAAATCCAAAGATAAAGCAATGGGGTTGGGACTTTCAATCTGTCAAGAAATTATTAGGAGATATTCTGGTAATATAGAGATTCAAAGTCAGATAAATCAAGGAACGATAGTAACCATTGTTATTCCAAAGTTAAAAGAGGTATTGAAAAGCCGATGAAAACCGATAATCGCCGTATATTAATTGTAGATGATGAGCCTTTAGTTAGAGATTCTCTCTCAGAGATTTTGTGTTCGAGGGGATACAGCGTGGAAACCGCTGATAATGGAGTTCAGGCACTTTCTCGCTTAGAAGAGAGGATATCTGATTTGGTAATTGCTGATGTAAAGATGCCGAATTTAGATGGGTTATCACTTCTTAAACAGATTAAGTCTAGATTCCCTAATACAGCTGTAGTTGTAATGACCGGTTATGGCTCAGTTGAGATTGCCATCCAGGCAATCAAACAGGGTGCCTATGATTATATAACTAAGCCAATAAACGACAATATCATTCAATCAGTGATTGAGAGATTCTTTCAGGATAGGAATATTCATGAGAATATAAAAGAAGATTATAAACCTATTCAATCTAAGTCTAATATTCGAGACAGGTATTATGATATAGTTGGCGCAAATCATCGTATGCAAAAAATATATGATTTAATCGAATTAGTAGCTGATACTAAGTCCACTGTAATTATTAGAGGAGAAAGCGGGACTGGAAAGAGATTGGTAGCTTTAGCAATCCACTTCTCAAGTTCACAGACTAAAAATAAACCATTTATTGAAGTTAGTTGCGGTGCTCTTCCAGAGACACTATTAGAAAGTGAATTGTTTGGGCATGTAAAAGGTTCTTTTACAGGGGCTATCAAAGATAAAGCAGGTAGATTTGAATTGGCTGAAGGGGGAACTATTTTTTTAGACGAGATAGATGCTTTTACGCCGGCATTGCAGGTAAAGTTGCTTAGAGTATTGCAGGAAGGGGAATTTGAAAGGGTAGGAGATACTAAGACGATCAAGGTAAATGTAAGGGTTATTGCCGCTACAAATCAAAATTTAGAAGAGCTTATAAAGAAGGGAACTTTTAGAGAGGATCTATATTATCGACTAAATATTATTTCAATAGATCTACCTCCTCTGAGAGAAAGAAAAGATGATATCATTCTTTTAGCAAATTATTTTATTGCAAAGCACGCCCATGAGTTAAATCGGCCAATCAAAAAGTTATCTGAGAAGGCAATAGAGAAATTAGTTTCTTATCACTGGCCAGGAAATGTTAGGGAGTTAGAAAATGTTATTGAACGCGCCATGGTATTAAGCAAAAAAGACTCCTTTGAGATTACTGAATCGCACCTGCCGGAGAATATTTTAAAATGTAATGGTAAGATTTTGGCAAATAGCAATGGACAGAAAAATAATCTGAAGACGTCGTTACAAGAACCGGAGAAACAGATTATATTAGAGGCTTTAGATAAGACTAATTGGAATAAAAAACAGGCAGCTGAAATGTTAGGCATCAATAGAACCACTCTTTATAAAAAATTAAATCTATACGGTATTATTTTTCGAAGAAATAAGCTCAATTAAAATATCGACCTCCTTTCTTTAAGGCAATTCCTCTTACAAACCCTAATGGTCCAACCTGTAAACGGTGAGTTGTTTTTATTAAGACAATGTTTCTAATTCTATTTGGAATCTTGGAGGCTCGGATAAATTTTATTTCGGCGTTGACTTGTGGGAGGAATTTTTAATAGTTTTCTATATTTGGCAATTGTTCTTCGGGCAACAATAGTTTTTTCTTGTTCGGTTATGATTTTTGCGAGAGCTTGGTCGGTGAGGGGATTATTTTTGTCTTCGTTATCAATCAGGTCTTTTATTAATAGTTTTATTTTTTGAGAGGAGATAGCTTCACCTTTTTGAGAAACCAGGCCTCTAGAAAAGAAATCCTTTAAGGCAAATATTCCGTATGGTGTCTGCACATATTTGTTCATTACTACTCGAGAAATAGTAGTCTGATGCAGCCCTATTTTTTTAGCAATATCTTTTAGTGTCAATGGCTTTAACTTATTCATTCCTTCCAGCAGGGCATCTTTCTGAACTTTTAATATTTCTTCAATTACTCTATAGATTGTATTGCTTCTTTGTTTTATCGCCCTAATTAGATTCTGTGCGCTGTTTATCTTTTGTCGAACAAAGTTTTTAATTTCTTCATCAATATTTTTGTCATTTAGCATTTTTTTGTACTTTGGATTGATAAATATTTTAGGTAGAGATTCATCTAAAACGGTAATAACAAAATCATTTTCTTTTTCTTCGATTAAGGCATCAACGCTAATGTAAGGGACTTGTTCGAAAGAGAATTGACGTCCTGGTTTTGGTTCCAGCGTTAGAATCTGTTGGAGTGCTTGGGCGAAATCCTGTTGTTTTATTTTTAGTTTTTTAGTAATTTTTTGATAATCCTTTTTAGCTAAATCATCCAGGTGATTCTCAATTATTTTGATAGCAAGCGGATTAGGGTTTTTTAATCTTTGAATTTGTAAAAGAAGACACTCTTTAAGATTAGTTGCTCCAACGCCTGCGGGTTCAAGCCTTTTTATCAATTCTAAAGTTTTTTCAACTTCTGCTTCTGTGCAGCCGATTATTTGGGCTATTTGCTGTATCGAACCCTTAAAATATCCATTTTCGTCTATATTATTGATTATATTTATTGCAATCTTTAGTTGTTGTTGATCGGAGATAATGATATTAATCTGGCGGCAGAGGAAATCGTAGAGGTTTTCTTTTCTATCGACTATGAGCGTTTGTTTTTTCTGGTCCTCTTCAAGAGATGATTTTTTTTCTGAAAAAGGAAAATCTTTTTGTTCAAAGTAATCGTTTTCTGTTGGGGGAGTAGTGAGGGATTGTGTAATTGATTCTGGCTGATCCCCAGAGGCGACCTCTTCTATTACAGGATTTTCTGCTAATTCATTCTCGATAATAGCCCTTAAATCTTGTAGTGGTAAGGCCAAAATCCTTAAGGATTGTCGCAATTGCTGAGTTAATTTCTGTCTCTGCTTTAGCTGTTGTTTTATCTCCATAATAATATAAGTATACCATATTTTTATAGTTAGAATCAGTTCATAAAATTATTTAGTTAGATATTTATTCAGCTAAAATTTTATCAATCAGTCCGTGGATTGCATCATTTCTCTTTACATTTAATTTAACCCCCATTATAATAATTTCAAAAAGAGGAAATAGCAATGAAGAGAAAAGATGAAATGTTGATTGGGCAGTTGCTTATTGAGTCCGGTATAATTACTGCCGAGCAGTTAGAGATTGCTTTAAAGGAACAGAAGAAAAGTGATAAATTTATTTGTTCGCTATTGGTTCAATTGGGTTTTGCCACCGAAGAAAGTATTTTTTCTATTCTCTCCAAACAACTAAATGTTCCCTACGTAAAGATTAAAGATTTTGTTGTAGAGCCAGAGGCTATAGCTAGAGTGCCGGTACAATTCGCACTTCATTATAAACTTCTCCCTCTTAAATTCGAGAATAATGTTTTACTCTGCGCCCTCGCCGATCCTCTGAATATTCAGATATTAGATGATATCAAGCTTCTGTTAGGATTTAATGTTAAGTCAGTTCTTGCAAGTGAACAAGAGATTGTTAACGGGATTCATAAAAATTATGGTCTAGGCGCTGAGACTATTGAAAGGATGGTTTCAGAGAAACAACAGGAGGGAGGGGATTTTAATTCTACTGTAGATAAAACTGAGGATCTTGAGGCAGCCACAGAAGAGGCATCAGTAATTAAATTTGTCAATCAATTACTACTTCAGGCAATACAAGAGAGGGCCACCGATATACATATAGAACCATTTGAAGACGAACTTAAGGTAAGATTTAGAATAGATGGCATATTGTATCCAGCACCAATTCCCCCTTCAATTAAGTATTTTCATTCAGCAATTGTCTCTCGCATAAAGATTATGTCAGGATTAAATATTGCTGAACGACGCCTACCACAAGATGGGAGGATGAAAATTAAAGTTCAAGATGTAGAGCTGGATTTACGAGTTTCCGTTGTGCCTACCCTTTTAGGAGAGAGTCTGCAGATTAGGATTTTAAGTCAGCAGACGTTGTTAGATTTGGATAAATTAGGCCTCTTGCCTGAGGACTTAAAGATTTTAGAATCTGTGATTAAATTACCACACGGAATAATTTTTGTTACCGGTCCAACCGGCTCAGGGAAGACAACCACACTTTACGCTTCGCTAAAGAAGATTAATACTGATAAGATAAAAATAATTACAATAGAGGATCCTATCGAATATCAGATTCCAGGTATTACTCAAATTCAAATTTTGCCGAAGATAGGCTTGACATTTGCTCAAGGCTTGAGGGCGATTTTGCGTCACGATCCGGATGTAATAATGGTCGGAGAGGTAAGAGACTATGAGACTGCCGAGATTGCTATTCGTTCAGCCCTTACAGGACATTTAGTTTTTTCAACCCTTCATACCAATGATGCTAGCGGTGCAGTTACTAGACTTATTGATATGGGCGTTGAGCCATTCTTGGTTTCTTCTTCCTTAGAGTGTCTTATTGCCCAGCGATTAGTTCGTCTTATCTGTCCGGATTGTAAGGAAAAAATAAAAGTTACCTCTGAGTTGTTGGCTGAATTTGGTCTTTCTGCAAACTCCAATAAAATTGAGATATTTCATGGCGTAGGTTGCCAGAATTGTAAATTTACAGGATATCGAGGCAGAACCGCAATTTATGAAATTATTCGTATTGGAGAAGAGATTAGGCAGATGATTATTAGAAAGCGTTCTAGTCAAGAGATTAAAAAGAAGGCTATGCAGTTAGGAATGAAAACGCTCTTTCAGGATGGTTGGCGTAAAGTATGCATGGGGCTT
>Ga0272448_1001067_pt1 | contig 38695 bp, 46 predicted proteins | sample YNPCB0191_FD_202220 | JGI IMG/M metagenome (GOLD analysis project Ga0272448, IMG submission 202220) | Hot spring sediment microbial communities from Yellowstone National Park, WY, United States - YNP-CB-019-1 | ecosystem: Environmental > Aquatic > Thermal springs > Hot (42-90C) > Sediment...
GGGCCGGCATGCAGCCGACCCTGGGCTGGCCCACCGACCAGGCGACGAAGCCGATCCTGGTGGACGACTTGGCGGCGGCGATCTCGCAGGGCGTGGTGGTCATTCACTCGGCCGGCGTGGTAGATGAATGCATGACCTTCGTGACCACCGAGTCCGGCTCGCAGGAGGCGGAGCAGGGCAAGCACGATGACCGGGTGATGGCCTTGGGCATCGCCTGGCAGGCGCGCAAGCGGGCGGTGGCGCGAGCGACCACGCGGCGGCCGGAGGGGATGTGAAGGAGTGAGCGAAAGGGGCGGGGGCGACCAGTGGAAGCCGCGCCTGCTCAAGGCAGTCAGCCACGAGGGGCAACAGGTAGGCGGCTTCGGGAGGGTTCTGTTCGAGGTGACTTACAGCGACGGCCTGCCACTGGAGGTGCGAGTGGTCGAGCGCCATCCGCTCTACCGGCTCGACCGCGATTGCGCGATTGACAGCCGGCCAGCGGCAAGGTAGAGTCAAGGTCGAAAACCGAGCGCAGTAAGCTCGCTGGCATCATGCAGATGAGGCGGGCCTCGATCCCCCCAGCGGGGGCGAGGCCCGCCTTTGCTCTTGTGCGCCTTGGGCGCACTGAGGAGAGAGCCGATGGCACTCGACTTCAGCACGTACCCGCCGCGGGGGCACCAGGATCGCATCGCCGCTTATGAGCGGTTCGAGAAGCTCTTCCTGGGCCGGCACAAGGAGCTGTGGAACCTGCAGCCCGGCAAGTACCAGCTCCGCCGCTACATCGTCGCCAACTTCGCCGGGCTGATCTCCCGCCTGTCCGCCGACCTGCTCTTCGGGGAGCACCCGGACTTCCTCGCCCCGGAAGGCGACGAAGAGGGCCAGGGGGCGCTGGACGATCTGGTGGCCCGGAATGGGCTGCACCTCATGTGCTATGAGTCGGCTCTGGCCAACTCCTTCCGCGGCGACGCGGTGTTGAAGGTGCGCTGGGGCAAGCGCAGCCCGGCAGCCGAGGAGCCGGAGGCCATCATCGAGGAGGCGCCGGCCAGCATCTTCTTCCCCGAGGTGGACGAGGACGACGTGCGCCGGGTGGTGCGCGTCACGCTGGCCTGGCCGAAGCGGGACCCGACGAACCCGGGCCTGCTCTACCTGCGCACCGAGGAGCATGAGCCAGGGATCATTCGCCACCGCCTGATGAGGTTCAGCGGCGGCCGCGCGACCGAGCAGGTCGCGCTGGCCACGCTGGAGGCTTACCAGGGGCTGCCCGAGGAGGAGGAGACCGGCCTGGACCACATCCCGATCTTCCACGTCCCCAACTTCCGCTACGGCTCGCGCTTCTGGGGGATCAGCGACTATGAGGGCCTCGAGTCGCTCTTCGAGGCCACCAACAACCGCCTCTCCCAGATCGACGTCGTCCTCGACAAGCACGTGGCCCCGAAGATCATCCTGCCCCCCGGCTTCATCGACGAGGAGGGGAAGGTTCGCTTCGACCGCATGGAGGCAATCGAAATCGACCCGGGGACCAGTCCGCCGAGCTACATGACCTGGGAGGGCCAGCTCGCCGCCGCCTACCAGCAGGTGGACCGTCTGCTCGACCTGATGTTCGTCACCTCCGAGACCGCCCCCAGCGCCTTCGGCCTGGACAAGTTCGGCATCGCGGAGAGCGGGCGGGCGCTGCGCCTGCGGCTGGTGCGCACCCTGGCGAAGATCAACCGGAAGCGGCTCTACTACGACGCGGCGCTGAAGGCGGCGCTGCTGACCGCGCAGATGCTCGATGTGAGCCTCGGCTCAGGCAAGTACGAGCCGGCCGAGCCGACCATCCAGTGGGCCGATGGTCTGCCCGAGGACATGGTCGAGATGGTGGAGATCGAGAGCCAGCGCCTGGCGGCCGGCAACACCTCGGTGGAGTCCTCGATCCGGCGACTGGACGGCCCGGACGCGGTCGAGGCCGAGATGGCGCGCATCGCCGAGGAGACAGGGCAGGCGGTGGCGCTGACCGGTGGAGCGCGACGCAGGCCGGCCGGCATGCAGAGCAACCAGGGAGAGCACCCGGAGGAGGGCCAGGCGTGAGTGGCGCACGGGTCTTCCGCAGTCGGGGCGAGGAAGTCCGGGCCAGGATGGCGGCTGAAGAGGCGGCGCTGAAGGCCGCCTTCCGGGGCCGGCGGGGGCGCTGGTGGCGGCGGCTGCGGGACCTCGCCTATTTGGCCCCTGTGTGGCTCCGGGTGCGCCTGCTGCGGGCGGTCCGCAGCCACCCCCCGTCCCGAGGGGCCATCGCCCCACACAGCGCCACAGGCGCCGCCGTTCAGGGGCGCTAGGGGCGCGCCATGCCCCCTCCCATCGGCCGGCGGCGAATCGAGGAGTTCCGGCGGGCGTTCGGGAGCGAGATCGACTCGCTCGCCGCGCTCTACCGCAATGCCGCGGCGGAGATGATGGAGGTGCTGGGGGACGCTTCGGCCACCCTGTTCGCCCGGCAGCGCGCCATCGCCCACCTGCGCCAGTATCAGACCATCCTCGCCGATCTGCGGGACGAGGCGGCCGCCTGGATCGAGATGAACATCCCCCGCGCCTACCGCGTCGGCCTGGAGTTCGCCGACGAGGGGGCGCGGAACATCCGCAAGGCCGGCATCAACCTGGGCCGGCGGCAGCGGGAGGTGTTCTCGCAGGTCCACCGGGAGGCGGCGGCCGCTGTCGTCGAGGAGATGCTGCGCACTACCGACTTCGCGCTGGCGCAGATCGGGCGGCGCGCCAATGATGTGTTCCGGCGAGTCGGGGTCGAGGAGGTGGCCAAGGGCATCGCGGAGGGGAAGAGCCGCATCGAGGTGACTCGCCAGATCAAGGACCGGCTGCTCCGGGAGGGCCGGCCCTACTTCACCGACGCCCTGGGCCGGCAGTGGGACCTCGACCGCTACGGCGAGATGGTCGCCCGCACCACGACCCGCGAGGCCATGACGCAGGGGACGATCAACCGGCTCAGGGAACACGGCATTAGGCTGGTCCAGGCGAGCGCCCACAACGCGGCCGACTTCTGTCGCTACTATGAGAATGCCATCGTAAGCATTGGCCCGGAGCCGCACCCGGTCTACCCGCCCATCAGCGCCATCAACGGCGGGCCGCCTTTCCACCCCAACTGCGTGCACGTGCTGACCCCCTTTGTCGAGCGCCTGGCGACGCCGGAGGAGCTGGAGCGGGGCAAGATCGATCCCGACCTGCTGAACCGGTCGCCGGCCGAGTTGCAGCGGCGGTTCCGCAAGGAGTTTCCGGGGCGGGCCAGTGCCGCGGGAAAGCGGCAACTTGCGCGGGCAGCGCGCGTCGCCTCTGTCACACGGCGGGGACGGCCAACCGCGCGGGCGCGCGTGCCAGAGCCTGAGCTGCGCGCTCTGGAGACCGGCACCATCTTGCGGCGCACCTATAAGGGCCGCGAGTATGTAGCCGAGATTCTGCAGGGCGGCAGAGTCCTATCCGGTGATCAAGTCTATCGTTCGCTCACTGAGCTGGCCCGCGATATCACCGGCCAGCGGGCGATCAGCGGGCCGGCTTTCTTCGGCGTGGCGCAGCGGGGCAAGCGCACCGGAGAGGTGGTAGCCGCGGCCATCCCGAAGCCACGGCCAGCGAATATGCAGGAACTGGCCGGCCGGGTGGAGGAGGAACTCCAGAGCCTCGCGCGCACCACCGTGGGATGGAACAAGGTGGTGCGGCAGGCGCTCACATTCGCCCAGGGGGGGCACAAGGACTGGGACTGTGGCATAACGGTAGGGCGCAGCGTCTACGCCGAGGTGGAGCGCATGCTGCGCCACACGGAGGAATCCTGGGCCGCGCTGAGCAAGGATGCGAAGAAGAGGATGACGGATAAGTTCGCGACCCTGGTGCACGAGATGACCCACGCGGCCGGGGCCGAAGGGGCAATCAAGGTGGAGGACTACATGACCGAGACGCTAAAGTGGCTGGAGGAATCGCTGACTAGCGCCGCCTCCGAGGAGTTGGCACCGATGCTTTTCGCGCGCATAATGGGTTTCGACGCGGGCATGGCTAAGTACGACTTCGTCGGCGGGCCGAGCTATGATGATTTTCAGGCCTCGCTGGCGAAGGCGCTCGGAGGCCCAGAGGTGCGACCGAGCTACTCCGAGCCGATGAGGGACGTGGCCGCTGACCTTTACCTGAAGCTGGCCTATGAGACGCCGCGGCGACAAAGAATCCGGGAGCTGGCGCAACACATGGCCCGCGTGTATGGTAAATTGGGGATGACCGCCGCGGAGATCGAGGATGGGCTCGAGGATGGTGGCTGGGAGTTCGTCGAGAAGCTCCATGCTCGGGCTCGCGGAGTGGCCAGGTGAGAGGCCAGGACACCTACGAGAAGGCGATAGACGACTGCAGCCGGACCGGCGACTGGGGGTTTCGCGAGGATTTCGTCCGGGAGGCGAGCCGTGCGATTAGCCAGGCGAAGTCTCCCCGGGCGGCCTGGCAAACCTTGTGGCGGTACCACCGACTCTGCCGCAGGCCCATGGAGCGGGCCATGATCCTGCGCCAGGGCGAGATGATCCACATGTGGGAGACCGCGAGTTGGGCGCCTTGACTTGGCTCCGGGGGAGAGGGACAATGACCAAGCCGATAGACGAGTGGCAATACCGACCGGAGGACCGCGGATGATCAGCCTCGTGGATGCGCTCGCCGGGCTGGACGCGGAGCAGCGCGCCCACATCTGCCACGTGGTCCTCGAGCGCGTGCCGGAGAGCGGCGAGTACCAGCTGCGGATCACCGATGCACGCTGGATCGCGGAGCCGGAGGGGGGCGCCGAGCCAGAGCAGATCAGGGATGGGGTGCAACTGCTGGAGTGGACGCGCTACCCCGACGTGGTGATCCCTCTCGGGCCGGCAAGCCCCGAGGAGATCGAGGACGCGATCCGCGATCTCAACCGCTCGCGGCTGCTGGGCCAGGGCGATCTGGAGGCGGCGCGCTTCGATGCCAACGACCCCGGGCATCCCCTCGCCCCGCAGTACCCGCAGTGGCACATCGTGCCTCCGCACTACCGCGGGGCGCGCTACCGCGAGCGGCTGCGCGCGCGGCACGCGATGGAGGAGGAGTCGCCGGGGGGCGCGGCGTAGTAGGGTGGTTGACAGCGGCGCCATCCGTGGTATAGACTAGCCGGGACAACCAAGTCGCGCCCCGCTGGCATCGCGCAGATGAGGCGGGCTTCCCAGGACCGACGCGAGAGCGAAGGCCGTGGGGAGCCCGCTTCTTTGTTTTGCGGGGAAGGCGACGGGCTGATGCACCGGAGGCGCACAAGTGCCGGTCCGCAGGGTCAGAGGCGGCTATCGCTGGGGCGGCCACGGCAAGGTCTACCCTACCAGGGAGCAGGCCGAGGCCCAGGGCGCGGCCGCCTATGCCCGCGGATATCGGGAGCGCAGGGCGCAGCCTGTCCGCAGGGCCGGCCGCCGCTTCAGGGCGGGCCGGAGGCCGGGGAGGTGACACACAGTGGCAATCGAGATCGACAACGCGACCATCTCTGATCGGGCCTGGGGCGACGTGGACAAGGAGGCTTTGGCGCGCCGGCTCCAGGAGTCGGGTAGCGAGGCCGCCATCCGCGAGGCCTTCGCCTACGTCCCCAACCTGGAGAATCGCAGCCAGTGGGGCGGGCCGCACCATGAGCTGCGCGGCGACACCCTGGTGGTGAATCGCAACGGCGTGCACGCGCTGGCAGCCGCGCTGTCCGGCGCAAGGGGCGGCGTGAAGTGGCCCCGCTCGGCGCGGGTGGCTGCGCTGGCGCATGTGCGCAAACACTACCGCGCAATGGAGGAAGAGCCGCCGGAAGGCATGAGTGCCGACTGACGGCTTCGCATACTCGCCCGCCGGAGCGATATCCGGCAGTCTCGCCGCGGGGCGTAAAACCGGAGGGAGATCATGGGAGACAGCGACCAGCAGAACCAGACTCAGGGCCAGAGCGACGCGACCCGGGGAGCGGCAGGCGATCAGACTCCCGCGGGCGGACAGAGCGCGGCCCAGCAGACCGCCGACGCCCAGACTCAAACGCAAACGCCGGCGACACAGGCGAAGGGCGTCGCGCTGAAGCTGAGCCAGGAGCAGATTGACCGCCTGCTCAAGGACGGCACCCTGGAACTGGATGACGAGCACTTCACCGGCGCGGTGAAGGAGCGCATCGCGCAGTTGACCGCCCGGGCGAAGGCGGCCGAGCGGCGACTCTCGGAGATCGCCGCCGCTAGGGAGGCGGAAGAGCGCAAGGCCCTGGAGGAGCAGGAGCGCTTCAAGGAGCTCTACGAGCAGGAGCGCCAGGCGCGCGAGAAGGAGCGCCAGGCCCGCACCGAGGAGGCGGTCCGCTCCCGGTTCCTGCTCGCCGCAGCCAAGGCCGGAGTCGTGGACCCAGAGGCCGCTTATCTGCTGGCGAAGGCCCTGCCAGTATGGGAGGCCGTCCAGGTCACCGACGAGGGCGCGGTCTCGGGGATCGACGACGCGCTCAAGACGCTGGTCGAGGAGAAGCCCTACCTGATCTCCCGCGAGACGAAGCCGCAGAGTGTGGGCGCGCCGAGCAATCCGTCTCAGCAGCCCACGCCTGCACCAAAGTCACTCGCCGAGGCGGGCGATGAGCTGGAGCGCAGGCTGCGCACCGGCATCTGACCTCCTCGGCAGCGAGGAGTAGGGAATGGCTGCAACCACCACCACGCTGGCGAATCTGATCGTCCAGCTGTACAAGGGCCCATGGGTTGAGGCCCTGTTCACCAACACGTTCCTGCTCACCCGCATCCAGCAGAAGCAGGGGGGCGGGGACGGCATTCGCTGGCCGGTGCGCTACGCCGGCAACACCTCCGCCGGCTCCTACGGGGAGACCGACACCGGGGTGGGCGCGGGCAACCAGGCCTTCAAGAAGGCCTACCTCGACTGGCGGCTCAACAAGGTCGAGATCGAGGTTTCCGGGCTGGCCCAGTCGGTGGGCGATTCGGGCGGCATGGTCGTTCCCGCGCTGCGCACCGAGCTGGACATGGGTCTGCTTGATCTCCGCGCGAAGATCAACGACCAGATCATGTCCGACGGCACCGGCAACTCCGGCAAGGACATCACCGGGCTGTTCGCGGCAATCGCCGACACCGGCACCTACGCCGGCCTGGATCGCTCCACCTACACCTGGTGGAAGTCCTACGTGAACGCCAACGGCGGCACCTCGCGCAACCTCACCGAGGACCTGATGCGGGATGTGAAGACGACGGTCGAGAACCGCGGCGGGCGAGTGACCGCGATCTACACCTCCTCGAAGCACTGGTATCAGTACGGGGACCTGCTGCGCGCCGAGCGCCGCCAGCAGGCCCCGACCACGCTCACCGGCGGATATCAGGCGCTGGACTTCGAGGGAGTCCCCCTGATCAAGGTGCCCGGCTACCCTAACGGCCGCATGGACTTCGTGGACGAGGAGCTGCTCGAGTACGTGGTGCTCAAGGACTTCGAAGTCAAGCCGATGGCGAAGACCAAGGACTCCGATCTGCTGTGGATCACCCATTACTCGCAGCTGGTCTGCAGGAACCCCTACCGCATGGGGAGCCTGAAGGACCTGGCGTAGCGGCGGAGGTGAGGCATGGCTGTCGCTAATCAGCAGACCACCCTCCCGGAGTACTGTCCCATCTACCGGCGCGCCGGCACAGGGAACGCCTATGCCCTGCGCGCCCGGGTGACCGCGGCGGAGGTGAACGCTGGCAAGACGCTGGTGGCCCCTCCGGCTGGTCGTTCACTGCGGATGATTGACTGCATACTGATCGCGGTTGGTGGCAACGCCGCCGGCGCAACCACAGTGGACATCGTGAGTGGCACCAGCAAGCTGGTGGCCGCCGCCATTGCGGGCCTGACGCGCTCATCGGTGGTGCGAGCCGGCGACACTAGCGCTGCAGTGTTGACCGACGGGGCATCGTTTGCCACGCTTGCCAGCGGAGCGACCATTGGCATCGCCAAGACCGGCAACGACCTGACGGGCGCGACACATATCGATGTGCTGCTGACCTATGCCATCGAGTAAGAGAATCGAGGGGCCGGCGCAGGCCGGCCCCTGCATAACTCTCGGAGGTGAACATGCGAAGAGAACCTGAAGAGGCATCCGCCCCAGGCGAGGCTGCCGCTGCTGTCGAGGAAGCGCCGAAGGCGGCGGTCGAGCCGTCCGCCGCGCGCAGCGCCGGCCCCAGGCTCACCGACCTGATGGCCATGGAGGAGCCGGCGCGCACTGACGCCCTGGAGAAGGCGGTGCAGTCTGGAGCCTCTTTCCGGCTGCGCAGCAAGTCAGGCGAGGAAGTGCGCTGTCTCTACGGCGAGCACGCGCTGACGGTGACGGGCGAGCCCAAGGAGTTCATGGCGGCCCACGCGATCCACCTGCTGTGGACGGCGCCGAATGCGGTCGAGGAGGTCTGAGCGGCGGTCTCTGGGGCGGGAAACCAGACTCTCCGGGCAATCCAGAAGCTGCCGCAGGGAGTCTCTGGGCCACAGCAACTGACCAAACTGACCAACCCGACCAGACCGATAGGCGCGAATGAGGCCTTGAGCGATGGCGATTGACGCGACGGTAGGAGGGGAGACCAGCAACAGCTACGTCACGCTGGAGGAGGCGGAGGCCTACTTCGCCGACCGGCTGCGCGCCGACGCGTGGGCGGGCGCCTCGGAGGCTGATCGGGAGAAGGCGCTGCTGCAGGCCTGTCGCCACATCGAGCGCGGTCGGCCGCTGGTGAATCGCCGGCCCTACGGCTATCCCACCGTGCCGGCCGAGAGCCTGGCCTACGACTCGCTGGCCCCGTCCAATCCCAATCAGGCGCTGTCGTTTCCTCGCAAGAAGGACAAGGACAGCGGCGGTGACTACGCCATCCCGCAGCCGGTGAAGGACGCGCAGTGCGAGGAGGCGCTGGCGCTGCTGGCGCGAGGGGCTGAGCAGGAGCGCCGCGCGGCCCTGCAGGCGGCCGGCGTGACTTCCTTCTCGGTGGACGGACTAAGCGAGACCTACGCGGCCGGCGCAAGTCAGCATCCGCTGCTGAGCGCCGAGGCCAGGGCGCTGCTCGCGCCCTACCTGCGTCGGGGCGGCGTGATCGCCACCTCCGACATGCCAGATGGCGAGTGGTCGCCGGGGAGCGCCTCGTGATCAACGACTACCTGGCCCAGAGCCTCTGGCGCAAGCCGAGGACGGGCACGGATGGCTACGGCCAGCCAAGCTTCGGCTCGGCAGTTCAGACCAAAGGCCGCTGGCTCGAGAAGCGCCGGCTGGTGCGCAACGCCGAGGGAGAGCAGGTGGTCTCGGAGGTGACCGTGACGCTGGCGCCGGATGAGGAGGTCGCGGTTGGAGATCAGCTCTCCTCGGACGGATCGACCTACCTGACTGTGATTGCCGTCTCGGTCTCCCGCGGGCTGGCAGGAGACGCGCTGACAAGGAGGGCGTACCTATGAGCCTATTGTCGGAGTGGATCGAGAAGCGATTCCGCCGCCGTGCCCGCGAGTGGCTGCTGGACGCGGCCACGTCGCAGGCGATCCTTACCGCGCCGCCGGTGCAGGAGTGGCTCGCCACGCAGTCGGCGCGGAGTCGGGCCGCGGTGATCGAGGCTTTGCCGAGGATACTGGCCGCGATAGCGGACAACTGGTTCGGAGGATGACGAGATGAACTGGCGATTGACGCTGACGAAGGGGCTTGTGGTTGGCGCGCTCGCCGCGCTAGGCGTCTGGCTGGGGGATGTCCAGTCAGTGTCCGCCTGGTGGGCGGGCCTGGCGGTGCTAGGCATCGAAGCCGTGCGCGACCTGATCAAGGCGCGCTTCGGGAGCTTCGCCCCCAGCGGATGATCTCATGCCCGCCATCCGCCGCCAGGCATACGGCAAGTTCGGGGTCGCCTTCAGCGGGCTGGAGGAGCTCTCGCGCCACCTCGCCCGCGACGGCGAGGCGTGGCAGCGCGTGCAGCAGGCCGCAGTGCGTGGCATGATCGAGAACACTGAGGACTTGCTGGGCCGCGCCATGCGGGACGCGCCGGTTGACGAAGGGACGCTGCGGGCAAGCGGCCACGCGGAGGTCTTCGCGAACGGCAGAGCAGTCGCTCGCCGCGGCTTCCGCGAGGTCGCCGGCCAGCCGGAGGCTCCGAAGATGGTGGAGCGCAAGGTGGTCGAGGGCGGCCTCGGCGACGCGGTGGTGGGCGAGGTCGGGTTCAACACTCCCTACGCGCTCGTGCAGCATGAGCGCCTGGACTTCAATCATCCCAAGGGCGGGAAGGCCAAGTACCTTGAGGCCAACCTCGAGCAGCAGGCCGACCGTTACCAGGGCAACCTGGAGGACCACTTGCGAGGGGCGCTTGCATGAGCCTGCTCGTCGACCAACTCGCAGCTTATCTGGCGACTCAGGGCGAGGGAGCGGTAGGGACTGATCTGTTCAAGCTCCACCGGCCCCCCTCTCCGCTGGCCTGTGTGAGCCTGCACGCCACCGGCGGCTATCCGCCTGACGCCTACACCGAGCGGGAGCGGCCGACGGTGATGTTGTTCGCACGGGCCGCCACGCCAGACGCCGCGCTGCGGAAGGCCTACAGCCTCTACGGCAAGCTGCACGGCAGGCAGAATGTGGACCTGGGCGGAGGCCTCTGGGCTCTGACCATCGAGGCGGTTGCGAGTCCGGCCTACATAGGCACGGAGCAGGCGGCGAATGCGACCGCGCACCTCGCATCTATCAACATCGCCCTCGATCTGAGGACCGCGTCCACGCCATAGGCGGGCAGGCCTCATGAGCGCGGGCAACTGGAGGAACTGACGTGGCAACGATCACAGACGTGAAGCCTTCCTACGGGAAGGTGGGCGAGAACATCACCATCATCGGCACCGGGTTCTCGGATTCGCCGAGCAAGAGCGTGGTGTTCAAGCGCAAGCACGGCGATGCGACCTGGGACGTGGTCGACGCGGCCAACGTCACCTACGTCTCGGCCACCGAGCTGACCGTGGCGCTCGCGGCCGGCGACTCATGGGACGCGGGCATGAACGACATCGGCGTCTCGGACAGCGGGGAGAGCACCCCTGACGGCAGCATCGCCCAGGCGCTCTTCTTCTACGTGGCCGGGGTGTCCGACCCCGACGCGGTGATCAAGGGCGCGCCGGAGGCGATCTATATCGAGGGCCGCTACATGGGCCACTCCCACGGCGGCCTCGACATCGACCACGAAGTCGAGACCTCCGACATCGAGACCGACCAGTCGCTGGTGCCGGTGCGCACGGTGAAGGTCGGTGAGACCTACTCCCTGTCGGTCCCGCTGGCTGAGGTGACTCTGGAGAACCTCAAGGACGTCTGGGGCATCTCGGCCAACATCGAGGAGCTCGACGAGGACCGGCGGCGGCTCACCTTCGGCGGCGACACGGCGATCACCGAGAAGTCGGTGATGCTCGTGCTGCCGGCCGGCAGCGGGAAGAAGTGGGCGGTCACCTTCTACCGCTGCGCGATCGTCGCGCCGGGGACGCTCTCCTGGAACCGCGACGACCAGGTCGACCTGCCGCTCAAGATCACGATCCTGGCCGACACCAGTCGGTCGGTGGGCGACCAAGTCGGACGCGTCGAGGAGTACGCCGCCTAGCGCGGCGAGAGATTCGGGAGGGGGCCGGCTGGCCTCTCGCAGGCGGCTCAGTCTTAGCATGGGGCCGGCCGCCCCCGCCCGCGGGAGGAGAGCGAGATGGAGCAGGGCCAAGGCCCGGTCCCCGGCCAGGTCATCATGCCGCAGGAACGCCGCTTCCTGGTGGGCGAGCGCGAGATCGTGGTGCGCCCTCTGGTGATCGGCGATTACGAGCGAGTGGCCGCCGACCTGGGGGCCATCACGCAGCGGATCATCAAGGAGCACCCGGAGATCGAACTCACCCGGCTCGATGAGCACCTGGAGGCGCTCTTGCCCATCATCGCCGAGTGGCTGGGGCGCATTCTGGAGCGGCTCTTCGGGGTGGAGGAGAGCTACCTCAAGGAGCACCTGACGCTGGCGCAGGCGACGGAGATCGTGGCCGCCGCGCTGGAGATCAACCAACTGCCGGTGATTCGGGGAAACTTGCAGCGCGCCCTCCAGATCGCGAGAGCCAGGACCTCCTGAGCTTCGGCTGGGCGGGCGCGTTCGACTTGCTGCAGAGCGAGTATGGATGGACGCACGACTACATTCTCTGGCACGTGACTCCGGCGCAGGCGCTAGTGTGGGCCGAGTGCATCCGGCGCCGGCGGGCCTTTCGGCTGGCGGAGCAGGCCGAGCTGAGCTACCTGGCTGTAGCCGCCGGGCAGGGCGGGAAGAAGGCCTTTCAGGCGCTGCGGTCGGCGGTGAGGAATCTGCGGAGAGACGCGGGCGTGGAACGGCCGCCCGACCCCGAGGAGCTGATCCGCTCGCTCGGCTTGACTGATCGGAGAGGACGATGACGGTCGGCGCAATCGTTGCCCAACTGCGGCTCGACCTGACCAACTTCCGCGAGGGGCTGGTCCGGGCCAACTCGCTGCTGGAGCAGTACAGCGCGCAGGCCTCCCACGCCGCCGCCGTGCTGGGCGGCCTGGCCGCGGCGGCGGCCGGCGGGGCAGTGATGGCGGTCAAGATGGCGAGCGAGATGCAGTCCGCCCTGACCGCCATGAACAAGGTGCTCAAATTGACGGACGCCGACCTGGAAAGCGTGACGGAGCAGCTCCAAGCGCTGGCGCGGGCCACGGGCATTCAGACTGAAGTGCTCGCCCAGGCGCTCGCCAACATCGGAAAAGCTGGCGTGACCGGGGCCGACGGCATGCGGGTGCTGGAGTCGGCCACCAGGGCGGCGGTGGCGGGAGGGGCGGACTTGGCCACCGTCGCCGACTCCCTAGTCTCCATCCTGCGCGGCTACAACCTCAGTGCCGCCGAGTCCGGCAAGGTCACCGACACCCTGTACACGGCCAGCCTGAAGGGCCGCATGACATTCCAGGAACTCATGGCCTCAATCAAGGGCATGGTTCCCATCGCCTCCCAGCTCGGAGTCGGCTACGACCAGCTGGCCGCCGCGCTCGCCACGATGACCACGGTGGGCTATGACGCCGAGAACAGCCTGATGGGCATGAACATGGTAATGGTGAAGCTCACCAACCCCACCGCACAACTCAAGGCGGCGCTGAAGGCGGCCGGCTACGAATCCGGGCAGGCGCTGATTCAGGCGAGGGGGCTGGCGGGAGCCATCCAGTTCATCACCGAAGCCGCGGGGGATGACGAGCAAGCGATGATCCAGATGGCGGGCGGCGCACGGGCCTTCAAGGCAGTGGCGGCGCTGGCCGCGAACGACGGGGCGCTCTTCGCCCAGAAGTTGCAGGAGATCTCCCAGTCGGCCGGCTCGGTGGAAGATGCCTTCGCGCGGACCGCGAAGACATTCCGCATGCAGTGGTCGCAGCTCCTCGTCACTCTCAAGCAAGTAGGAGAGGAGGTGGGTAATCTCCTGCTCCCTGCGTTCACCACCCTGGTCGGAGTAATGTGGACGGTGGGAGCGGGGGTAAAGGCTGTAGCGGACGCGGTGCCGATCCTGCGTGCGGTGGCAGTGGCCGCAGTTGGGGTCGCCGCGGCTCTGTCCGGGCTAACTGCAGCCTTCATTGTCTACAATACCCAGGTCAAAGCCTCCATTCCGGCGATGCTGGGGCTGGTCTCGGCGATGCGCCAGACGATGGGCGCAGTGGCAATGAGTCAGGTGCAGCTTTCTATGGCGGCCACCGGCATGGCCAGAGTAGGTGTGGCCGCAAAGGGTATGTGGGCGACGCTGCAAGCCCCGTCACCTGCGACTCTGGGCTACGCAGCCATCATCGCGGCCATCTACGCATTTACCGCGGCGCTGGTCAAGGCCACCGACGAGAGCGAGCGTCTCGATAAGCAGCTGATGGAACTCTACCGGCGCGCCGAGCAGGCCAAGGCCGCGCTTCCGGTCGACGTCCTCAACAACCTTCGGCCCAGCCAGGCGCAGTTCTTCTTCTCCAGCTTGAGGGAGGCGTTTGGGCTGAAAGCCATTGACCAAGTAGAGATGTGGCGGGAGCAGGTGGCAATGGCCGCCGGCGAGGTGGAGGGCGCCGAGCGCCGCCATCGAGAGGCACTCCAGGCCACTGCCGAACTGCAGAAGAAGGTGAGGGAGTCCCAGCGGACGGCGCTCCAGAACCGCTTGGACGAGATCGAAACGGAGCGCCGGGCGCTCATCGCGAAGACCCACGATGAGCAGCTCGCCAACGAGTGGGCGCAGCATGAGCGAGCGAGGGCTTATGGAGAGGCGAATGCCGAGATGCTCAAGCTGGAGGCCCAGCTGCTCGAGGCCCAGGGCAAGACCCACGAGGCGCGGCTGAAGGCAATCGACGCTGAGGTCGAGGAGTGGCGGCAGCAGAATGAACAGAAGTACGGCGCGGAGAGGGCGGCGGAAGAGGCGGCGAAGCTCCTGCACGCCAGGAGAATGCAGCTGGACAAGGAGGAAGCAGAGGAGCGTGCGCGGGCCTTTGAGGAGAGCGCGAAGGAGATCGTCTCCAGCTGGCAGGATGCGGCGCAGACGATGCGTGAGGCTAATCAGCTTTCCACCTCCGAGTATCTCGATCAGCTGCGTCGCATCCTTGATCTCATGCGCCAGGTTGATGCCGCTCGCACAGCGGCCGGCCAGGCGGCAGTCTTCACCCAGGATGAACTCCGCGTCGCCCAGACTATCTTCGCTGAGCGCACGCGCATGCAGACCGAGCTGGAGGCGGGCGAGAAGCGGCTGGCTGAGGAGCGCAAAGAATGGGCGGCGGAGGAGCTGGCCGAGCGCAAGCGGCTAAGTGACTACGAGCTTTCCCTGATCGACCTCACCTTCCAGCACCGCCGCGATCTGGCGCAGTTGAGCGGCCAGGAAGACGAGCAGACGATGGCCCGGATTGCGGCAGATGAACTGGCCGCGCTGCAACAGCGGCGGACAGAGGAGAAGCTTTCCGCACAGGAGCGACTAGACTCACTGGAGCGGGAGCGCCGGCTTATCCTGGAGATGGCGCGGGGCGGAGAGATGCCCGAGCCGGCAGCCAGGGCGGCGCTGCAGTCCACCTTCGAAGCGATGCAGCAGGCGAAGGAGGAACTCGCCGCCCAGGACCGGGCAGCCTTTGAGGAGCGCCGCAAGCAGCACGAGGAGACGCTCAAGCAGATCGATACTGAGCAGAGGACGCTGCGTGATCAACTCAGCGAGACGGGCGGCCGCATCACGCAGGTGGCCCAGAGCGTCTTCGATACGATCGAGAGGCGCATCCGGGCGCTCGGCAACATCAGGCTCGAGCCGGCCCTGGCGGGTGGAGGGTTGCCCGGACCGGGTCAGGCAGGCCGCGTGTTCAACTTCTACCTGGGTGAGCGGAAGGTCGGCGGGACTGCCGATATCTGGCGCATCGCCGACCAGTTGGCGGAGGTGCTCGAACGCGAGGCGACCCACTCTAGGGACTGAGACCACAATGCCCAGCACATGTTATCTCAGCGAACTGGACGGCAGCGACGAGACCTACCTGACCGAGGACCCGTCCGAATACGACGATGGGGCGCTGGAGCGGCGGCAGTCTTCGCACGCCGTGGCGGATGGCCGCGTGTGGCAGGACTTCGGCGTGGCGACCACCGACCGGACGATCCAGGTGCGGGCCGATTATGTGTCGGGCACGGTGTTGACCAAGCTGCGGAACAAGTTCGAGCAGACAGGCAAGGTCTGGCTCTGGCATGACCACAAGGGGAATGACTACCACGTCTTCTTCCGCAGCCTGCGCGCGACCCGCATCCGGGGCAATGACGCGTATCAGATCGAGATGATGCTCGATGCGATCCAGGCCATCGTCTGAGAGGAGCACGAGATGGCGAAGGCGGTCAGCCGGTACGAGAGCGATGGCAGCACCCCTGCACAGGCGAGCTACGACGAGGGGTCGGTGCAAGACGGCAGCTCCACCGCCCCGCGGCGCATCTGGTGGAAGAACGCCTCCACCGAGAGCGAGACTCTGGATGGCTGCAAGTTCCAGATCGAGCCCGTGGGCGAGAATGACGGGGCCGACTACTTGCAGATCGCGCCGGATGTGCCGGTGGAGCCGCCCGGCCAGCCCAGCTCCGCGCTGACCACCGGGATCGCCCTGGAGATCGGCTACTACGAGCACGCCATCACCTTCGTTACCGCCAACGGCGAGACGCCGGCGGGGACGCGGCGCGGCATCACTACGACTTCGGGCAATCAGAAGGTCGAGCTCAGCAGCATCCCGACGGGGCCGAGCGGAGTCACCAAGCGCCGCGTGTATCGCACCGCGGTCGGCGGCGGCGCGCTGAAGTTCGTGGCGGAGATCCCGGATAACACCACCACCACCTACCTCGATCAGATCCCCGACGCGAGCCTGGGCGCGGCCCCGCCCACCCTCAACACCTCCGGCGCGCCCGGCACCTGGACGGTCAGCGACATCACCATCGGTGACCTCAGCGCCGGCGCGTACGCGGCCTGCTGGATGCGCTACAACGTGCCGGCCGGCACGAGCCAGGTGGGCAACCCCCGCCGCGGTTATGTGAGCTTCAAGGAGACCGGAGCCTGATGCTCACCAACTCCCAGGAGCTTCAGGTCGACGTCATTCAGCGGGTGGTGGACCGCCAACTGCTGCAGGCGGCGGTCTACGCCCACCGGGTGACGGACAGCCAGGAGCTGCAGGCGACGGTCCGTCCTCTCATGTCGGACTCGGTGCAGCTCCGCGCCACCATAATCAACCAGGCGCTGGCGGCCGGCTCGGCCGAGCGGGTGCTGGCGCCGGAGATCGAGATCACTTTTGTCTAGGAGGCAGCAGCGATGACAGCAACGCTTGAGCAAGCCAAGTGGAAGTGCCGCACCACGGTGCGGAAGTTCGAGGCGGACGTGGACGAATACATCGCCCGCTACGGCGAGGAGGAAGGCCTGCGGCGCTTCTACGCCGAGCACGCCCCCGTCGAGGAGATGGTGCGCGAGGGCAACGTCCTGCTCCGGGTGGGCATCGAGGCCATCTGGAAGCTGGTGTCGGGGCAGTCGGCCACCGCCTACAGCAACGCGAACGCGCGGCTGGGGGTGGGCAATGACAACACCGCCGCGCAGGACACCGACACCGACCTGCTGGGCGCGAGCACCGCGTGGAAGGGCATGGAGGCCGGCTATCCCATCGTCGGCGCGCTGTCGGAGAAGAAGATCACCTTCCGCTCCATCTTCGGCCCCACCGAGGGCAACTTCGCCTGGCTGGAATGGGCCGTGGATAATGGGGCCACCGCCCACAAGCTCCTCAACCGCAAGGTCGAGAACCTGGGCACCAAGTCGTCTGGGAGCTGGCAGCTCACCGTCGAGATCAGCCTGAGCTGACGGAGGCCGCCCAGTGGCTTCCGAGACTCTGCTCCAGCCCGGCGCGGCTGGCAAAGATGCCGAGATACGCGAGGCGTCGCCCGGTGCGAACTACGGGTCGGCCACCACGATGTACATCAACCGCGCCACCACCGCGGCGCGGTACCGCTCGCTGATCCAGTGGGATCTTTCGGGCCTCGGCGTCACCCAGGGCAGCCAAGTCGCCTTCGCCAAGATGCTGCTGCATCCGGCGCAAGCGCCGACTGGCGCCTTCCCCGCCACCGCGCAGGCCAAGCGGCTCACCGCCTCCTGGGTCGAGGCAGAGGTCACCTGGAATAGCCGCCAGAGCGGGGTGGGCTGGAGCAGCCCCGGGGGCGACTTCGACGCCGCCACCATTGACTCCCAGGACATCAACACTGGGGTCCGGACCGACGCCCACTGCTGGTTCTCCTTCGGTCTTACTCAGCTCCTGCGCGATTGGCTGGATGGCGTCTACAGCAACTACGGCCTGCTCCTAAAGCTCGACCAGGATCAGGCCGCGGACACCACCGCTGGCTTCCGCACCTCAGATTATGCGACCGCCAGCGAGCGGCCCATACTCTGGGTCGAGAACAAGTCCAGCCCGATGAACCTGGTCCCCGCGGAACCCGGCTACTACCAGCAGTGGCAGCCGCCGGCCTCCGGCAACGGCATGTCACACTATGAGGCAGTGTGTCTGCCGCCGAATCTTGGCGCGGGGGTTGAGCCTCTCGATGACCTCAACCGGAGCATCTCTTCTGGCGCCGCCCAGTACATCGAGAGCTTTGTCACCAGCGGCGGGGTGCCTGACTCGGCCAGCATCAGCTCGGTCAAGGTAGTCGCCAGGGTGCGCCGGTATGCCAGTAGCGGCAACACTGTCGGCCAGCTCGGCGTCCGCGTGGGTGGAGCCGATTACTGGGACGCCACTGGCTTCGAGGAGGCCAACGGCGTCTGGACCGAGGTGGCGCGGGAGTGGACCCTCAACCCGGCCACCGGGCAGCCCTGGACGGCGGCCGAAGTCAACGCACTGGAGCCGCTGATCAAGCGCACCGGCGGCACCGTCTCCTGCCGCATGTGCCGGATGTATGTCCAGGTGACCTTCACCGACGTGACTGCGAAGTCCAGCAGCGACAGCGGCCAGGGAGCCGACGCCTGCGTCAATGCAGGCGAGGTCACTGTCAAGAGCGGCTCAGACTCCGCGGCCGCGGATAAGGAGCGGGCCGGCTACTACACGCTGGAGCGGGCCTTGTTCGCCCCGGAGGCGCCACCCGGGCCTTCCTGGGTCTGGGTCTTCCATCCCGGCATCGAGGCCTTCTACACCCAGCAGCAGGGCGGGGCCGCCGCGGATGCGCCTGGGCAAGTCGCGCACAATCAGCTCGCCGCCTCCGATTCCGGGGCGCTCGCCGACCAGAAGACCGAGCCGCCAGTCGTCGAGCATCTGCGCCAGGAGCCAGGGGCCGCCGTTGACCTGGCCGCCCTCTGGTACGAGATCGCGCTCACCGACTCCAACGCCTCGGCCGACGACCAGGCGGTGCTGGAGATAAACCCGGTCGCGGGAAGTGATTCGGGAGCGGGCGCTGACTCGGCCCAGACGCCAGTCGGCTACTACGAGGGGGCCGACTCTGCGACCGCGGGGGATGCCGGGGCCGGGCTGTCGGCGGCGCTGAGCGAGATCGCCGACGCGGCGACCACACTCGAGACCGCCCAGCGGATCGCGATCCTCTCCCGCCACATCATGGAGTGCAGCATCGAGTCCTCGCTGGACGCACTGGCCGACGCCTTCGACCTGACTCTGGTCGAGTCCGACCTCAGTGACCCCCTCGCACCGAAGGCGCAGGCCTGGCGCACTCTAGACGAGGGCGACCTGGTGCAGGTGCGGCTCGGCCTCGCCGGCCTGGGGCTCGACGACTATGGGGTTTTCCGCATCGACGGCGCCGCGGTCCGCCTCTCCGAGCGGCAGATTATCACCGAACTTCACGGCCGCGACATGGCGGCGCTGCTGATCGAGGAGCGGGGGCGGGACCTCGGCGGGTTCCGGTTCGGCAGCTACCCCGAGCAGGACCAGACCGAGGCGACGAGGGTGACGTGCAGGACCGCCGCTGCGCGCCTGGCCGCCCGCGTGGGGCTGGGCCTGGTGTGGGACGCTCCGAACTACCCGCTCAAGGAGTTCACGGTCCGGCCGGACGAGTCGCTGAGCAGCGCGCTGAACAGACTCCTGGGGCCATTGCAGGTGAGCCGCCGCTATCGGACCGACGCCTGGGTGGGCGGTGATAACCTGGTGGTCCGCCGCCGCGGCAACGGCCCGGTGCTGGGCGCACTCGACTGTCGCCAGGGACTGATCCGCAGCATCTCCCGCGAGCGACAGCCCACGGTGGGTGAGGTGGACGTGTGGGGCGGGACGGAGGTGGTGCGGACCACCTACATGCCGGAGGAGCGCCGCGAGGAGAAGGGGCCGGATGATCGCCAGAGCGCGGTCGAGATCGAGGACGACGGCTCCGGCCACCGCGTAGTGCGCACCTACCTTCAGCAGCCCGATGGGACCTGGGCGCAGACCCAGGAGGAAGTCGAGGACCAGGACTTCGAGGAGGTCTGGGACGCCGGCCGCTGGATTGGCCGTGTGCTCATAGAATCCCGCACCACCACCACCAGCAACATGCACCTCGCAAGCCGCAAGACGGAGCGGCGCACCGCGAGGATGACCTACGACGAGCAGTGGCGTCTGATCCGTCGGGAGGAGTCGCTGCACGAGTACGACGCCGCGGCCAACGAGTTCAAGCTGAAGGCGAGGAGCCTCATCCGATTCGAGCAGATCACGCCCACCGACGTGCGCACCACCACCACCGAGTGGAGCGTGGTAGGGGGTGAACTGAAGGTGAAGAGGGGCTACCCGACGCGCGTCGAGCAGCCAGGGACGCTGCAATCGGCGCTGCACGTGGGCTACTTACCCGACCATGCCTGGGACGAGAGAGAGGACGGGCATCAGCCAGCGCAGACGCGCAAGGTTGAGGAGACCAGGCAGTATCACGGCCGCGCCACCGGCACCATTGGCGGCATCCCCCGCGAGCACTCCGACGCGAATCTGATGAGCGACGGTGCCTGCCAGCAGATCGCCGAGGACATCGCCTCCGAGAGTGGCCAGTGGCTGTATCAGTTCGAGCTGTTCTGGCCCCGGCCGCTCCCCTACCGCAAGGGCGACCGCGTCGCCCTCACTAATCTGCCGGCCGACATGCCGGACATGACTGCGATCATCACCCGCGTGCGGACCCGGTTCAGCGTCGCCGACGCGTCATGGACGCACGATATCTCCCTGGAGGCGTGGGCAGATCAATGAGTCGGCTACTTGGAGCGGAGAAGATCGTGTCTGATCCGCTGGCAGTCCGTGTCGGTGGCAGCGATAATACGGCCTTCGGTCGCGGCGGCGAGCGCCGGGCACGGTCAAAACGCCCAGCTCATAGCCCACCATCCTTCACGCACGAACGTGACTTCGCCGCCGATTACATCTACGTCACACGTTCGATAGCCAGCCTCAAGCCAAGCCCAGCTCTGCCGGCCCTTCCGATGGTCGTTCGCCCACCACGCCGGGTACCTGCGCGCACTCGGTGGCAGTGTGTCACTGATGATGGCCTCGATCTCTTGGAAAGAAGCACGCCAGCGAGGAGTCTTCATCGCCCGGAGATGACGGTTCAAGGGCTCGTACTTCGTCATGAGTGTCTCCTTCGCCGGATATGCGCCACCCATTATACCATGACCGCAGCGGGCGAAGTCGAGTACCTCGTAGAGGCACCTATATGAGCGCGCGCCTGGCCAAGGTGATCCGCCGCATCCTGGCCGGCCCAGACCAGGCCGGACTGGCGCAGGTCGTTGCTATCACCCGGCCAGGCGAACTGCGGCTAGAGAGCCGCTCGGAGCGGGTGCTGGTGGCCGGCACCCATTCGCCTGTGGTGGGCGAGATGATTCCCTGGGCGCGGGTGGACCCAGGGCTGCTAGTCGCTAGCAAGCACATTCCCCTGCGGCCCGAGGTGCTCTTCGCCTTCGCGGCGGTCGGCAAGCAGTGGGAGCAGGTGCAGGTCAACCAGAACTCGGGCAACCTCGGGGTGATGGCGGTCCATCGCGACTCCTCCGGCCGGCACTGGGTTAAGGTGCGCCGGTCCACGCCGGCCTACTACAGCCAGGAGGCCGATGACTTCCTCACACCGGACTGGACGTATCGCGGGACCGGGCTGGGCGCGAACAGCGAGATCGGCGACCGCGCCAGCCAGATCGGGGACGGGGACAGCTTCGTGGAGGTAGGTCAGGCCGGCTTCATTCCCCTGGGGGTGCGCCGCATCACCATCGATCCCGACACCGGCGGGCTCAGCTACGGCTCGATGGTCTCGCTGCCGGACAAGCCTGAGGGCCAGCCCTATGCCTCGTCCATTTGCAAAGACGCGGATGGCTACTACCACGTGGCGGCGACCATCCCCTGGCCCTATGTGACTGAGCCGCCGAAGTGGCAGGAGGTGTGCTGGCGGAGTAACTCGCCAAACAGCATCGCCGCCTGGACCCGCAACCTCTACGTGGTGCACGAGATGCCCCCCGATAACTGGAAGCTGCCGCTGCTGCTGCCAGTGGGCGAGCAGGTGGCGTGCCTGCGCTGGTCTCGCGCCCAGATCGACGAGGAGGTCTACGACGACATTCGCTATCGCCTGTGGAGCGGCGGCTGGGGCGGGGAGGTGGACCCTGGGTTCGACGGCGATGTGATCGACGGCGTTGGCGGACCCGACCTGCACATCACCTACCAGGCGGCGGAGGGCGGGCACGTCTGGCGCCAGGCCGCCCTCTTGGGCGCCGCCTTAAGCTGGAAGACCCCGGTCACTCTGCTGGCCTCCGAGACCGGCGCGCTGGGCGCGCTGCACCGCAACTACGCCGAAGGCTCCGCGCCGGTGGCGGCCTGGGTCTCTAACGCAGACCAGGACTTCTGGCGCTACGGGCTGCCGCCGGGCGATGAGGCGGAGGATGTAGAGTCGCCTGACCCGCTTTCCTACGCCATCACCAACGGGGGCCTGCAGGCCGGCGGCGAATCGCAGGCGGCCAGCCGGGATGGATTCGCCGCCTTCATCCAGTACCGCACGATCTACGCCGCCCGCATCGTGGAGGCCGACTGATGACCGCCGGCCGACTCTACCGGGCGATCCGCAGGTTGGGCCGGAGAGGATCGCCGGCCGCCATCGGAGTGGTGCTGGGTATGGCCGGCCCGAACCGCTACCGCGTGCGCATCGGGGAAGCGAACTATGACGTGCCGGCCGTCGGCGGCGCGTCCGCGCAGACCGGCCAGTCCGTGGCCGTGCTGATCAACACCGAGACCGGGCAGCCCATCGGGCTGCTAGGCGCAGTGAAGCCGTAGGCGTGAATGAAGCAACAGGAGGACGATATGCCGGTCTACCACGAGCAGGTGACGGTCGAGGGAGTGAGCACCGAGGTGGGCGGCGAGGTGGTGCTGCCGCCCAGGGACCTGGGCACGATGCCGCTGCGCACCATCACGGTGGAGTGCGCGGCGGGCGAGGACAAGGCCGGGCTAGCGGCTGCGAGCATCGAACTCGCGCCCACGCAGGGCGGCCCCTGGATCGCGGAGGACCTGTCGCAGAGCGACATTCCGACGCTCGGGGCCGGCGAGGCCGCGAGCTACCGCATGAACTGCGCCGATCGCTGGCTGCGCGTGCTGGCCCAGGGCGCTGTTGCCGAGGAGAAGACGACTGACGTGACCGTGTACATCGACGCCGTCGGCTGAGGGGGCGCATCTGAGAATCCCGCTGGGAGACTGACATGCCTGAGAAGGTGCTGGAGTACGGACTGGCCGGCCTGGTGATGGCGGGGACATTCTACCTGGTGGTGCAGCCGCTGGTGCGGGGCGTGCTCGGCCAGCTCGAGCGCGCCCAGGAGGAGATCAGCGCGCAGCGCGAGGAGCGCATGCAGGTGTGCGCGCGCCACCACGAGTTCCACCGGGCCATGCAGGAGGCGATGCAGGGCCTGCTTCGTTCCGTGGACGCGCTCGTGCGCAGGGCGAATGGAGGCGGACGATGCGGCCCATAGATATGGTGATCATCCACCAGACCGGGACCGCGACCGGCACCGTCGAGTCGGTCCGCCGCTACCACATGCAGATCCTTGGCTGGTCTGATATTGGCTATCACTACCTAATCACCCGTGATGGTGAGGTGCACAAGGGCCGGCCGAACAGTCAGGTCGGCGCGCACTGCAAGGGCGACAACGCCACCAGCCTCGGGGTGTGCTGCGTGGGGAAGGGCGACGCGCTGCCGGTGGGGGCGGGCTACATGAAGCAGGTGATGTGGGACAGCCTCCTCGTGCTCGTACGGCAACTGATCTCTGCCTATCACATCCCGATCGGCCGCGTTGTTGGACATAGGGAGCGGCCGTCCGGGCAGGAGCAGGGTAAGACTTGCCCGGGCTTCGACGTGGCTATCATCCGCAGCCTGCTGCGCGACCGCGGGTAGGTCCACCAGGCGGCATCCGCTCTCCCTGGCCTCGCCGCGGCGCCCTCATAGGCCCTCATCCACCCCTTCCTCTCCCCTGGGGCGCGCCGGCCCGGTTCTCACCTGGGCCGGCGCGCCGCCGTTCCTCGCCCTGGACGGCGCCACGTTCGCCCACGCGCCCCACAGATTCTTCTTGACTCACGGCGCGGTTCGAGGCATGAACATGGTGGATTACCAAACGCCTGCCAGCAGAGCAGGCAAGCGACCGGAGGCAGGGGTGAAGCAGACCCAGACAGCAAGCGGGAAGGCAGAGGGATACACCTGGGGCGTCGAGATCGAGTGCTTCCTGCCCGACCAGGTGGTCAGGGACGTGGGCATCTACATCGGCGCCTACCACCACGGCTACCCGCTGCCGTCGCCCTTCCCGCAGGGATGGACGGCGGAGCGAGACGGCAGCCTTCACACTGACCGGCGGGGCTACGTCCCCGTCGAGATCGTGAGCCCCATCCTGCGGGGCCGGGCCGGGATCGAGCAGGTCAAGCAGGTCGCCCAGACGCTCAAGGGCCTGGGGGCGGTGGTCAATCCGCTCTGCGGATTCCATGTCCACATCGGTGCGGCGAGCGTCGCCGGCCCGGGGTTCGCTGCGATCGCCGAGTGGGTCGCAAAGCTGCTGTACCATGTGGCGATGCACGAGACGGCGCTGTACGCATCCACCGGCACGCACAGCCGGGAGAACGGGCGCTTCGCCCGCAGCATCAAGGAGCAGAAGCGGACCGCCGACAGAGTGCGTCGCGCGCCGGATGCCCGCAAGCGCGATGCCCTCGAGGATGAGATCCACTGGCTGGATCGCTACCGCACCCTCAACCTCAGGAACCTGTTCAGACCCAAGGCGACAGTCGAGTTCCGGGTGTTCGCAGGGACGGTCGAGTGGGCGAAGATGGTCGGCCACATCTGCACCTGCCTCGCCCTGGCCGAGCGGGCCACCGAGCCGGCGAAGATGGACTGGGACGGGCTGGCGAGCCAGCGCACCTACAAGGTGCGGGGGCGGGGCCTGCGGGAGCTGAACCGGTTCTTCTACCTGACGGGCTGGACGCTGGGCCGCCGGGATGTCGGCAAGCCGCAGGTCGAGATGGCCGGCTGGATTGCTGACCTGGCTGACCTGAAGCCGGTGATGCGCGAGCTGCGGCGGCTGGCGCGGAAGTACGACGGGGCCGGAGCCGAGGGAAGGGACTGAGATGTGCGGAGTCTTCGGCTTTATCGGCGCTTACCGGGCCCAGGAGCGCGACTTGGTGGCCGGCCTCATGATGAAGCTGGCGCTGGCCCACCAGGAGCGGGGCAAGGATGCCAGCGGCTATGCGGCGCTGACGGCCGGCGGCGAGCTGCTGTGGGACAAGCAGCCCATGCCGGCGCGGCGGTTCTTCACCGCCCAGAGCTTCACCCCTATCTTCCGTCGGCGCTTGTTGGCCATGGTCGGCCACACCCGCCGCGCCACGGCCGGCGCGCCGGCCGTCAATGCGAACAACCATCCACACCTGGCCGGCGACTGGGCAGTGGTGCACAATGGCCACCTCCACGGCCACCGGACGATCGCCCTGACTCACGGCCTGCGCCTGACCTCGGAGTGCGATTCGGAGCTGCTCGCGCGGGCACTCGCCCACTACGGGGAGATCGACGGCCCGGTACTCTGCCTGGGCATGGGCGGGAGCCAGTCGGTGCTCGCGATCAACCGGCGGCCTCGTCATCTGGTGGCATGGACAAACGGCGGGCAGCCGCTGGTGGCATTCCGGGCCGAGGGCCTGCCGGGCCTGTGGTGGGCATCGACTAGGGAGATCGCGGCGCGGGCGGTGGATGCGGTCGGGCTGTGCGCCCGCTACGCGGCGGCCCGGCCGCACCGGGTGTATCGACTCGCGGTGTCCGAGGGGCGGGTGGCGGAGATCGCCGATCCCGGCGAGCCGTAGGCGGCGAACTTCGAGTGTGGGTTCTCGGCCAATTGCAGGCAATGTGATGATGACTCAGCCGGACCTCAGAGAGGAGCACGCGAGATGAACGACCGGAAGATGGAGCGCACCCTGCTGGAGCTCTTCGAGGACATCGCCGGTGACGAGGACGTGCAGGCCGACCTGGGCCAGCCGGCCCTCGCGAATGCCCGCGTAAGAACCTTCGAGGAGGCGGGAATCCTGACCCGCGACCGTGGCATCGTCCTCACCCTGGAGGACGGCAGCGAGTTCGAGATCACTATCACCCAGACCGTCTGCCTCGAGGGCGACGACGGCGAGGACGAGGAGGAGGCCAACTGAGATGACGAGTGCAGAGGCAAAGGAGCGCGTCGGGCGGCATCTGCTCAGCAGGGGGTACAGCCGGAAGGACGGGCAGAAGCACACCTACTACGTCCACCCCGACGGGGAGAGGCGGTATATGCTCACCAGCCGCACGATCAAGCCGCAGAAGCGCTTCGACTGGGGCTGGGCGAACGTTGGACGGGCCGCCTCGCTGATTGACGTGGCGAAGAGGCTGGGAGAGTGAGGGGGCGGAGCCGATGGGCAGCAACAACCACGGCGAAGATAAGCGGCAACGCCGTGGGGCACTCTGGCGGCGCACTCGGGAGGCCATCTACAAGGCCGTCAATGCGATATTCAAGCCGCCTCCGCCGGATGTCATCGAGAAGATAGAGGACGTCCTTGGGAGAGCGGAACCCGACTGGAAAAGAGAGGAAGAAGAATGCCAAGACGAAGCCAACGAGAAGCCGTAGCGGAGCGGGCCGAAGCCTGCCTGGAGGAGCAGCGCCAGCGGCGGCGGGAAGCGGCGCAACGTGGCGCACAGACGCGCCGACAACGCCGCGAAGCCCAGGCAGCCGAGGCACAGCCCCAGGCGGGGGCCGAAAGCCGCACACAGGGGCGCGTGGCGCGCCGTTCGCGGCCTCGTGTACATGCTGACCTCGTGACGGTGGCGATTCGCGGCCCCTTCGCCGAGAGGATGCGGGTGCTATCCGAAAGCACCGGAATGAGCCTGGCCCGGCTGCTCAAGGACGCCCTCCTCGTCTACGAGCGGGACGTTGAGGCGGGCTATGAGCCGGGGACAAGCCTGCGGCAGTGGGAGGAGCAAACTGCCAGTGGTGGAGAGCAGGCGCGCGATTCCTGAAAGCGCTCGCTCTTATTCGGCAGCTTTGGCAGCGGCTACCGCCTCAAGCTCCGGGATCAGCTCGTCCGCAAGCCGCACCGCATCTTGCATCGCCCGGGCCGCACTCGTCAGCGCGTCAGCACTCTGCTGCGGCAGGACCTGGCTCATCCAGCACGCTGCACGGACGCTGTCGACGGCTACCTTCCCGCGGACATAGGCAGTCACGACCTTGACCGCGAGGCTCTGAGGAAGAAGAGCAAGCTGCGACCCCACCCCGTCATACACCGCGAAGTAATGCTCTTGGGCACTCCAGAACACCGGCCGCGACATGGGCACATACACTGCTCCGCCGCCATTGATCGGAAGCCCTTGCAGTAACTCGCGGCCCCGGTCTCGCAAAGCCCGCCGCTCGGCGCAGAGCGCTGACGCGAGCCGGCGTCTCTGATCCTCCACCTCTCGCCGCTCGCGCGACCGCTCCGTGTGCCACGACAGGAACCAGCCTACCACGACACCCAACAGACCAAACAGCCCGCTCACTGCTGCCGTAAGCATCACAACCGCCTCACCCTCCCACCTCATACACCTTCAGCACCTCGTCCCCGTAGTGGTTGATGACTTTGATGGCGATCTTGCCGGTTTCGGGTGGGTCGAAGGGGCGGGAGGTGGTGGAGTAGAGGGTGGCCCAGGCGGCCTCGTCTATCTCGGCCTTCAGGGCGCGCTTGAGCTTCTCATAGGGTTCGTCCGCGCCGCAGAAGTAGGCGTGGCGGACGAAGAAGGACTCGCCGTCGTAGTTGGTGTCAATGAACCAGCAGGCGATGTCGTCGGTCGAGTGGCTGCGAATCTGGCCGGTGGTCGGGTCATAGACATCCACGCCCTTGATTTCCACGACCACCTTGCCGTCGCCGTCTCGCCTGATCTCGATGTCCGGCTCGCCGAAGACCATGAAGAGGTTGGCCGCGCCCGTGCGCTTGAGGAACTCATCGCCCATCGCCAGGTCTGCATTGATGCGCACCAGGAGCACAGGCAACTTCCCGTATTGCTTGGCAGCCTCGGCGACGGCGAACTCGTCCCGCCTCTTCAGCGTCTCGGGGCTGAATTGCCGCGCTGCCTCTCCCGCATGAGGGTCAAAAGCGAAGCCACACACCAGCAGCAGGTCAAACCCGACTCCCTGCAGGGCCTCCTTTGCTGCTTCCTTGACCAGGTCCGGCCCGACCGTGCCGTGCTCGGGGCCGATGCAGACAGCGACGCGCTTCGGCTTGCCCCCCTCCGTGTAGTCGCCAGCGGCCTGGAGATAGAGGCCAGGATATGCCTCCAGCCGCTCGAACTTGAGGCGCTCCTGCTTCACCATATTCTGCACGCCGGCTTTGCGCAGGTTTTCGATGATCATGGTCTCGAACTGGCCGGGGCCGGCGGCAGTCTGCGCCTCGGCCTCGGAAGCCGGGCGCTCGTCATCGGTGGAGAGGACGCGGTGGGGAGACAGACTCTCCACCGTGAACGGCCCACTTACGCGAATGCGCTTGTTGTCCTCATACGGCTGGTCGTAGAGGAGTTCGGTGTCGGCGTGGCGGGCGATGGAGTCGTCTAGTTCCTTCTGGCGCTGGCGGCGCAGCGCCCACCACTCCTTGAGCAGATTCTCCGCCTCTGAGCCAGGCTTGATCCCGACCGCCTCAAGGTTCTTGCGGGTCCTCCCCTGTTCCTCGGGGGTCATGTACTCCGAGGGCAGGCGCGGTATCTCCCACTCTTCCCAGTTCTGCTTGACAGCCTTGTTCAGCCTGGCCCGGATCGGCTCCAGTCTCTCCTGCCAGCGGGCGTGAATCTCGTCTATCTCCTCGTTGTTGGCGATGCTCTTGAGGGTGATGTGCGGCACGCGCTTGTAAACGAACCCCTTGCGGATGTCTCCCTCTGTCTGCGGCAGCGGACTGGGCGGCACGCGCCCCGTGATCTCGGCCTCCTTCATGATTCCTTCGGGAGAGTCTGCCAGCAGGTAGTAGGGATAGCGGGCGGACATCAGGCGGGTGCGGGCGAGGGTCAATGCGACGCGGCTGGTGTCAATCGTGATCCAGCGCCGGCCCCATTGCTCGGCCACGAAGGCGGTAGTCCCAGAGCCGCAGGTGGGGTCGAGGACGAGGTCGCCGGGGTCGGTGGCCATAAGGATGCACCGCTCCACGACCTTCGTGGCAGTCTGCACAACGAACACCATGTCAGACGCGCCGATGGTGTCGACCCAGAGATTGGTCAGGTCCTGCACGGGGAAGTCAGATGCATACTGTATGTAGCGTGGAATTCGCCGCGTGTCCAGTAGCCGATCAGCCGCGATCAGCCTGTGCATGCCCTCTACATGCGTGCGCCAGCTCTTGGGCTGCGCTGGGATCACGCGGCCCCGGAACTCGAAGTCGTAGGTGCAGGACTCAGTATACCCGGATGACTTGAGGTCGCTGCTTGTGTAGAACCTAAGATTCTCCACGCCGGACTCTGGAGCGCGATCGCCGCCCACACCCTCCTCAGTATGGGCGGTCCGGTAGAGAGTCCCCTCTCCCACATCCTTGGGCATGAAGAGCCCATGGTACTTGTACATAGGACGATCCTTCGCGTACCAGAGAAGGGTGTCGTAGATCGCGCCGAGACCGGCCGAGCCGAGTGGCAGGGTTTTCCGGAATGCAATCTGGCATACAAAGTTATCACTCCCGAACACCTCATCTAACACGCAGCGTACCACGTGGACATTCTCGTCGCCGATCTGCACGAATATGGAGCCAGTCTCGGTGAGGAGGTCGCGGGCGACCTGGAGACGGTCCCGCCAGTAGGCGAGGTAGGAGTGGATGCCCAGTTTCCAGGTGTCCCGGAAGGCCCGAATCTGTTCCGGTTCGCGGGTGGCGTCTTCAACCTTGCCGTCTTTCACATCCCGTTTGCGCGTGCTCACCTGCCAGTTCGAGCCGAACTTGATGCCATAGGGCGGGTCCATATAGATCATCTGGACCTTGCCCTTGAGGCCCTCTTTCTCGGCAAGGGAGGTCATCACCAGCAGCGAGTCGCCCAGGATCATGCGGTTCGCCCAGTTCTGCTGGTGCTGGTAGAACTCGACCTTCTTCTCGAAGTCATCCAGCCCGTTGAAATCGTCGAAAAGCCTCAGCTCAGGCTCCTGCTCACCGGCCCGCGCGGTTTGGCGCAGATTCTCGATCAGCGCCTGGGGATGGATCTTCTCCTGGATGTAGATGGGAACCGCGGGCACCTCCAGGGGATGGCTGTCCTGCTCGTCCTTGCCTTTCCAGACCAGTTGGGGATCGAGCGACGGATCGCGAGGGTAGAGAATGGTCTTCGGCGCCTTCTCCTCTTCGGCCACGAAATCGCGCAGTTCCGTGGTGGGGATGTTGGTGCGCTTGTCCTTGTGGCGGACGGACTCGACGGGTGTGTGCGAGCCCCGGTTCCTGCTCTTGCGGGCCATGCCTCGTCCCCCTTTCTCGGTGCGCTAACGGGCGACCTGGTAGATGGCGGGGCGGTAACGGGGAGGGGGAATCGGCTTCCCGGCAGCCTTGGCCGTCTCCAGCCACAGTTGCTTGGCCTTCTCCACTTGGGCCAGCGCCTCCTCAGGCGTGGCCCCGAAGGCGGAGCAGACCTCCAGGTCAGGGATGTCGGCGATATAGCCGCCGTCCTCTTCGCTGTAGAAGATATTGATGTGGTAGTCGGCCATACTAATCCTCCAACCTCAGATTATACCTCTCTACCAGGCGCAGGAACTGCCTGATCTGGTATGGCTTCGCCTCGCCGCGGACCTCCTGCAGGTTGAGCAGTTCCGGCAGGTCGGAGTGGGCGAAGACGTGATGGCTGCCGCTGGTGCGCTGGAGGCGGAAGCCAAAGCCTTCGATCAGGTTCACCATATCGGCGAAGGAGACGTTCTGGAGTCCGCCTTCGACCAGCCGCTTCAGCAGCCTCCTGCGGTTCATGCGGGCTCTCCAGCCCTGGCGCGGGAGGAGAGGAATCGCCGGATGGCATTCTTCGCATTCCAGGGGTCTTCTATCTCCAGGAACGCCCAGCGCCCGAAGCCACCGTGATTGTTCACGGCCGGAACCCACAGCAGGCGGGCGGCGGCGACCTTGGCCTCCTTGTCCTTCTTCCGCTCTCCCGTGACCTCAATGATCAGGTTGAGCGGATCGTCGCAGCCGTGGCCGTCGTCAATGCGCGCGATGAAGTCGGGTTCGTAGTTGCCCTGTTCGCCGTTCAGGGTGTATGGAATCTTGAAGCCCAGGTTCTGGTTCTTCACATAGCAGATGACCTCGTCCATCTCCTCCAGGGTCTGGGCCATCTTCTGCTCCCAGGAACCGGTGTCGGCGACGACGTGGGAGACATGGCACCTGTCGGCGCGGGTGCGGTAGGTGGGACGGGTGGTGTCGAAGTCCACATAGCGGGTGGAGCCGACCGTGTCGTAGGGATAGAGGATGGGCTTCAAGGCCTTCTCGCCCTCGCTGGCGTGCACGATTGCCTGGTAGATGCGGTCAGAGGCGTCGTGCGCTCGCTCGATTAGCAGGAGCATCTGGGGGAAGGTGTTGTCCTTGCAGACAACGCACTCGGAGAGCCATTGCCTGGTGATCGCCAGAACCTGAGGGAAGAGCCAGGCCTTGACTTCATTGTCGAACTTATGCTCGGTCTCGCGCTCGGTCTTCTGGGTGCCGTCGGTGCGGAAGTACTTCTCCAGGGTGAGTTTTGCCAGAAGGAAGGCGACCTCCTGGAGGCGGCGCTTCTTCAGGTCGTCCAGGTTGTGGATGGTGGATTCGCCGACGATAGGGGCATTCTCCGTCCAGGTGGGCACCTGCTCCGTGGAGAGGACCAGGCGCGAGTCGTCGGTGAACCGGGCAGTCAACTTTTCGCCGGGCAGGTCGTAGCGATACCCCATCAGGCGGGGGAAAGTGATCTCCAGCGCGATGCGCTCCTCCAGCGCCCGAACGCGGGTCGGCTGCGGGCCGGGCTTTGGCTCCGGGGTCGAGCCTGAACAAGGGATGAAGGAGAAGGGAACGCCATAGACTTCGGCATACTCCGGCTCGAAGCCATCGAAAGTGACCTGGCGACCGTTTACCGAGATGATCTGCGGGGAGGCGATATAGGTGCGGCGGCGGAGGCCGCGTCCCACGACCTGCTCGCAGAGCAGTTGCGTGCCGAAGGCGCGGACGCCGAGGATATGGGTCACCGTGCTGGCATCCCAGCCTTCCGTCAGCATCGAGACGCTGACCACGCACTTGATATGCTCACCGAGTTTGCCGGGCTTGCCGACGGTGTTCATGACTTCCCGCAGCAGGTCCTCGTCGGTGAGTTTCTCGGCGTCGCGGCCGGGATAGCGGGCGCGGTAATCAGCCTTGAACTCCTCGATCTCGCGGGCGGCGATCTTCTTGAACTCGTCGCTCATGGCCTCGCCCGATTCCAACTGCTCGCTGTCAATGAGGATGGTGTTCGGGCGCGGGAGCCAGCGGCCCTCCTGGACGTTGCTCAGGATGGGAAGAGCGCCGGGGACGGGGACGGTCGAGCCATCGGGCAGAGGCTTATCCCAGCCGGCGATGTAATCGTAGACGAGCTTGGAGACGTTGGTATTGTTGCAGACGACGATGAAGACCGGGGGCGGCTGCTCGTTGCCATGCTTTTCGCAGGCCTCCTGCCACTGCCGGTAATACTTCTCGTAGTTGCCGTAGAGGCTGTGCAGGGCCCCCTGGAGCTGGGCCGGGAGGAGTGGCTCGCCTGTCACCGCCTGCGTCCCCCGCCCTTTGCGAGGCAGCTCTTCGCGGATGCGGAACCAGAGATCTCGATACGTGGGCTGGTCACCGGCCATGCTGTCATCGGCAACCGGTACGCGCGGCACTTTCACGATGCCGCTCTCGATGGCGTCAATCAAGGAGAAGTCGGAAACCACCCAGGGGAAGAGCGTCCCTTCGGCATAGCCGGAGCCGCGCAGGAAGAACGGCGTAGCCGAGAGGTCGTAGATCACCTTGAGGCCGATCTTTCGCTTGACCGCCTCCAATCCAGAGATCCAGATGCGCGCGGCTTCCTCGCGCTTCTTCGCCTCTTCACGCTCGTCGCCGCTCAGCCGCACCTCTTCGCCGTCCGGCTTGTGGCGATAGCAGTGATGGCCCTCGTCGTTGATCACAACGATGTTGCGCTTGCTGCCGAAAGTCTTGCAGACGCGGCGGACCATCTCATCGGGCGATTCCCTGAATGCGCTCTCCTCTTCCTGGCCGTTGTTGAGGATGGCCTTCGTGGTTCTGCTGGCGTCACCGCGCTCGCGGCGCTTGAAGGCGTGGAAGTTGGTGATCAGTATCTTCGCCCTGTTCAGGTCCTCCAGGTTCTCGGGCGGAACAAGGTCCCACCGGCGATAGTAGTCCCCCGCCGGGTCTCCGGGCAGCAGCACGCGCAGCCGATCCTTGATAGTTATGCCCGGCGTGACGATGAGGAAGCTATCCGTGAATCGGTCGTCCTGCGGGTTGGCGAGCTTGTTGAGAAGGTGCCAGGCAATCAGCATTGCCATGACCACGGTCTTGCCGCTGCCGGTGGCCATCTTGAAGGCGATGCGGAAGAGGCCAGGGTTCGCGTCCTCGTTGCCCTGGCGGATGGTGTTCTCGATCCAGACATCGCCGTATCTGCGGGCGACCTCGGTGATGTAGATGGCCGTCTCCAGCGCCTCAATCTGACAGAAGAACAGGCGCTGGTTCGGGTCGCGGTCGGGGCGCTGCCAGTGCTCCAGGAGTCGGCGCGTCGTGTTGGTGATTCCCTGGTAGCCGCCTTTCCGCCAGATAGCCACCCGGTCGCGAACCTGGTTGATGAACCTGTTCTCCTCGATGCGCTCTTCTGTCCACTCCGTGTCTAGGACGAGCTGCCTGCCCTTCTTTCGAGGCTTGGCAATGGGCACGAAATAGGAACTTACCCGGCGCTGCTCGACGATCTCGTCGGTGATGCCTTCCTCGTCGAAGCGGAAGTGGCGCTGCGGCTCCTCGAAGGGGGAGTTGAGAACGGGATTCTCGATGATGACCTGTCTCATGGCTCTGCTCCACCTACTCGCTTTGCTGCTTGCTCCCCGAACACGTGAGACCGCTGAGACTGCGTTCCCTCACCCACTCGCGCAGTAGGCCCTCATCAAACCGCCACTGCCGACCCACCTTCATGGCCGGAACCTTGCCACGCCGGGCGAGCACGCGAAGCGTGTCCGCGTCGATCTTCAGGAGTTCAGATGCTTGCTGCAGAGTCAGAATATCGCCTGTCATCTACTGGTCACCTCGGCCCTCTCCCTCGCCTCTCGATGCATAGGTTAGGGATTGACCCGCCACCTGTCAACATCATTCGATTGCTTTCTGGAAACTCCTCCTGGCCGGCGAGGATGGCAGGTTGTCGGGCGGCCAGTTGCCCAGAGTTGCCCAATGCGCCTCCCTCTTCACCCGCGCAGCGCCCTCTTTCTGCCCCTTCAGGGCTGTAAGGCCTTGCTTTTTCGTGAACCGTTGGTAACATCGGTCAGCGACTGTGGAACATGATAGGCAGGCGAGCCATCGGCGGCAAGCCTGCGGAAAGGAGCAGGGCATGACGAGCTGGCCGAGCACAGGGCAGTTCAGGCTGACGGCGCGGGATGGGCCGCAGCGGCAGGAGAGGCGACTACGGGGGGGACGGCGATGGAGACCTTGACGTGGAAGTCCCTCGTCATCGGCGCTCTCCGCAACCGCCAGGTTCAGGAGGCGCGGGCGTTCGCAGAGGATCGCCGCGAAGACCACATCCTGGAGATGGGCCGCCTCGAAGCCCAGATGGACCTGGTGAACCACTACGACGGCGCAGAAGACCTCCTGCGCGCCCTGGACAAACTCAGGAGCCGGGTCGCCTACGAACTCCAGACGGCCGGCGAGGATGGTGCAGTGGCGCCTCGCTGGTCAAGGGAGGCGGTCGGCATCTCCCCCAATGGGCATGCCCCCCGGACGCTTGAGTATCCCGACGGCCTGCCTTCGGCCAGGCGGCGGCGCTCCAGGTGAGGGCCGGCAAATGGCCACGACTTCCGGTCGGAAGCAGGAAATGTATGCTCAGTAGGAGGCATGCCCAGGGCGCAGAAATGGGCATGTGCAGGCGGGGCGGACGTTGAGTCTGGGAGGACTTGACAGATGGGCGCACCTGTGGTAATGAATGAGCGGGATCACGGAAGCCTGCCTGGCAACGGAGGTGACTCAATGTCCCGCGGACCGCGGCGGTTGCGGCTAGCGTCGAAGAAGCAGCGGCTCCTGACGAAGGAGTACCACCGGCCCATCATGCAGGTGATCGACGAGTGGCTGGAGAACGGCTTGTCCGTCGCCGAATGCGCCCAGCGCATCGAGGCCGAGACGGGCATGCCCATCAACCGCAACACGATCTACAATTGGCTCTGGAAGCGCGAGAGCGAGCGCCAGGCCGCCCGCACGGCCGGAGCCAGCGCCGAGGAGGACTGCCCCAGCCCGGCAATCAGCTAGCGTATCCCTGGACCTACCCCCCTTATCCCCCCTCCGATAACCCACATTATCGGCCATCTCAGGACCGTTTCAGGGTCTCGGGGCCCGATGTCGCCGGCCCGCGGGGCCTCCGGGAATCGGTTCCTCCCCTGTGCGCCCCGGGCATCTGGTAGGGCTAAGAGCCGACCAGCCCGAAGAATGTAGCTGTGGCTCACATGGGAGCGCGAACGGAGACGCGAGGACGCAAGCGCACGGCGGGCGGACAGAGGAAGCTGGAGGTCGCACAGGGTTGGAGGGCGGCAGAGCCGCGCAGCCGTGACGTGCTGGCGGTGGCGGCGCTTGTGGCAGCACACCTGGCGTTCTTCTGGCGGGCCGCCGTCCTGCGCGGTTTTCTGATCGTCGGCGACATTTGCTACTTCTTCCAGCCGATGCAGCATCTGATGCACGAGTCGCTGCGCGCCGGCCGGCTGCCGCTCTGGTCGCCCTACATCTTCGCCGGATACCCGGTGGCAGCGGAGGGGCAGATCGCTGCCTTCTATCCTCTGTCACTGGCCCTCTCGCGGTTCCTCCCCTCTCCGGCGGCGGTCAACTGGATCGTCATCCTGCACCTCATGCTGGCCGGCGTCGGGACCTACTGGCTGGCCCGGGTGCTAGGCCTGCGCCCGTTCGCGGCGTGGCTGTCCGGGCTGGTCTTCTCCTTCAGCGGATACATGATGGCCCATACTCAACATGTGAGCCTGCTCTGCGCCGCGGCCTGGCTTCCCTTCACGCTTGTCTTTGTCCAGCGAGCGTGGAATGGACCGGCTGCGGCGAACGCAGCGCTTGCTGCGATCGCCTGGGCCGCGGGCGCGCTCTGCGGCCACCCGCAGACGCTGTTCTACATTAGCGTCGTGGCGGTCTGCTGGATCGCGTGGCGGGCCCTGGGCGCCAGCGCGCCGGCGCGGCCCAGGGCGCAGCGCGCACTGTCTATCCTCGGCATCACTTTCGGCCTGGGCGGGGGCCTGTCTGCAGTGCAGATCCTGCTTACGGTGGGGCTGTCGAGCGCCGCTCCACACGGACAGCGCGGCGACCTCGGGTACATCACCTCGTTCTCGCTCTCCCCCGTGCACCTGGTCGGTCTCGTCGCCCCCAACTGGCAGGGCACGCCGGCCGACAACACCTACCGCGGGGGCAACTACTACTGGGAATATGTGCTCTACCTTGGTCTGGCGCCCCTGGTGCTAGCCGCCGTCGGCGGGGCCTCGCGACGAGGGCGGTTTCTCGCCGGCCTCGCGATCGCGGCAGTTGTTCTTGCGCTTGCGCGCGGCAATCCGCTATACCAGGTTCTCCGGTACGTGCCGGGCTTTGCCGACTTCCGCGTTCCAGCGCGCTTCATCTTCGTGTTCACGTTTGCCTCCAGCCTTCTCGTAGGCTATGGCTGGGAGGTTCTGGCGCAGAAGCCAGCGCTGGCCGGCCGGCGAGTGATGGCAGCAGGTGCCGCGGTCGCGCTGGCGTCCTTCCTCGACCTGGCCAGCTTCGGGCGCACGCTGACCCCGCTGGCAAGCCCAGAGGTCCTGCGCGCGCCCAACCCGGTCGCGCGGGTGGTGGAGAGCGATGGGGCGTGGGGGCGAACTTGGATCTTCCCACCCGTCGAAATCACAGCCGGCTGGGTGCCGCCAGGCGGTTGGGCGGCTAATCCGGACGGTTACGCAGAGGCGCGGGCCCTGCTTCCCGGCAACGTTTCCCAGTCCTATGGGATCTTGTCGCTGACCGGGTACGCCGGCTTCGTCGACCGGAACCAGGCACCCTTTTTCAACGCGGCTTTCCTGCGCGCGGTGCAGCAGCACGACCTGCGTCTGCTGTCGCTGGTCGGCACGCGCTATCTCGCGGTGGGAGACCAGGTCGTGTTCCCCGGTCTTGCTGCCGCGCGGGCCGGCCTGTTCACCGTGTACCGGAATCCGGAGGCGTTTCCGCGGGCATTCGTGGTCGGCGATGTCGTCTCCGCCGCGAACCCCTCCGAGGCCCATCTGCTGACCATCGAGCTGGCAGATGCCGACCGGCTCCGCCGCGCGGCCGTTGTGCGCGGTGACGCCGGGGGCACTGATCCCGAGGCGGCCGGCCAGCCTGACGCCAGCGTCGAGAGTGTCCGTGAGACGCGGCCCGAGCGCATTGTCGTGCGCGCGCGATCAGACCGCGCTGCCCTGCTGGTGCTGAACGAGCGCTGGGATCGCGGCTGGCGCGCGCGCCTCGACGGTCGCTCCGTCCCGGTCGTCGAGGTCGACGGCGTGCTGATGGGAGCGCGGCTCCGGGCCGGCAGCCATACCGTCGAGTTCCTCTACCACCCACTCGCGCTAACCGTCGGCAGGCCGCTCAGCCTGCTGTCGCTGGCGGTGTGCCTGGGCCTCATCGCGTGGCCGCTGGTGCCCCGCGGCCGGCGCGCGGCGGACTAGAGAAGCGGTCTCTGGGTGTGGCGCGGCCGGGACGCGTCGATTGCAGCCGCCAGTTCGTCGAGGTCTGTCGTCAGATCGACCGGCTGGGCGCCCATCTTGGCCAGTCGTTGCCATCCCTCGCGAAACGGGGGTTCGTCCCAGGGGACGCCGAGCAGGAGCCGCCCACATCTGGCGGCATGCCGCGCGGTCACAACGCTGCCGCACTCCGGGTGCGCCTGGATAACCAGGACGGCACGAGAAAGGGCAGCCTGCAGCCGGTCGCGAGCCAGCAGGAGCCGTCGGTCGACCTCAGTGTCCGGCGCCACCTCGGCCAGGGCACAGCCTCGCGTTCCGATCCGCTCGGCCAGAGCCGCGTTCTCGGGCGGATAGATTCGCAGAAGTCCTGATCCAAGCACCGCGATCGTGCGGCCTCGGTGCGACTCGAGGGCACCGTTATGCCCCGCGGTGTCGATCCCCCGGGCAAGGCCGCTGACGATCGTGAAGCCCCGCTCGGCCAGGCCGCGGGCCAGATGGGCGGCGACCAGCTCCGCGCCGGGGGTGGGTTCGCGCGTGCCAACTATCGCGACGGCCCGCGAATCATCGCGGCGGAGTTCGCCTTTGATGTAGAGCAGCGGCGGGGGAGTGCGGAGGTCCAGAAGCGAGTCCGGATAGCCGGCCTCTCCCATCGCCACCGCGTGGATGCCGCAGCGCCGCCACTTCGCGAGGGCCCTTCTCACGGCCTCCAGCGACCCGGCGACGTGCTTGATGCCGGCCGCCTGCACGGGCGTCAGACGCCCCCGGGCGATGAGCTCTGCCTCCGGCGCGGCGAGGGCGGCCTCCGCAGAGCCGAAGATGCGAGCGAGGCGCAGCGCCCGACCTGCTCCCACGCCGCCGACCTGCTGCAAGGCCGCCCACCACAGCGCGGATCCTCCCCTGCCCCGCTCGCCTACTCTCTCGCGCATGAGCGGCACACGCAGTCGACGTCAATATGAGCACG
>Ga0272448_1001068_pt1 | contig 38673 bp, 41 predicted proteins | sample YNPCB0191_FD_202220 | JGI IMG/M metagenome (GOLD analysis project Ga0272448, IMG submission 202220) | Hot spring sediment microbial communities from Yellowstone National Park, WY, United States - YNP-CB-019-1 | ecosystem: Environmental > Aquatic > Thermal springs > Hot (42-90C) > Sediment...
CCCCAGTGTTTATAATACGTTTTCTGCTGTGCAACATACCTTTCATACTTCTCTTGACATGCACTTGTGCATTCATCCGTAGCATATACAAGAGCGAGTATTAATGAGAGGACAAGTATTAGCAGAACCGGTTTCATAATATTCTATTGCACAGGTAAAAATTATAAGTTAGTTTATAAGAGTGTATCAGCACTTACAAAATCAGTGTTCCATTCATAGTTATCCTTTGAAATAGCCGGTTTCTTAGGTTTTTTGACCCAGTTTAGGATATACTTATCCTTAGGCAGTTCATTGATAAATGGAGATATCTCAAGATCCTTTTCCCCGTTCCAGCCCGTATTATCTCTCAGCGGTACGGTGATTTTCAGTAAGGATCTGGCGCGACTGCACGCTACATAAAACAATCTGCGTTCCTCCTCTACTTTAAGTTCATTTTCCATTGAATGCTTGGAAGGAAATATCTCCTTGGCCAACCCAATCACGAATACATTATCCCACTCTAACCCCTTTGCCTGATGCACTGTAGATATTGTAATTCTCCCCGCCACATCCTTTGGGTCTGTAAGGTTGGCATCGAGCATTGTATCTTCAAGGAACTCATTTATTGTATTATAATCCGAGAGGATTGAAAGCAATTGGTTAATATCCTCCCTTCTAAACTCGTAATCCTCATACTCCTCTTTCATATACGCATCATAATACTCTTTCAAGAATACCTCGGCCTTCTCTGTGGGTGTATCCTTATTCTCTGCGAGCGCAATTATCTTAGAAAGTGTTCTCAGCTTTTTTTCATTCATCTCTTTTAATGCGGTGAGCGGGTTGGGCGCAGACCTTATCTCGTTGAATATCTTTGAGGCGGTCTTATCACCTATCCCCTCAAACATCTTGAGCATCCTCTCCCACGCAAGTTCGTCTATCATCCCGCATAAGATCTTCAATAATGCCGTAACATCCTTGATGTGCGCTTGCTCGAAGAACTTGAGCCCGCCCAATTTTATGTATTTTATGCCTTTTCTGAAAAGCTCTCTCTCAAGGTTTGCAGATTGAAAGTTCGACCTGTAGAGTACTGCAATCTCCTCCGGTTTAGTGCCTGCATTAATGAGCTCTTTAATCTCCTCTGCAACAGATTGCGCTTCGCTCTTTGCATCATCATATATTATAACCTCAGGAATTAGCGGCACATCCTCCTGTTGTACAGAATCGAGTTTTTTATCAAACTTGTTTTTATTCCTGCTTATTATATCATTAATTAGCGAGACAATTTTGGGTGTACTCCTGTAATTCTCAGTAAGGTAGAACATCTTTACAGATGGGAATACTGCTCTGAACCCGAGCATATTCATTACCTCAGCGGCCCGGAAGGAGTATATACTCTGGCAGTCATCACCAACTACAAAGAGATGATTGCCTTCCTTGTAAAGCTTTCGTATGATCTCAAACTGGAGTTTACACGTATCTTGAAACTCATCCACGAATATGTACCTGAACCTCTCCTGCATCTGCGCTCTGAATTCAGCATCATCAAGCAGTTTATTGAACAGTTCCAGCAGGTCATCGAAATCGAGCATATTGCCTACGCGTTTTCTTTGCGTGTATGAATTATACACCCCGCTTATGAGAAGTGTATCCTCCCTATGGCTTTTTAGGTGCAGTTCAAGATAATCTGAAAATGTGCTCAGGGAATTCCTGCAGTAGGAGAACATCTTCTGCAATTGTGCTGCGTTTGGTAGGAGTTCTGATTCTTTCTGATATTCCTCCTTGAGCACCTTTTTAAGAAGGCGTATGCTATCCGCTTCATCTATTATTGAGTAATTTTGTGCAATCCCCAGTTTGTGTGCATTCATTCTTATGAATATATTTGCTATGTGATGGAAGGTCCCGCCCATGATTGCGGGTGCTCTTCCCAGCTGTTTCTCAATCCTATCCTGCATATTCTTTGCGGCCTTATTAGTGAATGTAAATAGGAGCAGAGAGTGTTCAGGTGCACGTTTTGAAAGAAAATGTATCACTCTCTGAGTGAGCACCTGTGTTTTTCCCGAGCCCGGTCCTGCAACTACCATTATTACCCTTTCTTCTGAATTTACTATCTGCAACTGCTGATTGCTGAGCTTCATCGGTTAATTAAGGCAGAAAACAGTATTTAATAATTCACATTGTATTTTTCCTGTGGAGATTTTAGTAATACAACTGCTGTGTTCACTTGCAAATATTCCTGTGCTTGTGCTCTCTATTGTTTCTGATGCAATACCAATACAATTGCTCTGTTTACTTGCACTAATTCTTGCAGTGGTTATTCCGATCCTGCTTAATTATAGGGTGGTACGTACACATGTATTTTTTCTTGTTTTGTTTGGACTTTCGGGGATACCCGATATGCTCGCCACTGTGCAGTATGCATATCTGAACCCGCAGGTTGAGGGCAACCCTCTCGTAAAAATCTTTCTCTCCCTGCCGTATCTGATGGTTCTAGGAGTGTTTCTTTGGACATTGTTCTGGATTTCAGTTGCAGAATTTACTGAGAGAAAGTTTGGCGGTAATATACCGCGAATTATACTGTCCTATCTTTTCTTGGGCCACGCTTGGGGATTCTCGACCTGGCTTCCATACCTTGAAATCACTTCCATCCAGTTTATTTTGCTTGCCACGATCACAACTATTTTAATACTCTATGCGCTTACAAAAATATATGATAAAAGGAAGAAGGATGAGCAATAGCGAGGTCAAGGAACTTAATGCGATTGGCCTCACTGGGTTCAGTAAGAAGGATGTGGTTGAGAGCGCAGAATTTGAAGGAATTAGCATATTAATTATAAACGGCGTGGTCGAATTTTTCAAGAGTGGTGATAGATGGGTTCCAACTTTGAGAAGGATATATGCAGGTGCAAATATTGAGATGAAAAGTATATCTGTTGACCCTGGCGCAATAAAATTCATATCCAGCGGTGCAGATGTTATGCGCCCGGGGATTGTAAGCATTGATGATGGGATCTCTAAGGGCGCGCTTGTTTTGATCAAGGAGACGGGTCACGGCAAGGTTCTTGCAATCGGTGAGGCCCTTTATTCAAGTGATGAAATGAAATCTCTCGATAAAGGAAAAGCAGTAAAGAATGTTCATTATGTAGGAGACAAACTATGGAATCTGCAATGAGTTTCTTGCTCGATAAAAGAAAAACTAAAGCAGTAAAGAATGTTCATTATGTAGGAGACAAACTATGGAATCTGCAATGAGTTTCTTGTTCGAGAAATGAAAAACTAAAGCAGTAAAGAATATTCATTATGTAGGAGACAAACTATGGAATTTGCGGTGAGTTTCTTGCTCGATAAAAGAAAAACTAAAGCAATAAAGAATATCTATTGTGTAGAATGTAAGAGGCAAATTTTGGAATCTGTAGTGAGATTACAATTGTGTTTTCTTATGAGTTACCATTGCGCACGCATCCATTATAACTTCTAACCCTGCATCCTGGGCGAGGCGTGCAGCTTCAGCATTACTCACACCGAGTTGCATCCACACAACTTTGAGATTGTCATATTTTTTCTTTAGTTTAACTGCTTCCTGCACGATGGGAAGAACTTCACTGCTCCTTCTGAATATATCAACCATATCAATGGTCCTCGCAATCTCTGCTGGGATGCTCATGAGCGAGGGATAGCATTTCTGTCCTGCAACTTCCTCATAATTAGGATTAACCGGGATTACCATGAACCCCTTGCTGATGAAATAGTTTACTATATGATAACTATCCCTTTCCGGCTTTGGCGATGCGCCTATCACCGCAATTACCTTTATTTGTTCCCAATACATAGATAAATATTAGGAGAAGCAAATAAAAAAAGCTAACTCAGTAGCCACGTTCGAGATGGAATTGAATGCTTTTCACTTCACGAATGCCTTTGTACGCTCTCTGCCCGTTAGATTCACCGCGCCCCTGCTTCCCAGAATAACTGCGTTGAACAGGATTTTCATCAAGGAATGTGATTGCATACCCTTTTGTACCCATCCTGCCGGTCCTGCCGATCCTGTGCCTGTGCGTTTCCGCATCTGTGGCCTCATCATAATTAATCACATATTTGATATCATCTATCTGAAGGCCGCGTGCAGCCACATCAGTTGCGATGAGCACAGTCGCCCGCCCACTCTTGAATGCAAATAGAGATTGCTCCCTCTTCTGCTGTGAGAGGTCACCGTGCAACGATACTGCGTGGACGCCTCTCCTATAAAGGCGTTCACGAAGCGCCTCTGCAAACCTTTTAGTGGAAACGAATACAAGGACGCGTTCACGGCCAGCTTCCTGCACATATTTGTACAACTCTTTGAACTTCTGCTCGCGCGGTACTACAAATTTCTTCTCAATGATATCCGTGCCGATGATCTCCTCTTGAAGAAGGATCTCCTCATAACGCGCAATGTAATCTTGGATGAGAACTGCTACCTTGCCGTCAAGCGTTGCTGAAAACAGATGCGTTCTCTCTGGGCGGACCATCTCAAGTATCTTTCTTATATCATCTATGAATCCCATATCCAGCATTCTGTCTGCCTCATCAAGCACGACCGTGTCAAACATCCCAATATCTATACTGCCGCGTTCTATATGGTCTAGCAATCTGCCGGGAGTTGCACACAGTATGTCAACATGGCCGCGCAGGACCTGCATCTCGCCTTCTATACCGTGGCCGCCGTATACCTCAAACACACGGAGGCCCGAGAACCTGTTTATCTTGCGCAGTTCTTCCTTAACCTGGACAACAAGTTCGCGTGTCGGCCCCAATACCAGTGCCGCACGCGATTTTCTGTTTATTATCCTATCACTGAGCGGGACACCAAATGCGATCGTCTTGCCGCTGCCAGTATGGCTGCGTACTATTACATTGCTACCCTCTTTCATAACAGGAATTACGCGTTCCTGTACTTCTGTTGGGGTTGTATACTCCATTTTTGCAAGCGCCTCTTTAAGGCTGGCGCTTATCTCCATATCTTCAAATTTCATCTTCTTAACACCTATCTTACCAATTAGGCAACTGCGTACTCCAATTCTAAAACGAGAGAATCAGAATACTCCACCAATTGTTTTGTAATTAACTTATGAATGGGATTGTTTATATATGTTTGCTTTTATTGACTTTTGAGTAGCAGTGATTAATAGAAAGGTATATATCAACTTAAGGATAGAGAAAAATAAGGTGGGGGAATGGGGAGTAATAAGAATGGCATAAAAAGCAAAGAAGATAGTGAAGCTGCTAAAAAGCTCGCTGAGCTTATAGAGAAAAAAGGGTTGCAGGATGCCTTCAAAGACTTAGGTATGCCTGAAGATATAATTGGAAAACTCAAGGAAAAACTTTCAACTATTTCGGAAGAACAGAAACAGTTAAACCAGCAATTTATAATTGCGGCATATCACGGAAATATTACAGAGATTCAAAGATTGCTCAATGCAGGGGCAGATGTGAATGCCAAAGATGAGGATGGATATACTGCGTTGATGTGGGCCTCTTGGAATGGCCATAAATCTATTGTGGAATTATTGCTTAAAGTACCGAATATCGATGTGAACGCCAGGGATAAAGATGGTATGACAGCACTTATGTGGGCCTCTTGGAACGGGCGTAAAGAGATTGTAGACCTATTGCTTAACTCGCCAAATATAGATGTAAATGCCAAAGATAAAAATGGGTATACGGCGTTGATGTGGGCAGCTGCAAACGGGCGCAAAGAAGTAGTTGAGCTATTGCTTAAATCACCAAATATTGATGTAAATGCCATGGACAATTATGGATGGACTGCACTTATGTGGGCGGCCTCAAATGGTCATAGAGAGATAGTGGAGATGTTGCTTAAATTCCCAGAAATAGATATAAATGCCAAAGATAACGAAGATAAGACTGCGGAACAACGGGCTCATGAGAGCGGCCATGAAGAAATAGCAGAGATGATAAAGAAGATGAGCCAATGATTACTCAACTGTAACTGATTTTGCAAGATTTCTCGGTTTATCCACATCTAGGCCTTTTGCATCCGCAATATAATAAGCGAGCAATTGAAGCGGGACTATTGTGAGCAACGGTGAAAGTTCCGGTATGGTCTTAGGTATCTTGATTATATAATCCGCTATCACCTTGAGGTTTTCGTTTTCTTCATCAGCAATTGCAATGACCTTGCCCCTTCTCGCCTTTACTTCCTGCATATTGCTGAGCACTTTTTCATACAACTCGTCTTTTGTTGCTATGAATACAACTGTACAATTCTCATCGACCAATGCAATCGGGCCATGTTTCATCTCGCCGGCGGGGTACCCTTCTGCGTGTATGTACGAGATCTCTTTCAGTTTCAGTGCACCTTCAAGCGCAACGGGGAAATTAAACCCTCTTCCTAAATAAAGAAAATCGCGGAAGTTTGCAAATTTTTCTGCAATCTTATGTATGCTCTCCGCATTATCTAATATCTCATCAATCTTCTGCGGAATGCTTTTGATTTCAGTGGAAATCTCCTCCCCAATTTCAAACCCCTTCTCTTGCCTGAGATATAATGCGAGTAGAAGCAGGGCCAGAACCTGTGCGGTAAACGCCTTTGTGCTCGCCACGCTTATCTCAGGCCCTGCGTGAAGGTATATCCCAGAATCAACCTCTCTTGAAATTGTTGAGCCGACTACATTAACTATCCCGACTGTTTTGATGCCAAGGGATTTGGCTTTCATTAGTGCGCCTAGCGTATCAGCAGTTTCACCCGACTGTGATATCACAACTACAACATCATTTTTTGAGAGTAATGTATGCCTGTACCTAAATTCAGATGCATAATCAACTTCGCAAGGGATGTTCGCATACCGTTCAATTAGGTATTTACCTATGAGTGCGGAATGCCAACTCGTACCGCACGCCACTAAAACTATCTTACCCACCTCTTTTGGATTAAGGTTTAGAGAGATCTTTACCTGATTGTTTTTGAGACGGCCGCGCAGCAGATTTGTGAGTGATTCGGGTTGCTCGAATATCTCCTTGAGCATGAAATGCTTGAACCCCTTCTTTTCTATCTGCGAGACCTGCATCTGTACATCACTTACGAGTTTGTTTATTTTTTCACCATTAATTTTCCTCACAGTATATCCATCTTGTGTAATCACAGCAATCTCATCCTCTCCAAGGTATATAACTTTCCGAGTATGCTCAACGAGAGCCGCAACATCTGATGCAACAAACATCTCGCCCTCTCCTATGCCAATTACAAGAGGAGAACTCTTTCGTGCAGCAATGATCTTCTTCTCCCCGAGGCGCATCACAACAATCCCGAATGCACCTTCAATATGCCTTACAGCGCGGTGTACTGCCTTTTCAAGATTATTTGTGTAAAATTCCTCAATGAGATGTGCAAGCACCTCAGAATCGGTCTCTGATTTGAATACGTGCCCCTTCTCAATGAGCATCTGTTTCAATTCAGCATAATTCTCAATTATCCCATTGTGCGCTATTGCAATTGCATTTGTGCAATCTGTATGAGGATGTGCATTATATTCTGTTGGCTCGCCGTGTGTTGCCCATCGTGTGTGCGCAATCCCTACATTGCCTGATACGCTTTTAAGTTCCGGGTTTGATTCAAGAGCCGCGATCTTCCCCACACTCCTGATAATATGCAGGCGATTCCCATCATCAACGCAAATACCTGCGCTGTCGTACCCTCTATATTCAAGCCTCTTCAGACCGCCAATTAAGATTGGCACGATATCGCGTCTGCCGATATACCCGATTATCCCGCACATCTGAACTATTGAGAAATCGCAAACTTAATTAATGTTAGATGATACATTTCATTTATGAACAGCACGATTATCTTGAGGCACGCGGACAGGGAGCAGATTGAGGATGCAAACAAGATGCACCTCGCGCAGGTTACGTTTAATGGAAAGATAAAATCCTTATGGCAGGGAATATTTTTGAAGAGGTCTTTTTCGGATATACGCGAGATACACACGAGTTCTTCGGAAAGATGCATTGAAACCGCAAATATTATTGCGCATATACTCTCCCCATTCAACAAGCCGAAGATTGTAATAAGCAAGGATGTTTATGAATTCTTCAGTACAGGATATGTACAGCCGGGAAAGTTTGATGAATGGTGCAAATATATGTTAGAGTATCAACAGCACAAGGTTGATACCTACAAAATGATATTTGAAAGAATGAAAGAACGTGGTCTGCTCAGGTATTCGCTTAAAGAGTATAAAGCCGAAATGATTGAGAAATATCTGCGCAGTTATAATCTTCTGGCGATCACGCACGACACAACAATCGGGCCGCTGATTGAAGCGCTTGCAGAAGACTATGGGTTTAAGGTGCACGGCAATATGATCAACCCATCTCCATTATCCGGATTTTACATAGTCCATGATAACGGTAGAATAAGCACGATAAAATGGCTGGAATATGGAAAAGATCCGATTGTGCTCTGGTAATTGCACAAATTAGATGAGAGAAGGATTAAAGTGATTCCGCAAATGCCTTTACCTTATGCTCAAATGCACCCGTATACACTTCCCCTGACCTCAGCCCGAGCGTTGCAACCGGCTTCTTGCCACATATTGCGCTCATATCATTGAATATTGCCTTTTCGCCTGTTGCCATATATGTGCAGAAGAATGCCACTTTCTTGAATTTTTTGGAGTAGTTTTGCATATAAGTCCGCACAAGAGAGGATGGCTGGTGAAGCCACACAGGCGTTCCAATGATTACAATATCATATTTTGAGGGGTCTTGCTTTATCTTTTTCAATTCAACAGTTCTTCTCAGCAGAATATCCTTACAACACCTGAGATAACCAACAGGGCCTTGCCGCATTTTTGGGTCTGAAAGCTCTTCCACAGGGCATTTTAGCGCTTTGGCGATCGCATCGCCAACCGTTTTAGTTGTACCTGTCCTTGAGTAATATACAACTAGAGCTTTCATTTCACAACACCTCCTACTTTAAACTTGCAGGCAAGATATATAATTGTTCAGCAAGCCAAAAATATTGATGGACCAGAAAATACTGCTGTATATTTTAGGAGGCGCATGTGCGCTTCTCTTCATTATTGCACTTGTGCAATTAGCTCTCCTGCTTGACCTTAATTGGCGTTATGATAATTTTTCCAAAGAAACATCCGCAGATATCAAATCGCTAAAGGAGAGCACATCAAGCCTTGGCACCCTTATGAATGCGCACCTTGAGGATTATAATGACCTGAAGAAAAAAACCGAGGAGCAGGGTGCTGCGCTGGAAAGGCACAGTGAGAGAATTGAGGGTTTAAGCACGAATGTTACCAAACTGGAAAATGATTTTAGCAGTTTCAAGAATAATTATACGGAATTGAAGAGCAAATATACCAATCTCCTGAATTATTCAGCGGCTATAAAGAGTGAATTAGATAATTTTGAAAACACGCTTATGGCCAAGTGGCAGTGGGTCAAGGATAATGCAGTTCTCGGTGCAGATGAGGTGCACAAAGTTGAGGACCCCTTAGATGAATACTGCGGGCCAGACATTAAGCTGGCGTGCATACCCGTTGTGCTCAGCATGAAGGAAAGGTATGGATATGCTGAGGATTACGGCGATGAAATAAAACCAATCAAGCAATTCATTGCGGATAAAGGAGGGGATTGCGAGGATTGGGCATTATTTATGAAGGCATATATCAATAGCGAGCCAGGAAATAAAATGATCAGGGCATATGAAAATGGCGGGGGAGCGGATTACACGATTTTTGAAGATGGAAGCACAATATATTACTATTCAGACGCGCGCGAGGTTAAGATCGGAAGGAGAGGGGACCTTGAAGTTTTTGTGATCTGTTATGATGCAGGATATGTCGGGCATTGCATTATTGCATTTGCAAATAGAACCTCCTCACAGGATACTTCAATCCTTGAGAGGATTGATAATGCAATAGCCGTTGAACCGCAGAATGGAAAGGTTTTCGGGCGCGTCCATAATTCACGCGATGCTACTGGAAAACTCTACTTAAACTTGGCATCCGGGGAGGGCCGGCCTATCCAGATTATCGTAAGTGATGATGATTTATTCCTGTACAATAATGATAAATGGAATTCCTACAGCACGCAATATGCCAGATTTAAGGCGATCACAAATCCCTAACTCCACTCAGAATCCCTTGTGAAGTGCAATGAGAAGGAGTTTATTTGCAAGGTTGTTTCTCTCGGCGAGAAGCATTCCTGCTTTCACTGCATCTTCAATGAATGGATTTATCGTTTCGCTTGTTATCAAGATGCGGTTCTCAAACCCAGCATTCTTCAACAGACCTGTTGAATCTATGAACCCCTCAGAGAGCAGCCATACCTGCTTGGGATGAACGTTTTCTTTTTCTGCAATTATCTTTAGCAGGCGCAGTATCTCTGATGGTGTATCTGTTCCGCTGTTGAAATCTTTGCAGGAGAGAATCGTGCCCATCCACGCCTCACTTCTTAATGCCTGGCCAGAACCCGTTGAAAGGAAGTATAATGAGAATGCATTGCGCTGTGTATGATTTACTGCATCTGCAGTATAAAGCGCGGCGAGATATCTCAACTGGTTTGCAGTATTGGGATACGGCAACGAATACTTAAGCCACTCCGATTGACTGAAAATTGCATCTTCGTAAGCAAAGTAATTCCCGGAGGATGGCATAATCGCTTTGTATTTCTGCTTTACTTCCTGCAATTTTCTCTCAAAGAATGAGAGAATTTCCTGATTATCTGGGTCTTTTAAATACTCTGAGATAATGCCCCCGCTAAATTGTATTGTCATAAGCAAAGGCACATACTCTTTTTTGTCTCGGATAATCCTGCACAAGCCGATAAATGCCCTAACAAAATCCCTGCCCCTGTAATTCTCCTTATGATACTTATACATATCTATATCTGAATCGACCAAGCACTCCCTAAGATGCTTCTCTTTATAGATCGCTCTGTAAGTACGCAATGCACAGTATGCGGTTCTCTGAGACCTGTCAATGAAGGTATCCTCAAGATTGGAAACTAGCACAATTTTCTTTGCAGGTAAATATGTACCCATTTTGATCCTTTTTGATTAGTGCTTAAACGCTAATTTAAACATTTCTATTTGTTACTCCACAATGAATGCAAGCGGGTCTTTTATCTTTGGAGGCAGTTTTTCCCATATCATCATAATCGCCAAACATCCAAAAATACCTAATAATGCCCCACCTATAACATCCATAAGCACGTGAACGCCTAGATAAACGCGCGTGAACGCAACGAACGCAGCGAATAGTACATACAACCATCTGTACGGCTTTTTCCAAAGCGCTGTTGCGAGCGCAAACGCAACGAGCGTGTGCGTGCTTGGGAATGAATAATCATTCGGGCACGAGATTTTTGAAATAACTTCAGTGCACGGGCGCGATTCTTGAACTGCCAGTTTTATACCAAACCCTACAAGGAACAGAAACATTAAAGTAAGAATGAGCAGGTTTCTTCTTTTCCACTCTTTCACGGCTATAAATGATAATCCGATAATGAGAAGTGAGAAAATAATATCATTATCAATAATCAGGGAGATTGCCGTTATAATTGGAATATTGAGCGCGCTTACCGCCTGCGCCACGGGATCAGGATACATATGCATACCCACTCAGTACTTTGCAAGCTCTTCATCCACTTTCATAATGAAATTGGAATAGCGCGCGAGTATGAACAAGAGGTCCGAAAGCCGGTTAACATATTTCAGCTCTGTATGGAACTGCCCCTCATTTTCAAATATTGCAGCAACCTTGCGTTCTGCCCTCCTGCATATGGTACGCGCAACGTGAAGATGGGCTGAGAGCAGATTGCCGTTTGGGATTATAAATCCGTGAAGCTCTGGCAGTTTATCTTCATAGCGGTCGATTACCCTCTCAAGATTTTCTATCCGCTCATCAGAGATACACTTGTCCTCCTTGCCTGCAAGATGGCTTCCTATGAGATAAAGATCGTGCTGTGCTTCTTTTAGTACTTCATCATACCTTTTCATTTCCTCTTCATATTCAGGAATTTTTGCATAATCTCGTATGTACGCCCTGCACACACCCAAATAAGAACTGAGTTCATCAAGTGTACCATAAGCCGCAATCAAAGGAGTACTCTTGCGCACCCTGGCGCCACCAAATATTGAAGTTTCACCATAATCTCCAGTTTTAGTGTATATCCTTCCCATGTTCTAAGTTTGTTCTTAAGTATATATAAATAGTTTTGTGTGGGGAATTATGCGTATGGTCTTGCATATTGGAACCGCGGGTGTACCATTATCCACTGAGAGCAGAAAAACCCTTGATGGTATAACGCAGGTGAAAACGCTCGGGCTTAATGCGATGGAGCTTGAATTTGTAAGACAGGTATATGTGAAGAGCAATGAGGAAGCGAAAGAGATAGGAGCATTTGCAAAAAAGGAAGGGGTTGCGCTGAGCATACACGCACCCTATTTTATCAACCTAAACAGCCCGGATCGGAAAACGCTTGATGCAAGCAGGAAACGAATTGTTGACTGTGCGCGTGTAGGGCATTATACTGGTGCGCACAACATCGTGATTCATTCAGCATACTATATGAAAATGGATAAGAACGAGGTATATGAACGCGTAAAAGCCCAGTATATACAGTTAAGAAAAGAACTTGCTGAATTGGGATATGATGATGTTGTGCTCCGCCCGGAATTGATGGGCAAGTTCACTCAATTTGCCGATATTGATGTTCTTGTGAAGATGTGTGCAGAAGTTGAAGGTGTCCTGCCATGTGTAGATTTCGCGCATTATACCGCAATGCACCCCGACAGGAATACATATGAAGGATTCTGCAATGTACTCAAACTGATTGAGGATACGCTCGGCAAGAGTGCACTAAAAGATATGCACATACATTTCTCTGGGATAAACTATACAGAAAAGGGCGAGAGGAACCATCTTGTTTTTGATGAGGCAGAGATTGATTGGAAGGCAATGGTTAAATCGTGGAAGGAGTATAAAATAGAAGGCATAGCAATCTCAGAAAGCCCTAATATTGAGGGGGATGCACTGAAAGCAAAGAAATACTATGATTCCTTGCAGTAAGCAGTAGAAATCTAAATCTTATGTATTCCTCTCTTTAAGCGGTTCTCAGGCAGGTTCAAGAGCTTCTCGCCTTTTACCCGCACCTGTTGATTCGTATCTGGCAGTGTGAATTCAAAAACACAATTTTTCTTGGGCACATGCTTTAATTTCCTCTCAGGGGTTTCGATTACAAACGTGTTGAGCGTTTCATCAAGCACAACCCCACTTATCCCGATATACGATTTAGAGGTGCTTGACACAACCTTTACTTTAAGGCCAATTATCTCGTGTACAATAAGGTTTTTTGGTGTTATCATAAGTACTGCACCGAAATACCTATAAGTGAAGCGCACACATCATTATCTCATAGATATGTGCTCTTCCTTAAATCCCAACTTTAGAAGCGCATCCTTGACATGCTGCTTGTGATCCCCCTGAAGAAGAATGATGCCATTCTTAGATGTCCCGCCTGTGGATAGCATATGCTTTAGGTCCTTGGCTATCTTATCAATCTCGCGCTCATCCAGCCCTTCTACAATCGTGACGAGCTTTCCAAAACGCTTTTTATCTACATAAATAGTAATTTGGTGGGGAACTTCTTTCTCAAGATTATCGCACACGCAGATGTCCTGCGGAAGGCCACATTTTGGACATATACCAGCCATCTTTAACTTGCACCCCTCTCTTTTAATACAGTCAAAAGCCTCGCAATAGCTTTCTTAAGCTCTTTTATGCGGCCAGTATTTATATTCTTTCCGCTCCTGCGCGATACCGAATTCTCCTTCACGAGCTCTGCCTGAAGCTGGTAAACCTTCTCCTTGAGAACACGATCCTCCATATCACGGATCTCTTTGATGCGAAGTACTGCCATGATTATTCACCTTCCTTTTTTACCTTTGCCTTTTTCTTAGGTTTGGGTGCGCTTTTTTCTTCTGCAACAGACGCCGGCACATCCTCAACTGGCGCAACTGGCGCAGGGGCCTGCACAGCGGGCGCTACACTCTCCTTATCCACAAAATCCTCAGATGCGCGGATTACTGCAGGCAGTTCAACTGCTGCCTTCTTATCAGGGAATGCAACATCCGGCGGTGCAATCCTAACTTGAATACCAATCGCACCTGCTTTTGGATATGCTGTCAGTTTGGCCTCTTTAACCCACCTTGCGGGTTCGCCAGATTTCGGCAGGTAACCTGCAATTGTACGGAACGATTTTGCACGCCCTCCTTTTGCTGCAAGCTTTCCGCCCACTACAATCTCACACCCAACCGCCCCGGCATCCATAATGGATTTTACCATTGAATGCATCATCCTGCGCGGGTTCTTGCCCATCTCAATGAGCTTCACAAGCCTTCTCGCCACAACCTGCGGCTCAAGGTCCGGCTTGCTTACTATGCCAATGTTAATCTTTGGATTCTCTAGTTTAAACTCGCTTTTGAGCTTATCAGTAATCTCGTTTATGGTCTTGCCCTTGCGACCGATAACGCGACCGGGGTTTGTAACCTCCGCGTTTATGAGCGTAAGCAGCGGTGTCTTCTGTATCGTCAGGTTTGAGAACCCTGCACGCTCAAGCTGTTCCTTCATAAATTCAGCAATTCTGAACCTCAGAATTGAATCCTCAATAAATTTCCTTTCAACAGCCATCATTACACCCTTTATTCTTTTTTGGTTTTCGTGAGTTTTGCAGTAGCATCCTTACGCGGCTTCTCGGCCTTGGGCTTTGCCTCTGCCTTGCCCTCCCCAGCCGGCTCCGCATTCTTTTTCTCCTCCTTTGCCTCAGCTTTCGGTTTTGCCTGCTTTGCTGCCGGAGTTATCTCGGCAATTTTCTTGCCGGCACCGCGAAGCACGATCTCAACACGCGCGGTCTCATAATTCATACGCATTCTCCTACCTTTTGGAGAAAGCCGCGGGTAAATACTCTGTTTATTAGCAGCTGCATGCGCAACCGTAAGCGTATTCTCATCAAGCTGCAGAACCTTTGCATTATTAATGGCATTCACGAGCACTTTCTTCACAATCTTAGCCGCTTTCACTGGGTACCTGCCCTTCTTCCCACCAAGCTCATGCCTGTGCCCAAGCTTCTTATTATGTGATGTGTAAAGAATGGGTACCTCCATTCTTGCCGCCTTCTCAAGAAGCGACATTGCCTTTGCAACTGGCAGGTGCTTTATTGATCTGCACACTTCTGTAAGATCCTTGTATGATGCATCCAGGTTGTATTCCTGCGCATAGGCAAGATTGTTTCCTTTCTTCTGGAATGAGTAGGACATTTGCATTCATATCACCTTACTTGAGCGGGACGAACTTACTTCCCCTCGTTGCACCCACACCTGGACCGTGATGTTCTACGCGCTTTGTGGTATGTGCATAATCACCCAACCTATGCCCAACCATAAGAGGCAGTACCTCCACGGTGTAGAACTCCTTGCCATTATGAACGCCGAACTTCATGCCTATCCATTCTGGCAGAATGATGGCCTCACGTACATGCGTCTTTATGACTTTTGAGCCCTTCGCCTCACGCGCCTTCTTAACGCGGGCGACCAATCGCTTATACGCGGGGTTCTCTGCAGCGCGCTTGTACGCCCTGCGCACACGAGAGCTTGCATACTCGCGTATGTACTCCTCAGTTGGAATCTCAGCAAACTTTTCAGCATCTATACCATATATAGTAACCTTAGCCATCTAACTCACCTGCTCTCTTTATTTTCCTTGCTCTTGCTTTTCAGCTCCATCTTGAGTGATGTCCTCCTGCCAGTGCTGCGCGCTGCAATGTGCCCAACCTTCCTGCCGGGTGGTGCATTCCTTGCAGTTGCAGTACCCTTACCTGGGTGATGCTGTTTGCCACCGAATGGATGGTCAATCGCGTTCTGGTGCACACCACGAACAATCGGCCAATGCCTGTTGGTAGCATGCTTCTTATAATATGCATTGCCCGCTTTCATCAGCGGAAGCTCGAGCCGGCCGCCCATTGAAATACTGCCAAGCTGTGCTCTGCACTTGCTTCCCAGGAGTATAGTCCTTCGCGATGGCATGCGCACATATACGCCCTCTGCCTCTTTTGCACGGACATATGCTATACCGCCGGATGTGCGAACGAGCTTGCCACCATCGCCGGGTTTTAATTCAATATTATAAACTGGAGATCCTTCGGGCACTTTTCCGAGCGGCATAACGCTCCCCAATGATAATGAGGCAGCAACACCTTCCTCTATCCTGTCCCCAATCTTTATGCCTTCCGGTGCATAGTATACCTTCTCCTCACCGTTATCAAAAATCACTCTCATGAGCACCGCAGAATGTATAGGATCCCTCACGAACTCAACCACCTCGCCGGTGATCTTGCCGTTCTGTTCTGCTGCATCAAACTTCCTGAACTTTACAGTATACTTATACCTGTGGGAGGGCGCGGAATATTTTGGCGTCCCCTTACCGCGATTCTGTGTTATCAGTCTTTTTCCCATTCAATTCACCCGTACTTACACAACAAGACCGAACTTGGTCGCAACCTCATCCGCCGTGTGCGACTTATCAAGCGTTACTATGGCCTTCTTCTCGCCTTTCGGTGTGTAAAGCATATTCACCCCAAGAACCTTAAGCCCATAAACTGTTTTGAGCTCCTCAATCAACGCTTCCTTATCGGTCCTTGGATCAACTATGAGCGAGAGCTTATTATTTCTCTCGAGCTGTCTGCTCGATTTTTCAGTGTTTATAGCTCTAATTATTGGCATTCTGTCCACCTAATTTTGCAATTGCCCCTTTGCTCCATATCACCAGCCTGCCCGGGAGTCCGCCGGGGGCAAGGTCGCTTACCTTAAGCTCGTCAACCTTTACCGCTTTTGCCCCGGGAATGCTGGCTGCACTGTTCAGCAATGAGCAATCCTTTGAAACAACGAATAGAATGGATTTTCGCACCTTGTATGCGCGTGTAAGCCTCTTCTTGCGCACGCCCGTGATGCGCTTCCTGCTTCTCTCTGATTTCTCAATCTCATTTATGAGACCAAGCGATTCAAGCATCTTTGCTACCTCCTTGGTCTTCTTCAAGAGTTCAATATCATCAGCGATAACATAAGGGACCTTGTATTCAGAACCCGTACGGGCCTTCACCGCCTCAGGACTGGCGGATGCGGCTATTGCTGAGTGGAGGGCTTTCATATACTCCTTCTTGTTCATCTTCTCAGCAAGAATTGCCTCAACTTTTGGCGGGTGCGCCCTGCGCCCGGTAACTGCGAACGGAAGCATCCTTACCCTGCCGTACCTTCCTTTAGGCAATTTTTCGTGAGGCAGCCTCTGTGTACCGCGGTTTTTCATTGTCCTGTATGCATCCTTAACACCGATATACTCAGCGCTCGTCTGCAATCCAGCAACCTTGAGCGGCGCCTTTGGCTGGAACTTCTTTGAAAGTTCAGAACGCACTGCGCGTACTATAAGGTCTTTCCTGACCTTCTCGCTGAATGCGGATGGTGCTTCAACATCACCAATCTTCTCCCCTGCAACTGATAAAACCTGAAGCTTCATCTATAACACCTACATTGCTTTTGACATAAATGTAACCTTGAGCTCGCGCTTTGCCGCCGGTTTCCTTAAAGCGCGCCTCAGCTTTATAAGACGCTTCTTTGTACCGGGTATTGAACCCTTCACAAGCACATACTTGTTCTTCACAACGCCATAATGAAGCAGGCCGCCGTTTTGCTTGAGCTTATCTGCGGGCCCAATATCCACGATAACATTGTTGAGTATTGTCCTCTTATGGTATCCCATCTGCCCTGCCTGTGCAATGGAGTACTCTACAAATGGCGGGTGCCATGAACCGAGGTTACCGAGATGCCTCCTCTTGTTCGTTGCCTTCGGCCTCTGGATTGCTATCCCAAACCTCTTGATCACGCCCTGCCATCCCTTGCCTTTTGTAACGCCTATGATGTCCACATAATCGCCTTTGGAGAATGCCTCATCAACTTCAACTTCCTTCCCCAAGAGGCCCTTTGCATATTCAACCTGTTTCTCTATGTTATCACCGCCAACGCCAATCTCAACGCAATCGTGCGTTTTCTTCCCGATTGTGGTAAGCGCGGGGTTTGTAAGCGCGAGCACACGAACCTCTGCCACCTCTCCTTTGACTTTATCGAGTTCATCTATGGGTTTTGCATCCCTGACCCCAGCCTTCTTGAGAATGGCAGCATCCTTCACGCAGTAGTCGCCCAAAATCTTGAGCCCATACGGCGTTTTCTTAAGAACGCGAACACCAAAAACAAGCATCGGCGGAACCTCAATTAGTGTCCCGGCCATTGCAACCTCTTTTCCCTTGTTAGGGGATACTGCCAGATCCTCGTTATAGATGAAATGGAGCATCCCAGCCTTGTATCCTGCAAACCCCAACAGTGAGGGTTTTGAATATCCCGGCCAGTTCCTAACCCTGCAATTAATCCTGCGCGCTCTCATGCGCGGCCTGAATGCAAGGGATCCCTTTCTTGGCGAATGAGCTTTAGGCATAATATCACGCTTTTTCTGAATAGTGAGGTTATTCAATTAAGTAATATTTAAAAGGCTTATGCCATACGCGTAGGATTTGCAGACGATAAACCCAAAGAAGAGCGGGTATGCACGCGCCTATGGGCGGCTCGGCAATTAGACCCCACCTGAAACTTCAAGGGATTCAATAATCGCAGCATATGCGGGCCTTGATATCAAGAGGCCGAGTATGGCACCCATAATGGTTGATGTTGCAAAACCTACAATCTCAACTACTCCCGAGAAGAAAAGCGGAAGCATTGCGATCACCGCAATGACAACATTTCGCGTAATGATGTAGAATGCACTCTTAACGCGCTCCTGCAGTTCCTCCTTTGAGATCCTGCCCTCGCCTTTCCTGAACACCTCATCAGTAATGATAACCTGGGCGTCGAGGCTGACACCCATTGCCGCGATAATGCCTGCCATAGCAGGGAAATCAATAGTTCCGAAACCGCCGATGATTGCAATAAGGATTACTATCTCGGCGAATGAGATCACGATAATCGGGAGGAACAGTTTAGGCTCTCTATACCTTAGCGAGACAAAGACAATTATGAGCAGGAATGCAACCGCCGCCCCCACCAGGCTCATATCAAGGAACTGCTTACCGAGTGGCGCCGGGATGCTGATTGTTGAGCCAATAATTGCATTGACCGGTAGTTTGCCTCCGCTCAGAATGCTTCGTATCTCCTTTGCATTGGCCGATGCCGTTGTAATATCATTTGCGCTTCCACTCACGCTCACAAGCCTTGAAGGCGTGCCTTTTGCAAGACCTTCTGAAAGAATGGGTGCGGATAGGAGGCCGAGCGCTTTCCATTTCGTGACTGTGTAATCCCCAGTTACACTATTCTGCACAAGTTCAAACCGCATATCATCGTCAGGCAACACGCGTGTGGTTGCGTTGTACTTCCCGGCCAGAGCAGCAACATCATTTGCAAATGTGGCGTTTGATGAGTATATGATAACCCTCTGCGGGTTTGCACTGATTTCATCTTCAACGAGTTGTTTTTTGACCCCCCACTCATCAACAATAACTATCTTGACATCACTGCCCTCAATATTGCTGAAATCTGAAATGGAGGTGAGTGCACTTGCAATGTCCGGCCCTTCAGGGAAATGCCTCGGCTCAAGCAGGATGAGTGCTGTATGTGGTCTGTCCAGGAACATGTAAACCGGCTTGTTTGCCTGGCCCAATGCAACTGCTGCAAATCGCGTTGCACCTGCCTCGCTTATTGCAAAATCAACCTCCCACTTGTAAGATGTTTTTGAGATGGGGCTCAATCTCCCTTCGCCTATACTGCCGGGGAGGATATCCTCTCCTGTAATCGCAACCTTGTTGCTGATTACTGCTTCAAAATTTCCCTGCTCCTGCAGGATCTTCTCAATCTGCTTAATAGAATTCTCGTCGCCCTTTGCAAGTTCTACCTGCACCTCACGCGGCGGGAGCGGGCGCACAATGACCTGTGAGAGCCCAAACTTTGAAATTCTCGTTTTCAGGATATTCACAACTTCATCCATTTGCGTGGGTGTGAGATCGCTGTCAAATGTAATCGGGATTCGCACGCCTCCCTGGAACTCAATACCGTAGTTAATGCCTTTTACAAATATGACCGCAAGCGAAAGCACAACAACTCCAATGAGGAAAAGCACACGCTTATCTGACAACAAACCCTGCACTCTTAACACCTTTTTCAACGTGATATATCATTATGACAGCATTCAGGAACCAAGTACCAATTATATCCCCAAATAATCCTGCAAGCACAATCTTTGATATGTCCTGATATGTTGCAATGTTAGTCAACTGCCCAACCACAAATAGGGCGGAGAACGCAAGTATTGCACTCAGGCTCATCGTAAGCCCGGTCTTCATTGCCTCATATGCACTCGTATGCGGGTCATTCAAGCCCCGTTTCAGTATTCTGACTGTGAGCAGGATATCGGTGTCCAGGGAGAAGCCAATCAGCATCAATAAGGATGCAATTGCCGCGAGCGAAAGTGGAATGCCCGCTATCCCCATGAACCCCAGTGCGAATATAATATCAAAGGTTGCGCCACAAAGCACTGCTACAGAAGGGACAAAATCCCTGAATATTATGAAGACCGCAACCGCGCTCAACAATGCGGCTACAACCATTACCCACTCAATTTTAGTGACGAATATCTCGCTTAAAGATGGATTGATAAGCTTGAATGAATACGCGCTGTAATGCAGATTCTTTGAGAGTTCAGACATGATGTTTGCCCTATATGCAACCGTTACATTCGTGTAAAGCGCCTGAACTTCGGGTTTGAGTGCATCAACATCAGTTGAAAGCACTATGGGTTTGCCCATCACAGTACTTGCATCTTTCATAAGCTCTTCGCGCAGATCGAGCATATGCTGTCTCATCTGGGAGGCATCGCGTTCAAGAGAGGCAGTGCTGCCGTTTGAGCCTTGCAGTACGACGATCTCATACTGCACACGCGAGTATTTGTCATATGTGTTCAGGAAATCCTTGTATGCTGCCTCAAGACGGACCATCTCCGCATTGTGCGCAATCTCAACCTCTGCTATTGGCATGCCACTAAGCTCATAGGTTCTTACATTTACTTCATTAAACCCTGCCTTTGCAAGCGACTGCATTACCTCTGCATCGGTCATTGGCTTGTCCAGCTGGAGTGTTACGAGTACGCCTCCTTTAAGCTCAAGCCCCGGCTGTACGTGGAACATAAATAGGGACGCAATAAGCACAATAATAAGCGGAAGTATCACGAGCTTCCGGTAATCGCCTTTGTATATATTCGGAAATTCCATTAAACCATCCTTTTGTGAATAAAGCAATGGGCCAGGGGAGATTTTCAATATGTCGACCCAAGGGGGCACATCCCCCTTAGTTCGACCTTCTCCCAAACCCCCTAAACAACAACCAACTCCTTGGGGAGTTGGGTTGCGAAGGGAGAGTGGATTCTTATCATTTCTTTATGTTAGCGCATAAAGAAAGTGCCTTTGAACTCCCGGCCTCCCGATTTCCATCCAAAAAGGATGGGCTCAACCGGTGCCCGAGGAATATTTCCTACCTTGATAGGAAATATCTATCAGTCGGGCGCTCCACCAGGCTAAGCTACTGGCCCATATAGGATGTTTTCAAACAGCAAATTATTAAAAAGAAACGTATGTCCTTCCATACTATATTATGCCAAGGAAAAATTTCCTGTTCAGGTGCATCGTGTATACCTTCCTGCTTTCATCAAATATTGAATCTTCACCAGTGTAAACATTTGCTGTTGAGATCTCCTGCATTATCCCTTTGCTAACACCGTGATGGAGCGGCCTCTTTTGGATATCCTCAACAAGCTGTACGATGTTGCTAAACCTCCTCTTTCTTACCGCCCACATCCTCTCATCCTTCACGAAAATATCCACATTATTCATCTCTTCCCTTATGAACTTCTCAAGATGCTGGCCCATGCGAACATATGGCCCTTGCTGAAGCATTACCGCTGGAAGCGACTCATGCACAAGCTCAAACAGCATATAGCATTTTCCATCGTACACCTCAGCCGTCTGGTGCGTGCAGTCAAACCCTTCCTTGTCAAATGAATTCTCAATTGAGTTGAGCGTTTTTCTTATCTCGCCCCAGAGTATATCATCCGCCTTATCTGGTTTTGGAAACTCAAACAGCACAAACGAAGTGCCGCGCTCAGCAACCTTCTCCCGGATTTCACTGGGCTTCATTACCTCCAATTCAGTGAAGAACATTGATGCATTTGGGTTAAGGAAAAACACGTGCGCCGCAGCCACAAATTTTGAGAGCGAGTCCACACTGACAGGCGATGCAACATTCCTTTTCCTGTCAACAGGGTCAATCACAATAAACGCATCATCCTTGAAAAGCGCACGCAGAAGCCTCTCGCTCCTCCCACCGGCAAGGTCTATTGCAACTGGAAACTTCCAATCACGCGCAGCCATTATCAAATCGTAAAATGAGCCGTATTTCAAGATGAGCAGTTCGCACAGATATCCTGAGAACCCGCCCGTCTTAATCTCGGCGCCATAGATGCCGAGGCGCTTGAGAAATTTCTTGAGTATGCGCACATCATCCTTCTGCTCTTCGGTAATCACGGAGAGGATATACTTTGTATGCAACTGCGTTCTGTCAACTGCACTCCTTATTTTTATGGGTTCGCCTTCCTTGATTTTGTATGATGGTACAACATCTACATGATGCCCCTTGTAGTACCCGCGTATGTATGGATGCTGTGCATATGCAATCTCCCAATTTTCAAGGAACTTCTTTGCCCACTCAAATGTCATATTCTGCAGGTCATATAAGGAATACTTCTCAGGGAACAATACAAACACATCAAAATCCACATCACCGCTTACATAAGTATTCTTCGCGAATGAGCCGGTAAGCATCACCTGTATTTCATCAGGTGAAATCTTGTTGAGTTTTTCAACAAGCTCATCTGCAATCTTTCGCACTTCCTCGTGGGTTTCTGGGCTTGGTTTTATCTCTTTTAGTATCTGTGCACGCATTCTGCTCCAGACTTCCTTTGTGAACTTGACATTCTCGGCCATTCTATCACTACTTTACAGCTATAGATTGATATCCGCGCAGTTTTAAAACATTTGAAAGGGTCTCGGCAAATGCGCCAAACACATAGACCTTCTTGGGATCGCTGTGGTCAACATACTCAACGAGATCATTGAAATCTGCATGGTCGCTAAACGGCAGTGCAATGTCAAAAACCTCGCTCGGAAATTTTGCATTCCACCCGCTGAGCGACCCAAAATAGCACGGCTTGTGGTAATGCTGTGTGAGCCGCATCCTCAGCTCGGGCCTGAACTGTGATTTGGGGATTATGCCCACGAAATTCTCCCTAAACGCTTCCACCGCCTCATCAGAATGCGAGTTAATATAGGATAGTGGCTGGCCGTGCTTCACATATATCTCGCTTACCCTTGCAACCTCCGGGCTTACCACTGGCGTGATATTGCAGTACTCATTGAGCATCCTAATGAGCTCCTGCGATTTGCCGGTTGCATACACTGCAAATACAACATTGCCGAAAGAAAGCCGGCTCTGAATTTCCTTCTTAAGGATCTCAGCGAGCTCCTCTTTTTTTGGGAAGTGATAATCCGGCGAACCGTATGTTGATTCTATGAGCAGTTCATCCGCCTCAATTATGCGCGCGCCCTTGTAAGTAAATCCATCATTAAGGCTGAAATCGCCTGTATAAACAAAATTCCCGCCATCTCTCTGAACCTCAATCTGTGTTGCCCCAAGCATATGGCCTGCCGGGTGAAGTTTTACGCGCTCATGAACAAGTTTTGAGTTGAACTGTACACCCGCAAGATGAAGGGTTGCATCTGAAGCGATCACTTCATTCTTCTTCTTTCCGGATACGTGGTCTGAATGCGCATGCGATATGTATGAAAGCTCCCCACTGCAATCTAAGCAGATGGTCCGGCCGTCCACATCCACTCGCGCCACATCCTTGAATTGCATCACTACTTATTCACAGCATAAAGTTATATTCCTAAAAGACATATCATATCGATGATGATTACAGAGGGCAATGTCAAGATTGCAAAAGGCGACGGGGTATTCTACAACCCGCAGATGGAGATCAACAGGGATCTGCTCTCAATTGCAATTGGGGTATTGGGTATAAAGACATTCTGCGACGGGCATTCTGCCACGGGCATAAAGGCAATCCGCGCATCTGCTGAGAATACTGTTGAGAGTGTGGATGCGGTTGAATTGAGCGCAAATGCCTGCGACACGATCAGGAGGAATGTTGCGCTCAATGGTATGACTAATATAAATATAGTAAATGAGGATGTGCGGTTTGTGCTGATGCGCAAGAATTATGAGTTTGTGGAGATAGACCCATTCGGGACGCCCGCACCATATTTCTATGCGCTTGCAGATTCATTCTCGTGGAGAAAATCCGGCTATTTTTCCGTGACTGCAACAGATACCGCAGTGCTATGCGGTGCAGAGGCCAAAGCGTGCAGGCGAATGTACGGCGCGGTACCATTTCACAAGGAATGTGTGCACGAAGCGGGGCTTAGAATACTCATAGGGCGCATTCAATCAATATTTGCTAAGGATAATATTGCGGTGACACCGCTGCTCTCGCTCTCGCACAGGCATTACCTGAAGGTGTTCATGGAAGCGAAGAAGAGCGCACAGCAATGCGACAGGAATCTTGATATGATAAAGTATTTTGCATACTGCGAGAAATGCAAAGGCAGGCGGTATATAAAACCGGGCGAGAGTGCACACTGTGAAACATTTAATGCGAAAATGCTCGTTGCAGGGCCGATGTGGGCAGGTCTTCTGCATAACACTGAATTTCTTGATAAAATGATGGCGGAATGCGAGAGGAGGCGCTATAAAAATGCAGAGGAGGAGCTTTGCATACTGCATACGCTCCGGGATGAAAATTTTGAGGGATTCTGCTATGACCTGCACACGCTCTACCGCGGGGCGCACATACCAAAAACTTTAGATGTAATTGAACGATTGCGTAGCAAGGGATTCAAAGCAGCACAAACAACTTATAAGAACTGGATAATTAGAACGGATGCACCTGACATAAAAGAGATACAAATTTAGTAGAGATACACACTTAATTATACCTTAACGCCCAACTCTCTTGCGATCTCCTTATACCTATTTCTGATTGTCACTTCTGTCACTCCAAGCGCATCGGCAATATCCTTCTGCGTTCTCTTCTCGCCAGTTAGTTCGCAAGCGATATACACGATCGCTGCGACTATTCCCTGCGGGCCCCTACCTATAACCAGATCCTTCTTCATCGCCTTGTCAAACAGCTCGTTTATCTTTGAGGTTGTTTTATCACCAAGCTTGAGCCGGGACACAACACGCGGGATAAGCTGCTCCGGGCCGCCGAGCTGCACCTTCATCCCGAGCTCATGTGAAATAAACCTGAATGTCCTGCCAATCTCTTTCCTATCAACACCTGATACCTGCGCGATCTCATCAAGTGTCCTCGGTATCTGGTGTTTCCTGCACGTTGCATAGAGGACTGCACTCACGACATTTTCAATGAGCCTCCCGCGAACCAGTCCTTTCTCCGCAATCTGCCTGTATAGAAGGGCCGCATCCTCACGCACATCTTTTGAGAGTGCAAGGTAAGAGGCTATCCTGTCAAGCTCATTCAGCGCGATCATAAGGTTTCTTTCAATAGAGGTGGACACTGCCGACCTTTTGTGCCACTTTCTCATTCGCGATATCTGGGCAACCTTCTTCCCCGATATCTTCAAACCGCGAATATCACGATTATACAGGTCTATCTCAGTAGTAAGGCCTTTATCTGGGCGGATATATTTCAGTGGTGCACCGCCACGCGCCTTGCTTCTTAGCTCCTCGCTGTCATATGCCCGCCATTCTGCACCCATATCCACTAGATGCTCTGCAATCACAAGGCCACAGTCTGCACATATCAATTCGCCGCGCTCGTAATCTCTCACGATCCTCCTGCTCCCGCAGTTCGGGCAAACTACGGCGCCGGTCATCTTCTTTTGTGTAGCCTGAGATGTCTCCTCCTTCTTCTTTTGCGAGGTGCGTTTTCCAGCCATATGCTTAAACAATAATCGTAAAGTTTTTAAACTTATTATGCGGTTCGCACACCAAGATTATAAGAAAACTTTGCCTGAAATTTGCGCTGGTGTTATACTTGAAATATGTTGCAAAAGATACGAGCGAGATAAAAATCCCGCAAAAACTCATTGAACAGGTTATAGGCCAGGAGAAAGCTGTGGAGATCATGAAGAAGGCGGCGCGCCAGAAGAGGCATGTCCTTCTTATAGGCCTTCCGGGAACAGGAAAAAGCATGCTTGCACAGGCAATGTCCGAGATGCTCCCGGCGGAAGAGCTTGAGGATATACTAATATATCCAAATAAGTATGATGAGAACAACCCCAAGGTGCGAGTGGTCAAGACATATGATTCAAGAGAAGAGTTGGAGAAGAAGATGCCCGGAAAAGGCAGGCGCATCGTTGAGAGCATGCGAAATGCCGGGGTGGGGCAGGAAGGGAGTTCATTCTCACTAATAAAGGTCTTTCTTATCATCGCCATAATCGCGGTTATTTCCGCACTGATCTATCAGTATGCAGCACCCGGCTCAACAAACCTGATTGCGGCCGGAACGCTCGGTGCATTCATACTGATAGCCGTATGGATTTTTGTATCGCAAATCAGCAAGAGAATGGGACCGATGTTTGCATCAGCAGAGCCAAAACTTATTGTGGACAACAGCTTCAGGGAAACTGCGCCTTTCCACGAGGCAACCGGCTCAAAGGCAGGGGCACTGTTCGGTGATGTGAAACATGATCCGCTCCAATGCGTTCCGGGTGATCAATTAGTTAATATGGCAAATGGGAAATTGGTAAAGATAAGCGAACTTGTAGATCCGCTTCTTGAGGAGGGCCATAGAAAACTCAAGCCAAGCGAAACATTCGAAATTCTTGGGGGTTATGATGCACGATATTGCTATTCGCCTTCAAAGGTTTATGGTGTCTTCAAGAGAAAGTATAACTCTGAGATATACGAGATAAAAACAAGGAGAGGATACACTATCCAGGTTACTCCAAACCACCCAGTTGCTATTATATCCGGGGATGGAGCGATCAATTATGTTGAGGCAGGACAACTAAAAAAGAATGCTTACCTGATCTTGCCGTACAGGCTGCCGATCAATAAGAAAAGCAAGGCTGATCTAAACAATCTAACGCTCCTTGCCTACTTCCTCGCCGATGGATATTTTGGCCCAAGCGGTATCGGCTTTAAGGCCAAAAATGAATTCAAAATAAATGAGATTGAACGATGCCTCAAAGCAAACAAGCTTGATTATGAGAAGAGGGTATACAGAGGCGCAACAATCTTTAACGTTAACTCTCCAAGCCTCAGAAAGAAAATAGAGCAAATGGGATTTAAGAATGGTAACAAGAAGTTCATTCCTTCATTTATATTTGACCTTGACAAGCATGAAATTCTGCACTTCATTTCCGCATATTTGTCAATTGACGGGTATGTAAACAAGCAGGGGCAGTTTGAACTGTTCTCTAATGAATTGATCGAGGATTTCATTCCGTTGCTTTTAAAGGCGGGTGTACGGGCAAAATTAAATGAGAAAGTAGACCCCCGCCTTGGGAAGAAAAAGAATTTCCTGGTGTTTAACAATTACCAGTTTGCATTGGAATATTCAAAGAGGACCGTAAATCCAGATCATAAGAAAAATCTCGACGCATACCTGCACACAACGAACGGAACGCGCGCAACATTTGATGATGAGATTCCGATTTCTTTTGATGTTCTTGAGCAGATAAGAGAGAGAACTGGGCTGAGTAAAACACAGGTACATAATGCATATTACGCACTAAAACCCGGCCTCAAAACTTCACATGCACTTACTAAGCAGTTCTTATCTACTATTTGTGCTAATCTGTTGAATCATACAAACTGCCCACAGCTTTTTGAGTTAAAGAACCTCTCCGAAGGCACATATTCTTTTGATGAGATTGTTGAGATAAAGAGAAGAAAATATTCCGGTTATGTATATAACCTTACAACGGAAACCGGCAACTATCTTGTCAATAATGTTCTCACGCATAACTCTGGCGGGCTCGGCACACCGGCACATTTGCGTGTTGAGGCGGGTGCAATACACAGGGCCAATAAAGGCGTATTATTCATTGATGAGATTGCACTGCTGAGCAGCAAATCACAGCAGGACTTGCTCTCTGCAATGCAGAACAAGAAATTCCCGATCACCGGCCAGAGTGAAAATAGTTCAGGTGCACTTGTACGCACAGACCCAGTACCTTGCGATTTCCTTCTCGTTGCAGCAGGCAATATGCAAGATGTTGCAAAGATCCACCCCGCCCTGCGTTCGCGAATAAAAGGGTATGGGTATGAGGTGTATATGGAGGATACCATCGAGGACACACCTGCCAACAGGAAGAAATTTGTACAGTTCATTGCACAGGAAGTGCAGAAGGATGGCAAGATCCCGCATTTCAATAATGAGGCAGTTGAGGAGATAATAAATGATGCGCGAAGAATGGCAGGTAGAAAAGGCAGGCTCACACTAAAGATGAGGGATTTGGGCGGGCTGATCAGAGCAGCCGGGGATATTGCCGTTGAACAAAATGCAAAAGTAGTCGGGCCGGAGCACATAAAGATGGCAAGGAAGCTTGCACCACCGCTCGAACAGCAGCTTGCAACAAAGATAATCGATTTCAAGAAAGAGTATGATGTATTCGCAAATAAAGGCGTTGCGGTGGGAAAGGTAAACGGCCTTGCTGTTATCGGGGATGGCAACTCTGGCATTGTGCTCCCCATAGAAGCGCAGATTACACCGGCAAGCTCAAAACAGGAGAACCGTATAATCGCGACCGGGAAGCTCGGTGAGATTGCTAAGGAAGCGGTTGAGAATGTATCCGCAATCATAAAGAAGCATCTTGGCGCAGATGTTGCCAACAAGGATATTCACATCCAGTTCCTGCAAACATATGAAGGTGTGGAGGGGGATAGCGCAAGCATAAGCATTGCAACAGCGGTATTCTCTGCGCTCGAGGAGATACCGATCAGGCAGAACATTGCCATGACCGGCTCGCTGAGTGTGCGCGGGGAAGTTCTGCCGGTTGGCGGAATCAGCGCAAAGGTTGAGGCGGCTATTGAAACTGGGATGAAATCTGTGATAATCCCCTACAGCAATAAAGATGATGTTATACTGAGCAAGGATATGCTCAAAAAAATAGAGATAATACCAGTCAAGACATTCAAGGAAGTATTGGAGTATGCATTGCACGATTCTGCCAAGAAAAAGATGCTTCTAAAAATGCTTTAAGATGATGTTATACTGAGCAAAGATATGCTCAAAAAAATAGAGATAATACCAGTCAAGACATTCAAGGAAGTACTGGAGTATGCACTGCACGATTCTGCCAAGAAAAAGATGCTTCTAAAAATGCTGTGAGTTCTCTAAGTTTTTTGCATTTATCCTATAGCCTTTTTGACATGTACGGGCCGTCAAGCGAATACCCAAGTTTTCTATAATAGTTTCTCACGCCGACACCGCTAATCACAAGTATTTTATCTGAGTCCAGCTCTTCCCTTGCGATTCTCTCTGCCTCATCCATGAGCTGTTTTCCAAACCCGCTGTGCTGTGGGGATCTCAAGTTCCGCTCGCCCAACGGCAACTGCTCGCCGTATACGTGAAGTTCACGTATGCCTGCGGACCTGCCTGTTATCTCTTTTCTATGCGGGCGGGCGGGAAGCCTCAGACGCAAAAATCCAAAAAGCAAGTTTGTTTTTTTATCTTCAAAGCTCAGGAAATACTCAACACTATCAGAGGCATCATACCTGCGCACCAGAAGTTCTGGGTTTAATTCATCCAGGTTTATCTCACCTTTCAGCAGGTTATGCCCAATTTCCCGATATCTTATTTCATTTACAGGAGTATTATTCTCTCTCAATCGTTTCTCCACCGCTTCGCGCAAGTTGCTTTTTTTGACCCCGTCATCAATTAGATATGCCGGGATATCTCTCTGCACCCGCATCACGCGCGTATAATATGGGATGTACTTATAGGCAGAGGCAATTACATCGGCCGCAACCTCACTCGAATACGGCTTGATTTTTCCCGCCTTCCATTCTTCATAAATTTCCGTTCCTTTCATCACGAGAAATGGATAAATCTTGAGCATATCTGGTCTATAATGTGGATCATCAAATAGTTGCCTGAACATCTCAACATCTTCATCCGGTGATGCATAAAGCCCGGGCATCATGTGATAGCAGACCTTGAGTAGCGAATCCTTGGCTATCTGTGTTGACTTCCATACATCTTCCAAGGTGTGGCCACGTTTTGTCCTGATAAGAACTGCGGGGTTTAATGTCTGAACACCTATCTCAACGCGCGTTGCACCATAGGACAGCATACGGTCCACATGCGGTTCAAAACACCAGTCAGGGCGGGTTTCTATAGTTAAACCAATACACCTATGCTTTGCGTTTTCATTTCTGTGTATTGCATCATCAAGAGAACCTGCCAACTCTCCACCGTTTAGCGCGTTGTACATATCAAGAATAAACTTATCTTGGTATTGTGGGTCCTGCGCAAGGAATGTCCCGCCCTGCACAATGACTTCGCATTTGTCAGTTGCGTGCCCTATTTCATTAAGTTGTGTTAAACGGGCAAATACCTGATCGTATGCATTGAACTTGTTCTGTATCCCGCGCATCGTTGCCGGCTCAAAACCCGTGTATGAATTTGGTGTGCCCTCACCTTTTGGGCAGTAAGTGCATCTGCCGTGCGGGCAGTCGCTTATTGTCATTATTGCAATATTTACTATGCCACTTGCACTGCGCATCGGTCTTTTGCGTAGGAGGGGGATCAGGTTCTCATAACCGCGCTCCCTTGCCCGGCGCACGAGCTCAGAGTTCCGTATGAAAGCACCTAAGTTGTACTTTTTGCTAATCTCCCTCTTCAGTGCCTCCACATCCATCCTGCCTTCAGAATCTACAATAGCGGATATAATTTCATCTATTGCTTTCTCTCTGAATGAGTTCTGTGCTACCATCCGCAAAAGATTAGAATGCCATTAATAAAAAACATTTCTATACACACCTGCATATGCAGTAAAAAGAAATTACAAAATCAAAAACGCAAGTATTCCCACGATTACTAGTGTTACCACGAGTGAGATGGCAATCTCTTTGCGCATCTGTTTCTGCTCAAACAGGGCCCCGATTAATCCGGTTGCCACGAGGCCTCCCAGAAATGCGCATACTGTTGAGATGGCGAGCTGTGTCTCACTCAATGATTGCGCCCCGGCGATTAATGATGCAATTACGGCTATGCTGCTGAACAACCCACCAATAAATGAAACTGCATAGAGACCAACATCTGAAACCCCTATTAGTATGTTGATAACTGCGGAAATTATGAGAAAGATTACGGCTAGTTTCACGGCCCGACCCATCGTGAATGGCTGGTTGAACTTAAGCGCTTTGAGGTTTATGTTTGGTGATGGCGAAAACAGCTGGACTATGAAATGCACAAGCATCATTGCAAAGAAGAATGGCCATACCTTAAGCAAAAGCGTTGCTGAGAACAGTGCAATGAATGTGAGATTACGGATAGCGCTTGCGATCTGAGATGCACTGTAAACCCTGAAAAGCGACTGCTTCACCTCTTTAATCTTTGACTGAATCAGATAGATCGTGGATGCACTATTGATAAACCCGCCAATCAGCCCAACTACCCATAAAGATGTCGTTGGGTAGAGCCTGTTGAGAAGGAAGGAAACAAGGCTGATTGCGGATACGAAATATATCATCTTGAAGAAGAGGTCAATGTTGAACGTGAGATTATATATGGTTATTGCAGGTGGAGAGATAGGGTAAAGCACAAATAGTATGAGCGCAAACCTGATTATATCGCTCCACTCATCCTCATTGAGTTTATTGATTAATACCTGCGAATATCTCTTTGCGTAGAGCACCGCGGTTATCACGACTGCGAGCGCAACTGCGGGTGCAAAAATATCATAGGCAATCATTATCCCCATCATATATGCAAGCGGGAACAGGACAAATGTGGTGAGCCCACCTTTGCCTGTATCTGCTGAGATCTTAAATGAGAAGAACGTGAGCACGAACAATCCTAGGAAAGAGGCAATGGGAAGATATTCAAGAGAAGGGTCATAATGCCCAATCTCAACAGAGAGCATCCCCCATAAAGAGATGAGCAGGAATGTTCTTACACCAAAGAGGTGCTGTTTCTTTGAGTACTCCCTCTCAACGCCGATTAATGCACCGAGCGCACCTGAAAGAAAGACCTTAACCAGAAGATTAAACAGCTCGCTATACATTTTATCACTTTATGTTATGCCTTAGAGAGGCGTTTTGCATCTGCAATTGTCTTTGCAAATGTCTCAACACGGTACTTAATATCGCTTGCATTTTCAACTGCGGTGCCTATCTGTATCATATCCGCACCGGCACGAATTATATCACGGGCCTCCTCAAACTTTCTTATCCCGCCCGCAACCATATAAGGCAGAGATGTGGCCTTGCGCACATACCTGACCATATCAACAGGTACTGGGCCGATCTCGCTCGCCGATCCTGCATCAGTAAATACTAGATGATTGCCTGCCAGTTCGCCAGTCATTGCAAGTGCAGCTGCAATCTTCGGTTTGTTCCTAGGTATGAGTTTTGCATCACCTACCCAGCCAACAGTCCCGCCAGGTTCAACGACAATGTATGCTGTGGGAATCGATTCAATATTATACTGCTTAAGGAGCGGTGCACCCAGCATCTGTGCCTGCCCAAGCCAGTAGGGGTTTCTTGAATTTACGAGAGTGAGGAAATATATTGCATCTGCATACCTGGTGATCGTGCCAACATTTCCAGGGAATAAGATTACCGGGACGGAGATGTTATTCTTAATCTCCTTTGTAACCATATCGAGAAGTTCTCCCTGTGCGCCGATAGACCCGCCTATTGCAATCATATCTGCTCCCGATTCTGCGGCTGTGATGCCTGTCTTGATCGCTTGCTCAGGAGAGGAATAATCCACGGGGTCAATCACAATGGATAAGACTGCCTTGTTACTCTCCACCTTGTCAATAAGATACTGCTCAACCTTTCCAATCTTTACTCCCATCTGCACACCTTTTATGCCCTAATATATTGTCTACATTTGAGAATGAGAATTAATAAATTATGCGTGGTGGGTAGGGGGAACATAAATCAGCATTCCTGCTCATTAAGCAGCGCGAGCGCCTTCTCTATATCGCGTTTTGCAAATCCGACCTTCTTGTTCAAACTATCCTTAAGATAACTTCTGAAGAATTCAAGCTCCTCTTTTTGCACATCGTTGCAGAACACGATACCGCACAATATGCGCGGGTAATGGACATTATTCCTTGAAACCTTTTTCTTGAGTTCTCTTAAAATCTGGATTGCACGGGTCTTATCGCCTTTCAACTTATCATCTTTCAGGCAATAGGCCTCAATTACCCGTGCGTGCACATAATCATTCTCATTATAATACCTCTGAATAATGCCTTCTTTCCTGTACTGCTCAGTGATAGCATCAACTACATACCTGCTTTTTTTGAGCGCCTCGCTATATCTCTTGCGCTTGCGCAGGGATTCCGCGTGCATAAGCATAAGGCCCATATTATTCTGCACCTCTTGCGGTGCGGCCCGAATAAGTTCATCTATCTTTGGATACAATTGATGTGTATAGTAAACTGTTGCCAATACCATGTAAAGACGGGAGTCATTCGGGTTCTCTTTTATAACTTCATTAAATGTAGCTTCCGCCTCATCAACGCTCTCAAACCTGCTTGCAAGGATTAACAGTGAATCAAGGTATGCATCAGATTTCCCGACGGTGCCCTTTATTTCTGAATATGTTTTGTGCAGCTTATCTTTCACCCCATTCTTTCCGTATAACCTCAACATCAGGTAATGTATTCTATCAGATGCCTGCCCTTTCTCACACATCTCAGAATAGAGATGCTCTGCCTCCTCAATCTTATTGTGATACACCAATACACGGAGCATGTTATAATTAGCATTCTCTATCGTGATTGGTTTATTTGGATATTCCTCTAGTATGAATTTAAGAACTGAACCCGCCAGATCGGTCTTGCCCGACATACCATACGCTAAAATGAGGTTGCATAAGATCTCCTCATTGAATAAACCGAATGTGGCCCAAAGATCATAAACCCACTGCGCCTTCTCATAATTGCCCCGTCTCAGGTACGCCTTCATCATTTCGTTGAATATCTCCGCCTGATTAAAAATGTTGTGCTTGTACGCATTCGAAAATAGGTTCTCAATGAAATTGAAGAATGCATCATCACCATTTATGCTTATAGCAATAGATACTATCCGTATAACTGCGTATTCGTTTAATTTGTCAATATTTTTGAAGGCTGTTCTGAGAACATCTTTTGCGATGTTTGTCTCATTGAATTCCCGGCACCAAAGCATCATGTTTATCATGAGAAGGTTGTTGCACACACCAACTGATAGTGCCAGCTCTACAAACTTTTGCTGTTCTTCTTCAGTTCCTCTCTGCCAGTACATGAGAAACATTGAATTGTATATATAAGCATTGACAATGCTGTTGCGCGAAACTTCCTGAAATAATTTCTCGGCCTCATTCTTCTTGTTTAGGAAGGCATACACCTTTATCAGAAGCGATATGAAGTGTGTATTGTAAGGGTTTTCCTTATATGCATTAAGTAGCAGCTTCCCTGCATCTTCATACTTGCCAGCGTTTATGAGGATTGAGGCCGTCTTGGAGACCTGCCTTGAAAGCCCTTCGTTCTTGGTGAAGATGCTCTCATTCTTAGGTGATATCCTCTTAACCTCTTCGCAATATCCTAGAGGATTCTTGTCAGCAGTTTGATCTGATTGCAACCTTCTCTTGACCGGTGGCAGGTTTCGCACCCTATTATCATAAGAATCGGGCATAGGTATTGTTCTTTTAGAACAGATTTTAAAACATTTTGAAAATTGAAACAGGCCATTCCTTCTGATATTTTCAGTTTTCCCTGCATTGATCGCTCACAACTGGGCCAGGCGGTCTTTTGGTATTAACGGCTTGAGATGGCCTTTCACATACAATGCCACACCAACACCGCGGCCGCTCTTATCCTTAATTAGTATTATGCCATCTGCACATTCACATTCTTCAAATGATTCTAGACGGCCTCCATTATACATTGACTTGACCGTATTATCATCTATTACAGCATAATTCTTGGCTGCAAGATGCCCGAATACTAATGCAAAATCAAGAGAGGGTTTAATCCCATAGAGCGTCCACAACTTGCCCGCGAGCAATCCCTTTCTCTGCAACCGCGGGAATGAAACATCACGAAGTGAGTGCTTACAAATGTACACCTTATTGCTCCTCTCTTCAATGAAGTAATCCTCTGGAAGTATTATGGAGAATCTTTTTTCAATGTACTCTTCAAACTGTGAATGCATTATCTCATTCCCTCTTGATCTTCGCAATAAAGAATGCTTCATCTAAGGTAAACCTGCACACATGCGTGTCTACCGAGCTATCCCCGCTTGCGCCCTGTGATATGCTGAATGGCAGTTCGGGGCGTTCTATGAATATATCGTTGCGTTTATCAAGCAGATATCTAATTACCTCCTCGTTTTCCTCAACGGTTGTGGTGCATGTGGAATACACAAGTGTGCCCCCGGGCGAGAGCAAATCGACCGCTCTCAGTAGCAGGGATTTTTGAAGGCGTGAAAGACTCCTAATCCTACCTTCTGAGTGTTGCATAACATTCTTGCGCGAACCCATTGAACTGCACGGTGCATCCAAGAGTATCTTGTCAAATGTTATAGATTTTGGAAATGTTCTTCCATCATAATTTGTTAGTGCAATGCTCGTTATCCCGAGCCGGTCTATGTGGCTTGCCAGGCTTTTCAACCGCATATATGAAACATCATTTGCAATTATGATGCCATCATCCTGCATATGCATTGCGCACTGTGTCGCCTTGCTCCCGGGCGCTGCTGCAAGGTCTAGCACCCGATCGCCCGGCTTTGGTGAAAGAACCTGTACAGGGACCATTGATGAAAGCGATTGAATGTAGAAATATCCGAGTTGGTACTCAATTGTCCTGCTTATGGAAGGAAAATCAGTAGTGTATGCATCTTTGTACCATTCAACCTCTTTTATATTGTACTTTGACATCACTTCAAGAAAATGCTCCCTGTCAATCCGCAGGCTATTGATGCGCAGTGAAAAAGCCACGGTATGCTCAAGCAACGAATTATTTTAATATTAAGCCGATTAAATTAGTGCGTGTGATGGACCCGTAGTCGAGTGGTTAAGACGCTCGCCTCACATATGGGTGGGGGAGGTATCCCCCTCCCATAAGACCCAACCCACGAAGGGCCCCCAGCGCGGCCCTTCGCAACCCACGGCAACCGTTGGAGTTGTTGTTTGGGCCCCAGCGCGGCCCTTCGCAAGAAGGGTGAGGGGAGTGCCCCTCTCCCTTCTCAACCCAACTCCCCTATGGAGTTGGTTGTTGTTTGGGGGGTTGTAGAGAGTAGAGAAATTATTACTATGAGAACGCGAGAGATCCGCGGTTCAATCCCGCGCGGGTCCATTTCACATTTTTGCTCCCGCGTTTTTCAGTAATTTTATGAGATCTTTATGCCCCCATTTGAGAGCCAATTTTAGAGGGGTTGTGCCATCATTATCTTTTATGTTTATATCAGCGCCCTTCTCAATTAGAAATGCGGCCACATCCGTATGCCCATTAGAACAAGCAAACATTAGAGCAGTCCAGCCATCATATGTCTTCGCATTTATATCTGCACCGCTCCTGACAAGAATATTGGTCTTCTCCATATCCCCTCTAATGGAGGCCAGCATAAGAACAGTTTTATCGTATTCGTCGCGTGTATTCACATCTGCCCCCAAGGTTAAGATATCTTTAACCCAAGGTGGACTGCCCTCCTGCACCGCAACTAGGAGTGCTTTATTCAGATCAATTTTTTCCAAGCATGAATTCTTCTCATAAAGCCCTTTCATCCTATCAAATTCACGGGCCCAGTCTATTCTGAAATTAATGATTTTTGTGCTAGACACATCTACAGCTAACACTCTCTTTGTAGCTCCTTCCACTCCTTTTCACCTGCTCCTTAAGTGTATTTATTTTGCTATGTAGTACTTATAAGAATTTCCATTTTTTCAGTTTGTCTTCTGTGCAAGGTATAGAAAAAGTATTTAAACTCGATTTTCATCTATAACCAGATATATGGTCGTATATGAGATAAGAGCACCTGAATGGCCAGAAAAATCAGCACTCATAAGAGATAACGGTAAAAACAAGCCGTGCAGGTTTTGTCAACTCGCTGAAACACCTCTCGTTGAAACTAACCTGTGGAAGATCATAGAAGCAAAATACCCCTATTCACCTGAACACTGTATGCTCATCCCTAAAGAGCATCACCCAGCACTGCACAAGATGGACAGGTATGAGTTTAATTCAATATTAGATGCTATCGATATCCTGAGCTCAAAACATAAAGAGCTTACTGCCATATGCAATTTTGGTGTCACTGCTGGCCAAACAATTAAGCATTTTCACATTCACCTGATAAACTCAAACATTGCGGCCCTGCCTTTCACCAAATTAAAATATGTAAACCTGGACATTGCAGACCCGTTGTCATATCCCATACTCATAGAATCCGGCTATCTCAAACTGCAAAATACTGATGAGTACATAACACACCTCTCCAAGAAAAGCGATGTGTATGACTGGATGTGCGCAACTTTCACAACCGCATTTGAGGGGTTTTTCAACCTGATACAGAAGAGACAGCATCGTTATGTAAATGAGTATGGCTATCCTTATGAAAAGCTTGAGAAAATTGCTTGGCTGTACAAGGCAACTGCTGAGGACCTAAACAACATAATGTTCCTGTTTGAAAACAAGATCGTTAAGGGCTTTGGGATCAACTGGAGCATTTCAAAAGAGGATGAACACTTCAGCATAAAGATCATGCCACGCGCCTGTATAACCCCAAACACTATTCCACAGATTAGATTGGCTGCACTCGAAGTGTTTCACAAAACACTCCTATACAGGAACGGCCTTAGTGAAGAAGAACTAAAAGAATGGAAAGATAGGCAGAACGAATTCAACAGCAAAATAAAGGAAGCACTAAACTCGCGCGAATTTTAAAAAAAGAAAAACACACTAATGAGAGAAAACTGATCACTCTACTCTTGCCAGCTTAACCAAAAAAAAGAAAAGAGAATGAAAAAATAGCAAGTGAAAACTGATCATTCTACTCTTGCCAGCTTCACAAAAAAAAAGAAAAGAGAAAGAAAAAACACTAGGAGGAAAGAGTAGGTGCGGGGTACTTGCATTAAATCTGTTTTTTGTTCTTTCTTTATCGATCAACCTAGGAAAAGTAACTCTATTTTTAACTCTTAGAGAGATACTCTACAAACTCTCTTAATCCTTCACGCAGTGGAAATGCATTCCTGAACCCGAGTTCTGCACGGATCTTATCTGTTTTAACAACTCGGT
>Ga0272448_1001069_pt1 | contig 38645 bp, 25 predicted proteins | sample YNPCB0191_FD_202220 | JGI IMG/M metagenome (GOLD analysis project Ga0272448, IMG submission 202220) | Hot spring sediment microbial communities from Yellowstone National Park, WY, United States - YNP-CB-019-1 | ecosystem: Environmental > Aquatic > Thermal springs > Hot (42-90C) > Sediment...
TTAGCCTGCAAATACAGGCCTGGCGGCCTGCGCTACAGGGGCATGCCTTCGCCGCGTCTTTGATAGCGCTTGCCCGGGGGCTCCCTGGTAGGTAGTTACGGGAAAAAACAAGTTGCACATGGCGTGTCTTCTTTTTTCCAGGTGTGGTATAATAGGAACAGGATGGGGATTCTAACACAACGTTAACACCGCTCTATCGGAAATCCAATACGCTGTGGATAAGATAGAGTAACCGTCAGTCCGAATTGTTGCCTTTGAAGGAGAAACCACCATGATGCGAATGGACCGATTCACCGAGCGGGCCCAGGATGCCGCCCAGCGGGCGGTGGAAATCATGACCCGCTACGGGCACACTCAGGTAGATACCGAACACATCCTGCTGGCCCTGCTGGAACAGCCGGATGGCATCGTCCCCCAAATTCTGGCCCAACTGGGCGTGGACCCGGATTGGATCGCCAACCAGGTGGACGAGATTCTGCGTCGCAGCCCCAAGGCCGGCATCTACGGGCGGGGGATGGTGGGACAGATTTTCATCACCCCGCGGGTGAAACGGGTGCTGGATGAGGCGAATACGGAGGCCAATCGCCTCAGCGATGACTACGTTTCCACCGAACACCTCTTTCTGGCCATCATCACCGAGCGGGGCACCCAGGTGGCCCGCGTGCTGGCGGAGGCCGGCATCACCCGGGAGCGGGTCTACGCCGCCATCCGCGCGGTCCGTAGCGGGCAGTCCTTCGCCGATACCCGCCCCGAATCCCGCTACCGCACCCTGGAGAAGTTCAGCCGCGACCTGACCCGGCTGGCGAAAGAGGGGAAACTGGACCCCGTCATCGGGCGGGACGCGGAAATCCTCCGGGTCATCCAGATTCTCTGCCGCCGCACCAAGAACAACCCCGTCCTCATCGGCGAGCCCGGCGTGGGCAAGACGGCCATTGTGGAAGGGCTGGCCCAGAAGATTGCCTCCGATAACGTCCCCGAAATCCTCAAAGGCCGACGGGTGATGCAACTGGACCTGGCCGCGATGGTCGCCGGGACCCGCTTCCGGGGCGAGTTTGAGGAGCGGCTGAAGGCCACTGTGGAGGAAATCCAGCGGGCCCAGGGGGAGATCATCCTCTTCATTGACGAACTCCACACCGTCGTCGGGGCAGGGGCCGGGACCGGCGCACTGGACGCGTCCAGCATTATGAAGCCGTACCTGGCCCGGGGCGAACTCCAATGTATCGGCGCCACAACGCTGGACGAGTACCGCCAGTACATAGAGAAAGACGGCGCGCTGGAACGGCGGTTCGCGCCGGTCTTCGTGGACGAGCCCACGGTGGAGGAGACGATAGAGATGTTGCGCGGCCTGCGGGACCGCTACGAGGCCCACCACCGGGTCCACATCTCCGACGAGGCCCTGGTGGCCGCGGCGCGCCTCTCCCACCGCTACGTCACCGACCGGCGCCTGCCCGATAAGGCCATAGACCTGGTGGACGAGGCCGCCGCCAAAGTGCGCGTGGCCCTCCATACGCTTCCCCCCGACCTGAAGAAAATGGAAGCGGAGATCAACCGTCTTCAGATGGAGGAGGAGGCGGCCAGCAACGGGCGGGATTACGAACGGGCCGCCGAAATCAAAGTCCGGCGGCTCCGCCTGGAGGACCAGTTCCGCCAGCGGCGCGAGGCCTGGCAGCGAGAGCACCAGTTGGATGAGACGGTGGACGTGGAGGACATCGCTCAGGTCGTGGCCTCGTGGACCGGTATCCCGGTGGCCCAGATGTTAGAGACGGAGGCGGAGAAACTGTTGCGGATGGAGGAGGCGCTCCGCCAGCGCATCATCGGGCAGGACGAGGCCATCGCGGCCGTCGCCGACGCGATCCGGCGCGGGCGCTCCGGCCTGAAGGACCCCCGCCGGCCCATCGGCTCCTTCATCTTCCTGGGGGCTTCCGGCGTCGGTAAGACCGAAATGGCAAAGGCGCTGGCCTGGTTCCTCTTTGACGACGAGGATGCCCTCCTGCGCATTGATATGAGCGAGTACCACGAACGGCACACCGTCAGCCGCCTCTTCGGCGCCCCGCCCGGCTACATCGGCTACGAGGAAGGCGGGCAACTGACCGAGGCCGTCCGTCGCCGTCCGTACCAAGTCATCCTATTTGACGAGGTAGAGAAGGCCCACCCTGAGGTCCTCCACGCCCTCCTCCAGGTCCTGGACGACGGCCGGTTGACCGACGGCCAGGGCCGGACGGTGGATTTCCGGAACACGGTCATCATCATGACCTCCAACGTGGGGACGGAGTTTGCGGGCCGGGGCGGCGCGCTGGGGTTCCTGCGCGAGGGGGCGAACGGGCGGGAAGAGGAAGAGAACCGGCGGCGCATTGAGCGGGCCCTGAAAGAGACGTTCCGACCGGAGTTCCTCAACCGGGTGGACGAAATCATCATCTTCAACCGGTTGACGCTGGAGCACATGGAGCAGATTGTGGACCTGCAGATGCGGGAGATTTCGGAGCGACTGGCGGAGCAGGGGCTGGAGGTGGAGTTGACCGACGCGGCCCGCCGATGGCTGGCCCAGGAGGGCTACGACCCCCAGTTCGGTGCCCGTCCGCTGCGGCGGGCCCTCCAGCGGCACGTGGAGAGTCCGCTGAGCATCCGCCTTCTGCGTGGCGAGTTCCACCGGGGCGACCGGGTGCGGGTGGACGTGGGGGAGTCGGGCCTGACGTTCACCCGAATCGGGACAGGCGAGGAGAGCCTGTCGCTGCGGATGCCCGAGCCGGTCCTGCAGGCCCAGGGGTAGGGGCAGGGCTTGCCCCTGCCCCAGGGCTTGCCCCTGCCCCATGGGGCAACCGCAAGGGCCACGCCCCGAAGCCCTCGGCCCCGAAGGGCCTCGGCCCGAGGGGGTTTCTCGCCCCGAGGGGTTGCCCCTACATCTTTGCCCGCATGGATAAACGAAATACTTCTCATTGCGGCGGCTCCGCCGCCGCAATGAGAAATATTTTCTTTACCGGCAGGGCAGGGGCGGGATGGTCACCCGATATATCCTCCCCCCGGCCAGGACGAAGAGGGCATCCCCTGCCTCGCTGACCGTCAGCGCCTGCAGACCCCGGAACTCATCCCCTGGAGGGCGCAACTGCGCGCAGAACGCCCCCGTATCCCGCAGCACCACGATACGGTCGGAGGCTCCGTCGGCCAGATAGACCGGGCCGTTGGTCAGGTCCGGGTCCACGGTCAGCGCGATGAAGTGGGGCTGAGGGGGCGGGACGTCGGCAACCGCGAACGGCGTTGCCTGCCCCTCCCGGTACCGGGCCACCCCCCCGTCCTCAAACAGGACGTAGATGTTGCCGTCCAGAGCCATATCCCGGGCCCCGCTCAGCGGCGGCGGCTCCGATGAAAAGTACGGCTCCACCTCTCCCCCGAATCCCTCGTTCCGCGGCGGATACCGCCAGATTTGTCCTGCCGCCGGGTCCAGCAGGTATAGCCGTCCATAATAAGTCGCCATCGCCACCGGGTCGTGCCCTCCGGGAACGGCGGATAACGCCATGGGCCGGGCCTCCGACCACCGGGGGTCGTACGCCCAGAGAAGCCCCCCGGCCCCCAGGATGAGCATCGCCGACGAGGGTTGACCGGGCCCCGGCTGACTCCGGGCGATGTCTATCAGGGTGGGGGATCCCGGCAGGGAGAGCACCTCGCTGCCGCTGCCAATGAACACGCGACGCACCTGCCCCTGACCTTCCAGGACGGCCACACTTTGCTCCCAGGCCACCAGGCGGTTTCGGGAGACCCGGTCGCCCACGTCGGCCAGAAGCGTCGGGGCCACCCGAATGACGCCGTCCATCTGGTCCAGCGCGTCCTGGGCCATTGTGCGGAGCGCGCGGGCCTCCGGGTCGTCGTAGTCGGCGGTCAGGGTCAGGATGGCCTCCCAGTGGGGACGGGCCAGTTCCGGATGGGAGGCCTGCTGAGCGGCCAGCATGTGCTCCTGGGCCTGCGAGAGGACATGGCCCCGCCGAAGGTCCCGGCCGTAGCGGAACCAGGCGATGAGCGTCGCCAGGACGACCAGGATCAGGATGACGATGGCCAGAGCGGCCATCCGGCGGGGGTTCTCCTGGGGGACAGGTCGGATCATCCGTACGCCGACCGTCCGGCGACGTTCCGCGCCCGGGAGGGCGCGCCGGAGGAGGACTCGTGCTCCGTAATAGGCGGATACAGCCGCCGCCCTCAGCCCTCTGCCTGCTGCCGATACCCCTCTGACCAGTCCCCCACCGACCACTCTCGCGCCGGTGACCAATTCCCTGCCGGCCACGGCAGCGCCCGCTGCCACTGCCCCGGCCAGGCGGGATATCCGCTGGGGCCGTTGAGGGGAGACCTCTATCTCCGAAGGCCAGATACCCGGTTCCCCAACCCCTGTTTTTACCTCCTCTCCGATGCTCTCCCAGGGTTCGGGTTCTTCGGGAAGTAACTCTTCTTCCAGCCCTTGTGCCTCTTCCAGCGAGGGAGGGGGCGCAGGGGGCGCTTCCGGTTGAGGGGGCGCTTCGCGACGGCGTGGGGCGGGCGGAGCCGGAGGTGGGGCTGGCTTCTCCTCGGGCCAGCGCAGCACCATGGCCGTCAGCGACTCCTCTCCGACCAGTTGCTCCAGGCCATCCAGTATGCCTTCTTCCTCCCGTCGGAGAACCTGGTCCAGGACGTCCAGCGGAACCAGGTTGAGGAGATTCTGGGTGTTTAACAGGAGGGTCATGCCAGGCCGGACGGGGAGGTACGAGACCGCCATGTCGGCATAAGGCCGGCTTCCCAGGGGAAGGGAGAGGCGGTCCGGGTACTGCTCGTCGCCATCTGTGGAGAGGGCACGGGACCAGGCAGCACCGACGTGGACCAGGAAAACCTCGTCATCCCGCAGCGCGGCACAGGCGATACTTCCCACGCAACGGCTCTCGGAAGGAAGTTGGCGGTTGAAGTGGAACAGGGCCCGGTTCGCTGCGATGACGGCCCGCCGCAGGGCGGCGATTGGGCTTCCGGGAGTGGACCAGAACGCCTGCGCCGCCGCGTCCCGGATTTCCCGGTAGAGGCGGGAGGGGGCCGGCCCGCTCAGGTCCAGCACCATCGCGAACCGCTCGCTTTCCCGTCCGGGGGCAGGGTGGAGGGGCGGAGTCAGCCAGGCACTGCCTGGATGCCCCCCCGTCTGTCGCCGCCCGTCCGTCACGCGAATCCACCCAATCCAGGGCTCCATAGCCGCGCCTTTCGTAGAGATGGGGGGAGGGATAGTGGGGTTTGTGGGTGGCTTTGCCACCCACAAACCCCACCCTTTTTTGTCCTTTGTACCCTTCTCGGTTCCCCGACAGGCTCTTATAGAATAGCCCAAAATGCCGGGTTGTCAAGTGGAGGGCTGGGGTCACTTCCTGGCGTGAAAAAAGGGGCGAAGCAGGCGGATTGCCGCCCGCTTCGCCCCCCATTCAGTAGCGCAGAACGAATCTTGCGCTCCCCCACTCAGCGCAGCACCAGCGGCAGGTAGACCCGGTACGGCAGGGCCACCGTGCCCACCACCGCGCGCACCGGCCCGTGCACCGTCTCCCCGCCGGAGGTATCCACGTCCGCCAGCCAGTACCACCAGGTGCCGTCGTAGGGCACCGTGTCCGTGTAGACATAGGTCGCGCCGCCGCCCCGCGCCTCGGAGGGGACGAAGGTCACCGCCTCCGCCCGGGCGAAGTCCGCCACCGGCGCCCGGTACAGCCGGAAGCCGAAGGTGTTGATCTCCACCGCCGTCGCCCACTCCAGCCGGACCTGCGGCCCCACCGTCCCGCCCACCCGGAAATACAGCAGTTCCACCGCCGTCGGGATGTTCACGATGACCTCGTCGTCCCGCGGCTCGTTGGCCGGGTTGTCGTAGACGTCGTAGGGACCCTGCACATAGGCGGTGTTGACCGTCGTGGTGATGTCGTGCACCACGCTGAAGACGGTGGTGATGCGGAACGACTCGCCCGGCGCCAGGTTGCGCCCGAAGCCGTTCGGCGCCGGCTCGGTCAGGTCGTACCAGGTCAGCAGGCCGTCGTCGGCGGGTTCATCCGGCATCGGCTCGGCCCAGACGAAACTCAGGTAGTACGGGTCGTAGGCGTCCAGCAGTGGCAGGACATCTATGGTGCTGATGCCGACGTTGGTGATGACGATGGTGAAGGTGACGTAGTTCGGCAGCACCTCGTCCAGGTCGGCGGAGACCAGTTGCTTATCCAGCGCGATGGCCGGGTCCACGATGGCGACGGGCGCGTCGTCGGTGTCGGTGAGGACGCCGCCGGGATACTCGCCGCCGACCAGCGCGACGTTCCAGTAGGTGCCGGTGACGCCCGGCGTGGCGGTCACGGCGAAGGTGACGGTGATGCTCTCGCCGGGGGCCAGCGGCCCCAGGTTCTGCCAGACCAGCCGCGGTTCGGCGATGACGTCCGGGTCGGACGGGTCGCCGGAACCGACGACGTAGTGGAAGTCGGTGGGCAGGGTGTCGGTCAGCACCAGCGGGTCAAAGGTCACCTGCCCGGTGTTGGTGATGCGGATGGTGTAGGTGAAGGGCATATTGCGGACGGCCTCGCCGGGCACGACGTCTTTGGTCAGTTCCAGGCCCAGCACCAGCGGGGTCGTGGGCTCTTCGTCCCCGTTGTTGCCGGGGTTATCGTCGGGCGTGTCGGAGCCGACGACGACCGCGTTGGTGAAGACGTCGGTCGTCGTCACCAGCACCCGCACGGTGACCGTGAGGCGCCGGACCTCACCCACGGCCAGGTCGCCCAGGCTCCAGACCAGCGGGTTGGGGCCGGAAGTCGGCGGCGGGTCGGCGGAGACGAAGGCCACCTCGGGCGGCAGAGCGTCGGTCACCACTGCGTTCCGGGCCACCGACGGACCGTTGTTGGTGACAACCAGGGTGTAGGTGAGCAGGGTGCCCACGATCACCGGGTCGGGGTCATCGCTCTTGGTCACGGCCAGGTCGGCCCGGGTCTGGACGGGCGTGGTGATGTCGTCCGTATCCGTGAGACCAGAGGTATCGGTAATGGCGACGGCATTGTAGATGAACGCGCCGGCAGGCACGCCGCTATCCACCCGCACCACCAGCGTCACCACGCCCGAGGCCGGCGGATACTGGTCGCCCAGGGCCCAGGTGACTACGCCGCCCGCGTGGCCGCAGGACAGGCCACCGTAGCAGTCCTGGTAGGTCGTGCTCACCGGCACCGTGTCGCTAACGGTCACCCCGAAGGCCGGCTCGTTCCCGCTCACCGCCCACGCCAGGGTGTAGGTCAGCAGACCCCCGGCCTGCACCACTGCCGGGTCTGCGGTCTTGGTCACGCTCAGGCTATGGCTGCTCTCCACTGGCGTAGTAATGTCATCGGTGCCCGTCAGACCCGAGGTGTCGGTGATGGCCACCGCGTTGTAGATGACCGTCCCGCTCACCAGCGGGCTGGCTACCCGCACCACCAGCGTCACCACGCCCGAGGCCGGCGGGTTGACCGTCCCCAGGCTCCAGGTGACCACACCACCCGCGTGGCCGCAGGGCGCGCCATAGCAGGCCTGGTAGGTCGTGCTCGGCGGCACGGTGTCGCTGATGGTCACCCCGAAGGCCGGCTCGTTCCCGCTCACCGCCCAGGCCAGAGTGTAGGTCAGCAACCCCCCAGCCTGCACCGGGCTGGGACTGGCCGTCTTGGTCACGCTCAGGCTGTGGCTGCCCTGGACCGGCGTGGTGACCTCATCCGTGTCCGTCAGGCCCGAGGTGTCGGTGATGGCCACCGCATTGTAGATGACCGTCCCGCTCACCAGCGGGCTGGCTACCTGAACCACCAGCGTCACCACGCCCGAGGCCGGCGGATTGACCGTGTTCAGGTACCAGGTAACCACACCGCCGGACTCCAGACCGCACCACAGGCCACCGTAGCAGGCCTGGTAGGTCGTGCTCTGCGGCACGGTGTCGCTGATGGTCACCCCGAAGGCCGGCTCGTTCCCGCTCACCGCCCACGCCAGGGTGTAGGTCAGCAAGTCCCCGGCCTGCACCGGGCTGGGACTGGCCGTCTTGGTGATGCTCAGGGTGTGGCTGCTCTGGACCGGCGTGGTGACCTCATCCGTGTCCGTCAGGCCCGAGGTGTCGGTGATGGCCACCGCATTGTAGATGACCGTCCCGCTCACCAGCGGGCTGGCTACCCGCACCACCAGCGTCACCACGCCCGAGGCCGGCGGATTGACCGTGTTCAGGTACCAAGTGACCACACCGCCAGACTCCAGACCACACCACAGGCCACCGTAGCAGGCCTGGTAGGTCGTGCTCTGCGGCACGGTGTCGCTGATGGTCACCCCGAAGGCCGGCTCGTTCCCGCTCACCGCCCAGGCCAGGGTGTAGGTCAGCAGACCCCCGGCCTGCACCACCGCCGGGTCCGCCGTCTTGGTCACGCTCAGGCTATGGCTGCTCTCCACTGGCGTAGTAATGTCATCGGTGCCCGTCAGACCCGAGGTGTCGGTGATGGCCACCGCATTGTAGATGACCGTCCCGCTCACCAGCGGGCTATCCACCCGCACCACCAGCGTCACCACACCCGAGGCCGGCGGATTGACCGTGTTCAGGTACCAGGTAACCACACCGCCCGGCTCAAGACCACACCACAGGCCACCGTAGCAGTCCTGATAGGTCGTGCTCACCGGCACCGTGTCGCTAACGGTCACCCCGAAGGCCGGCTCGTTCCCGCTCACCGCCCAGGCCAGGGTATAGGTCAGCAACTCCCCGGCCTGCACCGGGCTGGGACTGGCCGTCTTAGTCACGCTCAGGCTATGGCTGCTCTGGACCGGCGTGGTGACCTCATCCGTGTCCGTCAGACCCGAGGTGTCGGTGATGGCCACCGCGTTGTAGATGACCGTCCCGCTCACCAGCGGGCTGTCGACCCGCACCACCAGCGTCACCACGCCCGAGGCCGGTGGGTACTGGTCGCCCAGACCCCAGATGACCACGCCGCCCGCGTGGCCGCAGGACAGGCCACCGTAGCAGGCCTGGTAGGTCGTGCTCACCGGCACCGTGTCGCTGATGGTCACGCCGAAGGCTGGCTCGTTCCCGCTCACTGCCCAGGCCAGGGTGTAGGTCAGCAACTCCCCGGCCTGCACCGGGCTGGGACTGGCCGTCTTGGTGATGCTCAGGCTGTGACTGCTCTGGACCGGCGTGGTGACCTCATCTGTGTCCGTCAGGCCCGCCGTGTCGGTGATGGCCACCGCATTGTAGATGACCGTCCCGCTCACCAACGGGCTGGCTACCCGCACCACCAGCGTCACCACGCCCGAGGCCGGCGGATTGACCGTGTTCAGGTACCAGGTAACCACACCGCCCGGCTCAAGACCGCACCACAGGCCACCGTAGCAGGTCTGATAGGTCGTGCTCTGCGGCACGGTGTCGCTGATGGTCACCCCGAAGGCCGGCTCGTTCCCGCTGACCGCCCAGGCCAGGGTGTAGGTCAGCAAGTCCCCGGCCTGCACTACCGCCGGGTCCGCCGTCTTGGTCACGCTCAGGCTGTGGCTGCTCTCCACTGGCGTAGTAATGTCATCGGTGCCCGTCAGACCCGAGGTGTCGGTGATGGCCACCGCGTTGTAGATGACCGTCCCGCTCACCAGCGGGCTGGCTACCCGCACCACCAGGGTCAGGATGCCGGTGGCCTGGGTGATGCCGCTCTCCGGCGGCAGGAAGTCACCCAGATTCCAGATCACCGGGCCGGTCCCGCCCACGCCGGGGTCGCTCGTGGCGGGCGGGGTGGCCGTGTAGAACGTCGTGTTCGCCGGAGTGGTGTCGCTCACCACCACGCCGTAGACCGGCTCGTCGCCGGTAATCGTGTAGGCCAGCGTGTAGGTGAGCAGGTCGCCCGCCTGCACCGGGGACGGAGTGGCCGATTTGACCACTTCCAGCGTGTGCGACGAGGTCACCGTGTCCGTGACCGTGTCCGTCGTCGGCGTGGGCACCTGCGTGCAGGTGACCGCGCCGGTGTTGACAATTTGCAGCCCGTTCGTCAGCGGCAGGCTCACCGTGACGGCGTAGGACAGGCTTTCAGCCTGTCCCGGCGCCAGACTGTTGACCACCCACACCAGCACGGGCAGGCCGGAATCATCGCGGCTGTCGCCGCCCGCGATGGAGCCCGGCACGTAGGTCGTGTGGGCGGGGACGGTGTCGGAGACGGTCACCAGCGTCGCCGTCTCATTGCCGGTGTTGGAGACCACCAGGGTGTAGGTGACCAGATCGCCGGGGCGCAGCGGCGCGCCGTTCGCATCAGTGCTGGACTTGACCAGGTTCAGCACCGGGGCGCTCGTGACCGGCGTGGTCACCGTGTCGGTGTCGGTGAGGCCCTCGGTGGAGGTCACCCAGGCGGTGTTGGTGAGGACCGTGCCGTTGGGCAGCGGCGAGTCCACCCGCACCAGCATCGTCAGCACGCGCGAGACGCCGATGTCCAGCACGCCCAGGGTCCAGGAGACGACGCCGCCCGCTTCGCCGCACGGCGCCGGACCGCAGGACTGGTAGGTGGTGTTGGCCGGGACGGCGTCGGTGACCACGACGCCCGTCGCCGAGACGATGCCGGTGTTGGTGACGGTCAGGGTGTAGGTCAGCAGGCCGCCCGCTTCCACCGGGCTGGGTTCGGCGGACTTTTCAATGTCCAATGTCGGGTAAGCCCGCGGCGTCAGGGTGACCGAAGCGTAGTCATCCTCGGTGGGGACGTTGTTGCCGGGCGTGGAGTCCGGGTCGATCTGGCCGCTCGTCCAGACCTGGGCCACATTGGTTACGGGCGCGGTCGTGCCCACGGTGACCGTAATGACCAGCGACGCGCTGTTCCCGGCGCTGATGGTTCCGATGTCCCAGACGCCTGTGCTGGGGTTGTACGAGCCGTCGCCGGAATGCGAGACGTAGGTCAGGCCACTCGGCAGGACGTCGCTCACCGTCACGCCTGTGGCCACAGCGGGCCCGGCGTTGTAGACGGTAACGGTGAACACGACGGTAGCGCCCACATCCGGGGTCAGCGTGCTGGCGACCTTCTCCAGGCTCAGGTCGGCGCTGGTACTGGCAGGTACGGTCGCACTGTCCGGATTGGAGGAAAAGCCCTCTACGGTAGCGGTGGCGACGTTGGTGACGTAGCCGGCAGATACATCGCCTACTGTGACCGTATAGGTGGCCGTGCAGGTGATGACCTCGCCGGGGTCCAGGAAGTTATCGCCGTCAGGGATGACCGTCGTGACATCCGGGCAGGTCACCGTCGTGCGGGTGTCCGTGATCACCACCGGACCCTGGAGGGGCGCATAGCCGGTGTTGGTCACCACATACGTGTAGGTGAGGACTTCCCCTGGGTTGACGAAGTAATCCGGCTCGGCACGCTTCTCCAGCGTCAGGCCGGCGGTGGCGTAAGTGGCGGTGTCGGTGACCGGGGTGGTCTCGGCGCTATCCGCCGTGGCGGTGTTGGTGTGCCAGCCCTCAGTGGCGGTAACAGGGCCACAGATGCCGTAGGCGATGTGTCCCTCATCGGCGCCGGCGATCGGCAGGGTGAAGGGCATCGTCAGCAAAACCCCGTTTCCGTCCTTCCAGGAGCAGGTGGAAAGGTCCCCCAGGACGGTATCGGTCACCACCACATTGGTCAGCGTGATGTCGCCGGTGTTCTCCACCACGAAGCGGTAGTACACATCCTGCCCCACCGTGACCGCCACAAAGTCCCGCCAGGGGCCGCTGGCGGAGGTGGCGATTTGCTTCTGGAAGGCCAGGCCGGGGTTGGGCTGGCGGACGGTCAGGGTGTCCGTGGCGACGTCGGTGCCGCCGGTGATGTCGGCGGTGACCGGGCCGGTGGTGTTGGTGTACACCCCCGCCGGCGCGGTGACGTCCACCCGGACGGTGCAGGTGCCGCCGGGGGCAATTGTACCGCCAGAGAAGGATATGGAGCCGGCTCCGGCTGTGGGGTTGAATGTGGGCGAGCCGCAGCCGGAGGTGGAAGCGTTGGGCGGAGTCGCCACCACCACGCCGGAGGGGAAGGTGTCGGTGAAGGCCACGCCGGTCAGCGAGGTATCCGCGTTCGGGTTGGTGATGTTGAAGATGAGCGTGGTCACTGTCCCCGAGACAACAGGGTTGGGGGTGAAGGTTTTCTCTATGGCAGGCGGGGCGAGGGCCACCAGTGTATCACTGCCGAGGCCGGTCGGGCCGGTATTGACGCCGGTCTCGGTGGTGGAGATGAAACTGGTGACGTTGAGATGTGGCCCGGCGGTGGTCGCGGTCACGGTGAGGCTGATGGTGCAGGAGCCGTTGGGTGGGATGGTGCCGCCGGTCAGGGTGATGGCGGTGCTGCCCGCCACTGCGCCGCTCACTGTACCACCGCAGGTGTTGGTGAGATTCGGCGGGCTGGCCACCTGGAGGCCAGCGGGCAGAAAATCGCTGAAAGTCGCGCCGGTCAGGGTGACCGAGTTGGTGTGGCTCAGGGTGAAGACCAGGGTGGAGGTGCCGCCGACTGCGACCGGGTTGGGCGAGAAAGATTTGGTCAGCGTGGGCGGGGCCAGGTTCATGCGCTCGCAGCCGAAGATGCGGATGTTGTCCAGGTAAGCAACGGCAGTGCCGCTCTGCGCGCCGGCAAAGAAAATCCGGAAATAGACCGAGTCGTTGCCTGTACTGGTCGTCGTTGCTGCAATCCCGGTGCGCCATTGCGATGGGTTGGCGGTCCACGTACCGGTGGCAACTTGAGACCAGTTGGTCCCGTCCGTGCTGAAGTAGATGTACCATGGGCCGCTGTTGGACCAGTTGCCCTCCAGGTTATATGTCATCGTGATGCCAATGCCACCATACGCGCTGGCGCCGTGGACCTCAAACTGGAAATACGGCGACGAGTCCGGCCCGGTCCAGGTGTTGGGCCAGCCGCTCCGGATACCCCACGAATTCCCGGTGTTGCCAGTGGAAGAAGGGCAAGCCCACCCTGTAGGGCAGGTCGTCGGGTTGGCGATGCCCGAGGCACTTGCCCCGTAGGCGCCGTATACCCCTTGCGCGCTGGAAATATCCGAAGCCCGGTAGGAGGCATTGAAGGGGCCGTTTTGGGTAGATGTGCTGGCGGTGTAGTTCTCAAAACTCCACCACGCCAGGTCCACCGGCGTGGCACAGGTGGTGGGCGGGGGCGGCGGGGGTGGGTCGGCGTTGACCGTCAGCGTGTCGGTGGCGACCTTCCCGGTGTTGATGGTGCCCACGTAGAGCGGGCCGGTCGTGTTGGTGTACGTGCCCGTGGACGGCGAGGTCACGTTGACACCGATGACGCAGGAACTGCTGGCGCCCACAGTGATGTTGGTAGCAGTAATGGTGGTGGTCCCGGTGATGGCCGTCACCGTCGGCGAGCCACAGCCGGAGAAGCCCACGTTGGGCGGGGCGGCAATCACCAGCGGGCTGGGCAGGGTGTCGGTGAAGGAGACGCTGCTGAACGGTGCCGGGTTGGGGTTGGAGACGGTGAAGGTCAGCCGCGAGACACCGCCCACATACATCGGATCAGGAGAAAAGTTCTTGGAGATGGTGATGCTGGTGGGGTCCAGGATGGCGGCAATGCGGTGGTTGGCAGAGTAGTCGGAATTGTAATGGTAGCTACTGCCGGAGAAGTCGTAGATGAGCGTGTTCAGCCGCTCCTGCGTGCCCGCGCCGCCGATGATGGTCACGGTGTAGGTGATGGTGACGTTGCCACCATACTTGCCGGTATCCAGGCAGGAGCGGTAGTTGGGGGAATTGGGGTCGTTCTCCCAGGTACAGCCGTCGGCGTAGAGTTTGGTGGAAGCCCACGGGTCCGGGCTGACGGTGTCGGAGGCCGTGTAGGCCGTCTCCACGCTGTTGATCTGGAAGATGGTGTTGGGGAAGTTGATAAACGTCTCAATCTGCTCGTAGCCGTTGGTGGCGGTGAAGGCAAACAGGGTGATGGTGTAGGTCTGCCCCACAACAAGCCCCATAATGCCGCCGGGGGGGATGGACTCCCCGTTGAGCCGTACATCAACGGTGGCATTCCGGTTCTGAGAGACGAGATGCTCCACGAACAGTTCTCGTGGCTGCGGGGTGGAGATGGAGATGCCGCCGTCGGCGGTGACCGCTATGTGATAGCGGCGGGTGTGATTGTAGGCAGCGGAGTCGCGGGTGACGGAGACTTCAAAGTAAAAGTCCGTGCAGGTATTCGCTGCCAGCGAGGGTACCGTCATGCTGACCAGCGAGCCGGGGCGCAGGTCAATGTACGGGTCCGTTGAATCCCAGACAAACGTGGCTGTGACGTTGGTCGCGGCGGCATCCCCTGTATTGCAGACCCGCGCGCCCACCGGGAAGTTGTTGGGGCCGACGTTCACGTTGTTGCTGTCCAGGCCGATGATGTTCCAGGTGATCGGAGTGATGGTCAGATTGGGCTGGGCCTGAACCTGGGGGACATAGAGTACCGACAGCAGGGACGTCAGAATGCCCAGGATCACCCCTATCCGCAGGGTGGATTGAAAAGCGCGATGGCGCATAACGGCCTGGAGAGAAAGGCACGGCGAATTCTGAGAGGACATATTTACCTCTGGGAAAGGGGCAAGCCAGCGGAATGTGAGGATGACCTGCCCGATGTGTGCGAACCCCAATACCTCTATAGGTTGTTCGCGATGGCCTTACTCCTTCACACCTGGAAAAGCTAACACTATGATTTGCGCCCAGCCATCCACCCGGCCAGGAGGACGGCGGCGCCCAGGGCCAGGAAGGGCCAGGGGGAGGGAGCGATGCCGCCGACCTCGGGCAGAAGGGGGGCCGGCGTGGGGGTTTCCGTCGGCGGCGGAGGGGGAGGCGGCGGTGGCGGAGGGGGTGGGGGCACGGGAGTGGCCGTCGGTGTCGGGGTGGGAGTGGGAGTCTCCGTGGGCGTCGGGGTGGGGGTGAAACCGGCGAAGGCCGGCCGTCCGGTCGTCATCCCGCCGATAAGCAGCAGAATCGCTGCGATTCCCAGCCCAGCCAGCCAGTACACGGCGCGGTTTCGGGCCATGATGTCCCTCCTTCGCAAGAACACTATATACCCAATTGGCAAAATTGTCAAATCGGGAAATTACCTCCACAAAGGTCACAAAGTACTCACGAAGGACACAAAGGGTAAAAATCGTCCTCCGTGTCCTTTGTGTGGCCTTCGTGTCCTTCGTGGTTTTTACGAAACGACTCTTGGGTAGGCAGTTACGGGTCGGCACAGATATAAAAATCCGTGCAAATCCGTGTGATCTGTGTCCATCCGTGTCCCATTGCAGGATCAGCGGTTCCGCAGCACGATGGGCAGGTAGAGGCGGTAGACCGGATCAATCCAGGCCGGGACGCCACTGTGCCCGAATGGCGGCGGGTTCGGGTTGGGGTAGTTCTCCTGCGCGTCCGGCGTTCCGTCCCCATCGGAATCCAGGTCCAGGTAGTTGGGGATGCCGTCGCCGTCCACGTCGTTGTCCCGGCAGTTGGGCGTGCCGTCCCGGTCGGTGTCCAGGGAGGTATCGGTGCAGAAGTAATCCGTGCCCGCAATGTATTCATCTCTGGTCAGGATGCCGTCCCCGTCGTCGTCGGTGTCCCGGTAGTCCGGGGTGCCGTCCCCATCGCTATCGCGGTCCGCCGCCGGGCAGGTCGCGTTGTCGGTGGGCCGCTCGGTGCAGCCCGCCTCCACCCAGTCCGGAATGCCGTCGCCGTCGGAGTCGGGGTCCAGGTAGTCCGGAGTGCCGTCGCCGTCGGTATCCCGGCCCGCCGCCGGGCAGGTCGCGTTGTCGGTGGGCCGCTCGGTGCAGCCTGCCTCCACCCAGTCCGGAATGCCGTCGCCGTCGGAGTCGGGGTCCAGGTAGTCCGGAGTGCCGTCGCCGTCGGTATCCCGGCCCGCCGCCGGACAGGTCGCGTTGTCGGTGGGTGGCTCGGTGCAGCCTGCCTCCACCCAGTCCGGAATGCCGTCGCCGTCGGAGTCGGGGTCCAGGTAGTCCGGAGTGCCGTCGCCGTCGGTATCCCGGTCCGCCGCCGGGCAGGTCGCGTTGTCGGTGGGTGGCTCGGTGCAGCCTGCCTCCACCCAGTCCGGAATGCCGTCGCCGTCGGAGTCGGCATCCAGGTAGTTGGGGAGGCCGTCCCCGTCCACGTCACCGGTGCCCTCCACGGCGTCGGGGATGCCGTCGCCGTCGGAGTCGGCGTCCAGGTAGTCCGGCGTGCCGTCCCCGTCGCTGTCCACGTCGCTGCCCCCTTCTACCACGTCGGGGATGGTGTCCCGGTCGGCGTCGTAGGTGAAGTTGACCTCGGCGACCTGGTAGCGGCCATAGGGGCCGGTCTGGACCCACTGGGGGATGAGGACGTCGCCGGAAATGGGGTCGGTGGCGGTCAGGCCGTCCCAACTGAAGCGGACGGTGCCGGTGTAGACGCCCTGCAGGTAGACCTGGACGGTGTGGGTGAGATGGCGGATCAGGGTGCCGTCCGAGGTGACCTCAAACTCCCGGATCGCGGCCCAGGTGCTGACGTTCGGGTACGTGATGCCGCTCTTGCCCCAGATGCCGGAGGAGTAGGGGGCGGCCGGGGCGTAGGCGGGGAGGTCCACCAGCCAGCCGGTCCCGCTGGCGACCACGCGCGCGCTGATCCCGGAGGAGATGGGGACGGGGTTGGTGATGGTCCCGGTCACCACCTCCACCGCGCCGTACCAGACCTGGAGGACCTTCAGGCCGGTCTGGGTGATGATGTTGTCCGTGTGGAGCGCGTAGCGGTCCACCGGGGCCGTGTCCAGCGAGTAGATGCCGTAGGTCCCGTTGCCGAAGAGGGTGTTGTTCTTCAGGATGGGGATGGAGAGGATGTCGTCCACGGCCTGGGCCGGGCTGTAGGTCCCGCCGAAGTCCGGGAGGTTGTAGACCCCGTAGGAGGTGTGGTTGGCGATGGTGTTGCCGGTGATCAGGGGCGAGGCGCCCACGTTGTAAATCCCCATCCCGCTGTTGGCGGTGATGACGTTTCCGGCGAAGAGGTTGTCGTACCCGCCGGAGAGGGTGGGCAGGTCGCCGGGGGGCTGGTGGGTGCGTTCGTTGACCACCGCGGCCTGGGGAGTGCACCTGGCACCGTTGGCGCGAATCTCGTTCCCCAGAATCTGGTTGCCGGTCGGCGGGGCGAAAACGTCGGTGGAGGTATCGTACCCACCGCGCAGGTGCAGGCCGTAGCAGCCGTTCCCGGCGATGAGGTTGTTCTGAACGATGTTGTCGTGGGCCCCCCGCTGGATGATGATGCCCTTGTTGGTGTTGCTCAGGATGAAGGAGTTCGCAATGGTATTCCCGTAGGCCGGGGTGACGACCCTCGTGGGCTCGGTGAGGAAGTGGGCCGACACGAGAATCCCGTCGTCCCGGTTCCAGGCCACCAGGCAGTTGGTGATGAGGTTCCCGGAGGCGCCGCCGGTCAGCAGGATGCCCGTGGTGTTGCTCACGAAGCGGGAGTTGCGGATGACCCCGTCACTCCCCCAGGTGTCCAGTCCCCAACAGCCGGAGCAGGTCATATTGCGCACTTCCAGCCCGTCCACGAGGGCGCCGTCCGCCTTGATGAAGAGGCCTGCCGCGCCGGTCTGGGTGATGTTCTGACCGTTGATGACCACATCCGGCACCCCGTCGTCGTTCCGGTCGCCGTCTATGTGGACGTTGGCCCGGGTGATGGATGGGAGGGACCCCATCGTGAGGGTGATGACGTAGTTGCCCGCGAAGGTGATGGTGACCGGTTCAGTGCCCCCTATGCCGTTGGCCTGGGCGATGGCCTCCCGGAGGGAGCAGTTATCCGCACAACTGGCGGTCCACTCATCCTGGTCGGTGTTCACCGTGATGATTGTGCCCTGGGCCTGGGCGGGGGCGGGGGAATGAAAACCGATGATCAGAGCGACGACCAACAGAATGGCCCCCACCGTGGGCCCCAGGGCCAGCCATACAGAGTACCGTTTCATCTGTACCTCCTTCTTCATCTGTACCTCCTTCGTCAGGTAATAATAGCCCCCACCCCTCCTTGTTCCCTCTCCTCTCCCGCAGATAGTAAAGGCAGTAGAGGAGGGGAATCAGAAAGAGGTGAGGGCCCCCGCTCCTTCAAAAGGGATGCCTATCAGGGAACGTTTCGGGCAACGAAGGGAAGATAGACCCGATAGATGACCCCGGCTGAACGGGGCGTGTCATCTGGGTCCAGATAGTTGGGGATGCCGTCCCCGTCATCATCACCGGTGCCCTCTACCGCATCCGGTTTACCGTCCCCATCGGAGTCCAGGTCCAGGTAGTTGGGGATGCCGTCCCCGTCCACGTCGCCAGTGCCCTCCACGGCGTCGGGGATGCCGTCCCCATCGGAGTCGGCGTCCAGGTAGTTGGGGATGCCGTCCCCGTCCACGTCGCCAGTGCCCTCAACCGCATCGGGGATACCATCGCCGTCGGAGTCGGTGTCCAGGTAGTTGGGGAGGCCGTCTCCGTCCACGTCGCCGGTGCCCTCCACGGCGTCGGGGATGCCGTCCCCATCGGAGTCGGTGTCCAGGTAGTTGGGGAGGCCGTCTCCGTCCACGTCGCCAGTGCCCTCCACGGCGTCGGGGATGCCGTCCCCATCGGAGTCGGTGTCCAGGTAGTTGGGGAGGCCATCTCCGTCCACGTCGCCGGTGCCCTCCACGGCGTCGGGGATGCCGTCGCCATCGGAGTCGGCGTCCAGGTAGTTGGGGATGCCGTCTCCGTCCACGTCGCCAGTGCCCTCAACCGCATCGGGAATGCCGTCGCCGTCGGAGTCGGCGTCCAGGTAGTCCGGCGTGCCGTCGCCGTCGGTATCCCCGGGCTCCGTGGGGATGATGCCGATGATGATGCCCGCCGAGTCTTCCGCCGGACCGCCCAGGGGGTCGGTGCCGGTGGCACTGGCGGTGTAGGTGGTCTCCTGATCGGGCGCCACGAGGACCTGGCACTGTACGGCCTGACCCACCTCCAAGTTCTCCACCACGCAGAGAATCCGGTCATCGTCGGGGTTCTCCGGCGTGCCGTTGTCCCACCAGAGGACCACATCCGAGAGCGGGGCGTCGCCGGTGTTGGTGACCGTGTAGGTCAGGGTGACGACGGTGCCGGGGTAGACGGTGGTGATCGGCGCGACCGCGCTGACCTCCAGGGCCGGATGGAGGATGTCCGTGGTCACCACTCCGGTGTTGGAGGTCGTCTGCCGCCCCTCCGGATCGGTCCCGATGGCCGTGAACGTCGCCACTGTTGGGTCACCGGAAACGGGACCGGTGGCGATCACGATGACGCACGTCCCCGGTTCCACAGTTCCTGTCCAGGTTGTCCCGTCCGGCAGCGGGAGGGAGATGGAAAGCGGCGTGGTGCCGATGTCCTCCACGCAGATGGTCACGGTGTAGGTGAGAGAGTCCCCTTCGTGTGCCATAGTTGGGCCAACGGCGGTGATCCAGATACCCGGCAGAGGCTCCGGCGTCGGCGCCGGGGTCGGGGTCGCCGTTGGCGTCGGCACCGGTGTTGGCGTCTCCGTCGGCGTCGGCACCGGGGTCGGGGTGGGCGTCGGCGTCTCCGTCGGCGTCGGCACCGGGGTCGGGGTCTCCGTCGGCGTCGGCACCGGGGTCGGGGCGGGCGTCGGCGTCTCCGTCGGCGTCGGCACCGGGGTCGGGGTCTCCGTCGGCGTCGGCACCGGGGTCGGGGCGGGCGTCGGCGTCTCCGTCGGCGTCGGCACCGGGGTCGGGGTCTCCGTCGGCGTCGGCACCGGGGTCGGCGTCTCCGTCGGCGTCGGCACCGGGGTCGGCGTCTCCGTCGGCGTCGGCGTCGGGGTCGGCGACGGAGTGGGCGTAATCTCATCGCAATGGCCCGGGCCGATTTCGCCGTTGTTGTAGCGGTCCAGCAGGTTCGCGGAGGAGATGGCTGTGTCCCTCTGGTCCGGGGGCACATTATCCGGAGGGAACTGGGAGAAGAAGGTCTCGGACCAGGCGAGGGCTTCGTCCACCTCCGGCGTGGAGGACGCGCCGCTCAGCAGGTTCAGCCGAGCCGCAATGAACTGGTAGGCCAGGATGTAGTAGGCGTTCCCCCGGGCCGGGGTCCCCAGGACCTGGTAGTAGGTCTGGCCGCTCTGATAGAAGGGGGTATCCTCGCCGTTCTCCCCGATCTGGTCCCAGGTGGGATCCCGCGGGGCCGGGCCGTAGCGGGTGTGGGTCTTCCAGTAGCCGTAGGTCCGCGTACAGCCCGTTGCACACGGGCCCGTGGAGATCTCCGCCACGGCGGAGGCCAGACGCTCGGTCCCGCTATCGGCCTCCGTCAGCCGGGCCGTGTTGGTGATCTGCTCTCCGATCCCGCACAGGGCAGAGGTGTTGGACAGCGTGGCGGTGAACGAAAGGGTGGCGGAGTCGTTCAGCGTCCAGGGGCCGGGATCGCTGACGGTGCAGGTGAAGCCGTCGGGGCAGGAGATTGCATCGGTCAATGTGGCCTGAGGGTCTACCTCAACGAGGGTGAACTCCTCCGGCAGAGAGAAATCCGCCCTGGGGCTGGGGCCGAAGGGGCACGGGTCGGGGCCAGGGCAGTTCTGACCACCGGGCAGCCAGCCGGAGTGATTGGTGATGGTGACCCGGGCCTCGTTCCGGTAGATGGCGCCGGCGACGGGCTGGAACAGGACCTGATAGGGATAGCAGAAAGACTCCCCGGGGGCCAGAACGGGATGGATGCTGACGTCCACGGTGGTGGTCACGTAATCGGTGAAGGGGCCGGAACCCGTTTTGTACTGCACCACATCCACGATGGCCAGGCCCTCGGTGGCCCGGTCGCCCCCGTTGGTGACGCAGATTTCGCCCCGCACGCCGACCTGCTCCCTCTCGGCGACCAGCGTGCGCGTCGCGGTCAGGGTGTACTCCAGGGAGGCAGAGGCACCGGGCCGGACCTCCACCTCGGCGGGAGAGACCGCTTTGGTCAGGGACCAGTCGTACTCCCGCACATATTCCCAGAACCCGGTGGCCGTCTTGGTCGCGCTGAGCGTGGTGCCGGCCTGAGAGTCGGCCTGAGCAGAACCCAGCCATTGGGTCAGCCGGGCAATGATAATGAGGATGACCGCAGCGATAAAGAGATTCCGGCGTCTACCCATAAACACCCCCTTCCGAATACCCCAGCACGGGAACAAGAGACTTCATCGGAAATAGGACGCGGATGAACGCGGATGGACGCGGATGAGCACGGATTTTCATTTCACCGCCGAGACGCAGAGTACGCAGAGACAATACTGATGTAGAACTCTGCGCTCTCCGCGTTCTCTGCGATGAGTTTTTGCAGTGAACTCAACCTTATTATATCGCTGGAAGGTTGGAATCCGGTTTGAAATTTTCTGGCCCGAAGTGGGAAAAAGGTACTCCGTGGGGGAGCGGGAGAGTCTGCGTTGGGATGCGCGACCTGATGGGTGGGCAGTGAAAGGGGAAAAGGAGGACAACTGCAAGCAGTTGTTCTACAACTACTCGGGGGCAAAATAGTACCCCCGGCCCCGTTCGGTGCAGATGAACCGGGGGTGGGAGGGGTCGTCCTCTATCTTCCGCCGGAGCCGCCAGATGTACCATTTGACCTGGCGGGGGTCCACGCCGCCCCCCGGCCCCCAGATGGCGTTATAGAGTTCTTCTGGGGGGATCACATGCCCCGCCCGCTCCGCCAGGAACAGCAGGAGGTTGTATTCCAGCGGGCTCAGGGGGACCTCATTCCCTCTGAGGAAGACCCTGGACAGAGTCCGGTTGATGACCAGGTCCCCTCCCCGAAAGCGCAGGAGCCTCGGGGGCGCGGTTTGCAATCGGGAACGGCGGAGCATGGCCTGAACCCGGGCGAGCAGTTCGGCAGGGTGAAAGGGTTTGACCATGTAGTCGTCCGCCCCCCGGTTCAGCCCATCTACGATGGAATCCACCTCACCGAGGGCCGTGAGGAACAGAATGGGGACCGGAGATTGCCGCCGGACGTGCTGGCAGACCTCCTTGCCGCTCATCCCGGGCATCAGCACGTCCAGGATGATCAGGTCGGGAGCGACCTGAGGGAGGAGACGGAGCGCGGTTGGCCCATCGCTGGCCGTATCCACGGCAAACCCCTGGGACTCTAACAGGGACCGGAGGAGACGAAGCATCTCCGGATCATCATCCACGATGAGAATGCGCGGTTTGTCCATAGGGTTCTTAAAAGATGCCGTTCACCGGCCTGGCCCGTATGCCGGATGCGTTCAGTTCTTCCTGAATTCGGAGGAGCAATTCTGTCGGACGGAAAGGCTTGGTCAGGTGTCCATTCCCACCAGCGGCCCGCCCTCTGGCAACGGTTTCGGGCCCGCCCAGCGCGCTGAGAAAGAGAATGGGAGCGGAGGTGAGTTGGCGGATGCGGTGGGCCGCCTCTATTCCATCCATCCCGGGCATGCTGACATCCATGAGGATCAGGTCCGGCGCGATCTCCGACACCAGGCGAAGCGCCTCCTCTCCATCCGCGGCTGCAAACACCTGGAAACCGCTCCTTTGAAGGATCACGGTGAGCATTGCCCGGAAGTCCGGCTGATCGTCCACAATCAGGATGCGGGCATCCTCCATTGTGACCTCCTTGAAAGTGCGATGTGAGCCCCGCCAGGCGCCCTCGTCTCTGACAGGAGTCGCCTGTCCTCAATGGTATAGTCGCTCCTCTGGAGGATTTCCCGCGCGGCTTAAGGGGTGAGTGGACCGCCTCACCCCTCCCCCAGCGGCTTCGCCGTTGCCGCCACAGGCCTCGGCCCGAAGGGCCTTCGGCCCGAGGGCGGCGGGGGTGGGGTAAGGAAACCTGAATAGTTACCTCAAATTTTAGTGCCGGGTGGGGAAATGTCAAACGGTGCCGACGGGATGGCCCTGAGCGTTCCGGGAAACAGCGCTGACTTAATGAAGCGCCCAGAAAGGAAGATTCCCATCGGCCCGAACAGGTGCGAAAAAACTATTTTTCAGACTTGACAAAAATTTAGTTCTGTGTTAAAATCTTTCAGTGTTGGATAAAAATTTTTCAGGAGGCACCTGATGTACCCGGCACCCACCCAATGCCCGGTCTGTCACGACGAACTGCACATCGCCCGCATGGTCTGCCCGAATTGCGGCACGGCCCTGGAGGGCCACTTCGCCCTGGGGCGGCTGGCGGCCCTCACTCCCGAGCAGGCCGACTTCGTGGAACTCTTCCTCCGCTGCGAGGGGAAACTGAACCGCGTCCAGGAGGAACTGGGCCTTTCCTACCCCACCGTCCGCAGCCGTCTGGAGGAGGTCATCCGCGCGCTGGGGTACGAGGTGCGGGAGGAGCGGGAGGACGCCGAGAGCCGCCGCCAGGAGGTCCTGCAGCGGCTGGCCCGGCGGGAGATCACCGCCGAGGAGGCCCTGCGACTGCTGCAATGAGGCGCAGGGAAAAATAACCACGAAGGGTAATTACCTACCACAAAGGTCACAAAGTACTCACGAAGGACACAAAGGGTAAAAATCGTCCTCCGTGTCCTTTGTGTGGCCTTCGTGTCCTTCGTGGTTTTTTACGAAACGACTCTTGGGTAGGCAGTTACCACGAAGGACACAAAGAAGCATGAAGGAGGTGCGAGATGATGACGTGGCTGGAAATGGTCGCTCACTACAAGGGATACCAGAACCTGCTCCAGGAGAGCGAACCGTTTCGGATTGCCCCGCGTCCCCGGAACCGGCGGGACTCGCTCTACTGCCGGGCGCTGCGGGAATTGGGGCGCCGCATGGCCCGGTGGGGGCAAACGTTGCAGGAACGCTACCCCGCCCCGGCCTCTCCGCCGTCCTGGCAGGTTCGCCAGGCGGACTGAACGGTAAGGAACAATGTGGACGCAAACCGTAGAGACCACTCTTTCGCCCACTATCGTTGTGGAGGAATGCCTGGGCGACCTCTCCGTCCAGGGGACGGATGAGCCGCGCCTGACCGTCTCCCTGCGCAACGGCGCGGACGCCCTCTCCCTCCGCCGGGAGGGGGAGACGGTCTTCCTGACCCTGCGCGCCGATGCGCACCTCACATGCCCGCGCGCGGCCCGCCTGACCCTGTCGGCAGTGCGGGGCGACCTGCGGGTCCGGGGGGTCTCCGGCCCCCTGACGGTCGGCGCGGTCTCCGGGGATGGCCTCCTGCGCCAGGTCGGCCCTCTGACGGTCGGCGAAGTCTACGGCGACCTCTCCCTGCAGGGCGCCGCCGGGGAGGTCCGCATCCGCGAGGTCTTCGGGGATGCCCGATTGCAGGAAGTGGACGGTCTCCTCTCCGTCCGCGCCGTCCGGGGCGACCTGCGGGCCGCCGGCCTGCGGGGCGGGGCGGCGGTGGAGAGCGTGGGGGCCGACCTGCGGCTGCGCCCGCCCTACATCTCCGGCGCGGCGTACTGTTTCGGGGTCGGCAGCACGGCCCGCATCATCGTCCCCGCCGACGCCAGCGTCCGCTTCGCCCTCCGCGCGGGCGGGCGAATCCGTTCCACCGTCCCGGGCCTCTCCCTCGCCGAGGCGGGAGGCGTGATGACCGGCGCACTGGGAGACGGGGAGGCCGTCCTGGAAGTCACTGCAGGTAGCCACATTCTCCTGGTGCCGGAAGTCGCCGAAGAAGCCGAATGGGGCGCCTGGGCCACAGGGATGGAAGACATCGGGGCGGTGGTGGAAGCCCGCGTCGCAGAGGCGGTGGCCCTTCTGGAGGCCCGCCTGGATGAGACCCTCCGCTCCGTGGGCAGCGAGGAAATCCGCCGACGGGTGGAGAAGGCCGCCGAGCGGGCCCGCCAGGCCGCAGAGCGATATGCCCGGGAGGCCGGGGAGGCCGCAAGGCGGGAGGCGGAACGGGCCCGCAGAGAGGCGGAGCGGGAGGCGGAGCGGGCTCGCCGGGAAGCGGAACGGGCCCGGATGCAGGCCGAACGGGCCGAACGGCGCTGGCAGCGGGCCAGCGGCCGTCGCCCCGAGGCCTCCCGCCCCGCGGCCGCCGAAGAGGAAATCCTGCGCGTGCTCCGGCTGGTGGAGGAGGGAAAAATCACCCCCGAACAGGCCGCCGAACTGATTGCCGCGCTGGAGGGGAAGTAGGAAGTACGAAGTAGGGAGTAGGGGGATTATGGAGGCTCTCACTCGCCAGTTTCGCCGAGCGGCCGGCCTGAGCCGCAACGCCAAACTCTTTCTGCTGATGATTTCCATCAGCGCGCTGGGGAACGGCGTCTTCCTGCTCTTTATGAACCTCTTCGTTCTCGCGCGGGGCAACGATGAGGCCTTCCTGGGCCTGCTCATGTCCAGCATGAGCCTCTCGGCCCTGTTCCTGGGCCTGCCGATGGGGGTCCTGGTGGACCGGCTGGGTCGCAAGCGGGCGATGCTGGCCGGGGCGGTCCTCTCCCTCACCGCGACGCTGCTGCTGACCCTCCCCCCGGCGGATTGGCCCCTGCTGGTGGCGGCGGTCTTCTACGGGGCCGGGAACGCCCTCTATATGGCCGCCGGACCCGCTTTTATGGCCGAGAACGCCACCGAGGACGAGCGCCCGACGCTCTTCAGCCTGCAATCGGGCCTCTCCATGCTGATGTCCTTCCTGGGGAGCGCCGTCGGCGGCTCCCTCCCGGCTCTCTTCGGCACCCTGCTGCGGGTCCATCCGGAGAGCGTGACGGCCTACCGGGCGACGCTGCTGACCGCCGAGGGGATGATGGCGTTCGCCCTGATTCCCCTGTGGATGATTCGGGAGGAACGGTCCCGCCCGTTGGGGGAACGCCGTCCGCCCTTCACCTTGCGAGATTTCCCCTTCCGCCGGGACGTCCTGGCGCTGCTGGTTCCCGAACTGGTCATCGCGCTGGGGGCCGGACTGCTGATCCCGTACCTGAACATCTTCTTTAAGCAACGGTTCCACATTTCGGATAGCCTGCTGGGGCTGACCTTCGCGGTCTCCCAGTTGCTGATGGGGGGCGCCACGCTCCTGGCGCCGATTCTGGCGGAACGGTGGGGCAAAATCCGCACCGTTGTTTTCACCCAACTGGCCTCTCTGCCCTTCCTGCTGGCGCTGGGGTTTGTCCCCGTCCTGCCCGTTGCCGTCGGCGCGTTCTGGCTGCGGGCGATGTTGATGAATATGGCCGGTCCCCTCTACACCGCCTTCGCGATGGAGCGGGTGCGGGAGAACGAGCGGGGGACGGTCGGGGCGATGATCGGGGTCGCCTACTCGGTGGGACAGGGAATCGGCCCGGGCATCAGCGGGTTTGTCCAGCGCAGTTTCGGCTTCCCGCCGCTCTTCCTGGCGACGGGGACCACTTACCTGTTCGCTTCGCTGCTTCTCCTGGCCCTCTTCGGTCGGGCGGAGCGCCCGGCGGCGCGGCCGGAATCCCTTCCCGTGGGCGGTGAATCATGACCCAACAGAATCTCCCTTCCAACTGGGCCGCCCGGTTCTTCACCATCTGGACCGGTCAGGCCTTCTCCCTCTTCGGGAGCATGCTGGTGCAGTTCGCCCTGGTCTGGTGGCTGACGAAGACCACCGGCTCGGCGACGGTACTGGCGCTGGCGACGATGGTCGCCATGCTGCCCCAGGTCTTCCTGGGCCCCTTCGTCGGGGCGCTGGTGGACCGCTGGAACCGGCGGCGGGTGATGATCATAACCGACAGCCTCATTGCTCTGACCACCGTCGTGTTGGCGGCCCTGGCCGCGATGGGGGCCATGCGGGTGGGGCATGTCTTCGCCGTGATGTTCATCCGTTCGGTGGGGGGCGTCTTCCACTGGGCGGCGATGCAGGCCTCCACCTCCCTGATGGTCCCCGATCGGCATCTGGCGCGCGTCGCGGGCCTCAACCAGACGCTGAACGGGGCGCTGCAGATTGTCGCGCCGCCGGTGGGGGCTTTGCTCTGGGGCGTCCTCCCCCTTTACGGCATCCTGGCGATAGATGTGGGGACGGCGCTGCTGGCGGTTATCCCCCTCTGCTTCATCTCTATCCCGCAGCCGACGGTGCGCCGCCAGGCCGGCGCCCCGTCTTCCCTGTTCCGGGACGTGCTGGAAGGGGTGCGCTACATCTGGCGGTGGCCGGGGGTGCGGGCCCTCCTGCTGATGGCGACGGTCATCAACTTCACCATCAACCCCGGTTTCGCCCTGATGCCCATCCTCATCACCCGCCACTTCGGGCGGGGGGCACTGGAACTGGGGTGGATGGAGTCGGCGTGGGGGATTGGCGTGCTCGTCGGCGGGCTGGCGCTGAGCGGGTGGGGCGGTTTCCGCCGCCGCATCCTGACCACCCTGATGGGGCTGGTCGGGATGGGGGTCGGCGTGCTGGTTCTGGGGCTGGTGCCGCCGGGAGGCTTCGTCCTGGCGCTGGTGGCCATGTTCTTCGCCGGGGCGATGAACCCCATCACCAACGGGCCGGTGTTCGCCATCATCCAGGCGCGGGTGGCTCCGGAACTCCAGGGGCGCGTCTTCACGACCATTGGGAGCATCGCCAGCGCGATGATGCCCCTGGGGACCGCCGTTGCCGGTCCCGTGGCCGACTGGCTGGGCGTGCGGGTCTGGTTCCTGGTCGGCGGCGCCGTCTGCGCCCTGATGGGGGTGGTCTCGTTCTTCGTCCCAGCAATTGTGGGTATGGAAGACCAGATGGCAGTTTCTTCTGCGTCGGGAGGGCTGGCAGAGGGGGTTGTCCTGGCGGATTGACCCGCGATCAGTAATCATAACGATGTTTTCACTGCGGCGGCTTCGCCGCCGCAGTGAAAACATCATGATTCTTACCCTTTCGTTGGAGGTGGTTTGATGACGACAGAAGAGCGACTGAAGATTCTCCAGATGCTGGAAGAGGGAAAAATCACCGCAGAGGAAGCGGCGGCGCTCCTGCGGGCGCTGGGAGGCCGGAAACCCGGCCCCGCTGGCCCCGGACCATCCGGTGAGGCCCGCTTTCTCCGCGTTCACGTGACCGACATCGGGTCCGGACGGAGCAAGGTGAACATCACCATCCCGCTTCAGTTGGTGAAGGTGGGCCTGCGCATCGCGGAGCGCTTCGCCCCGGAGACCGAGGTGGACTGGCAGGGGCTGGCGGAGGCCATCACCGGCGGCGCCATCGGGAAAATCGTGGAGATAGAGGACGAGGAAGACAACGAGCGGGTGGAAATATATGTGGAGTAAAGGAAAACGTGCCAGACGCTTCTGAGAGGGCCTGGCACGTTCACCCCGTTACCCCGTTCACGGCGCGCTGGTCAACAGGGCATGGAGGGCCCGTCCGGCCTCCCCGCGCACCAGCGCCAGCACCTCGTCCCCCGGTTGGAGCACCGTATCGCCCCGAGGGACCAGAATTTCCTCCCCCCGCACCACGGCCATCACCAGACAGTCGGACGGGAGGGAGAGGTCGGCGATGCGCTGACCCTCTGCTTTCGCACCCCGCTCCAGTTTCTCCGTCACAATCGCCAGTTCCCCCCGCCGCAGCCGGACCAGCGTCATCATATCCCCCAGGGACATCTCCTCAGCGATCAGTTTCGCCAGCAGGTCCGACTGGTTCAGGGCCACATCCACCCCCGCCTCCGGGGTGAAGAGCCAGGCGTTGCGGGGGTTGTTGACCCGGGCGATGATGCGCGGCACGTTAAAGATGAACCGGCCCATCATCGCCACGGCCAGGTTGACCTCGTCGTCCCCGGTGACGGCGACCAGAACGTCGGAGGAGCGGATGTCCGCGCGCTCCAGAACGCTCATCTGGGTGCCATCCCCATCCATCACCGCCTCGGTGGGGAGTTCCCGGTACAGCCGGGCCAGCACCGAGGAGCGGTTCTCCACCACGCAGACCTCGTACCCATCGGCCAGCAGAAGAGAAGCCAGATGGGAGCCGACCTTTCCACCACCGACAATCAGGACGCGCATTCCATCCCTCCTGCCTGAGCCAGGCGGGCCCGTAAGTCCTCCAGGGCATCCGTCGCCACGCTGAGGCGGATGATGTCCCCGGCCTCCAGGGTGACATCCGGAGCGGGGATGCGGGCGGAGCCCCCACGAATCAGCACCGTGGGGGCCACTTTCTCCGGGATGAACAGGAACGAGAACGGCTGGCCCGCCCAGGCCGCCGGGACCCGCAGTTCCACCACGGTCACCTCCCCGTTGCCCAGAGTATCCACCACGTTCAGCGCGGGCTGGCAGAGGAGTTGCTCCAGGCGGTGGACCCGCCATTCGGCGGCCGTCACCACCGGGACGCCGATGGCCTGGTAGAGGGCCGCCCGCTCCGGCTCAAAGAGACGGGCGACCACGTTGGGGACGTGGAAATGGCGGCGGGCGATAAACGCGATCAGCAGGTTGGCCGTCTCGTCGCTGGTCACCGCGGCTACCCCCTGCGCGTGCTCTATCCCTGCCCGCAGAAGGACGTCCCGGTCAAACCCTAACCCGGTGATGGTGCGACCGCGAAAGTTCGGCCCCAGCCGGAGAAACTGGTCCGGGTTCGGGTCCACCACCACGACCTGATGGCCCCGCTCGGCCAGCGTGCGGGCCAGAAGGGAACCGGTCCGACCGCAACCGACAATGATGATGTGCATAGTGTTCTCCTGATCTAACCGCAGAGAATGCAGAGAGCGCAAAGGTTACTGGGAAACTTTCGTTTCCGTCCCGACGAATTCGTGCCCCAGCACCCCCCGGAAGCCCATATAGCCGCGCACGATTTCCAGGTCGGTGTTGCAGATGCCCGCCAGGCGGACGCGCACCAGTGCCTCCCTCGGCGGCAGGACGGGCCGGGGGTAGTCCTCCCGCAACCGCAGCGCTTCGCCATCGTAGACCAGAGCCTGCACTTTCTCCTCCACTACTTCGTGTCCATCATCCCACGCAATATGGTTAACGTCTCCTCCCAGCCAATATCCCGGCTCTCATTTTCCGCAACCCGCATCCGGATCAACTGCTCCACCCCGCGCGGGTATTGAGGCTGAAAGACCACGAAGCCGTTCAGCAATCTCCGCTGTAACGTCTCGGCCAGGAACAAACGGAGACTATGTCGGGCCCTGGTTTCCGGTTTTCCTGCCCGTTCCACGTTCGTTCGGATTTCCTCAGGTGAAGCAATCGTATAAGGCACCTCCAGCGTCCAGTGCGCGTATTTCCGGCGCTGGGCGAACCTACCACCCTCACGGGCCTCTGACCTGTAGGTCTCTTTCTTGACCTGAAGGGCTACCGTTACCTGACCGCAACGCACGAGGCCGTCAATGCGTCTCCTCATATCCAGTTCTGCCGATGCTTCAAAGGGCAGGTCGCAATGTGCTCGCCACAGGTAGCCGAAGTGAAATTGGGTCAGCACCGAAATCAGCGTACGATACAGGCGAGCCTTAAAGCCCAGAAAAACGAACTCGTGGGAACATCCCCAGAAGTATTTGCGGATGAACGCATCCAGGGGTACCAGGTGGCCGCTCCACCAATTTTCAAAAAACGCTTCGTAGTCCGAAAACGGGACGGGTTCCTCTACCCAGAAGGCCCTGTATATATCGGGCAGCGGGTTCAAATCAGGTGGCAGGTCCTGTTCCACGGTTTTGACAGGCATTAATTCCTGACGATACCGTTCCAGCGGAATGGATTCCAGGAATTTCTCAAACGCCGATAAGGTCTGGAACGCTCTCTCCCTCAAGGATTTCCTCCCACAGATTCAATTGACGGGCCCGCGGGGGGGCCGGGATCAGTTCTGGCGGCACAGGCACCCGACGGAGTTGGGTCATCGTCAGATGGGGCACAATATCCCGATACAGGGTGCGAACATACCGCTGGACCGGTTCGCTGTTCAGGTACTGGACCAACTGCACCTCGTCCAGCCCGCTGACCTTCGGTACCAGATGAAATTCCTCCCGCCAGGGATAGCAGCGCTCATCCCGCGCGGCCACCACACGAGCGCCTTTGGTATGACCGACAACAATATGAGGAAAAGCGTAGAAAAAACGTAGCAACGGTGCTTCCTCCCTCGGCATCCAGAGGCCGGAGTAACACCGCTCATAATCAATCCAGCCGGGCTTCAGGTTGCGACCAGTCAGAATAGGCACCAGGCCCTCTCCCGGCTCCGAAGCGACCGAGGGATGGCGGCGGATTTCCGGGCTTCGGGCGGCGAAATAAACATCCACCAGTTCCCCCAACGGGATGCCTCCGCGCTCAAAAGCGACGGCTTCGGGAGTCTCAAACCGGATCAGTTCACCTCCATACGATGCTTTCCGCACAACTGGCGTCCGGCTCTCCCTGTCGTACAGGGCCAATCCTCCCTTCCCCCGCTCCAGGACCAGGACCACCGCGACCACGTTTCGGTCCGGGAAAGGACGGCCCATGTAGTACACATCCAGACATCCCTCGCGGGCCAGGAATCGCCGGAGTTGGACGAAGTCGTCCAGCACCAGCCAGGTCGCCGGAACAACGAAAACCAGCCTGCCGTCGGGGCTGAGTAAACGGACGGCGTGCTCTATGAAGGCCCCGTAGATGTTAAACTTGCCGCGCCAGGTTTGAAACCGTTGCTTGTACAGGCGTTTCCGCTCCTTGAGGACGTGGATGGGATAATGGGAGGCATCGCCGATAATCCCGTAGGGAGGATTGCCGATGATGAGGTCAAAGGGTTCAGAGGGTTGCCAGAGCAGAAAGTCCGCTTCCAGAATCGTGGCGGAGGGAATTCGCCGCCGGGCCTGCTCCACAGCCGCCGGGTCTATGTCCACCCCGACCAGTTCATGGAGGGAGCCGTACCGTTCAGCGAACGCGCTAAGGAAAGGTGCGTCGCCGCAAGCCGGCTCCAGCACCCGCGCGCGGGGGCGAGACGGCGCCGCCAGGGAGACCATAAAGTTCACCAGGTCCGAAGGCGTCGCGATAGCCCCCAGCGCCCTTTGCCGCTCCGCGTCGCCCTGCAACCCCCAGGTCATTCGGTCATTGGTCATTGGTCATTTGGTCATTGGTCATTGGTCATTTGGTCATTGGTCATTGATCATTCGGTCATTGGTCATTGACTCATTTTTCCTGCCCTGCCCCCTCCACCGCCCGGCGGGCCTGCTCCAGTGCCTGCTTCTCCTCGTCCGTGAGCGGGTACGAGGAATTCCAGGCCGCCAGGGGTTTCCCGTAGAAGCGGGTCCCCTCCCGCAGGTAGAGGGCAGAGAGGACGACGCCGTTGCCGCCGCCGTCCACCAGCGCCAGCGAGAAACTCTGATCGCCGCCGACGTCGGGCAGCGCGCGGAAGCGGACGATGCCGACCCCCTGGACCGTGTGCCCCAGGGTGGCATGGGCCTGCCGGGCGAGATTTTCCAGTTTCTCCACCCGGTCCCGCACCGAATCAATCCGGGCCAGCAGCGTCCCCACGCCGACCTGCGGTCCCGTCTCCTCCACGCTGGCCCCGGAAAGGCGGCGGTACCGCTCCTCCAGCCGCTTCAGGCGCGTCTGCAGGTCCAGTTGCCAGACGATGTTCAACAGGGCCAGCAGCGTGACGGCGATGATCCAGATCAGTTGAGTTGTCTCCATAGCAGTTCTCCGTGAAACATCAGGGCGACGGCCAGCGCCACCCGCCCGGCCGCTGGCGCGCCCTCACCCCTCCCCTGGCAGCGAAACCGCCGGGGGTGGGGTGAGGCATTACGGCCGACGGCCCAGCGTCACCGGGATTTCTATCTCCCTCCCTTCCCGCTCCACCGTCAGGACCACCCGGTCGCCGGGGCGGTAGGCGGAGAGGACGTCCGCCAGGGGTTGACTGGAGTTCACGGCCCGACCGTCCACCTTCCGGATCAGGTCTCCCACCCTCAGGCCGGCTTCCTCGGCGGGACTTCCCGGGATGACCTCCTGCACCTCCGCCCCGCGCGGCCGCTGGATATAGCGGATGCCCAGGTAGGGCCGCTCCCCCGGGACCGGCGTCACCTCCGGCGGGAACTCCGGGGTGGGGATGATGGGCCCCGGGATTCCCCATCCCGGCGTCGCTTCCGGCCGCGCGGTGGCGCGCCCCAGGCCGAACCCGGCCGCGCCGCCCACCACCACGCCCAGCGAGCAACAGACCAGCCCCAGCACCAGAATGCCGACCGCAATCGCGATCATCTGCCAACCGCTCAATCTCACCCGGTCCTCCTCCATATCACTTCCCTCCTTCGCTCCTCTGCTCCCTGCGACCTGCGACTTGCTCCCTGCGATGTCCTACCGCTCCGCCTGCTGCCGTATCCGGCCGTACTCCCCCAGAAACGCCTGGGCGACCTCCGCATTGTGGATGATGAGCAGATTCTCGTCGTTATCTTTCTCGGCGTTGCTGGTGAAGTTGTACGAACCCAGGACGACGGTCTCCCCGTCCACGATGAACACTTTGTGGTGCAGGAGATACGGGTTCCCGTCCTTCCAGACGGGGATGCCCGCCTCCTTCAGCCGGTTGTACTGCCCGTACGCGGCGTCGGCGTTCCGCTCTTCCACTACGCCCTCCACAGAGACCCCGCGGCGGGCCAGGCCGATCAGCGCGTCGGCGATGTCCGAACTGGTGAACGAGAAAGCCATAAAGCGCACGCTCTCCCGCGCGGCGGAGAGGACGGGGATCAGGTGACTGGCGACTTTGTCCTCCGGGGCGAAGTAGACCTCCACCGGAACCCGGAGCGACTTCTCCGGCACCTCTATCACCACAGTGGGATACGGGGTATTCTTCGGAGACGTGGGGCCGAACTGCCCGTTGAACAGTTCTTCAAACTCTGCGGCGTAGTCTGCCGCCAGATGAGACGACGCGATGAGGACGGCATTGTTGTTATTCCGGTAGGTACAGTTCTCGGTGAGGTTCCAGGAGCCGGTCCAGACCCAGGTGTCGTCCACGACGACGAACTTGTTGTGCATAATCCCGCCGTCCTTCGGCCGAACGGTGACGGGGACCCCGGCACGGCGCAACCGGCCCACCATCTCCTCGTCTTCGTACTCACCGTCGGTGACCAGGCGGACCTGGACGCCCCGCCGGTGCGCCCGCAGCAGAGCGTCGGTGACCGTGGGGAGGTTCAACTGGTAGGCCGCCACGTCCACCCGCCGCTGAGCCCGGTCTATCAGGTCCACCAGATGCAGGTCCACGCTGCCGGTATGGAGGGCAGGGTCATCGGGATAGCGGGGAGTGGTGAAGTAGACGGCGATCCAGTCCCCGGCGACGGTGTCCGTGATCCCTTCTCCGCCCCCCAGCAGGTCAATCCCGGCGAACTCCCGCAGTGCCCAGGCCAGCAGGAGGAAGAGAATCAACAGGAGGATGCTCCTCCACGTCCAGTTTACGGTTTGAGTGCGTCGTTTCATTGCCCCTCCTCGGTCAGCAGTTTTTGAAGGGCCGCTACCTGCTCATCCGGCAGCAATTCGCCGACCCGACGGGCCAGGGCCCGCATCTGCTGGCGCAGCGCGGCCAGGCGGGCCTGGGCCTCTGCGGGGGACGCGCCGGCCTCCCGCACAATCGCTGTCGCCCGGGCGATGCCCCAGTCCAGGAGATAGCGGGCCGCCGGGTCCACCAGGTCGGCCGTGAGCGCCTCATCCTCCAGCAGGCGCTCCACGGTGCTCTGCAGGACTTCGTCCAGCGCCCCATTCAGCGAGGGTTCCACCAGCGGAGCCCCTGCGGCCGGGGACATCTCCGCCGGAGAGGATACCTCCCCTTTCCGCAGACAACGAGTGATCTTCTGCCAGAACCGTACCGGAGACACAGCGAACTCCTGAATTCCTCACACAAAGACACAGAGACACAAAGATTTTTTATATTCTTTGTAACTACCTACCAGGGGGCCTCCGGGCAAGCGCTATAAAAGATGCTGGCAAAGGCACACCCCTGTAGCGCAGGCCGCCAGGCCTGTATTCGCAGGCTAAAGCCTACGCTACATGATCTGCAAACGATTCAGGGTAGGTAATTACAATTTCTCACACAAAGACACAGAGACACAAAGATTTTGAGTTTTACTCTTCTGATTCTTCTGATTCTTCTGATTCTTCTGATTCTTCTGATTCTTTTGATTCTTTGTGTCTTTGTGTCTCTGTGTGAGATGATCACCCCAGGTAGTCGCGCAGTTTGCGGCTGCGGACGGGGTGGCGCAATTTCCGCAGCGCTTTGGCCTCAATCTGACGGATGCGCTCCCGGGTGACCCCCAGTTCCCGACCGACCTCCTCCAGGGTGTGGGCCCTCCCGTCCCGCAAGCCGTAGCGCAGTTCCAGGACGGCCCGCTCCCGTTCGTTCAGCACGTCCAGCGCGCTGCGAATCTGTTCTTCCAGCAGGTGCCGGGAAGTGGCGTCGTCCGGGGGCGGAATGCTTTCGTCCTCAATGAACTCGCCCAGGTTTCCGCTCTCCTCCTCCCCCACCGGTGTCTCCAGAGAGACCGGCTCTTGGGAGAGGCGGAGGATGGCGCGGATTTTGGCGGTGGCTTGGCGAAAGCGGTGCTCCACGGGTTTCGGAATCGGCTTCCCCTCCTCCATCGCCTGCCGGATGATCTCGGCGTCTTCTTCCTCCACCAGGCCCATCTCCAGGGCCAGTTCCTCCGGCGTGGGCGCCCGCCCGTACTGCTGGGTCAACTGCTGCTGCAGCCGGGCCATCCGGCTCATCGTCTCCACCATGTGGACGGGGATGCGGACGGTGCGGGACTGGTCGGCAATCGCGCGGCTGATGGCCTGGCGGATCCACCAGGTGGCGTAGGTGGAGAACTTGAAGCCTTTGGTGTGGTCAAACTTGCGGATGGCCCGCAGGAGGCCCAGGTTGCCCTCCTGGATGAGGTCCAGAAAGGCGATGCCCCGACCGATGAACTTTTTGGCGATGCTGACGACGAGCCGGAGGTTGGCCTGAATGAGGTTCTGCTGGGCCTCGGCGGCCCGCCCGTCCACATCGGCCCAGGCCCGGGCCAGAGCCTCTTCAGGAGGGGCGAACCGGCGCATCCGGCGCGCGCTGGGTAGACGGCCCTCCCGGACCCAGTGGTCCCGCAGAAGGTCCAGCGTGGCCTCCGGGAGGAGGAGGAGATAGATCAGCAACTCCATCATCAGACGGGTCAGGTCGCCGCCCTGCCCGTTCTTTACGGAGGCGTCGGTCGCTTCCAGGAACTCATAGGTATACGACCGGATGGGCGGCAGGGATTGGTGATGAAGGGCGCGCGCTTCCTGGACAATGGCCGAGAAATCCGGCGGGGAGATGCCCCCGTTCCGGCATGACTGGACGATGTGATCCCATATGGCCAGCCCATCGCGGACCAGTTGCTCCCACACGTCCCGGTGGGTGGGGGGGCGACGCAGGCGCTTTCGGGCCCGCTCCCGGGCATCCGCCAGAAACGTCGCGGCCTCCCGGACGGTGGAGAGCCACATCTCCTGGTGCGGCTCCAGGAGGGCCACCTGACCAATATCCCGCAGGTAGGCACGGACAGGGTCTGCTGCCGGTTCCTCCGATTCCAGCAGCGTTTCCAGTTGGTCCAGGTCTTCCAATTCTTCTACCGCTGGCTCCTCTTCTTCCAGGGCCAACTCGTCCAGGGCCATGTCGTCTGGCAGGAAGAGTTTCTCGTCCTGCGCACTTTTGGGGGAAGATGAGGCCCGACTCATCGGACTCATCGGGTTTCTCCTTCAACGAAGGGCGTCTCCACCCCGGTGGGTGAGAGTGCCCAACAACGGTTGTACAGAGCCTGCTGAACCCGCAGGAGGGCGCGGGCGTTTTCCTCCAGCGCCTGACCGTATCGGTCCACCTCCAGCGGCGGGGCTTCTTCGGTCAGTGCCCGCAGTTCCGCCTTGCGACGCCGGAGGTTCCGTTCCCGGAGGCGCAGGGCGGCCTGGATGCCCTCCCGCAGCCACTGCTCGTCGGAGAGGTCGGACGGCGGCTCCGGGAGGCTGTCCAGCCGGAATATAACGGCCTCCGGCAACCGCTCCCGCAGGATGGACGGGTCTGCCGCGCCCTCCGCCAGTATCTCCTCCCAGGCCTCCAGCGTGGCCCGGCAGGCCGGGTCGTTGAAGTCGCCGGGCCTCAGAGGGGGGATGTCCCACTCCTCCAGCGTCCGGTTGACCGCATCCAGCAGCCAGGGTTGGTGCAGGAACGTCGCCAGGCAGTAGCCCTCCAGGTCGGCGATCACGCCACCCCGTTGCCCTTCGGGGCTCACCACGACGGGTGTGCGCTGGGCGGCCTGCCGCTCCGCCTCGTAGAGGCGGGCCAGCACCGTACGGGCATCCAGGCGCAGCGCGCGGGCCACTTTCTGGGCGTAGGTCTCCCGCTCCACCGGGTCGCCCACGTCCCGCAGGAGAGGGAGCATCGCCTCCACCACCCGGGCCCGCCCCTTGGCGTCCTCCAGGTCCGTCTGGCGGAGGAGTTGTCCCAGGACGAATTCCACCACCGGCAGGGATTCCCGGACCAGGACGGGCCACCGGGCCGGGTCCTGACGGATCAGGTCGTCGGGGTCGTTGCCGGGGGGCAGGGTGAGGACGCGGATTTCGGCGCCCAGCCGTCGCTCAAACCCCACCAGCCCCCGGGGGTTGAAGACCGGGGTCAGTTCCCGGTCCATCGCTTCCCGGGCCACCTCCAGGCCGCGCAGAGTGGCCTGAATGCCCGCCGCGTCCGGGTCCAGCGCCAGGATGAGGCGCCAGGTGTACCGTTTCAGGAGGCGGACCTGGGTCTCGGTGAGCGCGGTGCCCATCTGGGCGACGACGTTCCCGAACCCGGCCTGATGGGCCTGCATCACGTCCATATACCCCTCTACAACGACAACGCACTCCTCCCGGCGGATGGCATCCAGGGCCATATCCAGGCCGAAGAGCAGGCGCCCCTTGTCAAAGAGGGGGGTCTGGGGGGAGTTGATGTACTTGGGAACCCCCTCGGCTTCCAGCGTGCGGGCCCCGAAGCCGACGGTCTCGCCATGAGGGTCGCGAATCGGAATCATGAGGCGGTCGCGGAATCGGTCGTAGGTGGAACCGTCCTCCCGTTCCACCAGCAGGCCGGCGCGGACCAGTTCGGCGGGGGTGAAACCGCGCCCGGTCAGGTGGGCCCGCAGCGCGTCCCAGGCCGGCAGACTGTAGCCCAGTTGGAAGCGGAGAATCGTCTCCGAGGAGAGGCCGCGATGGGCGAGATACTCCCGCGCCCGGGCCGCCTCGGGGGCGTGGAGGAGCAGGTGGTGGTAATACCGGGCGGCCTCGGCGACGGCGGCCTGCAGGCGGGCGTTCTCCTCGTCCATCCGGGCCTGTTCCGGGGTGCGGGGCCGCAGGACCACCCCGGCCCGGCGGGCCAGTTCCTCCAGGGCGGTGGCGAAATCCCAGCCCTCCCGCTTCATCACAAAGGTGAAGATGTCCCCGCCCTCGCCGCAGGCGCCGAAACAGTGCCAGCGCTGGGAGTCGGGGAAGACGTAAAAGGAGGGGGTCTTCTCTGCGTGGAACGGGCAGAGGGCGCGGTAGTACCGCCCCGCCTTCTGGAGGGGAACATAGGCGCCGATGACGTCCACGATGTCCAGACGCTCTTTGATTTCGTCCACCACGCCCATCGGGTCTCCCCCTGCGCCTGTATTCTACCTGATAGCGGCAAAGGAGGCAAGTGGGGTTCTGGGAGCGCGGCCGGGTGCTCTTGACATCCGCCGGGAATTGGAGATAATGTACCGTGGGATGGTCAGCGGCGGCCCTGCCGCAAGCCCAGTTGTCTTCCAGGGTGACTACCTACCCAAGAACCGTTTCATAAAAAACCACGAAGGACACGAAGGCCGTACAAAGGGCACGAAGGATGATATTTTATCCCTTTGTGTCCTTTGTGAGTACTTTGTGCCCTTCGTGGTAGGTAATTACCTAAATTTCGCCCAAAATAATGGCCGTTTCCTCCGGAGCCAGAAGGGCCGCCAACCCAGGCCCTAACTCTCCGGCCACCGGGTCTCCCCGGTTCAGCACAATTTGGACGATTTTAGAAGAATG
>Ga0272448_1001070_pt1 | contig 38617 bp, 30 predicted proteins | sample YNPCB0191_FD_202220 | JGI IMG/M metagenome (GOLD analysis project Ga0272448, IMG submission 202220) | Hot spring sediment microbial communities from Yellowstone National Park, WY, United States - YNP-CB-019-1 | ecosystem: Environmental > Aquatic > Thermal springs > Hot (42-90C) > Sediment...
GCCGCTTTCTGTGCCGCCGGCAGGTCCGCCGCGCCGCGGCCTTCGGCCTTGCCCACCGTAGTTTTGGCGATGGCGGCGTCAAGGGCGGCAGACCCCGCTGCCGTCACCCTGTACCAGACATGGCCTTGAATGTCCGCGTTGCTTTCCAGCCAGCCGCGCACCAGCGCCGGCAAGGCCATGTCTTCCACCAGGGCGAATTTCTTCCCGCTCCCCGGCGTTCCGTAGTCCACCCCGGCAAGAGCTGTCTCAGGAATCCACCGGCCCGGCACTTCGGTCCGCCGCGCCACTTCCGCCAGCGACGCCATGCCGGCGGACAGGTCCGGCAGTCCGCACAACGCGCGGGCGCGGGCCTCGCCTTCGTCCGTCAACCGCACGCCCAACGTCTTGTAACGGCGCGGGCGGTAAGCTTTGAGAAGGCCGGCGGCGCACAGGGCCTCAAGCGCGCGTTGGGATTCCTTGCGCCCAGCTTCCGACGCTTCCTCGGATCGCCAGAAGACGCCCACCGTCGGATAGTCCCGGCGCGCGAAATAGGTATTGGCCGGACGGCGGCCCCCGAAATCCCGCATGGGAAGCCATACGGCGTCCGTTTCGGCAAGCACCCGGCACAGGATACTCTCTTGATTGTTCATGTTCTGTTACCCTTCTGTCACAAAGAAAGTCCGTCATAGTCGGCGACTGCTTCCCGCGCCCTTGAAGAGAAGACCTTCGGGGTAGGACCCAAGAGCCCCCCGGCCCGTCGCCGGGGAGTTTTGTCAAATTTGTCAATTTTGTCAATGGAGTATTGGCGCAAAATCATCCCTTGCCCCCCGTTGCTGATTGAACCATAGCCAAGATCGCCGCGCGGATTGGTTCGGGCAGCTCCGGCCACGCCTTCACCACGCGCGCCAGTTCCGGGGGAAGGTTCATGGTTCTACAGTGTGCATAGTCCCGGCGCTGAATTGTGCCCGGAAGGTGCTCCGAAGGTGTAGTGGACTTGTCTTCACCCGTTGCCCCTGCGATTTCCTTTACCCCTGATTGTGCAAGGCCTTGTGTGGGATCTGTCGCGTCCATGTTTATACTATGAACGTGCGCGCCGTCCGTCCGTTGCGGGTTCAAGTCCCGCCGCCCCGACCAGCCTTCGCTTGGAGCGGAGCAAGAGGCGAAGTCCAGAAAGTGCTTGCTTGCCCCCATGCAGGAATATAAGTTCGCATGGGCTAGTACTGTACCCAGCAAACGGTAGATGTCGTACGCAGGGAGCAGGCTTCACAGAGGCATGTCGGCAAAACAGCCAGCACCCCGAAACTCGTCACCGCGGCGATGCTCCGAGGTTTCCGATGACGGGTACGGCTGACCCACTCGGCTGTCGCTTCACGCATTTCGCCCATCATGGCCTCAAAACTGTGCCTGGCATTCCAGGCGGGGGCTTTCGGGGTCAACGAAGCTGCACGTGATGGTAACGCCGTGGGACCAGTCCTTCCAGGCCAGCTGGGTGCGGTAAACCGGTGGGCCGAGTTGCCAGTCGGGCGGCTCGGGCCGGGGGGCCAAATCTCCCGCCTCCAGTGGGATTTTCCATTCGCCCTGGACCGCCTTTTCCGGCAGCGGGATGGCCAGGCTGGTGGCGTGGCGGCTGACCACGCGGATAGTTAGCACTCCTTTGCGCGGACGCACTTGGTTGCCGGCGTCATCCAGGAAGCGGATTTCCACTTCCAGGCCGTCGTATCCTAACTCGCCGTCAAAGTCCTTCGGGGTGGTTCCTGGCCCGAGCTGAATCTTTCGGATGGGGGCGATTTGCGAGGCAATTTTGGCGCGGCGGGTCTCTTCAATCTCCGTCAATGCGCGCCGTCGCTCTTCTTCCTGGCGGGCCTTTTCCTCCTCTACCTTTCGGGCCTGCTCGGCCTGGAGCCGCGCCACGCGCTCGGCTTCAAGTTGGGCCAGGAGGCGCTTTTTTTCCTCCTCCAGGCGCTGGCGTTCAGCTTCCACCCTCTGCGCCGCCAGGCGCACTTGTCGTTCGGCTTCGGCGCGCTCACGCTCCCGCTGTTCCTGTTCGGCGCGCCGCCGCTCGTTCTCCGTGCGTCTCTGTTCCTGGCGGCGGCCCCAGCGCTCGCTGGTGTCCGATGGCTTTGGCTCAGCGGTAGAAAGAAGGTATGTGGCAGCCACGAGGCCGGCGAAGGCAGTGCCCAAGAAAATCCAGAGGCGTAGTTTGCGCTGCTGTTCGGCGAGACCCTCGTAGGCGGGATCGTCACGGGTGCCCACGTGCATTTCGCCACATTTCTTGCACGTGAACAGGTACATAGTCACCCGCTCGCGACCGATCTTGCGGGCGTATGGTTCGACCTTCCACTGGTGCTGGCAGCCGAGCATCGGAGACGCCTCAGGGACACGTGGGGCGACCCAGACCGGTGCTCACCATTGGTTAGTATATCCCCTCGCTGCCGTACCTGCAAGCGTGGTGTGAGACAGGCAGGGAGGGAACCGGATACTATTTCTCTGGCCGCCTTGTGCACGGCTTGTCTATCCTGGCACAAATGGTCGCATGACTGCAGCCGGCCACTTGCCAGTGGCGCCGGGCAGTTTTGCCGCCGGCGCGATCAATTTGAGGCCCGTTGCCTCCCTACTTCTTCAGGCCGAGGCTTTTCAGCGTGGCTTCGCGCTTAGCCAGGATTTCGAAGGGCAGGCCGCGCACCTTGGCAGCGTCGCGTGACACCTTCTGGTTGAAGCCGCTGGCCTTGATGGAGCGAATCTCCGGAGTAAAGAGGCTGGTCTTGCTCTCGCGGTAGGTGATGACGATGTTGCCCTTGTAAAGTTTGACCCGGTACTTACCATTGACCACGTCCTGTGTGGCGGCAACGAAGGCATCAAGGGCGGCCTTAAGCGGGTGGTACCACATGCCATGATAGGTGAGGTAGGCCCAGCGCGCGTCCACAATCTTCTTGAACTGAATCTCCTCCTTGGTGAGGCAGGCCTGTTCCAGGTCGCGGTGAAGTTTGAGGATTACGTGGGCGGCGGGTGCCTCGTAGATTTCGCGGCTCTTCAGGCACATGATGCCGTCCTCAAACATGTCAATCAGGCCGACACCGTTGCGGCCGGCGATGACGTTGAGTTCGGCGATGATGTCGGCAAGAGGCCTGAGCTTGCCGTTGAGGCTGACGGGGAGGCCCCTTTCGAACTCTATCTCAATGCTCTCCGGCTTGTCGGGTGCCTTCTCCGGCGGCACGAGCCACATCCAGACATCGTCGGGGATTTCCTGGTTGAGGTCCACGGCTCCGGAGGCGATGCTGCGGCACCACATGGTCTTGTCGTCGCCGCCGACAATCTGCTCGGTGACCGGGACGCCCCACTCCAAGCACAATTCCTTTTCCTCGGCGCGGGTGAGGTCAAAATCGCGCACGGGCACGAGGATTTCGCACTCGGGAGCAAACATCTTGAAGACGTTGTGCATGCGATACTGGTCATTGCCCTTGCCGGTTGACCCTTCCATGAGTGCGTCGCAGCCGAGTTCCTTGCCCTTGAGCGCAACGAGACGGGCGACCAGTTGCCGGGTCATTGAGGTAGAGACTGGATAGCCATTGTAGTCGGAATTGGCGCGGATAGCTTTGGGCAGCCAGTCCTCGGTAAACTCCTTCTTCGCGTCAATAACGATTTGCTTGACTTTGAGCACCTTGGCCTTCTCGCGGCTCTCCTTCATCTCCTCTTCACCCTGGCCGACGTCTATGGTGATGGGGAAGATTTCCTGCGCCTTGTAAACTCGGCGCAAGAGTTCAATGCAGAGCGAGGAGTCCAAACCGCCGGAGTAGGCCAGTGCAACCTTCTTCACCGACGGGACCGATGTGGACTCAATCTTTTGCAGGATTGCCTTTACGGACATGGAGCACCTCCTCGCGGAAAAGGGACATGGAAAATGATAGGTCGCCGCGCCTATCTACCTTGGGGACCATACTGTAACAGCCCCATGTGGCCAAGTCAAGGATTTTCCGGTAGCCGCAGTTCAGATGCGGTGGGTAACCGGTGGTGCAACTTAAGAATGGATGGGAACTTGTGCCGAGACAAGGGGCGGGTAAAGTTGTCGAAAATGTAGTAAAAATCTTGCCACGTCACCGGCGAGAAGTCTCACGAAATGCCCTCGGTGTTCACAAATGGGCCACGGCCTTGCCATTTCCCCCTTACAGCAGGGGGGGAAGGTGCACCTCACCCACCTGGTATGCTTAATATGTTTCCTTGGCGTGGCGCTCCTATTTCGCGGGCGGGGTCTGGCCCTTCGCCTCGGCGGCAATTGACACGACGAAGTTGTCGATGTGCCGCCTGCTGCTCGCCCAGCCGTTGGCTGTAGAGAAGTAAACCGATTTAGCCTTCTGGGGGCTGGCCTGCTTGCGGTAACGGAAATTGGCCCATTCGGCCCCCTTGCAGGCCACTGGCTTCCCGTTGACTTGCACCTGGAACTTGTTCTGATTCTGGTCCACGATGATTTCCAGATGGTTCCATTCACCAGCCCTAGCGGGGGTGCTGGCATAATCGGCCTTGACCTTGTCGTCCTCTTTGTACTCGTCGAAGATAAAGGAAATCCCCGAGGCGAACGAAACAAAGAGGAGTTGGCCCGTGCCGGCCTCCTGGATGCCGAAGTCTACACGCCCGTTATCGGGGTCCTTCGCCGTGGGCACGAGGTAGTCGAAGGCGACCCGGAAAACTGGCGCGCCGGTTACTGCGGGGAGGTCGCGCCCGATATTGACCCACGACAACGGCGGCTTCTCAACCGTGCGGGTGTTCTTGAGGAGCAGGCCCTTCCCCTCGCCGCTGGCGTACTCCCTGCCGATAGCGACGACGGCGTCCACATTGGCGCCGATGGTCACCTTCCAGCCGTCGGCGCCTGCCCACTTCTCGCTCTCCTCCAGGGCGTCGAAATTCTGCTCGTAGACGACCCTCCAGTTCTCCGGCACACTCGGCACCTTAGTCGGGGCTTCTTCACCCGCTCCTACGAGCACGGCAGTCATGGTCACTGCCACGATACTCACCAGAATCGCCCAATTTGCTCTCATTACTCTCCCTCCTCTTTCCCCCTCTACCTTCGTCTTGCCCCGGACACACACAAGTGGCAGCGCCCGCGCCGCAACGCACCATTTTCACGTGGCGTCAGAACAGCGTGGCATCATCCACCGCGTATACCCAGAATCCCTCTCCCTCGAGAAGTTTCTCACGCGGCACCGAGTAAGGCGGCTGGTAGCCCCACACTGCCGCCGTTGTCTCAGGAGGTGGCATTGGCTGCCAGGGCTGTGTCTCGGTGCCCACCACGCCGATGAGGTTCCAGCCGACGCTTACGGGGACGCGCACATCCTCGGGCCGGAGGCCAATGACCTCAATGGTCGTGTCCTCGTTGGCCCTGACCCAGTAGCCCTTCTTGGGCTGGATCACGTCCGGAACAGCATAACTCCCCTGGCTGTCGTATTCCCACACAGCTGACACCTGCTCGGGTGGAAAAACGCTTGTGTGCGCGGGCTGATCTGGTGCCAGGGGGATTGAGACCAGGTTCCAGCCCGTCTTCAGCGCCAGGCGGAATCGTTCGCGCCGAATGAGAAGGTTCCGAATGCGCTGCGGGTTCGCGTCAATGTAGAGGTAGGCGTCGCCGTCCGAAAAGCAGACGCTGCGCATGGTGTTGTGGCTTAAGACCTCCTGAACGCTGCCATCAGCCGGATTGATGCGACACAGTCTGGGTGGTGTTCCAACGAATAGCCACAGGAAGCCATCCGGGCCTTTTTCCAGCCGCCGGTCGTACGAGGGGATGCCGTAGAAGGCGGTGCCGGGCACCGCGACGCGGTACTCGAGAACGCCAGAGTTGAGGTTGAGGCGGTAGATAGTGCTCGCCGTCACGCCGCAGATGACGCCGGGCGCGACCTCAGCGAGTTTGCCGGTTTCCGCACCGCCGGGAATAGGGGTGTACTCGCCTATGATGCTCTTGGTGGCGACATCCAGGACGAAGAGTTTCGCTTCGGTCGCGCCGTTGATGGCGACGCTGCTGTAAACAATTTGTGCCCCGTTGTTGACCGCTATGAGGTCGCGTGTGTCGTACTGGTAGAGGACTTCGTAGGGCACGTTACCCCGCGCGCCGGTGTCGGGATGGTACCACCCCAACGCGCCGCCGGTGGCATCGCGCTCGCGATGGCCGCCGACATAGACGCAGCCATCGGCTCCCTTCGCCGCGTAGTAGTAGTACTTCGCGCTGAGGCCGATGGGCACCTGGTGCGGGTTAATGGTCGGGTCGCTGATGTTGCTGGATACCTTCAGCGTCCACGGCTTCGTTGAATCGTACTCCTCCAGGATGGCCGCGTAGCCCGCCATATACCAGCGATGGTCGTAGAATAGGCAGTGGTACATGCTGCGCTGGTTGTTGCCGATAATGGTGGCGGCGTTGGTGGCGGGGTCATAGTTGAAGTTCGGACCGTAAGGATAGGCCCAGCCGTGCAACGTCTCCCGGCCGGGTGGGGCGTAGATGCGCTTGAGCGTCATCGGTGCAATGCCGAAGCCGCTGACCGAGGCGGTGCGCCACTCGGTCTCCCCGATGCGCCGCCAGCGCACTGTGGCGGTCGCATTGTTGCTGCTGTCGGGGTAGGCGTCGTCCAGGTCCACCTCGTAGCCGTAACTGGCGAAGCCGGCGATGTCGTGGCAGACATTGCCGCGCATATACCACGGCTTCAGCGGTGGCACCTGGTTGGCCGGCACCTCCACCGGCACGCCGCCAGTCAGGTGATACCAGCAGCTGCCGTCGGTGCCGCTACGCGACACATACCACTCGTCGTTGGTCGCCTGCGACACAGTCAGGCCCGTGTTACCCAGGTTCTTCCAGTACACGGTCTGCTGGCCGGTTTGACGGTCGAGGATGACCAGATACCAGGGGTTCTGCCCCATGCCGCAGTAGTCGTAGCGCGCGTCGGCACCGAGGGTATAGACGTAGCGGTAGTATGGCGGGCCGGGGTCGTCCATGATGCCGTAGTTGGTCTTAACATCAGTTACAGGGTTGTAGACTTCCAGGTATCCCTTGACCGCCCCGCCAATGTGCAGTTGCCCGTCTCCCCCCGTGCCAATGGCGTGGCTTTGAGTCGTCTTGTCTGCGGTCGGCGCAATATCGCGCGTCGCGCCCGTTACGGGGTCCCACTCCATCAGCCAGCCGGGGTCGCTGGTCATGAGGTAGGCCTTGTCGTTTTGCAGCAGCGCCATCCGGAACGGCCGACCGTAGGTGGCAACGATCTTCCGCGCCTCGCCCGTCTCCAGGTTCACATCAAGCAGCTCACAGCGGTTGGTGGACACGTTGCCATAATAGTAGCCGAGGACGAGGTGCGTCGCGCCGGCTGCAGTGCGGAACATGAACTTGTCCGAGAGCGTGTTCGCTTGGACTAGCGGCCCCAGGTCCTCAATGGTGTAAGGCGGTGGCCGGAGCACCCAAACCCAGTCTCCAGCCGTTACTGCCCACGCTCCGGCAAGCGCCAGGCACAATGCCAGAAGGCACCGTTTCTCGATCGCCATGGGGCCTCCTGCCTCTGAAAAACGCTCGCCCCCTACCTTCTCATTCTAGCAGGGAGGCTCTGTGCTGTCACGGTCAAGGACATTCCGACACCAGAGTTCTAGGACCGCCAGCGTCCAGAACTGCCGGCGCGCGAAAAGGTCGGCACTCCCCGTTTCAACGAGCCGGCGCACGGTTTGCGTCCGGAACAGGCCGCGCTGCCGGATGCTGTCCTCGGTGAAGAGATCGCGCAATACCCCACGCCGTGCCCAGCGTGCGATGGGCACCGCGAAGCCCGTCTTGCGTCGTCGCCGCGTTGCTTCGGGCAGCACGCCGCGCGCGATTTCCCGCAGCAGGTACTTGCCGACCACGCCGCACAACTTCAGGCGCGAGGGCAGCGCCATGACGCGCTCCACCACGCGATAGTCCAAGTAGGGCACGCGCCCCTCAACCGCGTGCGCCATCGTCATCCGGTCAACCTTCGTCAACAGGTCGTCGGGCAGCCAGTAGGCCGACTCAAAGCGCAGCAACTGGGCAAGAAAATCGCCACCTCTGGAGAAGAAAGGCGCAGCCAGCGCCCGCACTGATGACTCCCCCCGTGCCCGCATCATGGCTGGCTCGTAGAGCGATTCTTTCTCTGCTTCGGTGAACACCGATTTCAGCGCCAGATAGGCCGCCGCGCGGTCAGGCAGACACTGGCGAAAGGCAGTTACGCGCCGTAGCCATCCCGGCGCACCGCGCAGCGACCGTGGCGCGGGCCACAGCGAACGAACCCGCTCCCCCCAGGCGAAGAACTTGTAGTAGTCATAACCGGCGAAGAGTTCATCGGCACCTTCCCCCGTGAGCACCACGGTCACGTGTGCTTTTGTCAATTGAGCCATGAGATAAGTGGGAATCGCCGCCGCGTCAGCTACCGGTTCATCGAGGTGCCAGATGATGCGCGGGAGGAGGGCGAGCGAATCGCCCGTGACCATCAGTTCATGGTGCCGCGTACCCAGTGACTGTGCTATTCGCCGGGCATGCTGTCTCTCGTCGTAGCCGCGTTCATGAAAGCCCACCGAAAAGGTGTTCACTGGCCCATTTGCAACGCGCGTCATGAGCGCGCAGATCAGGCTTGAATCCAGACCGCCAGAGAGATAAGCCCCCAACGGCACTTCGCTCATGAGGTGGATGCGCACGGCGTCCGCCAAGAGGTCGCGCAGGTCGGTCACGACTTGTGCCTCGTCGCACCGCCCGTTGTCGCTGCCCTCCGGCAGACGCCAGTAACACCGCATTTCCACTCTGTCCTCGTGCCACTGGAGCCAGTAGCCGGGCGGCAACTTCTGCACCCCCCGCACCATCGTTCGGGGGGCCGGAACAAACATGAAGGTCAGATATTCGTCTAGCGCCGCCAAGTCCAGTTGCCGTGACACCCGTGGGTGCGCCAGGACGGCCTTCAACTCGGAGGCGAAAACCAGACCTTCAGCCGTGAAGGCAAAGAAGAGCGGCTTGATGCCAAGCCTGTCGCGTGCCAGAAAGAGCCGTCGCGCCCGCGCGTCCCAGATGGCGAAGGCAAACATCCCGTTCAAGCGGCCCAGCCCGTCCGGCCCGAACTCCTCGTAGAGGTGAAGGAGGACTTCAGCATCACTGTTCGTGCGGAAACGATGGCCGCGTTCAGCGAGCTCGTGGCGCAGGTCAAGATAGTTATAGATTTCGCCGTTGTAAACCAAGTGGAGCAAGCCATCCTCGTTCGTCATCGGTTGGTGGCCGCCCGCGATGTCAATGATGCTCAGCCGTCGGTGGCCGAGCGCGGCATGGGCATCGCGATAGGTGCCTGCATCGTCCGGCCCGCGATGCCGGAGCGCGTGCATCATGCGCGCCAGGGTGCGCTCTTCCGCCTCACCACCAGGTGCGCGCTTGTTGACTATGCCGCAGATGCCACACATGCCTTATCCGTCCGAACGTCAGTAGAGACTGGTGCAAAACAAAGCAACCAACTACGCGGCGCTCCGCCTGTTCCGACGACTGTCGCTGCGCTTTCCGGCCCTCGAGGAAACATACCCTCGGCGGCGGTATTTCGCAAGTGGTTGTTCTTGACGGGCGTGTGAGGTGGCTGGAACGCGCACGGTGACACACCCGATAATTGGGCGTGGCGTCCGGCAGCTCAGGAACCACCATGCCGAAGAAGAGGCGAGAGAGCAAAGCCATCCTGCGACTACGAAGGGTTCATTGCCGCACTAAACGCTCATGGTGTGCGCTATCTCATCGTCGGGGCACACGCTGTGGCATTCTACGCCCATCCGCGAGCGACAGAAGACCTTGGTGTCCTGCTCGACCCGATTCCCGGGCAATGCGGAAAGGGTATTGGCTACTCTGTGCCATTTCTTCGGCCGTGCTGATTTAGGTTACACCGTTGCAGACCTCACCGATCCGCGAGCGGTTATCCAATTTTCTGATTTCGCCAAGAAGGTAGTGGGGCAGCGGTCAACTCCCGCGGCGGAAGGAATGGGGATTGCCGGTCCGGCCGGCTTCCGCTGCGCGGACGATGTTGTAGGCCTCGCGGGCGGTGACGTAGTGGAGTTGCCAGCCGCCAGCGCGGGCCTGCGACGCGAAAGTGGCTGCCATTTCCTGAAGGCCCCCGCCGAAGAGCGCCTCCATCGTCTTCGCACGCACGCCGTGACAGTGGAGTTTGACAAAGACCCATTCGGGCCGGCCCTGGACGCAGACGCCGGCGCGGAGCCAGCGCCTGACCTTCCATGGCCGCACCCGCAGAAACATGCTCAGTGCCGGCGGGGCATATACCCTTTCCAGAGGTACGCGCAGCATCGGCCAGCGCGCGAGACCGTCAGGAATGCCGCTGAGTCGCCCGGGACCCGGAAAAATCATCAGGTCGCCCGTTGGCGCGCCGCCGACGCGAACCGGGACGCCGGTGTCATAAGACTTCGGGCGAGAAGGGTCGCTGCGCGCGTAGTAGATGACGTTGGTCATTCGTGGCTGCATGCGGCCCCACGCGGGAAAGGTGAAGTCGGCGTAGCAGCCTGTCTCGTGGAGGATGCGCAGTTCATCGTTGACTCCGCAGAACTGTGGCCCGCGCGAGTTCGCCAGCGCCCATTTGCCGTGGACGAAGCCATACTTGAGTTTCGGCGGGTCGCCCACGGCCATCAGTGCCCCGTGCTGCGCGTAGAGTTTCTTGCGGCGCTCAATTTTCTCGCGCAGTGATTCCGCCGTGTCATAGCGATGGTGCAGATGCAGCCCGACCTCGCCAAGGCCGCGCCGGACGGCGTCAGCCAGGATGTCCAGTGCCTCTGGGTCTTCGCCATCGTAGAACCATGTCCAGCGCAAGGACACGCCATCGTCGTCGCGTAGTGTCGCCGCCACCTCGGCATAACGTGTGCACCACTCGCGGACGAGCGCGGCATTTAGCGGCTCAAAATGGTCAGCGATGAGCACCATCAAGTGTCGCCCATCGCTCATTTCGCGGCCTCCGCGAGGACTTTCAGATATTCTTCTGCGACGCGGGCCCAGGAGAACTCCAGGGCGCGCTGGCGGGCCTTCTGCCCCAAGTCGCTACGGCGCTGAGTGTCGGCCAAGGCCACGATCGCCCGTGCGAGCGCGGCTTCATCACGCGGAGGCACCAGCAATCCCTGCACGCCATCCTGGACCACCTCCCGCGTGCCGGGAACATCGGTGGCGACGACCGGCAGGCCAGATGCCATTGCCTCCAGGACAACATTGGGCATGCCTTCCACGTAGGAAGGGAGCACGAGGAGGTGCGCTTGCTGATAAACCTGCGGCATGTCTTCTTTTCTCTGCCAGCCGCGGAAGCATACACAGTCTGAAAGCGCCAGACGCTCCACCAGTGTCGTCAATGGGCCGCGCAGTGGTCCATCGCCCACGATCTCCAGCATGAGATTACTTCCCACCGCGGCACGCACCTGCGGCAGGGCGCGCACAAGATGTTGCACCCCCTTGAACGGCTGAAGACGTCCCACGTAAAGGAGCCGCAGCCCGGGCTCCTTGACTCCGACATCCGGGTGGAAGTGTTCGCAATCCACGCCGTTCGGAATGACACGGATGCACGGGGGTGCACCGCAGACGATGGCCGCCTGCCGCAAACTCTCGCTGACGGCCGTGAGAGCGGCAGCGTCGCGCCAGATCCGCCGCAGCACGGGCAGGAGTACGCGCTCCAGGAGGCGGCGCTGCGCGATTTCCGGACGGGGCACGTCGGAGCCCCGCAGGGATAGGACGTAGGGGATGCCCGCGGTCTGGTGCAGCCACCACGCCGCAGGGCCGCCAGGGAACCCGAAGAAGGCCAGCACTGCATCAGGTTGGAAATCCCGTGTCAGTCCTGTGGCCGTGACCGTGCTGCTGGCGGCAAAGGCCAGCAATTCCGCGGGTGAGGAGGTATCGAGCCGCCGCCGCAGTGATGGCACCCGCCGGATGGCAACGCCCCGCGAGGTCTCGTGCCGTGCCAGTCCGGGGAACGCAGAGGTCAAAGTTGCCACGCGATGACCGCGCTGCGCGAACTCCCAGCCCAGGTACATGGTCGCGTTGCCGCCCCCGCCACCGAGGGGAGGGTACTCGTAGTTGATAAGGAGCAGGCGCATGAGGGTGAAAAGGCACAAGTGGCCGGTGGGGGAGTCGCAAGCGTCGCTGCCGCGCTTCACTCACGCTTGGTCACTTGTGACTGTGTTCCTTTCCGCCGGTATAGGCCTCGCGGACTGCGTAGGTCGGCTTTTTCTGGCTCTCAAAATATGTGCGCACAATCATCTCACCGAGCAAGCCGAGGCTGATGAACTGGAAGCCGACGAGGAAAAAGAAGATGCCGAGGGTGAAGAGCGGGTTCTGGATAATATGCCAGCCGCGCAGCCACATGACCGTGGTGGCGATCGCGCAGGCCAGGCCGGAGAGGAACGAGGCGAGGGCGAATCGGCCGAAGAATTGCATCGGCGAGGTGGCGTAGGCGACGAGAAACTTGACGTTGATGAGGTCAAGAAGGACGCGCAGCGTGCGCGAGAGGCCATATTTGCTCTTGCCTGCGCGTCGGGGTCGGTGGTTGACTTCCAGTTCGGTGACGCGGATGCCCATCCAGGCGGCGAGCGAGGGGATAAACCGGTGCATCTCCCCGTAGAGGTTGATGCCATGCAAGACGTCGCGGCGGTAGGCCTTGAGCATACATCCATAGTCGTGGAGGTGGACGCCAGTGATGCGGGAGATGAGACGATTGGCGAGCCACGAGGGCACGCGGCGCGTGAGCCAGGGGTCCTGGCGTCGCCGTCGCCAGCCGCTCACCACGTCGTAACCTTGGGCAACCTGGTCCAGGAGGCGGGGGATATCAGCGGGGTCATTCTGCAAGTCGCCATCCATCGGCACGATGACGTCGGTGTCAAGAACGTCAAATCCGGCAGCGAGCGCCGCCGTCTGGCCGAAATTGCGGCGCAGGCGAAGGATGGTGACGCGGGGGTCATCGCCGCAGGCGGCGCGCAGGCGTGCGAACGTGGTGTCATTGCTGCCGTCGTCCACGAAGACGAACCGGGTGATACGCGCATCCCGTGCTGCCACCGCTCGCAACTCCTCCCAGAGTTGCGCAATGTTTGCCTCCTCGTTGTAGAGGGGCACAACCACGCCTGCGTTCATGGCACCTTACCACAGAATCGGATAGATAATCGGGCCGACCGCCGTAGAGCCGAGGACGAGTATTGCGGTGAGGATGAGTAGGATGAGGATGATGGGGGCCAGCCACCATTTCTTGTTATACCTGAGGAATCCCCAGAACTCGCCCCAAATCCCCAGCCGCATCCGCAGCGAGCGTCGCCATCCCAAGGGGCTGCCTCCAACCAATCAGTCAGGCGCGAAGACCTCTCGCGCCGGCGCGATGTCCGCGCGTGCGGGCATCCGACGTTTGTCAAGAAGATAGCGGTCCATGATCAGATAGTCCATGTCTGTGCGCATGAAGCACTGGAAGGCTTCCTCCGGGGTGCACACGATCGGCTCGCCACGCACGTTGAATGAGGTGTTGATAATGACCGGACAGCCGGTCAGGCGCTCAAACTCGCGCAACATGTCGTAGTAGAGCGAATTATCCTCGCGGCTGACTGTCTGCAGGCGTGCGGAGAAGTCCACATGGGTGACCGCGGGAATTTCCGAGCGGCGTACTCGCAACTTGTCAAGGCCCTGCAGGCCAGCGTCGCTGGCCCCCGTCCGTTTTTCCAGCCGCACTGGTGCGGTGAGCAGCATGTAGGGGCTTTCGCCCTGAATTTCAAAGTATTCCGGCGCGCGTTCCACCAGCACCGAAGGCGCGAAGGGCCGGAATCCCTCGCGGAGTTTGATTTTCTGATTGAGGAGGCTTTGCATCTGCGGGTCACGAGCATCGGCAAGAATGCTGCGCGAACCGAGGGCACGCGGGCCGAACTCCATCCGTCCCTGGAACCAGCCGACTACCTTGCCTTGGGCCACAAGGGCGGCCGTCCGCCGCGCAATATCTTCGGGCGGCAATTCCTCGTAGGGTATGGCCTCGGCTTCCAGGAATGCGCGAATTTGACCATCAGTGTAGGCCGGGCCGAGGAGTGCCCCCTTCATGGCGTCCCGCCGCGCGGGTGAGCGCGGCTGGCCGAGGTAACGGTGCCAGAGGAACATGGCGACGCCGAGCGCACCACCCGCGTCGCCGGCCGCGGGCTGGATGAAGATTCGTTTGAAGGGGGTTTCCGCGAGGAGGCGGGCATTGGCCACGCAGTTGAGCGCTACGCCTCCCGCCAGGCAGAGGTTCTCGGACTTCGTCTGTGCGTGCACATATCGTGCGATCTTGACCATGACCTCTTCCAGGACTTCCTGTATGGAGCGTGCCAAGTCCATGTCGCGCTGGGTCAGCGGGCCTTCCGGCGCGCGCGGCGGCCCGCCGAAAAGTCGTTCAAAGCGCCGGTTTATCATGCGGTCCGCGGCGAGGTAGTCAAAATACTTGAGATTCAGCCGGAAGGAGCCGTCAGCCCGGATGTCAATTAGGTGTTCTCGGATGCGGTCGGCATATTTCGGCTCGCCGTATGGTGCCAGGCCCATGAGTTTGTATTCGCCGGAATTGACCTTGAAGCCGCAGTAGAAGGTGAAGGCGCTGTAGAGCAGGCCGAGGGAGTGGGGAAAATCAATCTCGGCGCGCAACTCAATCTGGTTGCCGCGGCCGATGCCCCAGCCGGTGGTTTCCCACTCGCCCACCGCGTCCAGGGTGATAATGGCGGCTTCTTCAAATGGCGAGGGGTAGAAAGCACTGGCAGCGTGGGACTCATGGTGTTCACAGAAGCGGACCTCCACCTCCGCGCCGAGCTCCTTCTCAATAATCTGGCGGAGCCAGAGGCGCTGGCCGAGCCAGAGGGGCATCCAGCGATAGAAGGCAAGAAGGCCGCGCGGCGCGGTGGCCAGGGCTGTCTCCAGAAGGCGATCAAACTTTATGAGGGGTTTCTCATAAAACCCGACGAACGCGAGGTCCTTGGCGGTGATGCCCGCTTCCTGGAGGCAGTAGCGGACAGCGTGGGTGGGGAAGCGCGAGTCGTGTTTCTTGCGGGTAAAACGCTCTTCTTGGGCAGCGGCGACTATCTCGCCATCGCGCAGCAGGCACGCCGCGCTGTCGTGATAGAAGGCCGAGATGCCCAGGATGTAGGTCGCCTGTCCCATGTGGGTCAATACATTCGTTCGCAGCGTGTCGGGCAGAATGGTTGTTGCGGGCGCGGCTGCCAGTAACTTGCCGTTTTCGGGTCCCAGCGACGCCTCAGCGGGTCACGGCCCAGCAGGCGCATGCACAGTCCCAATGGTGTGAAGATGCCCAAGAAAATGAACGTCAGAGCTACGCGCGAGGTTAGCCACCCCAGCGCTGCACCTAGCGCCATCCAACCCCGCCACAGTGCATGCAGTACACGCCGGAGGGGACATTGCCCGCCACACGAAACTTCACTGGTCATCGTGGCGTTCATCAGAACGCGGTGCTCCCGGGACCAGTCTCTGCCTCTTCTGCTGCCTAGTCCCAGTAGTGTTTCCTGTACTTCCGGAAAAACTCCACAGTGCGCGCGATGCCTTCGCGCAGTGGTGTTCGCGGTCGCCATCCCACCGCGCGTGTAATTTTGCTGAAATCGGCTGCATAGTTGCCGATCTCAATTTTTTTCTGGTCATCAGGATAGGGCACGAGGCGGATGCGCCCGCTGCCGCAAACCTCCACCACTATCTTCGCGGCCTCCAGGAGCGGGAGCGCTGCACCTGAACCGAGGTTAAAGGGCTCGCCCACTGTCGCATCCGAAGCGTTAGCTAGCAGGAAGGCATCAACTACGTCATCAATGTAGTTGAAGTCCCGCACCTGGGAGCCATCGCCGTAGATGGGGATTTCCTGATCGTCAATGGCCAGGCGGATAAACCAACTCAGCACGCCCTGGCGGCTGGTGCGCATGTGGTGGCGTGGTCCGTAGGTGTTAGTCAGGCGCAACGAACAGGCTCGGATGCCATACACTTGGCAGTAAACCAGATGGTACCATTCGCCCGCCGTTTTGTTGATGCCGTTGATGTCAGTTGGACGCTTCAGGGTCTCCTCGGTCACGGGGAGTGCAAGGATTTTGCCATATTGGCCGCGCGTGCCGGCATAGATTATGCGGACATCGCGGTTGTGTTTCTTGCAGGCTTCAAGGATGGAGAGTTGGCTACGGCAGTTGATCTCCAGGTCGGTGTAGGGGTCGCGCATGCTGTCCAAGTGGCTCACTTGGCCGGCGAGGTTGAAGATGTAGTCCTGGCCGCGCACCAGGTAGTTCATTGAGTTCTCGTCGCGGACGTCGGCGATATTGACGCGGACCTTGTCCTCAATGCCGTGAATGTTGAAGAGGTTGCCGCCATATTCGGGAATAAGTGAGTCCACAAGCGTCAGTTCCGCGGCAACTCCAGCCAGACGATGAGCGATGTTGCTTCCGACGAACCCCAGCCCGCCGGTGATCAGCACTTTCTTGCCACGATAGGGCTCGGTTATGTCCACAGGGTATTCCCTGCGAGCATCAGATGCGGGGAGGCATACGCACACGTCGCTTACCCTCGCAGATTATTAGCCGCCACCATTGCGCCGCCAGTCCCGCCAGGGTGCGCATAATGCGGCCAGGGCGGAAAAACTGCGACCGTCCGGCTCTCCGCGGGTAGTGGTGCACGGGCACTTCCACGATACGAGCACCAATGCCGTGCAGTTTGGTCATCATCTCCGCGCAGATGACCCCGGAATCCGCCTCCAATGGCATCGCGTCAACGACGGCCTTGCGGATGAGGCGGAAGTCACAATCCACGTCGCGCACACGCAGCCCAAAAAGCGTCTTGGCAGTCAAGTGATAGATGGCTCCCGTCACCTTGCGATAGAGTCGGTCACCGCGGCGAATCTTATATCCGTTGACCAGGTCGGCGTCATCACTGCGGGCAACCAGCGCCTTCAGCTCGCGCACGTCGTATTGACCGTCGCCATCGGTGTAGAAAATCCATTCCTTTGTCGCAGCGGCAAATCCGCTCTTCAGAGCACCGCCGTAGCCGCGATTACGTTCGTGGTGTATTACCCGAATGCGCCGGTCGGCTGCCGCCAGACGGTCCGCAATGGCCCCAGATGCGTCCGGACTGCAATCATCCACTAGGATGATTTCCCAATCGTCACTGACCTGGGGCAACACCTCCTTGGCAGCAGTCACCAGTGATTCGATGGTCAGTGCGTCGTTATAGACGGGAAAGAAGACCGATATGCTGCGCAATCGCGCCACGCGACGGTCGCTTGTTGCCTCCACTGTCCGCACCTGGATCTTTTCTCATTATAGGGGCGCATCGCTCTGGATGTCAATCTTCCCGGATGGCGCCACCATCGCGCGGGGCCTGGGTCTTCGGCAAGGACCACACTGCCACACGGCTTTACGCCTGGAAGAGGTTGTGGGTGCTGAAATTGGGCTCGCTGGTGAGATTGACGCCGAGGCGGCGCAGGCCAGCCTCGTCGCCTGGTGTCGGAAGGTGCGTCAGGTGTACCTCGCAGCCCTCCAGTTCCTTGAGTTTTTCCATTGCTAGTTGCGCGGCTGGATTGGTGGTGGCGCTGATGCCGAGTGTGATGAGCGTCTCCTCTAGGTCAAGGCTGACACTGCGGGCGCGGAGGACGTTGGTCTTCAGCCGGCCGATGGATTCAATAATCTGGGGCGAGAGGAGATGTATTTGGTCCGGAATGCCCGCCAGCCTCTTGACGGCGTTCAGTATGAGGCTGGAGGCGGCGTGCATCAGGGGGAAGTTCTTGCCGGTAACGATAGTGCCGTCGCGCAGTTCAATCGCGGCACCGCAGAAGATGCCATTGTTGCCCTTGCCCTTTTCCTGGGCCTCGCGCGCTGCCTGGCGCGCCGGCAGGACGACCCGCCTGTCCTCCACCTTAATATCAAGTTCCTTCATCAGGAGTTCTATGCGCTGGACAGTGTCCCGGTCTGCCACTCCCATGACGTATTCGCAGGCGGCGCGGAAATAGCGGCGGATGACCTCCTGTTTGGCCGCAGCACAAACCACCGCATCGTCCACTATGGCAAAACCGGCGCGATTCACGCCCATGTCAGTGGGCGAGCGGTAGCAGGACTTCGCGCCAGTAATCCGTTCCAAGATACGCCGCAGGATGGGAAAGACCTCCACATCGCGGTTGTAGTTTACAGCGGTCTGCTGGTAGGCCTCTAGGTGGAACGGGTCAATGAGGTTGAAGTCGCGCAAGTCAGCGGTGGCGGCCTCGTAGGCCACATTGACAGGGTGCTTGAGGGGGAGGTTCCAGATGGGGAAAGTCTCAAACTTCGCGTAGCCGCTGGCGAGACCACGGCGGTGATCGTGGTATAGTTGCGACAGGCAGGTGGCCAGTTTGCCGCTGCCAGGTCCGGGGCCGGTCACCACCACCAAGGGCTTGGTGGTCTCGATGTAGGTGTTGGCGCCGTAGCCCTCGTCGCTAACGATGAGGTCCACGTCGGTGGGGTATCCCTTGGTGGAGCGGTGGGTGTAGACGCGGATGCCGCGGTGTTCGAGTTTGTTCTTGAAGATCCGGGCGGCAGGCTGTTCCTCGTACCGAGTGATGACAACAGCGGTTACATCGAGGCCGTGGGTGCGTAGGTCGTCAATCAATTTGAGTGCGTCTACGTCGTAAGTGTGGCCAAAATCTCCCCGAACCTTGCGCCGCTCAATATCACCGGCGTAGATACACAGAATGATGTCGGCCTTGTCGCGCAGTTGCTGGAGAAGGCGAATCTTGACGTTGGGGTCAAAGCCGGGCAGGACGCGTGCGGCGTGGTAGTCGTACAGCAACTTGCCGCCGAACTCTAGGTAGAGTTTGTTGCCGAAGCGGCCCACTCGCTCCATAATGGCGCTCATCTGCTGCGCCAGATAGCGCTCGTTATCAAATCCGATGCCAGATACCAAGCCAGCCTCACTTTCTTGCCGGGATTCCCTGCCTTGGACTCACATTCTTGCAACGCCGCGGCCAGAGTTCAAGAGGCAATCGCCCAGTTGCACACCGTCAGCACTTGGAGCAAACAGATCGTTGTTTCATTCTGCGAGCGGCACATTGGCCCAGGAAGTATCTGGCGGCAATGGGGGGCCGTAGCGGTCTTTCGTTTCGGTCCAGAGGGGGGCAATGTATGGTTCAAGGACTGCGGGCACACAGGGGACGAAGAGTGGATAGCGTCCGTGATGCTGGAGTTCATACCAAGTCAGACCATGTGCCCGGAAGGCATCGCGGGGCACGCGCGCGACGACACAGGGATTGCGCGACCAGGCCGGATAGCGTGTGTGCTTCTTTCCCGGTTCGGGCGGCCAGGCCCCCAAATCGGCAAGCGAGCAACGGAAATCGCCGACCTGGAGGAAGACCGTGCGTCCGGTCGCCTCGGACCAATCGGTTTCCCGTGAGGGTTGGAAGGTGAACAGGAGTTCGATTTCGCGGATATCGTCGGTTGCGTCAAGCCAGATGGATTCGCGCAGCTTCTCACCCGGCATAAAACGATGGCAAAAGTAGTCAGGCCGAGGGTAGCCATGCACCGCCGGCCAGCAGAAACCTGAACAGGAACGGTTAAGTAGTGGCAGACGGTCGCGGTAGAAAGTCTTGATGCCGAGACGCCGCACCTCTGGGTAAATGGCGGCGGCGTTCTGTGTGGTGAAGTGGAGCGCGTGCGGGCCGGTCCAAGTGCCGAAGACGAAATGATACCATCCGCTCACGCGCCACCAGAGGGAGCCGCGGTAGCGGTCGGTGAGGCGCGCGCCTCTATGCTCGCCCCAGGGGTCGAGAATGAGTTCCATGTAACTTGCGTCAATGAACGAGTCGTTCGCGTTGATTTCCGGGTCGGGGTGACGAGTGGAGTTTTCGGCGTAGCGCCACCTGCCCTCAATGAAAACTTCCGCGGTGCGATGCCCTTGCGAGCCAACACCGCGGGCTGGGAAGCCGAGCGAGTCCATGAGGGCTATGAACGCCTGGCTCGCGCCGATGCACCAGGATTTGTGAAGGAGTGCATCTACAGGGTGGTTTATCTGGCGCGGTTCCTTGGCGAACTTCGCAAATAGCGGCCGCCGGTCAAAGTTGCGAAAGGCCCAGAGCTCCGCCAGGCATTTGGCAACCGCGAGAGGCGGGCTCTGGGGCGTCAGGCCGGCCTCGGCAAGGGTGCGATCCCGCACGGCGATGAGAGTATCCCACTCCCGGTCAGGGTCAGTGATTGCTGCGCCTTGGTCGCGGGGATACTCCCTGGTGGCGTGTGGATATTCAATGTGGAACCGCCGGTCCACATGACGGTTCCAGTAAACATACTGGCGCACCTCCTCATATGGAATTTCGCCTTGCCAGTTCTCTTTGGGGCAGGCAGCGTTGGCGGGGGGCAGCCGCGGGATTTCGTCATCCGGGCCGTCACATATTGCCGTTGCATCCCAGGCAGGCAGGTAGTTCAGGTGTCTGCCGGTGCGGGGTTGTTCACCTTGGCCGAAGAAGCGAATCGGCTGCCAGCCGCAGAAATGGTCCATTTTCAGGATGGTTTCCTATATTTTGTTGGCGCCGCCGTGGCAGAGTGTGCACAGTTTCTTTGCTGCAATGCACAGGATTGGCAATACCGCGAGCAGCGGGTGTATTGTGGACAACACCGCTCTGGAAGTCAAGACGCCGGCCACCGTGACCATGGGTGCCTGCCGATGCCTTGCGTTCTGGCAGGCATCCGCCTATACTTTTCGCTTGTCTGTTGCCGTGGCGTTCTAATGCAGCGGGAAAAAAGGGGGTTCTCCCCGATGATTTTTTGGCATCGTACCGCGAGCCATACGCTGGTAAGTGAGCGGTTTGCGGGCTATCAACTGATAAAACTGATACACCAGGGGCGTAAATCAACCGTGTATCAGGCACGCTACGGGCAGACAGAGCGCCTGTGCGCGCTCAAAGTCTACAATCCGCCCTATGAGCGGGAGGTGCGCCGCCTGCGCGCAGAATACCGTCTGCCGAGCGAAGGTGAGGTGGGGCGGCTGATGAATGCACCCAGCGGCATGGACCCGCGCGAGCATCCCATCGTACAGACGTTGGATTTCGGTCAGGAATATGGCCACAGCGAGGGTGCACATTACGTCGTCTTGGAGTACATCGTCGGCCACAACCTCAAAAATCTCATCGTCGCGCACCACCCACAGGTCCGCGCGCATGCGCGAGAAATACTGATGCGGGTGCTGGATGGCCTTGGGTTCATACACGCGCGTGGGTTCATCCACCGTGACTTTTGTGCGGATAATGTCATGGTCGCCAGAGGCTGGCGGGCGAAGATTATTGACCTCGGATTTGCGTGTCCTGTCGGCCAGCGTTTTGGCTTCCGTGCGGGCACGCCCACCTATATGGCACCGGAACAGTTCTTGCGCGAGCCGCTGACGGCGGCCACGGATATCTACTCGCTTGGCGTGGTTGCCTACGAGCTATGGACCGGACGCGCCCCCTTTCTCAGCACGTATCCAGCTGACGATGCGGCTGCTGCCGAAAAGCGCACCAGGGAATTGATGGAACAGCACCTTAAGACCTTACCACCTCCGCCGCGGCAGCTGGTTCCCGACCTGTCACCAGCGATTGAGCGCTGGCTGTTGCGTTGTCTGGCGAAGGAGCCGGCGGCACGATACAGCAGCACCGGTGAGGCACGGGCAGCCCTTGCCGCGGCTCTGACTTCTTCGTGAGGTCGCTCTTGTGTCTGGGGTATGCGGCAGAAGCTTGCGTAAGGGCCTACACTGGGCCCTGAAACCAGGAAAACATCTTGAGGAAAGGTTTCCGAACCCATGGCGAAATTCACCGTGGCGATGATTGACTACGACTACGAATCTCTGGCTGCATTTGAGGAGGAATTTGCACGGCACGACGTAGCTTTTGTCGCGCAGCATAGCCGAGATATTGCGGATGCGCTCGCCTTCGCACGCGAGGCTGATGGCGTCATCGTCCAGAAACTCGGCCCCGTGGATGGGCGCTTCATGGACGGCTTACAGCGTTGCCGCGTCCTCGGCCGCACGGGCATCGGTATTGATCCGATTGACGTCCGCGCCGCTACTGAACGCGGCATAATAGTTGTCAATGTGCCGAGTTACTGCGAGGACGAGGTCTCCGACCACGCGATGGCACTAATCCTGGCGCTGGCGCGGAAGGTGCCCCTCTACGACCGCTCCGTACGTGGCGGTGCCTGGGACTTCAATGTGGGTCGCCCCATCCGTCGTCTAAAGGGCCAGACGGTAGGCCTGCTCGGCTTCGGCAAGATACCGCGCCTTGTCGCGCCAAAGGCTCAAGCCTTCGGCTTTCGGGTGATTTCCCATGATCCGTATGTTTCAGCCGAGGTCTTCGCCAAGGCGGGAGTGGGGCCAGTATCTTTTGATGACCTTTTCCAGCAGTCGGACTTCCTTTCGGTCCATGCGCCGCTGACTGAAAAGACCCGCGGCTTGGTGGGTGCGACACAGTTGCGGCTGATGAAGCGGACGGCCTACCTCATCAACACTGCACGTGGCCCGGTGGTGGACGAGGCGGCGCTGATTGCGGCGCTGCGCGCGGGTCAGATTGCGGGGGCGGCCCTTGATGTTCTCAGTGTCGAGCCGCCGCCCGCTGACCACCCTCTGCGTCAGATGGACAACGTTATCCTCACCCCGCACGCCGGTTACTACTCCGAGGAATCGCTGCGCGACCTGCATGTTCTCCTGGCGCGTTATGTCAGTGAGGCATTGCACGGCAAACGGCCGGCGGGACTTTATAATCCTGAAGTCTTGGCGAGAGTTCGGCTGACATGAGAGTTTGGCGGGAATGCGCATTGCGGGGTTTGGAATGTTGACCGCGACAGGTCATTTTAGTTCTTTCTGCTGCTGGCGTGCCCAGGTTCATGTTCTTCGGGGGCGAAGACAATGACGCTGGACGAGTTCCTGCGGGCGCACCGGTGCTTCTGGGGGGCGGTCTTCCTTTTCGCGCTCGTTGCCTACCTCCTTGTTTACACTGCCAGCGATCCGGGTCTGACCTGGGACGAAGCCATCTACCTGGGCGACGCCCGAGTATATTGGTTCTGGTTCAGGGACGAGTATCCGCCCGGCTTCTGGGAGCAGATGCGCTCCCGCTATCCGCCCGAAGTAGTGGCGCAGTTGCATCGGGAATATCGCGTGCCGCCGGGTGAGCGCCTGCCGCCGCCAAGTCGGCTCAGCCCCGAAGCATTGTGGAGGGTCTGGATGCCACGGCCGGACCATCCGCCACTCGGCAAGTTGTGCATCATGCTGCCGCTGATGAAACTACACAATCTGATGGGAGTAATCGCGGCGGCGCGCATGGGGCCAATTTTCTGTTTCGCGCTAACTTGCGTCGTCCTCTTTCTTTTTGTTCAGCGACGCTTCGGCTATGAGGCAGGGCTCTTTACCATCATCCTTCTCGTCCTCATGCCGCGCATGTTTGCCCACGCGCATCTCGCCAGCCTGGAGATGCCGCTGCTTCTGATGTGGGTTCTGACGGTCGTTGCTTTTGAAATGGGCGTCCGCAGCCGGTTCTGGGGCATTATGGCGGGTGCCTTTTTTGGGCTGGCGCTCCTGGTGAAATTCAACGCCGTGTTTCTCTTGCCTATCCTTGCGGTGTGGGGACTGGTCTTTCATGGCCGGCGCGCCATTACCGGCCTGCTGGCGATGGTGCTTCTCGGGCCGTTGATTTTCCTCCTTGGTTGGCCGGCATTCTGGGCCTTTCCGGCAAAGGCATTGACGCTTTATCTGCGGGACAAGTTGGTGCGGATGCCGATCCCGGTGTACTATCTGGGCGTGGCCTATGATTCCCCGCCCGCGCCCTGGCATTATCCTTTTGTGATGACGCTGGTAACAACGCCGCTCTTAACCCTGGTTGCTGCGGGAGCTGGGGTTCTGCGCACTTGGCGTGGGTGGGGGAAGGGTAAAGGCGGCATGAAGGCCAAGGGTGCATCTGGCACGGATTTATCCACTTCCCCCAAGCCCACTGATGCCCGTAGCCTTCGCGCTACGGCCTTTCTATTCGTCATTGCTTTTGCCGTGCCGCTGCTCGTAATGGCCTTGCCAGGTGTGCCACGCTATGATGGTGTCCGTCTCTTTCTCCCGGCTTTTCCCTTTCTCGCTTGCCTGGCAGGACTGGGCATGAGCTGGGCGTGGGAACGGGCAGGGGCCAGGAAGAAACCCTCCTGGCTACGCGCTGTGCTGGTGGTCCTGCTTGCACTCCAGGCGCTGCCGGTTGTTCTCCTGCATCCCTTTCAATTGGGCTACTACAACGAACTCGTGGGCGGGCCGTGGGGCGCGAAAGGCTTCGGTTTCGAGACCACCTACTGGGGCGACACTTTCACGATGGACGCAGTTACGTACATTGCTAGGCGTCTGCCGAAGGGCGGCAAGGTGGCGCTGGTGGCCGTGGGCGAACTGGTGCCCACTTGGTATCATCTTGCTGGTCTGTGGCCAAAGGATATAGAGACTACGGAACTCAAGGCAAGGAACTGGGACTTGGCGGTAGTTGTCTGCCGTCAGGGGTGGATTGCGAAGAAACTGGACCGGGAAGAACGCCGGATTTTACGTGAACTGGCACGCGAGAGACCGGCGTGGATGAACTCTATTGCCCCGTTTGGTCAAGTGCCCGGTTGTCTGATATATGAGAGGCCGGGCTTGGCGGCGCGCCCGTCTTAGGTCCGGTCGTGCGTGCTGGCGAGCGTGGCCGGCAGTGATTTGCCCTGGAGGAGGGTGCGGAGCGCATGGCTGCGCAGAAACCCTTTGATGTCGTCGGCATCGGGTGTTGTGCGGTGGATATGCTGGCGATTGTTGATCCCTTTCCCCAGCCCGACCAGAAGGTGCAGGTTCAGGACCTTACCCAGCAGGGGGGTGGACTGGTGAGCACGGGGTTGGTGGCGGTCGCCCGCCTCGGCGGCAAGGCGCGCTACCTGGGCAAACTGGGCGACAGCGAGCTGGCCGACTATGCCCGCCACGAGTTTCAGCGTGAGGGAGTGGACATCTCCGGTGTGCTGACCGAGCCTGGCAAGTCGGTGCTCTTCTCGTATGTGGTGGTTACGCCGAGCACCGGCACGCGCACCATCTTCGTGGCGATGAAACAGAAGCCGGAATACCGCGCTGCGGACCTCAAACGCGAGGAGGTCCTCAGCGGCCGGTTTCTGTTCGTGGACGGCTTTGAGATGGAGGCGGCCCTTCAGGCAGCTCGCTGGGCTACCGCGGATGGCATCAAGGTGGTGATGGACGCCGAGTTTGTGTTTGAGCAAACCGATGAACTGGTGGCGCTGAGCGACTACATTATTGCCAGCCTAGACTTCGCGCAGTTGAAGACGCAGGAGCGCGAGCCGCGAGCAGCGGCAAGGGCGCTCTATCGGCAGCAGAAGGATTTGAAACCAGACAAGGTGGTGATCGTTACTGCGGGCACGCGCGGCTCGTTTGGCGTCTCCGCCGACGGCGAGTTCCACCAGCCGGCGTTCGTGGTAGAAGTGGTGGACACTACTGGCGCGGGTGATGTGTACCATGGCGCCTTCATCTATGCGTTGGCACAAGGTTGGGATGTGCGGCAGTGCGCGCGGTTTGCCTCAGCAGTGGCGGCGCTCAAGTGCCGTAAGCTCGGCGGCCGTGCCGGCATCCCCACGCGGCGGGAAGTGGATGCCTTCCTCGCAGGCAACCCGAAAACCTATCCCGCGTGAGGACTACTGCCAGTTTTCCATAGCGACGCTGGATTACCACTCCCGCAGTTCCCCCACAACCTCTTCCAGGAGATCCTTCATCGTGGCCACGCCCACCGCACGACCTTCCTCGTCCACAACGACGACCATGGGCTGCCGGGCGCGCTGCATCTGCAGGAGGGCCTCGTCTATCGGCAGGCTCGCCGACAGGCGCACCGGCGGGCGCAGGTGTCCGGCGATGGCCTCCGGCTCCGGCTCGGCGGTGAGGAATTCAAGGAGGACGAGGATGCCCACGATATTGGTGCGTTCTCTGTCGTAGATTGGCAGCCGCGCGTAACTTGTCGTGGCCGCGCGCTGGCGGAGTTCCGCTGGAGTTGTCTGCAGGGGCATCATCTCCACCAACTCAAGTGGGACCATGACCTTGCCTAGCGGTATCTGCTTGAACTCAAGGATGTTGCGGGCGATACGGCCCTGCTCATCGCTAATGGCGCCGCTGCGTTGGCCTTCGTCAAGAAAGTAGCGCAGCCGCGCCGTCGTCAGGATGTCCAAGCCTTCGGTTTCTTCCCTGCCCAAGATCAGGTTGAATGCGGCCATGATGGCCTTGAGCAGTGTGGCCAACGGCCAGAGAAGGACTTCCGCCGCGCGCAGAGGCGATGCCAGCCTGTACATGAGCGAGTCTGCATGTGCGGCAAAAAGCGCCTTGGGGAAGATCTCGCCGATGACGAGCAGGAGCGGCGAGACGCAGGCGGTGGCAACAAGGTCGGGGTGCGGAGTGCCAAGCGCGTGGAAGAAGGCGGTGGCGAAGGCGGAAGCACCATAGTGCGCCAGATTCGTGCCGCCAAGCATCGTCGCCACGAATCGCTGTCGGTCGCTGAGCATGCTGTCTAGGCGCAGGGCCCCGCGATCGCCCACATCGCTGCGGAGGCGCAGTTGCAGCCGGTTGAGACAATAAGCCCCCGTCTCCGCCCCGGCGAAGAATGCCGAGAGCAGCACAAGGGCGAAAGCCAGCCAAGCTTCAACCATGATCCTGCGCCCCCTGCATTTCTACGCCTTCCGGCACCGCCTCCACGCGTATGCGCCGAATGCGCAGCCCCTGCATGTCTGCCACCGTGAACCGCAATCCCCGATAGACTACTGAGTCACCAGGACGCGGCCAGTGGCCGAGCAGCGAGACCACAAACCCGCCCACCGTCTCGGTGCGCGAGGAGTCCAGCACCACCGGAAAGTAGTCGGCCCATTCCCTGGTGCCTAGGTTCGCGGCGACGAGGAACACATTGTCGCCTTGCGGGATGACCGGCGGCTGCTCGCGATCAAACTCATCGTGAATCTCGCCAACGATTTGCTCCAGGATGTCCTCCAGAGTTACCAGGCCGGCAGTGCCACCATACTCATCCACCACAATCGCAGTCTTCTCCTCGGCGGCACGAAAATCGCGCAGCATGGCAAGAATGGACTTGGTGCCTGGCACAAAGAGCACCGGCCGTACGAACGTGGTCAGTGGCTCGTCCGGGTGGAGAAGAACATCGCGCACATGTACGACGCCGACGATATTGTCTATGGAGCCGTCGTAAACAGGGATGTGGCTATGATGGGTTTGGCGCACCAATTCAACAAAGGCCTCACGTGGCGCGGCAATGTCAAAGGCCACCATGTCCACGCGCGGGCGCATCACCTCCTTGAGCATGACCTCGCTACTGTCAATAACTTCGGCCATTGTGCGACTCGCGTTGCGGTCGAGGACACCCTGCCTTTGGCTCATGTTCAGTAGCAACTTCAGTTCTGCGGCAGAAATGGCACGGGTGTGCCCGTTGCGCGGGCGCAGCCGTCCAACAATCCAGCGGGTGAGTTGTGTCAGTAGCACCCGCACGGGGGTCAGCACGCTAGCGGCATAGAGGAGTGGCACAGCCACCATGTGGGAAACTGCAAGGGGCCGTCGCACCGCCACACCCTTTGGCGCAACTTCACCGAAGACGACCAAGAGAATGAAGAAGACCGCGCCTAGAAGAGTCCCCAGCGGCGACGAGAAGTCGCGAGCCGTCCGAAGAACCACGAAGTATGAGACGCTGAAGTAGAGCGTGTTGACGGCTACGTTGCCGGAAAGTACGGTAGCGAGGACCGCCTGCGAATCAGCTGTCAACTTCACAATGGCGCGGTGGATTGCCGTTGGCTCACGCTCAAGGCGACGAATCTGCTCACGGCTCAACGAAAATAGCGCTGTCTCCGCTGCACTGAAGAATCCGCTCAGGGCCAACAGCACCAGGAGCCCGAACAACTCCAGGGGGAATGTCCGCAGGATGAGCAAATGTTCCATCCTCTGCCGGAGGTCAGGGCGGCGGGGGGATTATAGCATCGCTATCGCAAGTCGCCAACACCCACCGGGCGGCTGCCCTTGATACGCGCACTGTAAGCGAGTAGAATGTTCTTCGTTATTCGGACGGGGGTGGTTCACGTCGGAAATGTCTTGTGGCGTCTGGTGCGGGAGGCAATCATGGCTCGTATTGTCTTGGCTTATTCGGGAGGACTGGACACATCCGTGGCAATTGACTGGCTGCGCCGCGAGCGCGGCTTTGAGGTCATCGCCTTTGCTGCGGACCTTGGGCAGGGCAAGGAATTGGAGCCACTCAAGGCGCGTGCCCTCAAGACCGGCGCGGTGGAGGCCATCATTGTGGATCTGCGCGAGCGGTTCGTGCGGGAGTTTATCCTGCCCGCGCTCAAGGCTAATGCCATATACGAGAATGGCTACGTCCTCAGCACCGCACTTGGCCGACCGCTGATTGCCAGCGAACTGGTGCGCATCGCGCGCGAGCGGCGTTGCGAGTATATCGCCCACGGCTGTTCGGGCAAGGGCAATGATCAGGTGCGCTTTGAGGCGGTGGCGGCCTCCCTCGCCCCCGAACTCAAGGTGGTGGCCCCCCTGCGGGAGTGGCAGTTCCGTACCCGCGAGGAGGAAATTGAGTATGCTGAACGGCATGGCATTGAGGTGCCCGTCCGCCGCGAATCGCCTTACAGCATTGATCGCAATCTTTGGGGCATCAGCATTGAGTGCGGCGATCTGGAGGATCCCTGGGTCGCTCCGCCGCGCGATGCCTATCTGGTGACGACCGCGCCTGAGGATGCGCCCGATCGGCCGGAAGAACTGGAAATCACTTTTGAGGCAGGCGTGCCTGTCGCCCTTAATGGCACTCGCATGGAGCCGATGGCGATCATTGAGCGCTTGAATGAGGTGGGCGGCGCGCATGGCGTGGGGCGCAGCGACCTGGTGGAGGATCGCGTCGTTGGTATCAAGTCGCGCGAAATCTACGAGGCCCCCGCCGCCACCATCCTCATTGCCGCCCACCGTGGCCTGGAGGAGATTACCTTGAGCAAGCAGGTGCTGCGTACCAAGGAACTGCTCAGCCAGCGGTTCGCTGAGTTGATCTATGAGGGACTTTGGTATACCGACCTGCGGGAGGCGCTCTCTGCCTTCTTCGAGGTTACTCAGCGCTATGTGGCCGGTGACGTACGCGTTCGTCTCTATAAGGGCACATGTACTGTACTTGGGCGCCGCTCGCCCTATTCGCTCTACGACCGCAGCCTGGCCACCTACGGTGAGGGGGATCGCTTCAAGCACAGCGCCGCCCCCGGTTTTCTCGAGATCTGGAACATGCCTCTGCGTGCCGAGGCAAGCCGTCGGCGCGCTTGAGCCGCTGGCCAGGTCAGCATGGACGCGGAAATCCTCTCGGTTGGCACCGAAGTCACGCGCGGCGACGTGGTAGACACCAACGCCGCCTACCTAGCCCGCGAACTCAGTGCGCTAGGGGCGAATGTGCGGTTTCATGTCGCGGTTGCCGATTGTTCCGGGGATATTGAGGCGGCGTTACGGCAGGCATGTCAGCGTTCCAGGCTCGTGCTCGTTACCGGTGGCCTGGGTCCCACACCCGACGACCTGACCCGCGAGGTGGTAGCCCGCGTGCTTGGCGTGCCACTGATCACCATTGCGGACGAGGTGGAACGCCTCCGCAATTTCTTTCGTCGGCGCGGGCGGCCGATGCCGGAAAGCAACCTGAAGCAGGCCATGGTCCCGGCCGGTGCCCGCGCCCTGCCGAACAGCGTGGGCACTGCGTGTGGCTTTTGGGCTACTGCGGGGATGACGCAGATAATTGTGCTGCCAGGTGTGCCCACCGAGATGGAGGTTATGTTTTCCACCGCCGTGCGGGACGACCTCCGGCGACATCTTGGTGAGATCGGCGTGGCTGTTGAGCAGGTGCAGACCTTTGGCCTGCCGGAGTCCGAACTGGCCAGTCGCATTCATGACCTGATGCGGCGCGGTGCCAATCCAGACGTGGGCACGCGCTTGGCGGATGGCACGATCTCGGTGCGCATCGTCGCGCGCGCAGCGACCCGTGCGGCGGCGCAAGCGCTGGCGCACGCCACGGCTGCGGAAGTGGCGCAGCGGCTGGGCGAGGCCGTCTATGGGTATGGCGAGACCACGCTTGAAGAAGCCCTCGCCCGGCACTTGGAGCGGCTCGGTTGCACCATTGCCATCGCCGAATCTTGCACCGGTGGCCTGGTCGGAGGCCTACTGACCAGCGTGCCGGGTATCTCCCGCTTTTTCCTTGAGGGTGTGGTTGCTTACAGCAACGAGGCCAAGGTTAAGCAACTGGGTGTGGATGCGACATTGATAACGCGCCACGGCGTGGTGAGTGCCGAGGTGGCGCAGGCGATGGCCGCGGCCATACGGCGCGCTGCAGGTGCGGATATCGGCGTTGGCGTCACAGGCATCGCCGGGCCGGGTGGTGCCACGCCGGCAAAACCTGTGGGCCTGGTGTATATTGCCATAGCCGACAACCGAGGCGGTGAATGTCACGAACTGCGCCTCGCCGGTAGCCGGCAACAGGTGCGCCTGCGTGCCGCGCGCGCGGTGCTGAACTTCGTGCGATTGCGACTTCTGCGGCAGGAGGCCAAAAACTGATGAGTGGGGAACTGCCTTCCGACGATAAAATCCGCATCCGGTGTCCGCAGTGTGGCAAGCGGCTGAAATTTCCCGCCAGTCAGGCAGGAAAGATCTTCAATTGTCCCATATGCTCCACAGTAGTCGTTGCCCCTCTGGGGGACCATGTTGCGGCTTCAGGTCCCGCGCAGACTCCAGCCGAAGAGAAGACACCTCCTGTGGCCGAGGCGCTTCCCAAGATCGCGGGCTGGCAGGCCCAGCGGCGCGAGGTGGAGCGCAACCGCGCCATTGAGAAACTCACCAACTTTCTCAGCCGCGAGAACCTGCGCGTGGGTCAGGCGTGCCAGGACCTCATCATGGGCGAGCCGCCAAATGTTGATGCCGCCACGCTGGCCCGCAAGTTTCACGCCATCCGTGTTGAGCGCGGACAGCGGTTGCAGGAATTTGTGCAGAACCTTTGCCGGGAACTTGACGGGGAAATTCAGAAATTGCGAGACCATCCGATGAGCCACCAGGCGCGGATACAGTCGGAACTGGAGCGGCTGCGTCGCGAACGCCGCGACCTAGATATCTTCCTGCGGGTGATGATCAGGGGTGAGCCGCCACCCGCACCCGCCGGGATAGCGCCAGCGTCAAGTCCCCCCAGTCCGCAGCAGTAGAGGTGTGCTCCCCTCTCACATGGTGGCTGCCGCCCGTGGGTACTGTAATCACCTCACTGAGGAGGTGGATAAATTCCTCTGGAGGTGTCCTGAGAGTGCGGCGCGCCGCTGCTGCGTTCTTCAATGAGGTCCAGGAACCTCTGGGTGATGGCCCAGCCGTGCTCTTCCGCCAGGCGTTCAAAGCAGGCGACGGCTTGGAGATGTTCACCGAGGGCCAGGAAGCAGAGGCCGCGGTAGTACAGATTTTCGGGGGCGAGGTCGCCCGCACCACGGCTGCCGGTGCGGGTCAATTCCTCGAGCGCGCGGCGATGGCATCCCAGGTGGAATGACACCCGCCCGCGCAGATGCATGAGTTCGCGTTCCCAAGGTATGCGACCGCCAGCCACCGTTACGGCCCGCTGAATCTTTCGCAACAGTGCTGCGGCCTCGGCGTATTCCTCGGCCTCCAGGAACCAGCCGACCACGGTCAACGCGACTGGCAGGTCCAGCGCTCCGCTGGCCATGCGCCGCCGTCCATCGGCCACGGCGGCCTCGATGATTTCCTCCAGCAATTGTCGCGCGGTGGTGGATGAGCGATCCAACTCCAGGACAGCTTCACACCAAGCGGCAGCTGTCTCGTGGTCTCCAGCGTGCAGACGACGCCGCGCCTTGCGCAGCCATAGCCAGGTACGCAGACGGGTCGGCAGGGAAGGTTGGTTACGATGGTTCATGGCAATCGCCTGGCGCGCGACGAATGGAGGACACGCACGGCCCTGGCAAGAACGGTTGGAACGCGCGGCCGGTTCAGGGTGACGACCGGCTGCATCTCGTGTGTCCGACGCTGGAACTCTGTTTCTGTGAGCAGGAGGAGGCGTGCGAGGAAGGCAACGGAGTCCGGCAGTGGTTGCTGACTCAATTCTGCCAATGCAGCTTCTGCCTCGCCCCGCCGCCACCGCAGGAGCGCCAGGTATGCTCGTGCCAGGTCATTGCCAGGGCTGAGACGCGCGGCCTCCCCCAGCGCTTCGGCGGCGAGCGTGTGCTCACCAATATCAAGAAATACCACGCCAGCCAGGAGGTGCACGGCCGGCTCGCCTACTGCCAGTTGGCGCGCCTGCACTGCCGCCTGCAATGCGCCGGCACGGTCGCCGAGTGCGGCTCGGACGCGGGCGAGATATAGGTATGGATGCGCCCAGGTAGGACGGATAGCCGCCGCCGCCGCATATTGCTCGGCGGCCTCTTCCCACTCCTGACGCGCGGCGTGGCGATGGCCGGCGCGCATGTCTCGCGCCGCCCTCCACCGTACCAGCCACGATGATTGCTCTTGGTCGTCCATCATGGGTCTCTCGGAATTCTCCCTCGACGACTCTTCGCCAACGCGCCCGTGGTCAGACGCTGGGTGGCGTATGGAAAACGAGGCCCACGTATCCGACCGCGCTCCCTGCCCAGCGATCGCCTGTGACGTCCATGCTGGTGGTGTACTCTAGGACGTACGCAGCGGTTGCGCCCGCGGCGACAGCAGCAGCGGTGCCCGCGGCCAGTGCCCCCGGGCCGCAGGCGTTATGATGGCTTTCCGCTTCGGCTAGAATCGCCGCAGCGTCCAAGCGTTCCATGAGCGCGATAATGCGGCGGTCGTTCTGCTTCATCCACGGTAGTGCTGCGGGCAAGGGACCGTGGCCTTCGTCGGCGTAGTTCATCCCGTAGTGTGTCAGGTCGCTGCTGGCGAGGAAGACTGCCCGGCGACCGAGGCGCTTGGCGGCGGCGGCCGCAGCGCGCCCAGCGGCAACGGCCTCTGGCACCGGAGGCACACCGATGGGCAGGATGTGCACCTCGTCGAAGAGGCCGCGAATCAGCGGCATCTGCACCTCCAGGGAGTTCTCTGGTGGGCGCAGGGGAGCACTGTCCAAGACGATCGGCGACCCCTGCTCCTCTGTCACTGCTCGCCTCAATTCGTCGTCCACGGGTAGCGGGCCGAGCGGTGTCTCCCAGGCGTCGTGGGTATCTGCGGCGGGGCGCGTCGTGTGAACGCGGTGCACTGCGCCGAAGAGCACGAACACCTCCGGGATAGCCTGGGCTCGGATAGCAGCGAAGACCTTTGCTGCCGTTGGACCGCTGTATGCCCAGCCGGCGTGGGGAACAACGCCGGCGTGAATGCGGCCCAGTTCGGCAGGGGGCGAATAGTTGCGTACAAATTGCTCAATTGCGCGTGCACAGCCGCTCCTGGTGCCGTCGTACCAGGAACCGGCAAGTCTGGCCTCGCGCAGTCTCATCGGTTGGGCCTCCTGATCAAGTTCTCCGCGGCTGCCTCATGGCGGGCCGTTGCCCGCGCACGTCCCCCCCCTTCCCCACTGCCCGGAGTCGCAACTGTGCCGCACGTCAGATCCAGGTTGAAGAGAGCCGAGAGGTGCAGCATGGCGGCTACTGCCAGAAAAACCCACCCCGCCGGGCGGTGCTGGTGAAGCTGGTGCACGCCGTAGGTTGCCGTCAATCCATAACAGATGGTGAAAAGGAGGGCGCGGCGGCCGCAGCCCAGCGTGGCATAAGCGTACATAGGGAAGACCGCAGCGGGAACGGCGCGATGCGGACCTAGGCGCTGCCAGACTGAGGTACCTGTCGGCGGTTCGCATGCGACCTCAATGCCCAGATGACGCAGGGCCTGTGCGCGTTGATGGGGCACTTTTTCCTGAGATACTGCCTTGACTAGGCGGCGTCGGAACTGTGTTCCCCGCCCTTCTACTAGGGCGACGCGCAGCGCACGCTTGGCGCCTTCAAAGCCGAGGCGCAGCAATATGCCCTGCGCCAGTTCCCGGTCGGCCGAATGGGCGCACGCCGAAGCCTCGGCGATGCCTTGTCGTAGGAAGTCGGCAGCCTCCGCCAATCGCGCAGCCTCCTCACGCAGGAATCCGGACAGGTTCTCCTCGGCAGGCTGGGCAAGACAAGCCTCTACAGTGGCCGCAGCCGCAAGAATGCGCGGTGGCCCTGCGTTGTCCGGCCAAGTGGACCAGAGCCCAATAAGAGCGGTCTTGGCGCTTCGCCGGCTGTAGCCAGCCTGTTTCAGGAGAGCGAGGAGACGGTGGCGCCGAGGGACGGGAAGGTAGGGCACGGGCCGAAGGGTGCGGATGAACCAGAGAACCAGCCAGACCGCTCCGTAGGCGAGCATCGCCCCGGTGGCGGCAATGGCCAGGGTTACCAGGACCGACGGCATCAGCATCAGTGCAGCAACCGCCCCGAGAATGCCAGCCCAGAGGAGGAGGCCGGCAAGAGTCTCATGCATAACCCTGCGGCTGCCACGCACGACATTGTAGCCCAATGTCATGAGAAACAGCAGAACGCCGAGTTCAATCAAGTCGCGCATCGGGTTGCCCAGGGAATAGCAGGTGTCTAACCGCCCCACCATCGTAGCGGAGGTTTGACCGCAGTGTCAATGACCGATGCGGCGGTGGTCAGGCGCGGGGATGTGCCTTCTCGTACACCTGCTTGAGGCGGCGCACCGTCAGGTGGGTGTAAATCTGGGTGCTCGCGATGCTGGCGTGTCCGAGCAGCTCCTGCACGCTGCGCAGGTCGGCGCCGCGTTCCAGGAGGTGGGTAGCGAAGGAGTGACGCAGTGTATGGGGCGAGGCACGCTTGCGCAGGCCAGCGGCAGCAATGTACTTGGCAAGAAGCCGCTGTAGGCTGCGGGTGGTCAATCGCCGGCCGAAACGGTTGAGCCAGAGTGGTTGGCGCGTGAAGGCGGCACGACTTTTGCTGATACCACGGGCCGATAGATATGCAGCGAGGGCGGCCACGGCATGGCTGCCCAGTGGGCATATGCGCTCTTTGCGCCCCTTGCCTATTACGCGCACGACTTCCGAGACAAAGTCCACCCCGTCAACGTCCAGGGCGGCCAGTTCACCCGCCCGGAGCCCAGTGCTGTACAGTGTTTCCAGAATGGCATGATCGCGCAGACCTTGGATGGTAGATGGGTCTGGGGCCGCTAGGAGCCTCGCTACCTCCTCGGTGGCCAGATAGTGGGGCAGACGGTGCTCAATTTTCGGCCCGCGCACGGCCAAGAGGGGGTTCGTCGTGCATAAACCTTCGCGGCAGAGAAACTTGTAGAAGGCGCGCAGTGTGGCTATTTTGCGCGCAATCGTACGGTTCGCGTGCCCAGATGCGCGCAACCAGGCGAGGAAGGCACGCACGGCAAGTCGGTCAACCCGAGCGAGGTCTCCTATGCCCTTATCTGCCAGAAAGGCGAGAAACTGGTCAAGGTCAATGCGGTAGGCACGCAGGCTGTGGGGCGAGAGTTGCCGGACGTCGCTCTGGTAGCGCAAAAATCGCTCGGCGAATTTCGCGGCGGGGCCGCTCATAGTTCGTCGCCGGTGTCCTCCCCAGATTCGTGCTCTGCCTCGCGGGCTGCGGTGGACGCTTCTGTTGAGGGGGATTGGGCAGCATTGCGGCTACGCTGCAGTTCTGCCCGGTAGGCGGCAAGAATTGCCTCCTGCACACGCGCGCGGCACTCTTTATTTATCGGATGCGCAATGTCCGTGTGCAATTTGTCGCCGAGACTGGCCGCTTCCTCAAAGCGGCCCCCCTTGAGGCGCTCGCCGCACTCATTGCAGTACTTTGCCGGAACGTAATTCTTTGCCCGACACTTCGGGCATCGGTCCGTCACTTTTCGGCTCGGCATGGCCACAAACAGGCCCTGAGAGCCTTCAATCACCTTGATATCCCGGATCACGAACTCATTGTCTAGGGTCATGGTGCAGAAGGCCTTGAGCCGCTCATTCTTCTCGTTTACCAATCTTACTCTGACCTCTGTGATCTTCACCGTCGGCCTTCCCTTCTAACTACCGAGTATGTGATATGTGCCAGACCGTGAACAGGCATATATGGGAGTTGTTCCCGGTCTTATCTCACCATCTCAGATGCGTTGCTTGTGGTGACGTGAGCCATTTCGTATCCGGTTTTTTCTTCCTCGCGAGAGTGACGTCGGAAGGTTGATACCGGGCCGTATGTCCGTCTTTCACAACAGGCTACCGAGTTTTTACTTCAACTACTCAGTATTACACTTGATTGCGGGCAACGTCAACAGGAAACCTTTCATTTCGCGGTTAGTTTTAATTTCCGCTCGTCTGCGTGTGAAGCTCGCCTGCCCCGCCGAATGGCCGAGGCTGCGGCTCTGGAGAACTCTTGCGGCGATAGTTGGCGAGAAAACACTCAGCGGCCGCGACCAGAATGACGAGGATGAGTATGGCATTAGACAGTTGTTTTTCTCTGCCGAGCGACGACTGCACACGCCGCACTTCCTCGATATTATCGGCGCGCAACACACGGCGCGGGCTGAGCATAGCCACGGCCTTGGCCGGATCCAGTCGGGTCAGGTCAGATTCCTGTGGTACCGGATTGACAGCAAAGGCACCTGATTGGCTGGTGCCGCCAGGCACCTGCCACTCATAAACTCCTGGTGCAAAGGTATAGCGGTGCAACTGATCTGGGGCAATGCGCACGCGCTCAGCACCGTAGCGCAGTTCCACCTCCCGGATACCTGGTTCCAGTCGCAGATTTACTGGCGCCCCCGGCAGGTAGGAAAGCACCTGATCGGTTGCGCCCGCCAAGTGGTAGACCATCTCGTGAAGAAGAGGCAGGAATAGACGACGTACCGGCAGATTTGTCCACTCTGCGGTGGGCGGCACGGCAAAGAGGAGGACCTTGCCGGCGCCGGCCTTGCCCTCCACAAGCAATGGCGCGCCCGTGCGCAAGCGCATCAGCACCACAGCGCTTGCAGCCGGTCTAGGCTTGAGCACCCGCCACCGCCGTGCGCGCACCTCCTCAAACGCTGCGCGGGGCAGCGTGCGGAAACCGGCGAGGATCGGATGGGTGAAGTCCAAATCCGTCAGCGAGACCGCCTCCTCGCGCTCCGGAGCGGCCTCTGGCGACTCTGCAATCTCAGCTGGCAGGAGTGGTGAGCCGTCGCTCATGGTCAGGTTGTTCCAAGCGGCAGTGTCAATGGCATCGCCGGGGAATAGCACCAGATGTCCGCCCCCACTTACGTAATCTCGCAGCGCTGCCAAGTTCTCGGTGGAGGTGCTGGCCGGGTCCAGGAGGAAAAGCACTGCGTAGCGGCGCAGGTCAACACCCGGGAGTTCCTCAGTGAGGAGTTCGCGGGGCTTGATGACCGAACGCACATCCGCCACGCCCGCCTGACTGGGGTCAAGGGCGCAGACGACATAGAAGGTTGGGTCAAGTGCCCGCACGGGCGCGGTCTTCGACTTGACGAGGAGCACATCAATCTGTTCGCTCAGGTTCACCGCAAAATAGCGCAGGTTGTCCAGAGGGAGAGAATCTTGGACATTGAGCATCACCGCGCCGGTGTGTGCTCCTGCCTGGCTGAAAGTGGTTGTAAAGGACACCGCGGCGGTGGCACCAGCGGCGATGTCAACTGTGCGCACCTCGCGTTGCTCGGCGCCTATCCGCAGCAGCACTTGCACGTCCCGTTGCGGTTGGCTGGAGCAATTGAGCACGGTGGCATCAATTGTCAGGGGCACTCCCGTGGCCAGGCCCTTGCCCCGCACCTCCACCTTCGTGATGGCCAAGTTGCGGTAGCCGCTGCTGCCGCAGTCGACGAGGACGACGGGGATGGATACCCCAGTCTGTTCACTGTTGCTGCGCGAGATGTCGCCCCACGAGTTCTGTTGCAGGTCGGTGATAACGTAGATGGCGCGATTGGCGCTGCCTGCCTCCCGCAGCAGTGTCTCCGCCTGCAGCAGTGTGCCCGTAACGCTGCCGTCCGCCGGACTGACCTCGGAGGAAACAATTTCGGCTAGAACCTGCTCGCGATTGGTGGTGAGTGTTCCGGCGATACTGCCCTCGCGGGCACTGGGCGGCCGGCCGTGGGTGAAAAAAAGCGCCACAGAACTGCCGGATCCCAAACTGCGCACGATCTCCTGCGCCAGTTGCTTGGCCGTGGCGTAGCGCGGTACGCCCTCCACCAGCGTGCCCATGCTGTAGGAATTGTCCAGCACGATAGCGACCGTCCCACTCCCGCCGCCCCCGCCGCGCAAGCGAAAGCCGGCCAGGCCGAAGGCAAGCAGGAAAAGCGCCGCCGCCCGCAGAAGGAGGAGGAGCAACTCCTGGATGCGGCGACGATGAGCGGTGCGCCGCACCGAGAGGATAAGGAAGCGCACCGTACTGAAGGGAACCTTGGGTGCACGCTTGCGATAGAGGAGGTGCAGGATGAGCGGAATGGCCGCTGCCGCCGCGCCCAGAAGCATCGGCCAGTAATCAAAGAAATCAGTGATGAATGCCATTCTCACCGCACTTGCTGTCGCTTGCTCAGGTAGGCAAAAAGGAGGTTGTCAAACGGCACCGAGGTGTCGGTCAGAACATACTCCACGTTCAACTGTGCGCACTCGCGCCGATAGCCGTCAATGAACTCACGGATAGCACGGCAATACGCCTCGCGAACATATGCAGGGTCCACCTGCACCTTCTG
>Ga0272448_1001071_pt1 | contig 38597 bp, 32 predicted proteins | sample YNPCB0191_FD_202220 | JGI IMG/M metagenome (GOLD analysis project Ga0272448, IMG submission 202220) | Hot spring sediment microbial communities from Yellowstone National Park, WY, United States - YNP-CB-019-1 | ecosystem: Environmental > Aquatic > Thermal springs > Hot (42-90C) > Sediment...
CCAGCGCGTTCATCGGGTAGACGACAATGGCCTGAATTCCTCGGCCGCTTCCGTTGCGCAGCACGTGATCCACGATGGGCACGATGTAGGCCAGACTCTTGCCCGAGCCGGTCCCGGTGGTCAGGACATAGTTGCGACCCGTGGATGCAGTCTTGACCGCCTCGCTTTGGTGTCGATGTAGCCTCAGCGTCTTACCGGAGTCCGCTGGCCCGGACTTGAGGCGGAAGATGCTCCGGCACTCGTTGTGAAGGACTCCGGCATCCACGAGCTCGTCTATGGACTCGCCCGGCTCAAAGCACGGGTTGAGCTGGATCAGGGGGTCAGGCCAGAGAAGGCCCTCGTCCATCCGCCCTCGCACTTCCTGGCGGATTCTGGGGTCGCGGATGTTTATGAAGCTTGTCACAAACGAGGCGTAGTCGCGGACGAGCTTGTCCCGAAGTTCGAAGACGTTCATTTGCCGTATCTCCGTCCCTGCTTCGGTTCACATCCTTGCGCCATCCAACGGTCGATGACGTCCCGATGGAACCGCCAGTGCTTGCCGACCTTCTGGCCCGGCACGCTGCCCTCCTGAGCGAGCTTGTAAAGCGTGCTCTTCGAAACTTTCAGGTACGCTGAAAGCTCCGTGATCGTCATTATATCGCCAAAGTCTGACACCATTCGGTGCTCCTCGGTATCAAGGAACGACCGGGAAAACATCTCAGCATGCGCTCTATTATCAGTTTCTACCAATTCTTGTCAAGATGGGGCGTGGTCTGAATCTCTGGGCAGGTATCCGGCGAGCCTGCTTCAGTTGCGTAGAGGGTTGCGTTCGAGGAGCCAACACAAAATCGGGGAATTCGGCCCTCCCCGCTGGCTGACAGAAGGCCTGTGGGTCATCCCCACGGGCCTCTTTCGTAACCCTATGGGACTCGTGGCTTACGGCGCAGGCCGCGACGCACCGGTTTTCTCCGTTCCGTAACAGAGACTCGGGTTCCGAACGCAACCCCCACGGTTGCGCTCGCACCCCAAACGCAACCCGCCGAGGCTCTCTCTTTCTCTGTTTGAACACCCCTCTCGAACTTAACGCCTGGGTTCCGCTCGGACACGAAGTGCAATACCGAATTCCTGACTGGCCGTTGACAGCGAGGGGGGCCGTCAGTATTTTCGTGGTCGCTTGACACCTTGTTCAGGTTCCGGCTTATGATGCATCGTCTTCTTGCAGCCCCAGAGGGCCTTTATGCTGAACGCCTCTGTTTCGACTCCACCCATCCCTCCGCACCCGATACGCTGGCTGCCGGAGTTCTGGGAACTGACCCGGAAGCGCTTGCGCGCTCAAGCGCGTATGCTCATGCTGGCTCTGGTAGTTGGCCTCGTGGCCGGGTTGGGAGCAATCGTTTTCTATGCCGGCTGCCAGGTTGTCGTCCATTACGCGCTCGACGCCATTGCCGGGTACCGGCCCAACCACCCCGCAGGAGAGCCCCCGCTCTTGGCTGCGACGCGGCAATCGTTTCGGCCGTGGTTGCTGTTGCTGGTCCCGGCGCTCGGCGGCATCCTCAGTGGGTTGTTGGTGTTCTCCCTGGCGCCCGAGGCCGAAGGCCACGGCACGGATGCGGCCATCGCCGCATTCCATTACCAACAGGGGCGCATCCGTCCCCGAGTGCCCCTGGTGAAATTGATTGCCAGCGCCCTGACCATCGGTACGGGCGGTTCGGGAGGCCGAGAGGGTCCCATTGCGCAGATCGGCGCTGGCTTCGGCTCGTTCGTGGGCAACTTGTTTCGGCTCCGACCCGCGGAGTGCAGGACCTTGATGGCTGCAGGAATGGGAGCCGGCGTGGCGGCGATTTTCCGGGCACCGTTCGCAGGAGCACTCTTTGCCGCTGAGGTGCTGTATCGGTCCGCAGACTTCGAAGCCTCTGTTATCGTTCCCGCCGCCCTCGCCAGCACTATGGCCTATTGCACGTTCGGGATGGTATTCGGCTGGACGCCGCTCTTCAACCTGCCGCCGGATCTCGTGGAGGCAATGACCTTCAAGGACCCCAGACAGCTGTTTCCTTACCTCCTGCTGGCGATCTTCGTTGTCGTCCTGGCCATGCTTTATACAAGGACTTTCTATGCTCTGACCGGCGCGTTCCGGCGTTTGAGACTCCCCCGCCAAGTAAAACCCGCCTTGGGCGCGTTCGCAACGGGCCTTAGCGGGGTCGGTTTGTACTACCTGCTGGGGCAGGAACAGCGGGTTCTCGGCGTGCTTTCCTTCGGCTATGGGACGCTGCAAGAGGCTATTTCCCTCACGGCGCAGCAACAGGCCGACCTCTCCCTGGTGCTCGTGCTTCTAGCCGTGGCGCTTGGCAAGATTCTCACGACAGCCCTGACGATTGGCAGCGGTGGTTCGGGTGGCGTCTTCGGGCCGTCCATGGTTATCGGCGGATGCGGCGGCGGGGCGTTGGGCCTTCTTCTGCACTCGTGGTGGCCTGCCCTGATGCCCCACCCGACGAGTTTCGTCATCGTGGGAATGGCCGGGTTCTTTGCCGCAGCCGCCAAGACTCCTATCTCGACCCTGGTCATCGTCAGCGAGATGACAGGGGGCTACAGCCTCTTGCTGCCGACGCTTTGGGTTTGCGTGCTCGCCTTCCTGCTGTCGGATCAACAATCAATCTACCACTCCCAAGTCGAGAGCCGCTCTCTGTCGCCAGCTCACCAGGGCGAATATGTCCAAGAGGTGCTCGCCGGTCTGCACGTGAACAGATTCCTCAAGTCACCGCACGACGTTCCAACCGTCCGGCTCGAGGTGCGATTCGCCGAAGTTGTTGATCGCCTGAGCAGGACCGGCTACCACGGGTTGCCTGTAGTTGACCAAGACGGCAGATACGCTGGAATGGTGAGTCTCGAAGAAGTGCTCCTGGCCTCCCGCATGCCCTTCGTGGATTCGGCGATCATCGCTGCAGACTTGATGCGCAGTGATGTTCCAGCGCTCCGGCCTGACGACCGTCTGGACCAGGCGCTCGAACTTTTCGTCAGGAGCGACCGGCTCGTTCTGCCTGTGGTTGACGATTCGGCTACGCAGCGCGTCATCGGTCTCGTCAGGCGCGCCGACATTTCCAGAGCGTACTTGGAGCGGGTCCATGGGAGCGCCAGTTCAGGCGGTTCTGAAGGAAAAGCCCCGGACCAGACCAATCCGTGAGCAAGATGGTGTTATAAACGCCGGCTGCCTGACCCCTCCCAGGGAGTCTTCCGATTCCGGTTAACGCCCACGTTCAAACCGCACCCCCAGCCCGTCATTTCGGACTCCGGCGAGGTATGTAAACACTAGGGCCGCGTGGCCCAATGACCTGACCCGCCGGACGGCTATCCGGGCGCGAAGCGCAGGACGTCGCGGGCTTGTCCGCCGTAGTCCCGCCTTTCCGGGACGGAGGCGGACGGTCTCCGTGACGGAGACCATCCATGCCGTCCGAGCGCCAATCCACCCAGCACGAGCGCCGAGCCGAGGTCGCATCCCTGCTCGCCGGAGACATGCTTCGGCTGAAACCCTGCCCGAAGAATGGCCAAGAAAAGCCTCCAATCCACGGGGTCTCGGCCGTGGTGCCCCGTGAGTCATGCAGGTGGATACGCAGGACGTCCTTGACGATGGCTCCAGGGGCGGGCGCACAAGGTAAAGGCTGACCCGTCGCACGAGAAAACGGCCGTGGTTTTCGTGGTTAGCCAGCTCCCGAGGAGGTGGTCTTCGAAACGCGAGCCACAGAGAATCTTGGAGATCGGCCCAGCGTGTGGAGGTGTTGGTCGTTCCACTTGTAGACCCATGCTCCGACGCGGACCTGCGGCGAGAGGAACTCGACAACCTGTGCGCCACCAGCGATGAAGAACGACGGGGTGTGCGCCACGCACCACGCTGTTGCAACGGCATAACTTGCAACGCCCCCGTAAAAGGGCTCATGCCACCCCAAAAAGTCCACGCCGAGCGCAATGTATTGGGTGTCCAAAACCTCGTCCTCCACCAATCCCGTATGGAAATGGATGCTTGTAGGAAAGACGAACGCGCTGGGTTCGATGGAAAAAGACACGGCCCATCCGAAACCGGCGACACAGATGACCATCAGTCCAGGGCTGGCAAGAGCAACTACGCCGCATGTGCGTGCCCTCGAAAGGCTGCGTGGCTTGTGACGACTACGGCCCAACTATTGTTGGGCAAACGGCCATCTTTGGCGACCCTAGCAAGGCCTGTGCCAGAGCAGTGCGAAATGTGGAGCAATCACCGCACACAGCGTAACTTCCAACTCGAGCCTATGTCACGCTCGCACACTCCGCACTCGGCCCGACGGGGGTTCCTGAGATGGAGGTGAGCGCGTCTAAAACAGTCAACGAACTGTCCCCCGATAAGCGAATCTGCTCCCGGCGGGTGAAAGCGGTTCGCGGTTCGTCGCCTGCGGAAATCGCTATCGCTGCGCAAGAGCAGCAACGGGCCAACCATTGACGGCGGATTCTTCCAAGAGTTGCATCGGGCTGCGTCGGCTATGTGCTGGTTGTGGGATCCCCCCTATCCGTCGCGAAGGTCGCTGTGACGGAAGGAGTTCATGCTAGAGGCACCTGATAGAAAGAGAAAGTCGGAGTACCCCGCCAGGGACCGCCCGTCGGCCTGCCTGCGCCCTGTCCTTCGAGCCCCATAGCCGCCCTCCCCCGACGACCCCGGATCGCCGGATTACCGAAGCGTTGCGGGGTTAGCGTCTTGACAGTGTGGGAGCGGGGTGGTATCATTGATTTTTGGAGGGGCGCGGGTGTGCGCCCTGCGTTTGTAAGTCCTTATCAGACAAAGGCTCACGAAAGCGGAGAGGTGCTGAAGCGAGGGCGCGTCGCTGCGCGGCCTGTGCGGCGTGACGTGCCCTCTGCGGTTCATCGTGGAGCGGAGACGCTGAGTGGGCACGTTCCCACTTTTTTTGTAGTCGGATCGAGACATCGCCGCGACGTCGTGGCTGCGGCGATTGGAGTTTGCGATGAATCCGAAAGAGGTCCTGCGGCTGGTGGATACGCTCCACCGCGAGAAGGATATAGATACCGAGGTCGTGTTCACGGGCCTCGAGGCAGCCCTCCTTTCGGCGGCGCGCAAACATCTCGGGGCCTCGGAGAATGTGCAGGTGCGCATAGACCGCCAGACGGGGGCCATCATCGCGAGCGACGGGGGCCGCCCGATAGATCCGTCGGAACTGGGCCGGATCGCGGCTCAGACGGCGAAGCAGGTGATGATCCAGAAGATACGCGAGGCGGAGCGCGAGTCCATCTCCCGCGAGTTTGCCGACAAGGTGCATACGGTCGTAACCGGCACGATCCAGCGCTTCGAGGGGCCGAACCTCGTCGTCAATCTGCCTCGCACCGAGGGGTTCCTGCCCAAGTCTGAGCAGATCCCGGGCGAGTCGTTTCACGTGGGCGAACGCATCCGGGCACTCGTCCTGGAAGTCCGGACCATCGGGTCGCGCGTGCGCGTGGTGCTCAGCCGCAGCCACGCGGAGTTCGTGCGACGCCTCTTCGAACTGGAGGTACCCGAGATCGCGGAGGGCGTCGTGGTGATCAAGGGGATCGCTCGCGAGGCGGGTTCCAGAACGAAGATAGCGGTGGTGTCGAGGGATCCACGAGTGGATTGCGTGGGGGCGTGCGTGGGCGTGCAGGGTTCGCGAATCCAGAGCATTCGGGACGAACTCAATGGAGAGAAGATAGATATCGTCCCGTGGAGCGAGAATATTCACACTTTTGTGGCGAACGCGCTCAGACCCGCCGAACTGCTGGAGATAGAGATAGACGAGGATGCGCGCCGGGCGCTCGTCCTGGTCTCGGAGGACCAACTGTCCCTGGCGATCGGAAAGCGAGGCCAGAACGTGCGTCTGGCAGCGAGACTCACGGGGCTGGAGATTGACATAAAGTCGTCCGCGGCGGAGGGGGAAGTCGAGGGGGCCAAGCCCACCGCTGAGGCGACGGAGGGCTCGCCCGCAGACGCCCCGCGGGTCACGGTTGGTGAAGCAGGACTGGCAGCGCCCACGGTTCCGGCAGGCGAGCCGCCGGAGTCCATGGGGCCGAAGCCCGACGAGGCCGCCTCCGATTCGCCGTCCTCCGCGGGCGACGGTCCGGAAGAGTGAGACCGGGTAAGCCGCAGGAGTTTTTCCGACGATGCGCATCTACGAGTTGGCCAGGGAACTGAAGGTGCCGGGCAAGACGCTCCTCGCGAAGTGCATCGCGATGGGCATCCCGGCGCGAAACAACTTCAGCGGCCTGGCCGAGCCCGAGGTCGAGCGTCTGCGGGCTGCGTTCACGCCTGCGGCGCGGGCGGCGGTTCCCGTGTCTCCGGAGAAGACGGAAGAGTTGCCCACTCCTGAGGCGAAGGCTGCGCCGGCGACGGTCGTGGAAGTGCCGACGGTGCCGCGCGAGAAGGAGATACCGCCTCGTCCGCGTCGCGGCGAATCCCGGTTGCCCGAGGAGGCGATCGAGCGTCCGCGCCGGCGGTTCCGGGTCCAGCCCGATGACGAGGACATCGCCGTCGAAGAAGAGGAGGAAGAGGTCCTTCCCCTGGTGCGCGGCACCGGTGTGATCCAGGCCACCCCGCTCCAGATCACTCAGCGAAAGCGGCCGCCGAAACGGAAGCGCGAGGTGAAGCGGCCGAGCCGGGCGCCCACCACGACCACGCCATCGGAGGTGACTTGCAGCGTACCGATAACCGTCAGGGAACTTTCCGCGAAGACGGGGATCAAGGCGAGCCGGTTACTCTATCATCTGATGCAGATGGGGCTGATGCTGAACATCAACTCGCTCCTGGACGCCGAGCATGTGGAGTTGCTCGGGCAGGAACTTGGGATAAAGATCGAGATCCAGCGCGCGACTTCGGCGGAGGCGATGGTAGAGGAGATCGAACAGGCGCCCGACCGACCGGAGGACCTGAAGCCTCGCGCGCCGGTCGTAGCCTTCCTGGGCCACGTGGACCACGGGAAGACGTCTCTACTCGACCGCATCCGGCGGACGAATGTCGCCGCGCAGGAACACGGGGGTATAACGCAACACATCGGGGCCTATCGAGTCGCGATAGGCGACAAGCACGTGGTGTTCCTCGATACACCGGGCCACGAGGCTTTCACGGCCATGCGCGCGCGGGGTGCGAACGTCACGGACATAGTCACGCTGGTAGTCGCCGCCGACGACGGAGTCATGCCGCAGACCGAGGAGGCGATAGACCACGCGCGTGCTGCCGGCGTTCCGATCGTTGTTGCGATAAACAAGTGCGATAAGCCGGAGGCGCAACCAACGCGCGTCAAACAGCAACTGGCGAAACTGGGGCTGCAGCCCGAGGAATGGGGCGGCGACACAGTTTGCGTGGAGGTCTCGGCGCTCACGGGCAAGGGCGTTGACGAACTGGTGGAGATGCTCGCGCTCGTGGCGGAGTTGCAGGAACTCAAGGCGAACCCGAATCGTCCCGCTCGTGGAACCGTCATCGAGGCGTCAATGTCGGGAAGCCGCGGACCGATGGCCACGGTACTCGTCCAGAACGGCACACTCCGCGTCGGCGACGTTGTGCTCGTGGGCTGCACATACGGTCGCGTCAAGGCGCTGATGGACGATCGCGGCCGACGGGTCAAGGAAGCGGGTCCTTCGACGCCGGTGAGCGTCCTGGGGTTGAACGCGCTGCCGGAGGCCGGAGACCGGTTGGTTGTGCTGGACGACTACCACAAGGCGCGCGCCGTTGCGGAGGCGCGCCTCCAGCAGAAGCAGGCCGCGGCGGTCACCCAGAGACAGCACGTCACCCTCGAGAACATCTTCAGTTCGATCGAGGCCGGGCGCGTGCAGGAACTCAGGCTCATCCTGAAGGCGGACGTTCGCGGTAGCCTCGAGGCGCTCGACCAGATCATCGCTGGCATTTCGACCAACGAGGTGCGCATACGCGTGTTGCGCCGTTCCGTCGGCAGCGTGACGACGTCCGACGTCCTCCTCGCCGATGCGTCCGACGCGGTGATCCTGGGTCTGAACGTTGGCGTTGACGCGGCGGCCCGCACGCTCGCAGAGGAGAAAGGCGTTTCGGTCCGCGTGTACAACGTCATCTACCGCGTCAAGGAGGAGATAGAGCGGGCGCTGGCCGGAATGCTGGCTCCGCAGGAACGGGAGGTCATCGGCGGACACGCAGAGGTACGCCGCGTCTTCCACATAAGTAGATACGGAAACGTGGCGGGGTGCCGCGTGCTGGATGGCGTCGTTGCGCGAAATCACCGGGTACGCCTGATCCGCGACGGTGCGGTCGTCCACGATGGCCGCATCGCGTCGCTCCGCCGGGAGAAGGACGATGTGCGCGAGGTGCGCGAGGGCTTCGAGTGCGGCATCCTCCTGGACGGCTACAACGACATCAAGGTGGGCGACGTGATAGAAACGTACTGGGTGGAGCAGGTGACCCGGACCCTCGACAGCGCGACCCCGACGCCCACCGCCTAGGTCGCGACGTGCCGGAGGGTCAGCCTGGAAACCACGGAAGGCATGCAGATGACACCTTCTGCTGCGCCGGATCAGCGCCGGGCGGCAGTGGACATGTGTGCAGAGTGCCATCGGTTCTTCGTGATTGGTGATCGAGGCCAGGTGGTTCCCGGATCTGCCAGGTAGTGGTCCCATGGTGGTCGGAGTTCTCTCGCTGCGACTTCACATTCCAGGAGCCCATTCGCTGAAGGACCGTCGCCGCGCGCTGCGCAGTATCAAGGACCGGTTACGGTCCCAGTTCAATGTGTCCGTTGCGGAGGTGGACGCGCACGATGTCTGGCAGAGCGCGGTGCTGGGCGTCAGCGCCGTCGGGGCAGACCGCCCCTACGTCGAGGAATTACTCGACAGGGTCGTTTCGCTCGTTCGGTCGAACAGGCACGTCGAACTGCTCTCGTGTGAGAGGGAGTTTCTGTGAGTCCGTGCGCACATCCTGGGGACGGGTGGCACGAGCCGTGACACGACGAACCGAAAGGATAGCGGAACTGATACGCGAGGAGGTCAGCACGATCATCCTCAGCGAACTGCACGACCCGCGCCTCCGCTTCGTGACGATAACCCGCGCCGAGGTGACGACCGACCTCGCCCAGGCGAGGGTTTACTTCTCCGTCCTCGGGACCCCCGGCGCCCAGCGGGCTGCAATGCGTGGTCTGGAGCACGCTGCAGGACACCTGCGCAGGAGGCTCGGCGAGCGCATCCGCCTCCGGCGGCTCCCTGCGCTCGTGTTCCGCTTCGACGAGGCGTTACAGAAAAGCGCCAGGCTACACCGCATCCTGTCCGAACTCGGCGCGGATGGACAGGCTGCGACGACGCATCCGGCACCCACTCCGCCGCATGGAGAGGAAGAGCCGAATGAGTACTGACAGGGTCGAGGCGCTCACGCGCAGGGTCCTCCGGGCGGTTCGACGCGGGAACTCGCGCTCGCGAGGGCATCGGCATGGCGCGTTGAAGGAACTCCTCCTCGGCGTCCTCGAGGAGAAAACCTCCAGGCGCCACGCCCTCGTGATGTTGAACCGGCTGGAGCGGACCTTCGTGGACTGGAACGAGGTCCGGATCAGTTCTCTTTACGAGATCGCGCACACGATGGATGGTTCGGCGAGGGCCCTCCAGTGGGCGGAACGGGTGCGCGAGGTCCTGCGCAGGGTCTTCGACACTACGAACGACCTGACGCTGGAGACGCTGGCCGGTCTGTCTCACGATAAAGCCAAGAAGATGATCCGTGAGTTCGCCGCCCTGCCCGACCACGAACGGGAGGATGCAGGCCGGCGACCAGCACCGAAGCGGGCAGACAGCAGCGCTGAGCGGCCCGCCCCGAACAGGAAAGAGAAAGGATGAATCGCGAGATGAAACTCAGGTTTGGCATCCCGATTGGAAGCCTCCAAAAGGCGACGCTCGAGATGATGGCCCGCGCCGGGTTCAATGTGGTGGTGCACCCGCGCTCGTACTACCCCACTGTTGACGACGAGGAACTGGAGGTGAGGCTCATTCGCCCACAGGACATGTCCCGCTTCGTCGAGAAGGGCGTGGTTGACGCAGGGCTCACGGGCAACGACTGGGTCGCCGAGAACGGATCCGATGTGCATGTGGTGACCGAACTTCATTACAGCAAGGAGACCCTCAAACCTGTGCGATGGGTGCTCGCGGTGCCGGAGGATTCGCCCATACGCGAGGTGAAGGACCTTGCCAACAAGCGCATCGCAACGGAACTCGTGAACGTGTGCCGCAACTTCCTGTCAAGCCATGGAATACATGCGGAGGTCGAGTTCAGCCACGGTGCCACCGAATCGAAGGCACCGGACCTGGTTGACGCCATAATGGACTGCACCGAAACGGGCTCCAGCCTCCGTGCGAACCGCATGCGCATAATAGAGACCGTCCTCGTCTCCCGAACCCAGATGATAGCGAATCGGTCCGCGTGGGCGAACCCCTGGAAACGCCGGAAGATGGAGTCGCTGGCCACGCTCCTCTGCGGGGCGGTCAACGCGCGCTTCATGGTCGGCCTGAAGATGAACGTGTCCAAGGAGAACTTCCAGCGCGTCATCGCCGTCCTCCCCGCCATGAAACGGCCCACCGTCAGCCCGCTGGCCGACGAGGCGGGTTACGCCCTGGAGACTATCGTTGACGAGAGCATAGTCCGCTCGCTCCTCCCCGAACTTCAGCGGGCCGGTGCGGAAGGCATCGTCGAATACCCGCTCAATAAAGTGATACCCTGACAGTGCCCACCAACGTTCTGCGTCGCTTCAGGATCGTGGCCTTCTCTGCATGCTGCACGGCTCTTCTCTGTGCAGCGTGTGCGGGCGCGACACCTGATGGCACCAGCGGCTTTAACCCTCGACTCCTCGCGGCATACGGGACCGCGTGGATGCACATCAACCGCGCCCTGTCATTGGAAGATGTGGACGCCGAAGCCGCCGCCAGACACTGGTCAGAGGCGCGCGACTTCCTGGAATATGCCCTGAGCCTCGATCCCCTGGAGCCGCGAATCGGAAGGCCGTTGTTTGCCGCTTACTGTCGGCTCGGGATGACCGCAGATGCTGCCTCCATGCTCAAACGTTTCCCGGTCGGATGTGTGGACGAGGCCGACGACAGCGGCCTCTCGCTGGTCGTCTCCTTGCCGGACGAGGAACTCCCGATTCAGGTATACGAGAAGACCAGCGCGTCACCGAACTTGCCCGATCCGCTGCGGCTGGCGATTCTCCTCGAGGCAGGAAGTTACTGCGAACTGAAGGAGCGTTACGACCGGGCCGCAGGCTTCTACGAGCGGGCGCAGGCACTCGCACCGAAGAACACAGTGGTCCTCGCCCGCACCATGCTGTTGATGTGGAAGATGTGCCAATATGAGCGTGGAGTCGCAATCGGACACGCGTTCGCCGCGGAGCAGGACCGCCCCGACGACGAGCAGGTCCTGCGCCTCCTGTCACTCATCGAGGGATTTTACATCTTCTCCGGACGGGCCGGCGAGGGAGCCGACCTGTGCGCAACCCTCCAGCAGAAGGCCCCCGAGAGCGGCGAGATCTGCGCACGCAGGCTATCGCTGCTCTGGCATGCTGGGCGCATCGAAGAAATGATAGAGGTGGCACGCGCGTTTCTGGAGCACAAGGATGACGAGACGGTCCGCCTCCGGTTCGCCCTGCTCCTCACCGAGGCCGGACGGCCCGATGAGGCGGAGACCTGTCTCGAGCCACTCTGGCAGAAGGCGCAGCAAGACGCAGGCCCCACCCGCCGCACTCTGGCGTCCGCCGTCATAGCCATGGCAAGTCGCTTGACGTCGAGCGAAACCGTGGCGCGCGGCATCCGATTACTCGAGCGGCTGCTCCAACAACCATGGATGGCAGGAGACGAGATGGCGCGGAAGGAGGCGCTCCTCGGACTGGCGCGCGCGTGCGGCTACGCCGGGAACCAGGAACGCGCCAGGGCCATCGTTGACGACGCCGGCCAGGCCTTCCCCGACGACCCATCGGTGATCGAGACGCGGGCCGACCTGATGTGGCTCGCCGGCGACCGCGACGGCGCCATCGCCGCACTGAGAGATTTCATCGCCTCGCATCCGGACGAGGATGCCACCGCGGACCTCCGCGTTCGCCTGGCCGACCGTCTCGAGAAGATGGGCGACGTGGCCGGCGCAGTGGCGGCACTCAGGGAGAACCTCGCCGAGGATCCCGATGACCCCAGCACGTGCAATAACCTGGGTTACCTTTACTGTGAGCACGGGATGCACCTCGAGGAAGCCCTCGCACTGATCCAGGTGGCCGTCCGCGCCGAGCCCCACGAGCCCGCGTATCTCGACAGCCTTGGCTGGACCAAGTACAAACTCGCCATGCGCGACAATGAGCCGTCGCTCCTCGCCGAGGCAGAGGAAGCCCTGGCCCGCGCCGTGCGAGCCGCCCCCAACCAGGCGGTCCTTCTCGACCATTACGGGGACGTGCTCCATGCGATGGGCCGGCACGACGAGGCGCGAGAGATGTGGCGTCGCGCCGTCGAGGCGCTTCGCTTGTTCCCCGACGAGACCTTGCAACCGGAATCGGTGCAAACGAAGATCCTCGGCGCGAACATCGAGCCGAAGCCAACCCCGGAGGTACAGGACCGCGCCCGCACCCTCGCGCCATCGGCTCCGGGCCCGCCCTGATAGCACGATACTTGACCATGCCCCGGGGTTTCATGTAAGGATTATCGTTATGGCAGGACACTCTCACTGGGCGAACATACAGCGCCGCAAGAGCGCGGTTGACGCGAAAAAGGGCAAGGTCTTCAGCAAACTTGCGCGTCAGATCACGATTGCCGCCCGCCAGGGCGGCGGAGACCCCGATAGCAATATCGCGCTCAAATACGCCATCGAAAAGGCCCGTGCCGTCTCCATGCCAAAGGAGAACATCGAGAGGGCAATCAAGAAGGGCACCGGTGAACTCGCAAGCGAGCGGTTCGAGTCGGTCTTCTACGAGGCCATCGGGCCCGGCGGGGTCTTCATACTTGTCGAGGCACTCACCGACAATAGAAATCGCACCGCCCCCGAGATACGCAAGATCCTGGAGAAGAGAGACGCCCGCATGGGGTCCGTGGCCTGGGCGTTCGAACAAAAGGGCATGATCGTGACCTCGGCCACGGGTATCGAGGAAGACCGTCTGCTCGACATCGTCCTCGAGGCCGGCGCCGAGGATATGCAGCGGGTGGGCGACACGTATCAGATCATCACTGCCCCAGCCGACCTGGACAAGGTCAGGCGCGCCTTGCTCCAGCGCGGCATCGCCATCGAGTCGGCTGAACTCACACAGCTGCCCAAGACCCCGAATCCGGTCGACGAAGAGACCGGCCGCAAGGTACTGAGCCTACTCGAGGAATTGCATGACCAGGACGACGTCCAGAATGTCTATTCGAACGTGGAGCTGCCCGAGACGCTCCTGGCCGAGGCATCGAGCACAGCAAAGTGACGCGTCCCCTCAGGGCGCAGGCCGGTCGAACCCACGGGCGTTGCGAGGCATCGGGCGTCCCGATCTGGCGCTCGCGCAGCTTTTCAACTGCGAGATGAAATGACGACGAGTCAGGTGCGGAAACCGACACTCCGTGACGTACCGGGAATCGCGAAACTGATCCGCCACTACGCAGAGCGCAGGTTCATGCTGCCCCGCAGCCCCGACCAGATCTCGGAGACGCTGCGCGACTTTTTCATCTGCGAGGAAGATGGGGAAGTGGTGGCCTGCGGCGCATTGCATCTGTGGAGCGACCTCGCAGAGATCCGCTCTCTCGCCGTGGCGGAATCCCACTGGCGACGCGGGCTGGGCACCGCGATCGTGCGCTCCTGCCTCGAAGAGGCCCGCGCGCTCGGAGTGAAGACCGTCTTCACCCTGACGTATCAACCCGGCTTCTTCGAGCGCCTCGGCTTCCAGAGGACACACAAGGAGCGCTTCCCCCAGAAAATATGGGTTGACTGCGCCCTCTGCCCACAGTTCCCCAATTGCGGCGAGGTTGCCCTGATACTCGACCTCGCCAACCGGACGTGAATCACGCCCCCAATACGCTCACGCCGACGGCCCCTGCCCTGCGGACAGCATCCGGCGGCAGGAGTCGTAAACCTCGTCCACCCCTATCTCCTCGAGGCACCGCACGCGACGGCACCTGCGACGCGTGCAGGGATTGCACCCGACATCCTTGCGCACCATTGCCACCGTCGGCCCGTAAGGACGATACACTTTGGGATCCTTGGGGCCGAACACGGCGACGACCGGGCGCCCCATGACAGCCGCCACGTGCAGCGGTCCGGTGTCGCCCGCCAGGACCAGGTCCGCCCGCCGGAGCAATTCGACCAACTGTCCGATGGTGAGTCGCGGCAGAAGCCTCGCAGCCTCCCCCCCTGCCGAGCAGACCCTTGCGGCGAGCGAGGACTCTCCCGGCCCCTGCGTGACGACGCACCGGACGCCGAGTTCGCCAGCGAGGCGCGACGCCACGAGCCCGAAGCGCTCCGCCGGCCATCGCTTGAACCTGCCGAAATCGCTGCTGCCGGGATGAATCACGCAGAGCGGAGCCGCAGGCCCGACACTATCGAGAAGGCCGTTCACGATCTCGGCGTCACGATCCGTACCCCTCATCTCCACCGGCAAAGTCGGTTTCGTTTCAGGCGCAAGGACCTGGGCAAGGGCAGCGTGCTTCTCCACCCGGGGCAGGTCTCGAGCCACGGGAACCGCCAGCACGTTGTTGAACAACCAGTTCCCCTCGCGGCTGTAACCGCGCGCGAATCCGATTCGCACCGGCGCTCCGGAAAGCAGACCGAGCAAACCGCTCTTGAACGTACCCTGCATGTCGAGGACGCACTCGTAGCGCCGCGAGCGCAGGTCCCGCAGAAATCTTCGCGACAGTGCAAACCCCTCGGCCCATCGCCATGGCCGCGTCCCACAGTCCTGGAGGGCCGTCCGGGGGAAGGTGATTATGTCCTCCACCAAATTCGCGCAGGCGACAAGTTCGTCGGCCGGAGGTTCAGCGAGCCAGCCGAGCCTGACGCCGGGCAGGCATTTGCGCAACCCCGCCACCACAGGCAGTGTGTTGGCGACATCGCCGAGCGCGCCGAGGCGCACGACGAGCACCGAGGAAGGCGAACCGTTCTCGCGCGTCATGAGGCGCATTATATCAGAGGGGTCTTCACGCGTGCACCCGCCGCGGCCATGATGTATAATACGCTCGACCGGACAGTCGAAAGGAGGAGCGGACATGAGGCGGCACGTGGCGTTCATGGTCTCGCTGGGTCTGGCCAGCATCCTGATGAGCGGAGGATGCGAACGCCGCCATCCCGCCCACGCGGGCGCTGGCGCGACCATGATCAGCCTGGCCGCGGAAACCGGGAAGGAGGCGACCATGGGCATCGCATTGACCAGTCCGGCGTTCAAGGATGGCTCCCCGATTCCATCCAGATACACGTGCCAGGGCGAGGATGTCTCGCCACCGCTGAAGTGGGGAGATGTGCCCGATGGCACGAAGAGCCTGGCACTCATCTGCGACGATCCCGACGCGCCAATGGGTACGTGGGTGCACTGGGTCATCTACTGCATCCCCCCGACTGCTCGCGAACTTCCGCAGGGGGTGCCGCCGAAGGAAACGCTCCCCGACGGCTCGCGGCAGGGCACGAACGACTTCAAGCGCATCGGATACGGCGGCCCGTGTCCCCCGCCGGGCAAGGCGCACAGGTATTTCTTCAAGATATACGCGCTGGACACACAGATAGATCTCAAACCCGGCGCGACGAAGAAGCAACTCCTCAGTGCAATGCAGGGACACGTGATCGGCGAAGGCCGCCTGATGGGGACATATCAGCGGAAATGAGGCGGGCGCATCCCCGCGCGGCGGTCAGCATGTGAGGTGCAGGAGTGCGATCGTCCTCTTCTTTGCCGCCAGCGCATTGAACAGGTGACACGCCTCGGGCGTCTTCGCGACGTGGAGTTCCACGCCCGACTCCCGCAGTTTGCGTCGGACGTCTTCTGCGACTCGCATGGCGCCGTGGGCGCCGGTCCCGACCACGATCGCCTCGGGTTCTTCGGCGAGCGCATCCTGCACGTCGTCGAGCGACAGAAGGTGCCCTTCCCTGCGCCACCACGATGCATCCACACGGTCCGGGTACACGACCACGTCGGAGGTGTAGGTCCTGCCCCCTATTTGGATGCATCCGAAATCGTATTTCTCGATCATTCATCGCACCCCGCGCAGATCACTCGCTGTCTATCACCTCCGAGATCGCGAGCAAATTCTCCTCCCAGCGTTCTTCGGGGTAGTTCTCCGTGATACCGATGATGACGCGGTTCGTCTGCCTGGCCAGGGCAACGAATTCACGCGCGGCGGCGCGGACCCTGTCGGGGCCGGATAGCATCAGGGACGATGGGAAATGGATCCAGATAACCTTGTCGGGCCAGTTGCGGAGGGCATCCTCGAGGGTCATATCCCCCTCAGGGGCGGGGGTGAAAGCCTCTACGTAATCGAGACTGGACCGGGCAACGAGGTGGGCCCAGGCGCGATTGTTGCCGTCGAGGTGAGCACCGAGCAGTTTCCCTCTGGGCCGGAAGAACTCGGCGCATGCGTCGTAGAGCGGCACGACGAACTCCTTGAACCTCGGCGGCCCCATCACTTCGGGGACCTCGTTGCCGCCGTAGTTGGCATGAGTGATGGGCGAGTCAGCGAGGACGCGGTATCGCTCGCGGTGCTTGTCGGCCATCAGACGATAGAGCCTCAGTATTTCGTCGCGTCGCTCGGCCCACTCGACGGCGAAGACTTCTGCGCCCATCCAGTGGATCATTATCTCGTGTAGCGGCGTCAGGCCCACGGCACCGCGCAGGATAACGTCCTCGCCCATCCTGCGCTCGGCAGCGAGGTATTCGTCGTAACAGGGCACGATGCACTCGTCCTCGACCATGAAGCGCAGCCGCCCATAGTCCGCGGGATCCTTGAAGATCCGCTCGACGAACCATTCTGTGTACCCTGCGTCCTCGTGCACGGTCGAGAGGTCGCCCAGCGGCGTCTTTATGACCCTCCGTATCCTCGGTCTGCCGTTCTCCACGTACCGACATTCCATCGCCGGGCAGTTCGGTCTCTCGATCTTGTAAGGTTGCTGTTGTCTGTACACGATGCAGACCCCCTCGTTGCGCAACTGGCGCTCGACCGTGCACCGCGGGAGTTGCTTCTCGTAAATTGTGAACGGGACCTTGTCGGGTTGCTTCCCATGCAGCACGGCAAGAACGCGCTCACGTGGGGTCATGTGACTCTCCGGGGGATGGCTTGGAAGACGGCGCGGACTCCCCGGGCGCCAGCCGCGAGGCATCAGGAGGGGCGCCTGTTTTATCTCTTGCCGCCTGCGCCCTCTCGATCGCCTGCAACTGTTCACGTGCCCTTTCCGTCTGTGGACTTTCGGGAAAGTGAGCGATGATCAGGCGACAGAGGTCAGCCGCCAACGCGTAGTTCTGGCGTTCGGTCTCCCGTCGCGCCCACTGCAACATGAGCCCGACGCGAACGTCGCGTTTGGCCCCCGCAGCGTCGCGGTCCCCGACGTCGGACGGCTGACCTTGTCGGAGCGTGAGATAGAGGACCACGACAGCCAGCAGCGCAAGGGCATATGGCCACGGAGATAGCCAGACCGAGCCGCGTGGGGCCACACCGGTAGTGATGACCCGATCCGGAGCGGCCACGGGCCCGCGGCCAGTTATGCCCGAGCGAATCTGCCGCTCCACCCGGTCGAGTTCCCGGAGCAAAGCCTGCGCCGATTCGATCCGCCGCGACGGGTCCTTCTCGAGAAGTTTCATGACCAGGTCCGACAGATTCTTCGGAAGTTCCGGGCGCCAGGCGTCTGGGGGATCGATCTGTTGGGTCCGGAGTTTGAGCATCACCTCGCTGGGTGTTGTACCACTGATCGGCAGGCGACCGGTGAGGCAGCGATACAGTACCACGCCGAGAGAGTAGATGTCCGTCCGCGCGTCGACGTGGCGCCCCTCTGCCTGCTCGGGCGACATGTACTCGACCGTCCCCAGGACCCCCTGCGTGGCGGTCATACGCGTGGCGTCAAGGACCTTGGCTATGCCGAAGTCCATCACCTTCACGTTCCCGTCGTTGGTGATCATGATGTTTGCCGGCTTTATGTCGCGGTGTATCACACCCATGGAGTGGCTGTGGGCAAGCGCCTCCAGGCAGGGGCGGACGATTTCCAGGGCCCGGAGCGGATCGAGCCTGCCCTCCTTTGCCAGGAGCGACTCGAGGCTGACCCCCTCGACGTATTCCATGGCGTAGTACGGGGCCCCTCCGTGCACACCCTGCTCGTACACGCTGACGATATTCGGATGGTCGAGGCGCCGGAGGGTCATGACCTCGCGCTTGAAGCGCTGGAAAAACACCGGGTCCGAGGCGAGTTGCTGTGGCAGGACCTTGACCGCGGAGTAGCGGCCGGTCTCCATATCGCGGCACTTATAGACTATGCCCATGCCGCCCTGACCGAGTTTCGCCTCGATCCGGTACTTTCCTATCGCGTCCATCGGCGCACCTCGATCGGCGGGGCCGCCCCATGAGATCGAGCCGTCCCTGTTTATACCGACCCCGGGAGACGGGCGTCAAGCGACGGACGGGCGCCATCCGAGGGAGAAACAGGTCTAGCATGGCACCGTAGCGCGTGGTTGACCCTCTCCTCCGAGATGTGATAGATTCAGTTGCGACAAGGCCTCCAGGACGTCGAGGGGGTGGAATGCGCATAACGCTCAACGGAGAGGCTCGCGAGGTGGCAGAGGGGACGACCATCTCGGCCCTTCTCGACCAACTGGGGATCCGGCGAGACGCGGTGGCCGTGGAGGTGAACCGGGAGGTGATACCCCGCGCGAATCACGGCCAGCATACGCTTCGCGCGGGCGACGTGGTGGAAATAGTCACGTTCGTTGGCGGAGGCTGAAGACCGGTGGAAGATGCACCTCTCAAGGTCGGGCCTTACACATTCCGTTCCAGACTTTTCGTCGGGACTGGCAAGTACGCCTCGCTAGAGGTGATGCAGCGGGCCCTGGAGGCGTCGGGTGCGGAAGTGATAACCGTGGCCGTCCGGCGGATGAAGTTGGACGACCGCCCGGGCAAGACGCTGCTCGACTACATAGATAGAAGGCGCTTCACGATACTTCCGAACACTGCCGGTTGCTACACGGCGGAGGAGGCGGTCCGCACGGCACGCCTTGCGCGCGAGGCCGGGCTGAGCGACATGGTGAAACTCGAGGTCCTGGGCGACGAGCTGACCTTGCTGCCGGACCCCGTCGAGACGCTCAAGGCCACCGAGATCCTCGTCAAGGAGGGGTTCGTGGTGCTCGTCTATACCTCCGACGACCCCATCATCGCGATGCGCTTGCAGGATGCCGGCGCAACGAGCGTCATGCCAGCCGGTTCGCCCATCGGCTCGGGCCAGGGCATACTGAACCCGAACAATATCCGCATCATCCTCGAACGGGCGCGAGTGCCGATCATAGTTGACGCGGGCGTGGGGACCGCGTCGGACGTGACCCGCGCAATGGAACTCGGGGTGGACGGGGTCCTCGTCAACACCGGCATCGCGCAGGCGAAGGACCCGGTCGCGATGGCCACTGCAATGCGCCACGCGTGGGAGGCGGGGCGCATCGCCTACCTCGCCGGCCGCATACCGAAACGTCTCTATGCCAAGGCGAGCAGTCCGGAGAAGGACTTCTGAGGGCCAGCGTTTGGACGCGGGGGGTGATCGCCGTGACAGAGCGTCAGGAAGAGCCACAGGTGCCCGAGGGTGAACAGCCCTCGCGGCCGAAGATCGAGAAACTCTTCAAGATACTCGTCAGAGAGAACGCGTCGGACCTCCATCTCAAGGCCGGCCAGCCACCGATCCTGCGCATCAAGGGGGCGCTGCAGAATCTCAAGATGGAGCCTCTGACCGATCGTCAAATAGAGCGCCTCTTCTACGAACTGGTGGATCCTAAGCGGCGCGAGGCGTTCGAACGACACGGGAGCGTGGATTTCGCCTACGAGTTCGAGGAGGGCTGGCGCGTCCGCGTAAACGCCTTCCGACAGCGCGGCCACATAAGCCTGGCATGCAGGCTGGTCCAGCGGTACATACCGACGTTCGAGGAGTTGAACCTGCCGCCCATCCTCGCGAAGATCGCCGAGTATCCGACCGGCCTTGTGCTCATGGTCGGCGCGACCGGAACGGGGAAGTCCACCACCCTCGCCGCCATGATAGAGCACATCAACAACACTCGTCGCTGCCACATACTCACCATAGAGGACCCGATCGAGTATTCCTTCACCGATAAGAAGTCGTTCATCAATCAGCGGGAGATAATGCTCGACGTGGAGGACTGGGTGACGGCGTTGAAGTATGCGATGCGCGAAGACCCGGATGTGATAATGGTCGGGGAGATGCGCGATCCGGAGACCTTCCAGGCAGGCCTGACCGCCGCGGAGACCGGCCACCTCGTCCTGGGGAGCATGCACGCGGCCTATAGCACGCAGGTGGTCGGGCGCGTCCTCGAGATGTTTCCTCCCGACAAGCATACGATGATCCGCCAGAGCCTCGCCAGCAACCTGAGGGCGATAATCGCGCAGATGCTCTTGCCCTCCTGCAAGCGCGGGGTCGCGATGGTACCGGCGGTGGAGATACTTCTGGCGAACCCGACCGTCCGCTCGCTCATAATGCGCGGCGAGGAGCACAAACTCGGCGACGTCATCTACGCCGGTCGTCAGGAGGGGATGCAGGACCTGACGCTTGCCATCGCCGACCTCGTCAAGAAGGAGATGGTCCTCCAGAAGGTCGCGCTCGAGTTGGCTCCAAACCGCGAGAAACTCAGCATGGCCCTGCGGGGGATAGACCTCGGCGCCGGCAAGATTATCGGCTGAAGCGAGTGAGGCCAGTGAAGCCGGAAGAACGAGTCGCGGGCGATGGGCACGTGGCTGGGCGCCGGGCACTTGTGTGCGCCCTCCTGTCGGTGGTATCTGCCCCGGGTGTCATGGGCCAGGTGGAGATGGCGCCCGAGGGCAGGTGGTTCTTCAGCCACTTCTGGCTCTTCACGCTGATGCTCTATTCCGGAGTCTGGCTCGCGGTCTTCGACTGGCTTGGCCGCGATGCGGAGAGGGTACACCTGAACCGCACCCTGTGGGCATCGCTCGGGGCCGCGCTCGGGTTTTTCGGGGCGCTCCTGATCCTTTTCGTCAGTCGGTACTTCGCCTTCCTGGGGATCGTGCTCCTTGGAGGACTCTTCGTCGGCTACGTCGTGCGCCGCAACGCCGTGGTTCCGCCCGAACAGAGGGTCTTCACCACGGATCACCTCGCATATCTCGTGAAGCGCATCGGGGCGCGGCTGCACATCGTTCCCGAGGCAGGACCGCGTCTGCCTGCGACCGCCGGTGAGGACGTGACGGAGATCGTCCTTCTGCGCAAGGATGGCACGCCGATCGAGAAGATTGCCGAGGACCGGGTTACGGAACGCGCCTCGGAGGCGGTCTTGTCCATCAAGGAACTAATCGAGAGCGCGGTGCTCTCCCGCGCGACGGACATTCATCTGGAGCCGAAGGAGAAGGAACTTCAGGTCCGGTTCAGGATAGATGGGATACTTCACAACGTACCGAGTTACCCGGTGGAGCAGGCCGCCCCGATGATCAGTTGCGTGAAGGTGTTGTCGAACATGGACATCGCCGAGAGGCGGAAGCCCCAGGATGGCACATTCATGGGCAAACTCCGTGACCGGACGCTAGACTTCCGAGTGTCCACCGCTCCGAGCGTCCACGGCGAGACCATGGTAATTCGCATCCTCGACCGGAACGTCGGCCTCATCCGCCTCGACAAACTCGGCATGAGCGCCCGCGACCTGGAGGTCGTTCGAAGGATAATCAACTACCCGCACGGGATGATGATCGTCAGCGGCCCCACCGGCTCGGGCAAGACCACCACCCTGTACGCGGCCATACAGGAACTGGACGTCTTCCAGAAAAACATCATCACGATCGAGGACCCGATAGAGTACCGGCTCGAGAACGTGACGCAGGTACAGGTCAATCCGAAGGCGAACGTGACCTTCGCCAGCGCGTTGAGGAGCGCCCTCCGACAGGACCCCGACGTCATCATGGTCGGCGAGATCCGCGACGCCGAGACTGCGCGCGTGGCCCTCCAGGCGGCGATGACCGGTCACTTCGTCTTCACCACCCTCCACGCCAACGATGCCATCACGTCGCTCTTCCGCCTGCTCGACCTGGGCGTCGAACCTTACCTGATCGCCTCGTCGCTGAGCGCGGTGGTCGCGCAGAGGCTCGTGAGGGTGCTCTGCCCGGAATGCAAGGCCCCTTACGTGCCGGAACCGGAGTTCCTCGAGAAGATCGGGGTGCGGAGCAAGCAACCGATCCAACTCTTCAAATCAGTCGGCTGCGAGCATTGCCAGGGCACGGGTTATTACGGCCGCATAGGGATATTCGAGGTGCTGGAATTGAACGACGCGATAAAGGATCTGGTGCGCACGAACCCGAGCCTCCAGTTGATAACGCAGGAGGCCCGGAAGTTGGGCATGAAACGCCTCCAGGAGGACGGCCTTGCGAAGGTCCTCAAGGGCTATACCTCGGTGAAGGAACTGGTGCGCGTGACGCGCTGAGATCGGGAGGGTGCGGCCATAGGTTACTTCCTCTCCATCCTCTTCATGATGATCACGCTCTTCTGGATTTACAGGGGGCTCCGGGTGGGGGTCTATGCCTCGCTCAATATATTCCTCGTCCTCTTCTTCACCCTCCTCCTCACCGTCAACTACAGGTCCCTCCTGATGCCATTGGTCGGTCGCTTCGTCCCGCAGGCGAGCGCCACCGTACATCAGTGCATCAGCACCGTTGCCACCTTTGCCATCTCGCTCGCGGTGCTACTCTTTATCTGCCTGTGGCTGAGCGCCGAGCGAATTCCGCTGCACAGGGGCGTGGACGTGGCCCTCGGCGGACTCATCGGGGCCGCGACGGGCGTCATCTTTTCGGCCGCGCTCCTCTTCCTGTGGTGGAGTTTTCCCCTCGCTGAACGCTACCTCCCCGTCGAAACCGGCACCATGATTTTCCCCTGTCACACGCTCACATTCAGGGCAATGGCATTCGTCGGCCGCCGCATGCCAGGTGACAGGGAGTTCAACGGCGACCGGTTCCTGAGGGACCTTCGATTCGGCCTGCCCGAGGTGCCCGCAGTGGGCGACGGATTCTACGTGTCCTCGATACCCACGGGCCTGAGCGTCTTCTTCGACGGGCGCGGACTGAGGAAGCCGGAAGAGTTCTACCTCGACATGAAGAAGAACATGGCCATCCCGGAGGAGGACATTCCGCCGAGCCAGCGGCAGGAGGCCTTCGGCCGCAAGGGGCGCACTCCGCTCTTCATACCGCACTCCGGCGACAGTGCCACGATCGCGGTCATGATGGAAGGCCTGCCCTCGGGCCTCGACATGCGAACGCGCGGCCCTCTCGACCGATTCGTGCCCGACGGCGAGGTCGGCGTGGCGGAGACCTATATCTCCAACCAGGAACTCTTCGTCAAGGTCTACCAGGTCAGCAAGACGAAGGATGGCAAGGGCAACATCGGGACCCTCGTGGCGCTCTTCGAGCCGACTCCCGACGACATGAAGGATCGTGTGAGAAACTACCTGCCGCTGAGGGTATGCTTCCCCTTCGGCGAGGCACAGGCGCAGGCACTCGAGACGGAACTCGTCAAACTCGGCTTCGCAGACCGCGATGCCGTCCTCCGAATGATAGACCAGTTGCGGCTCGGCGGCAAGGCGGCGTTCTCGGTGGGCGACGATCGCTACGTCATCAAGATGATCTCGCGCGACGAATGGAGGATCGAAAAGGCACCGCAGCCGATAGACCTCGAGGCCGCTCTGCCGAAGGACGCTGCCAACCGGCCATAGTGCGCCGTCGGGTTTGTCTCACGATGGAGTTCGTGATTCAGCCAAAGCGGAAAGGAGCGTGAGCGATGCCCGCCACCGAGCCGCAGCCGTCCGACGCGTTCGGAACTGGTCCCGCCCAGGTCACCCCCCTGATGGTCGAGATGCTCCGGCAGACCAGACCGTGGGTAAACTTCCTGAGCGTTCTCGGCTTCGTCGGTACTGCACTGCTGCTCCTCACCGGTGCGGCAACGCTTGTCCTCGGCGTCGCGAGTGCGAGACCGAAAGCGGCGATTCTGGGCGCGCTCTATTTACCGGCCTCGGTCCTGTATTTCTTCGCTGCGTTGTTCCTGTTTCAGTACGCAAAGAGCATCGGCGAGTTCGTGCGCGGAGGCCAGCCCGGCCAGATGGAGAGTGCGCTCAAGGCGCAGAAGTCATTCTGGAAATTCATAGGCGTCGTTGCGCTGCTCTGGATGTGCTTCGCCGCGCTGCTCCTTCTCTTCATCCTGGGAGGTAACCTCATCAGGACCCTGAGAGGCTGACGCCGTGACCTGTTCGAAGATCTCGACGTAGTGCTCCCGGCTCAGGCGCTCGAATAGTTTCTCCTCCCTTTCTCGGCGTCTCTCGTCGAGCATCTCGGTGCGAATCTGCTCCTGAACCTCCTCGAAGGGGGCGATGCGCGCCTGCTGCCGCGCCTCGACCTTCACGATCGAAAACCCTGCCTCGCGTTCGATCGGGCCCGCAAATTCGCCGACGGGCAGGGAGAACAGCACAGCATCCACCTCGGCCGGCCAGTTGCCCCGTGCCATGAAATCCCACAGCCCCCCTTCGGCGGCATGGGGGTCATCCGAGTATTGCTGTGCCAGGCGGCCAAAATCGTGACCCTTCCGCAGAAGTTCCATGAGATACGTCGCGGTCTCGTATGCCCGCTTGCGGTCACCAGCGGTCCTGGCGCTCACAAAGATGTGCCTGCACTGGACGCGCTCGGGCACCCTGAAGCGTTCGATCTCCCGGCGATACCGTTCGCGCAACTCGTCGGGAGAGACAGAGAGATCGCTGTTGACGAACGCGTCGAGTACCATCCTCTGCATCAGATATTCGCGTAACGCGACGGGAAAATCATCGGGCCGGCCGCCGAGTCGCTCTATCCGATCCCGGAACGCCCGGTCCCCGCCCGCAAGCGTGCGCAAACGTTCCTGTTCCCGTTGCACGAGTTCGTCGAGTCGCTTCGACCAGCCCTCCTGCGCCGCCATGAGACGTTTCGCCTCGGCGACCAGGAGTGCCTCCCTGACGAGCCGATCGAGCGCCGCGCGGAACAGACCGTCCGGCACCGGGGCGGAGGAACTTCGCTCCTTTTCCGACTCGAGCGCACGTGCGCGGACGCATACCTCGTCGCGGGTGATGACGCGGTCGTCAACCATCGCCACCACCACATCGCGCACCTCGATGGGACGCGACGCTGCCGCACCGAGGCACCAGAGCATCGCGAAAACAGCGATGCGCACAGTCGTCATTGTCCGCCTCCGGGTTCTACGCCAGGGCATCGAGGAGGCAGGATAGCAGCAAGTCGCCCGAAATGCGAGAGTCGTCAGGCCGGACGTACAGGGTCCGATCGTCAACCTGACGGACGACCCATCCCGTCTTCCGCAGCGCCAAGGCTGCACGGTCAGGGTCCTCGGCACGCGCGATGACCACGCTGTCGTGGCGGACGATGGACCTTATCGCGGCGCGCCATGCCCGCAGCCTGAGACGAGCCTGCGCGAGGAGGTTCTCCGCGGGTGGCGGCGGTGTGCCGAAACGGTCGCACATCTCGCCCCGGACAGCCTCTATTGCTTCCTCGTCGCACGCCCGGTTCAGCCGGCGGTAAAGATCTATGCGCTCTGTAACATGCGGGACGTAGTCGTCCGGCAGGTACGCGTCCACACCCAGCGCGAGCGCGACTTCGGGCCGTTCCTCCATTGGTTCGTTTTTCAGCGCTCGCACCGCCTGCTCGAGGAGGCGGCAGTACATGTCGTAGCCTACTGCTGCGATATGGCCGCTCTGTTCGGGCCCCAGGATGTTGCCAGCACCGCGGATCTCCAGGTCGCGTGTGGCGATTCGGAATCCCGCACCCAACTCGCAGAACTCCTCGATCGCCTTGAGGCGCTTCTCGGCGGCCGGGTTCACCGGCCGCTCCGGAGAGACGACCATGTATGCATAAGCCCTGTGCTTGTATCGCCCCACGCGGCCCCGCAACTGATGCAGGTCCGCCAGTCCGAACATGTCGGCGTTGTTGATGATAATCGTGTTTGCGTTGGGTATATCGAGTCCGGACTCGATGATCGTCGTGCAGAGTAGCACGTCGGCGCGATGCTCGACGAAATCGCGCATCACCGCCGCGAGTTCCCTCTCCGGCATCTGGCCATGGCCCACCAGGATGCGCGCCTCCGGAACGATCTCCCTGAGGCGCTTCGCCATCGCCTGGATGGTCTCGACCCTGTTATGGACGAAGAAGACCTGGCCCCCGCGCGACATCTCGTGCAGGATCGCCTGTCGGATGCGGGACGCGTCGAACCGCATGAGGCGAGTCTGTATTGCAAGACGGTCTCGCGGCGGCGTCTCCAGAGTCGCGATGTCACGCAGGCCGATCAGCGACATGTGTAGCGTCCGCGGGATTGGCGTCGCCGTCAGCGTGAGAACGTCAACCGTCTCCTTCAACCGCTTCAACCGCTCCTTGTGCTCCACGCCGAAACGCTGCTCCTCGTCAATTATTACCAGCCCCAGGTCGCGGAAGTGGACGTCGGGCTGAATGAGCCGGTGCGTGCCAATGACCACGTCCATTCGGCCACTCGCAAGTTGTTCGATCACCTCCCGCTGTTGGGCGCGGGTGAGAAACCTGCTGAGCATGCCGATGACGACGGGATAATCTGCCATGCGTTCGCGGAAAGTCTGGAAGTGCTGGGCCGCCAGGACGGTTGTGGGCACCAGGACTGCCACCTGCCTACCCCCCATCACCACCTTGAACGCTGCCCGCATCGCAATTTCGGTCTTTCCGTAACCCACGTCGCCGCAGACGAGCCGGTCCATCGGGCGCGGATTCTCGAGATCCGCCTTCACCTCGGCTGAGACCCGAAGTTGATCCTCCGTCTCCTCGTAGGGAAATGCGGCCTCGAACTCGTACTGCCAGTCGGAATCCGGCGGATGTGCGATGCCGGGCCTTGCCCGCCTGACGGCCTGGAGTCGCAGGAGTTCAGCCGCCAGGTCGCGCACCGCCTCGGCCGCCTGTTCCTTGCGCTTCGACCATGCCTGCGAGCCCAGGCGACTCAAGGGCGGCCGGCGCTCCGATGGCCCGATGTATTTCTGGACCAGGTCTATCTGCGAGGCGGGCACGTACAGGATCGCGCCGTCCGCATATTCGATCCGCAGGCATTCCTCCCGCCCATCCCCCTTCTCGATCGTCTCCATGCCCCTGAATATGCCCACGCCGTGCGCCGCATGGACAACCAGATCGTCGGGCGCGAGTTCGTAGAAACCCTCCAGTGGCCGCACCTGACGGTACCGGGCAGGAACGCGCCGCTGCCTGTACCTGTTGAATATCTCATTGTGTGCGATGAGCGCGAGCGACAGATCGGCCCAGTCGAAACTCCGGTTCATCCGACCCAGCCGGATCTCGAACCGTTCGTCCTCCAGGACGGGCGAACCCGCGAGGATTTCCTCCAGCCTCTCTCGCTCGCCGGAGTTGGCGCAGACCACTATCGTGCGGTCGCGCGAGGCCACCATCAGTTCGATCTCGCGCACGATGCCGGCGATGTCGCGTCCGAAGCGCTCGACCGAATGGACGTGGAAGGTCAAACACCCCGCGCCAAACGTCCCGGGCAGCGCCGCCACGTAAAGTGTCGAGAAGCGTTGCGGTGCCAGTCGAAGCGCCTCGTGACACGCCTCGGCGGAACGGCGGTCAGTCAGCGACTCCGGCAGCGGTGCGCGTGCGAGGACCTCGGCCGGCTCCTTCAGCATAAGCCGAGCGTTGTCCGGAAGGTAGTCGCAGATGGAGACCGCCCCCGTGCCTCTCCCTGGCGCGCGCCCCGCTCCGCCGATCTCCAGTCGCGGCAGCGCCGTGAGGGTTGCCTCCGTCACCTCCATCGAGGACGCCTGGGTATCGGGTGCGAAGGTGCGGATGGACTCGATGACGTCCCCGAAGAACTCTATTCGGACCGGCTCCTCGGCTGCAACCGGGAAGACATCGAGGATCCCACCGCGGCGGCAGAACTCGCCGGGTGCCTCGACTCGCATTGCAGGCCTGAAATCCCGCTCGCTCAGCCACGCGGCTATGCTCTCGGGCGATCTTTCATCGCCCCGCTTCAGCACGAGGCGACTCGCATCGAGTGCCTCGCGCGATGGCAAGGGCTGTAAGACCGCCTGAACGGGAGCCACGATCACTCGATGTTCGCGCGCCGAACTGCCCCTGCCGGTCCCCTCGAGCCACCTGAGCACCCGGAACCGCTGCGAGAGTATCTCGGCATCCGGCAGTTCGTCCTCTTCGAGGGTCTCCCAGGGCGGAAAGTACAATGCTTTTCCGGGCGCGAAGAAGTCCAGATCCTCCGCGAACATCTCCGCTTCCTCGACCGTCGGGAGAACTGCGAGCCACGGGCCGTCAACCTCATCGGCGAGGGCCGCCGTGCAACACGCAGCGGACGATCCCCACAGCCCCTCGACGTGAACGCCGTGCCCCTCCTGCAACGCCTCTGCGAGGCCACTGAAAACAGGATGCCGCCGGAGAACCTGGAGCACGTCCTCCAACTATCCGCTACCTCACCAGGGTAAGCCCCTCGTTACATTTTGCCCCAACCTCATGTCCCCGCTCAAGTGAAACGAGCGACCGACCGATGTTACCGATAGGCACGCTCCTTGACAGATGAGGCTTCGCAAGGCAAACTCACGGAGGGAAGGACTCGCCACCCGCCGATCCGGAGGGAGCCTGCGGCCAGACTGACTATGGTCCACACGCGATGTCCACATTGCAACTCAGTCATCAGGGCCGACCTGGGCCAGCGCGGGAGACTGGTCGTATGCCCCTCGTGCGAGCGCAAGTTCACGTGCGAGGCACTTCCATGGTGGGAGACGTTTTTCAGGAGAACCGCAAAACACGAGGGCCGCAAGGCAAAGAAGGCCCATGCCGAGCCATACAGGCCCGTCCGCAGTGGACACGCACCTCGACCGTACGAGCGGGTTGACGAATCGGTTCTCCAGGAAATCGCTGCACAAAGGCGGTCCAGGCTTCCCGCCCTCGTCGTGGCCGGCGCACTGTTGCTCATCTGCGGCATCGTACTCGTCCTCTGGACCTTCCCACTGAGCACGCGCCCGAAAGACGTGACTCCGCCGCCGGACGCGGGTCAGCCCCCTGTCGGGCCGGGGCCGGAGACAAGCGAACAAAAGCCTGTGCCAAGACAGACCGAAGAGGCAATCTTTGCAGCCCCCGACTATGCCTATCCGATCGAGGCGGCCGTTCGAACGGCGGGCTATACTCCACGTAAAGGCGCAAAGTGGCCGGGTCGCGAGGCTTACTACTTCAATGTCAGGGAGCATCCGCGCGTCGCCTTCGCGGCATTCCCCGCCGGCGGCCGCGTCCTCCTCTGGGCGATGATCGCGCCAGCGGTGCCGGAACCGGAAGGCGAGGAGCCTGTGCTCGAGCGCAACTGTATCCTCAACGTGTTACGGCGTTGGCTCCTCGACACCCAGCGAGACGAACTCGCGGCATGGCTCGGAGAGAGGATCGAGGGATGCCTCCGCGCGGCAGCCGCCAGGGGTAACTTCGTAGCAGAACGTCGGTTTGGCGAATATGTGCTCCGCGTCGAGACCTTCGAGCACCCGACGCAACAGGCCGGGGCACGGGTCGAACTCGCACGCGCATATCGCCCGATCGCGGAGGTCGAGGGCACAGCACCGATCGCGGCATGGTCCGACATGCGGACGGGCGCAACGCTGGAGGAAGTCGAGCGTTTCGCAGGACACGGGGACAGGGTGAGTTCCTCCGGCAGCGGCGAGTGGATGGTCGAGCGCTTCGTATGGCCCGGGAACGCCGAGGTCATCTTCCGCAACGGCCGGGCCATAACCTGGAAGGCGCCCTCGGAATGACCCGAGGGCGGCCTGCCGATCGGATTTGCAATCCTGCCGCCGCGGCGATATACTTACATCCAGTCATTGGAAGGAAAGGAAGCGAAGGGACCGGCACTGCATCGGGAAGGTAACTTGGAGAGGTTCGCAGTGGTCGCGACGATGGAGAAGGACAGCGGCAAGCAGGCGTTGATCTCGGCGTACAGGCGGCACGAGAAGGACACCGGGTCCACCGAGGTGCAGGTGGCTCTGCTCACGGCCCGCATCGAACACCTCACCGAGCACTTGAAGACGCACAGGAAGGACCACGCCTCCCGGCGCGGTCTTCTGAAGATGGTCGGACACCGCGCCCGTCTCCTCAGGTATCTCGCTGCTGCCGCCCCTGCGAGGTACCAGGCTTTGATCGAAAGGCTGGGGCTGAGGCGGTAGCCCGCCGTCCGCGAGTCCCGCGACCGCGCCCCTCCCCTTCCTACGCCTCGCTCCTGCGCCAGCGATCCGCCCGCGCCGGAACGGCAGGGTGATCTCGCGAAGGAAGCAGCGGTGCTGCCTGAGCAATCGCGCCGGAAAGGAATCGAGAGAAGGAGTCCAGTGGGATGGCTGTGACGAGCGTCGAAATGGAACTTGGCGGACGAAGGCTGCGTCTCGAAACGGGCCGGATCGCCAGGCAGGCAGATGGAGCGGTTCTGGTGCAATACGCCGATACAGTTGTGCTGGTCGCGGCCTGCTGCGAACCGCCGAAGGAACCAGTGGACTTCTTCCCCCTGCGGATGGACTACCGCGAGATGACATACGCGGCGGGCAAGTTTCCGGGGGGTTTTTACAAGCGCGAGGGTCGCCCGACGCAAAAGGAGATACTCACTGCGCGTCTGATGGACAGGCCAGTGCGCCCCCTGTTCCCCGACGGCTACAACGATGAGGTGGTGGTGACGGGAGTGGTGCTGTCGGCGGATCGGGACAACGACCCGGATATCCTGAGCGTCGTGGGAGCCTCGGCCGCGCTCTGCCTCGCACCAGAGGTGCCTTTCGGCGGGCCCATCGGCGCCGTCAGGGTCGGCAAGGTGAACGGAAAACTCGTGCTCAACCCCACTCACGCCGAGACCGACGTTAGCGCCATAAACATCGTCGTGGCGGGAACCGAGAAGGCCATCACAATGATCGAGGGCCAGGCAAAGGAGATAAGCGAGGATGAACTCCTCGAGGTCATCCATTTCGCCGAGGGGGCGGTACGGGATATCGCCAGGCTCCAGAGGGAACTCATGACGCGGCTCGGCATCCGCAAGCGGGAGTGGGTCCCGCCTCCCCCGAACCCCATCGAGGCCGAGATGGAACGCCTTTATTTCGACCGCGTGATGGCCGCTCATCAGGTCCGCGGCAAGTTCGCCCGGCTCGAGGCGCTCGACGCGGTCCTGGCGCAGGCAGTGGCCGACCTGGTCCGGGAGGGTGGCCCATCCCGTCAGGACGTCGTCCGCGCCTTCCAGGCGCTCGAGCGGAAGGCATGCCGCTCCCTGATCCTGGAACACGGGAAGCGCGAGGACGGCCGCGGAGCGGATGAACTGCGCGAGGTCACGTGCGAGGTCGGCGTCCTCCCGAGGGTCCACGGCTCGGCGCTCTTCACGCGGGGCGAGACCCAGGCGCTGGTCACGTGCACTCTCGGAACCTCCATGGACGAGCAGCGCGTGGACGGTCTGAAGGACGAGTACACCAAGAAGTTCATGCTCGATTACAATTTCCCGCCTTTCTGCGTGGGAGAGGCTAAACCGACACGGGCGCCCAGCCGCCGCGAGATCGGCCACGGCAACCTCGCCGAGCGTTCCATGCTCGCCGTGCTCCCGCCAGTGGAGAAGTTCCCGTACACGATCCGCGTGGTCTCCGACATCATGGAGTCCAACGGCTCATCCTCCATGGCTTCGGTTTGCGGCGCCACGCTCTGCATGATGGACGCCGGCGTCCCGCTCCGACAACCCGTCGCCGGGGTGGCGATGGGGCTCGTGCAGGAAGGCGATCGCGCAGTGGTCCTGACCGACATCTGCGGCTCGGAGGATCACTTCGGCGACATGGACCTGAAGATCGCCGGGACCCAGAATGGGGTCACTGGCGTTCAGATGGACCTGAAGATATCGGGCGTCTCGAACGACACACTGCTGAAGGCCTTTCGCCAGGCGCGCGTTGCGCGCATAGAGATACTCAGGAGGATGCTCTCGGTCATAGGGCGGCCGCGCGACCAGATCAGCCGCCACGCTCCTCGCCTCCTTCTCGTCAGGATACCCGAGGAGAAGATCGGCACCCTCATAGGTCCGGGCGGCAAGACGGTCCGCAAGATCCAGGAGGAGACCGGCGCGACGATAGACATCGAGGATAACGGCACCGTGAACATTGCGGCTCGCGAGGCCTCGGCGGCCGAGCGCGCTCGCCAGCGCGTGCTGGAGATCACCACCGAGCCGGCAGTGGGCCAGGTGTACACTGGCAAGGTCATCAGTATTCGAGACTTCGGTGCCTTCGTCGAGATACTGCCGGGAACCGACGGACTCGTTCACATCTCCGAACTGGCCGACGGCTACGTCCGCCGCGTGGAGGACGTCTGCAAGGTTGGCGATGAGATGCGCGTCAAGATCATCTCGATTGACGAGCAGGGCCGGATCAGGCTCAGCCGCAAGGCTGCGCTGAAGGAGGAAGGCGCGTCCGGCGCTTCCCCCGCCCCGGTGCCGAAACGCTAGAACGCACCCCGACCCGCGCAGCCATCCGGTCGCCCCGCCGCTGGCGACCGGAGGGGGACACGGCAGTGGATGAGCGGAACCTCCAAGCGGAGCAACGGATGTACGCCGCGCGCCTTGCGGGCGGTCTGATCCACGAGATTCGCAACCCGCTCAACACCCTCAGCCTCAACCTCCAACTCCTTGCCGAGGATTGGCGCGAACCGCGGGACCAGCGGGAGCGGCGTGCCCTCAAGCGCATCGAACGCCTCCAGGCGGAGACGGCACGCCTGAGCAGGATTCTCGACGATTTCATGGACTTCCTGCGGGAGCGGAAACTGGATCGAGTCCACTGCGACCTCAACCGCATCGTGGAGGAACTGGCCACCTTCGTGAGACCCCAACTCGAGTCGCGTGGCATCCAACTGCGCGTTTCCTGCGAGGGTTCACTCCCCTGCTATCTCGACATCAACCTCATCAAGCAGGCTCTTCTCAACCTCATCCTCAACGCCGAGGAGGCCGTTGCCCAGTCGCCCACGCGCGAAGTCATCCTGCGCACCTCGCGCGATGGCACCGGCGCGCGTGTGGACGTCATCGATACCGGCAAGGGCATTCGCCCCGAGGACATGACCAGGATCTTCGAGGTCTTCTACTCCACGCGAAAGGGTGGCACCGGCCTCGGCCTTCCGACTGCGCGCAAGATCGTCGAGGAACACGGCGGGTCGATCGAGGTGCACAGCGACGTCGGGCGCGGCACGTGCTTCAGCGTACGCCTGCCCATGTGCGAGGCGGATGCCCAGCCACAATCCCCGATAGCACCGGCCCAAGGGGCGACCGATACACATGGCTGACACCGTCCGGGCGAACGAACAGTGCTCTGGCCTGCGCGTCCTCGTCATAGACGACGACCGCGCCGAGGCCGAGACCCACGCGGAAGTCCTCGAATCCATCGGCTGCGAGTGCCGCATCGCCACCACCGGCGCCGAGGGGCTCGATGTCATCCGCTCCGGCGAGGTTGACGTCGTCCTCACCGACCTCGTCATGCACGACGTCAGCGGCATGCGCATAACCGAGGAGACCAAGAAGTTCTGGCCCGAGGTCGAGGTCCTGGTTGTTACCGGCCACGGCTCCATAGACACCGCCGTGGAGGCGATGCAGAAGGGGGCAATGACCTATCTCGAGAAGCCGGTGGATGCGAACGTCCTGCGAGAGCAGGTCCGCAAGGCGGCGGAGAAGCAGCGGGTGGTGCGCGAACGCACCGCCCTCAAGCGCCAGATCGACAAGCACTTCGGCTTCGAGGGCATCGTGGGCCAGAGCGAACAGATGCAACGCGTCCTCGACGTCCTCGCGCAGATCTCGGCCACCAATGCGACGGTCCTCATCGAAGGCGAGAGCGGCACTGGCAAGGAACTCGTTGCCCGCGCCATTCACAATAACTCGCCCCGCCGTGCCAGGCCATTCGTGGGGCTCAACTGCGCCGCCCTCTCGGAGAGCATTCTCGAGAGCGAACTCTTCGGACACGAGAAAGGTGCCTTCACCGGGGCCGACCAGATGCGCCGCGGACGTTTCGAATACGCCCAGCACGGCACACTCTTCCTCGATGAGGTCGGCGATATGCCGATGTCAACCCAGATAAAACTCCTCCGCGTCCTGGAGGAACGCGAGATCGTCCGCGTCGGATCCAACGAGCCCATAAAGGTGGACGTCCGCGTCATCGCGGCAACCAATCGTAACCTCGAGGAACTCGTTCGCGAGAAACGTTTTCGCGAGGACCTCTACTTCCGCCTCAACGTGGTGCGCATCACCCTGCCGCCTCTCAGGGCCAGACCGGATGACATACCGCTCCTGATAGACCATTTCCTCCGGAAGTTCAGCGATGCTTACGGAAAGACCATCCACGGTCTGACGCCCCAGGCCAGGAGCGCTCTCTATCGCTATTCGTGGCCTGGCAATGTCCGCGAACTCAGGAACTGCATCGAATCCATGGTCGTCACCAGCACGGGCGGGGTCCTCGACGTCGAGGACATACCCCCCTACATAAGCGTCGCGAGGGCGACGCCAGCCCGACCGCAGATCACGGGCCCCGCTGCTGGCACGGAGCCGCCGGGGAGTCTCGTACCCGGCGGATCGGACGTCGCGCGGCCCAGCGACAAGAGCGCAAGACCTCTGCTGCCCGAGGGTTTCGAGCAGATTCGCCCCGGCATGTCGCTCGAGGAGGCCGAACGACTGATGATCAAGAACACGCTCCTCATGACGAACGGGAACCGCGAGGAGGCGGCGAAACTTCTCAAGATAGGCGAGCGCACGCTGTACCGGAAAATCCAGAAGTACAACCTGCGGTGACCGCCGTCGTGGAAATCGTGAACCGCTCGAGGATGGCATCGAGAAGCGGCTGATATTTTGCCGCGACACGCCTTGCACTCTCCTGCTCGCCGACGGGAGCACGAAACTCCAGGAGGTACCATCGGCCCACGACCATCGTCCGACAGATCACCATGAGTTCGACCCCGCCTTTCGCCTTGACGAAGCCCGTCCATTCCGTCCACACCCGCGAGCCCATTTGCCTCACGCGCCGGCGCAGGCCGGTAGCGCGGGGGGCAATCATGACGGGCCGGGAACCGGACGCCACATAGAGCATCGGTCCGAGCGGGTCGCGAAACGCCATCTCCTGCCTGCCCTGAAACGCCCGCTCCCAGAACACGGGCACCGAAACTTGCCACGCCCCGCTACGCGGTGTGTAGGCCGTCATGGGTGGCACCCTGAGCGGATAGCCGCCCGAGATGGCGTAGTCCGCGGCGAGGGCCGAAGCGACGGCGAAAACCGCGGCGCAGAGTATACGGACCGCCCACGTGCCTAGCCGGCGCGCGTAGCCCGCCGGAAAGAATGCCATCGCCGTTGCCCCCACTGCACCGACCGCGAATCCGCCAGCGTGCGCGAGGTTGTCAACGCGCGGTTCGAAGAACCCGAAACTCATGCTCAACGCTGCGATGAAAAGCAACGAGAGCATTGTGGCGCGCCTTCTCATCGGCGGCAGCGTGCTGCGCAACCTGACCACCAGCACGAGCGCCGCGCCCAACAGGCCGAACACTGCACCCGACGCACCGGCACTCATGACGTACGACCCCAGGAACGCACTCGCCGCGCTTCCGCCGACGCCCGACGCGATGAACAGCGTGAATAAACCCCACCCCCCTGCGATTCGTTCGACGAAGCGGCCGAAGATATAGCAGGCGTAACAGTTGAATAGAAGGTGAAGCCATCCCGCATGCACGAATATGCTGCTGACGAGCCGCCACCATTCGCCGTGGCGGACGAGCGAAGGGACGTTCGCACCGAAGCGCATGAGGGCGAAACCCTCTGCGCCCCGAACACCGGGCCACATGAGCAACCATGACAGAACGCAGAGGAGGATGAAGCACCAGGTGACCCTCGCGCGGAAAGGCTCACCCCCTGCGACAGCCTCCAGCGGGACGCCTGGCGCGGAAGCAGCCTCCAGCGCGAGAAGCGAACGGGCGGTCTCCTCGTCCAGCGCAGGAGGAGGCCCGGCAAACCCCGATTCCGCAATCCGGAGATGTGCCTCGACCTTCTGTCTCATGAGGCTCTCTCCGGGAGGAACTTTCGCAAGCGCGCGCCTCAAATCCGCCAGCGCCGCAGCAGTCTCGCCGGCCCTGAGCCTCGCGACACCACGCCAGAGATGTGGAAACGCTGCCGGCAACATGGGCAAGAGCGAGGCGGATCCCGCAAGCACTCGTTCCACTGCCTCCGGTCGGCCTGCATACGCGAGGATGCGGATCCACGCGACGAGGCGCCGCAACCGGGCGGTCTGGCCTCCTCCCGAAACCGCATCGGCCTGGCGCAATATCTCGATAGATCTTTTCAAATCCCCGATCTCCGCGCAGGCCACGGCTACGGCGTACAGTACTTCCGGGTCCTCCCGGAGCACTGTGGATGACGGGTGCGCATCATAGAGGCTCAGTGCCCCCGGGTAATCCTGGAGTACAGCGAGGGCCTCGATCTCCGACGCCACCAGATGTGCACGGGTTGGTGCTGCCAACGCGGACAGGACGAGCGGCAAGTAGTGCCTCCTCTCCCCCGGGTCCGGTACCCGATCACGGACCAGGGCAGCAATCCGCTCACCCGCGCTACGGACCCCGGGGTGGCGCGTCCAGGTCAGGATCGTACAGAGGCGCATCCAGAATCTGGCGCGCCGGAGGCGGCCGCCGAGCAGGTTCCTGGCAATGCAACGCTGGCACAGAAGGGCACCGGGCAGGCTCAGGAGAAAGAGCGCGACGGCCGTGCCGAGCCACGCGATGGAATCGCGGCGATCGAGTAGCGCCTCGACGGCAAAGCCGGAGAAGAGAAGCGCCTGTACGATCCGGCCCAGATTCCAGCGCCAGTCCGCCGCCGCAAGGAGAACCGCGACGTAGAGCCAACCGCCGATGAGGAGGAAAAGGCCGACCAGCCGCCAATCCATGCGAAACACCAGACGCCGTCAGGCGTTCAGGTTCATGGTGCGTAGGAACTCGGCGTTGCTCTTCGTACGGGACAGACGATCCCTCAGCAGTTCCATCGCTTCGACGGCCGGCATCTCGCTCAGGACGCGTCGAAGAACCCATATACGCTTCTGTTCCTCGGGGCTGAGAAGGAGTTCCTCCTTTCGGGTACCCGATTTCTCGATGTCGATCGCAGGGAACACACGCCTTTCGACGAGTTTTCTGTCGAGGTGCAGGTCCATGTTGCCGGTCGCCTTGAACTCCTCGAATATCACCTCGTCCATGCGGCTGCCGGTATCTATGAGGGCGGTGCCGAGGATCGTCAGGGACCCACCCTCCTCGGTGTTTCTGGCGGACCCGAAAAAGCGTTTGGGCCGCTGGAGTGCGTTGGAGTCCACTCCGCCGGAGAGTATCTTGCCGCTGTGGGGGACCTCGGCGTTGTATGCGCGGCCGAGGCGTGTGATGGAGTCGAGCAGGATGACGACGTCGTCACCATATTCGACCATGCGTCTCGCCTTTTCGATGACCATCTCGGCGACCTGGCAGTGGCGGCTGGTCGGCTCGTCGAAGGTGGAACTGATGACCTCGCCCTTCACCGACCGCTCCATGTCGGTCACCTCCTCCGGTCGTTCGGCGATGAGGAGCACGATCAGTTTCACGTCGGGATAGTTGTGCTCGATGGACTGGGCGATCTTCTGGATGAGCACCGTTTTGCCCGTTCTCGGCGGAGCGACGATCAGTCCGCGCTGACCTTTCCCGATTGGCGTTATGAGATCGACTATGCGCATGTCGATGTTGTCGGGGCTGTCTTCCAGGATCAGCCGCTCCTGCGGGTACAGCGGGGTCAGTTCGTCGAAAGGTATGAGCTCGTGAATCTTCTCGGGCGGCTGATGGTTGATCGCCTCCACCCTGAGGAGGGCGAAGTAGCGCTCGCCCTCCTTGGGGGGCCGGATCTGTCCCTGCACGATGCATCCGGTGCGTATGCCGAACCTCCGGATCTGGGAGGGCGATATGTAGATGTCGTCGGGGCAAGGGAGGTAATTGTAGTCCGGCGACCTCAGGAATCCGAAGCCGTCCGGCAGGACCTCGAGGACACCCTCCCCGTACATGGCACCGCTCTTGTGGCACCTCTCCTTGAGTATCTTGAAGAGGAGGTCCTGCTTGTTGAGATGGGAATAGTCCTTCAGACCTTCGCGCTTGGCCGTCTCGCGGAGTTCCTGTATCGTCATGTGCTGCAGATCCGAGATGAACAGGCGCCCCTCCTCCGGTGGCGACGTGGTGGCGGCGGGACTCGATGGCTGTCCTCCGTTCTGCGCCTGGGCGGTGGAGGAACGCTCGTTATTGTTGCTGCCATTGTTGGGGTCTTGTCTATCGGTGCTGTTGTTTGCGCGGAAAGCGCTGGGTCTTCCCCTGCCCATGAGGTTCACCTCCTGGATGGTATGGGACCGTCGGGCGTTCCCGACGCTCCGGTGAGTTGATAGAAGAGCCGCGCGACAGCGGCACGCAAGCGG
>Ga0272448_1001072_pt1 | contig 38573 bp, 37 predicted proteins | sample YNPCB0191_FD_202220 | JGI IMG/M metagenome (GOLD analysis project Ga0272448, IMG submission 202220) | Hot spring sediment microbial communities from Yellowstone National Park, WY, United States - YNP-CB-019-1 | ecosystem: Environmental > Aquatic > Thermal springs > Hot (42-90C) > Sediment...
GTTACGGAACGACTCAACAGTTGGCGAATCATATGGAGAAGTTCGGTATTAAAACCGTCTTAGCAGGGCCGGAGACAGATCAATTGGTTGAATCAATAAACAAAAACGTTAATCTAGTTATAGTTGAAACGATAACAAACCCCCTCTTAAAGGTTATTGATGTAGCCGCTGTAGCTAAGAGATGCTCTGAAGTTGGATCAAAACTTGTTGTAGATAACACATTCGCATCCCCTGTTCTACTCAAACCACAGAAGCATGGTGCTTGGTTGACACTGCATAGCCTAACAAAATACATCGGGGGGCACAACGATGTGATAGGTGGGTCTGTTGCAAGTGATAAGGGAACAATAAAAGATCTATGGGATTGGAGAAGGAAACTGGGCAGCATAATGAACCCATTTGAAGCCTTTTTGATTATTAGAAGTTTGCCGACTTTAAAATTAAGGTTCACTCAACAATCTGAAACAGCAAAAGTACTCGCAGAATTCTTAGAAGACAATTCTAAAGTCAGGGAAGTCTTTTATCCCGGTCTTAATAATAGCCCTTATCGTTCAATTGCAGATAAAATCTTTTCTGAAAGAATGTATGGGGGAGTGTTAAGCTTCAAATTAAAGGAGGGAAGAGAGGGTGTATTTAAGTTCTTTAAGAGAACTAAGATTATAAAATCTTCACCAAGTTTAGGTGGAACAGAGTCTTTAGCCACATTCCCACTTTTAAGCGCCGCATCCACTATGGCTCCAGAAGTGCAGAAAGAGCTTGGTATTTCAGAAGATCTTATACGGTTATCTGTTGGACTTGAAGACGCAGAAGACCTTAAGGAAGACATTGAACAAGCATTATAGCCGATTCTTGCTAGCGGAGATGCATACATTATCTTTATATACACTTTATTTATGAAGGGTTGGTGGATGGTAGATGGGTGGTTTAGTTCATAATTCGTTATGAACTTGGCGTAACTAATTCTTCTATTCTAAATACTATCTACCCAAATGCCATTGATTTAAAGAATTTTTTGGTGGAAGTTATTGACTAAAATATTATTTGCAATACCGAAAGGTTCACTAGAAAAAGCGACGTTTGATTTCTTAGAAAAAGCGTTCGTCAAAATATACGGAAGAGAGAGAAGTTATAGACCTACATCAAATGATCCCGACTTAAAGTTTAAGATTCTAAGACCTCAAGAAATACCAATATATGTTGGAGACGGTCTCTATGATGTAGGAATAACTGGTCTTGACTGGGTTCAAGAGACAGGCGCAGACGTCAAAGTTTTACTAAATCTCGAGTTTGGCGCTGCAAAACTATTAATGGCTGTACCAAAGACGACAAACGCCAACTCCTCAAACGAGTTATTAAAACTCTATAATTCGTCAAAAAAGATACTTAGGGTGTCAACAGAATATCCTTCTATGGTCTCAAGGTACCTCTTAGGCTTGTCTGAATATAAGCGCCTTTACCAAGAAGAAGAGCCGATTATAATCACACCATGGGGGAAAAAGGGAAGCAATAAATGGGTTCAAGTGTATCTTTCTTTTGGAGCGACTGAAGCAAAGCCCCCTGAAGAAGCGGATGCAATAGCAGACATTTCTGAAACCGGGACAACTCTTGAGCAAAATGGTTTAAAGCCCATAGATATGATAGTTAGATCACAAGCAGTATTGATCGCAAATAAGTTGGCTTTACAAAATCAAGGTAAAAGAGAAAAGATCTACGACATTATCGCTCTTTTCAGAGGCGTGATAGAAAGCTCAAAGAAACTACACATCTTCTTAAACGTTAAGGAAGACAACTTGCAGGCAGTGCTCTCACTTCTACCCGGTTTGAAAGGACCTACAATAAGTAACCTTTCAAAGCCTGGTTGGTATGCTGTAAACACTATTGTCGACAGATCAGAGTACATTAAACTTCTTCCTAAGTTAAGAAAGATCGCGCAAGGGCTTGTTGTTCACGAACCCCAACTTATCATGCCTTTAGAGGACATAGCCAAGGAAGAGGAGGGTGCTCAAGTATGAAGGTGTTTGACTTAGAAGCAAACAGCTATACAGACGTTATGAATATCATTCAGTCTTACGCTCGAGTCGACGATGAATTAGAAGTTTCTGTGGAGAAGATCTTACGCGATGTCAGGAACAGGGGCGACCAAGCCCTCTTCGACTACACAAGAAGCTTTGATAATTTCGAACTCACTGAAAATAACATTAGAGTGTCGAAGGAAGAAGTTAATGAGGCTTATGGCAAGGTAGATAAAGGAGATCTAAAGGCATTAAAGACTTTAAGAGACAACATAGAGAAGGTTGAAACGAAAGCTTTACGTAGGCTGAAAATAGGCTTCAATTTAAAGGGCATTCGGATAACCCAAGAGGTCAGGCCATTAGATAGTGTTGGCTGTTATGTCCCAGGTGGTAAGGCTTCATATCCCAGCACGCTTTTGATGACGGTCGTTCCTGCTAAGGTTGCAAATGTAAAGAGAGTAGTTGTGGTCTCTCCACCTAATAAAGTCACCCCTGAACTCTTAGTTGCAGCAGATATAGCTCAGGTCGACGAGGTATATAGGGTCGGGGGTGCTCAAGCGATCGCTGCACTTGCTTATGGAACAAAGAGCATCTCACCTGTCCAGAAGATTATAGGACCTGGAAACCAGTATGTAACGATCGCTAAAAGAATTGTATCAAGTGATGTAGAGATCGATATGCTGGCAGGCCCTACTGAAATATTGATATTTGCAGATAACGATGCTGACCCAAAAGAGGTCGCTTTGGACCTCATATCACAGGCAGAACACGGACCTGATTCTGTCTGTGGTGTTGTCACACAGTCTAGAAGGCTGGCGGATATGGTTATTAAAGAGGTGGCCAAACTCTGTAAGAACGTGGAACGTGGTGATATTGTGCTAAGAGTTATGGGAGAGAGAGCATTCGTTATCGTAACTAAGAATACGAATGAAGCTTTAAATTTCGTCAACAACTTTGCACCAGAACATCTTGAAGTACTTTCTAGCGAGCCAGAAAAGATCTTGAGCAAGATATCTAATGCGGGTGTAATTATCGTAAATTCACCGAGTGTGGTAACAGACTATTACTCCGGAGTTAACCATGTTCTTCCAACAAGCTGTAACGCGGAGACTCGAGGGGGATTGACCGTTTTAGATTACGTAAAGGTAATTAGAACGGTATATGCTTCTAAACAGAGCATGGCTAAAGCCTTTCCAACAATCAAGAAACTTGCTCTTTTAGAGGGGTTACCGAACCATTTGAAAGCCGTTGAATATAGGGTGGAAAAAAATGTTGCTTAACAAAAGTATTAGAAAAAGGCTGTCCAAGTTGGAGGAAACCGAATACTATCCATTAGAAGATACAGAAAAAATGATAGCACGATTAAACCTCAACGAAAATTTTATAATAGATGGAGAAAAGATGCGTCAACTTGCCAGTGAAGCTTTAGAAGAAATAGATGTCAGACTTTACCCAAATACTGAACAACGAGAACTTGTAAAGCAGTTATCAAGAAAATACGGGTTGAGCGGTGATCATTTTGCACTCGGTTGTGGGGAGGACCAACTGATTGACATTTTAATAAGCGTCTTTGGCCGCCGAAATAGAGTTATTTCGATAACCCCCACATTCCCTGTTTACCGCTACAGAACACTATTCCACGGTGGAGTTTTCATCGGAGTTCCATTAAATGAAGACTTCTCTTTAAATAAAGAAGGATTAATTAAAGAAGGGAAAAGAGCTAACCTTTTGTTCATCTGCTCACCTAATAATCCGACGGGAAACCAGTTCCCAAAAAAGGTGATAGAAGAAATATTGTCCAAAGTGAAATGCTTAGTTGTTGTCGACGAGGCCTACGTCGACTTTGCAGAATATAGCGTTTACCCCATGGTGTCTGACTACGAAAACTTAGTCGTGTTAAGAACCTTTTCAAAAGCTTACGGCTTAGCTGGACTAAGGATAGGATATATGATCGCGTCTCCAAGAGTGGCTAAACCGATAGCGACGGTAGCGCAACTAACATACCCAGTAGTTAATCTAGCCCTAAAAATGGCAACAAAGCTGATGCAAAACGACGAATTAGTTTTAGAATCCGTTAAACATGTAAGAGAGGAAAGGGATCGGCTTTACAATGAGCTAATAAAGATAGGGATAGATGCTAAAAGATCACAAACTAATTTTATACTATTTAAATCCCCTACCGATCCAGAAAGGTTCTATAACGATCTCGCCAAAAGTGGGATAGTCATTCGCAACTCAGGCATGTTTTTTGGAAACCACTACTTTAGAGTAACTGTTGGCACTCCCGAACTAAACGACATGTTTATACAGGTGGTGAAAAAAATTACTAAAAAATGAATATACCTCAGTAGGGGGTTCAAATAACATATTTATCCGAAAAGCGATTGCTAAAGACCTATTAGACGTGAAGCGCGTTATCTTCGACTGCGATGGTGTCCTGGTCGAAAGTAAGAATTCTTATGACCTAGCTATTGAGGAAGTTCTGAGGCATGTCTTCAAACCATTAAATTCAATCAACGGAATTAGTTTTAAAGAAATTGAAAGGCTAAGGTTAACAGGGCTTTACAATATTGAATGGGATACAACCTTCGCACTCGCTATGTTCATCTTCTCACAGCTGTCAAAAGAACAGGCAAGGGCCGTATTAGAAAATTTAAAAGAAAATGAATCTATTGGTAGATTTAAACCACTGGATAGTTCAAAGGTAGTAAGAACATTCAATGAATTTGTAATGGAGTTAAAGGGAGACCCTATCGGCGATGCTGAAAACTATACAAGGAGACTTTGCTCACAAAATGGGACCCTTAGAGAACTTGAAGAGTTCATAAACATTCTTGGAAGACCTAACGACCCAAATAGGAGTCATTTAGTCAAGATCTTTGATGCATTATACTATGGGAATTCGTTGTATACCAAGGTGTATGGTGATCACCCTCCATTCGATTTTAAAAATGGATTCATAGAAAATGAGAAAACTTTAGTAAAAAAGGGCGTCCTTAATGACATTTGGAAGCTCTTTGGGACAAAGTTCTTTCTTTTAACAGGCCGTTCTAGGGTCGGAACAGAATACGTCTTAAAAAACATAGCAGAATTTTTTGACTTTGAAAATTCTATATTTATCGAAGACATAATTCGATCTAAGCCAAAAGAAGCTAGTAAAGTTAAGAAGCCTTCACCGATCCCTCTCTTGAATCTAGCTAATGAACCGGGAACAATGTATATAGGAGACTCAGCTGAAGATCTGATAATGTGCTTGAAAGCCAAGAAAACATTTCGGAGGCTGTACTTCATAGGGGTTACTGGCGCTAAGACAAGTCCAAGGCGGATGGAAGAGTTTTTTATGTCTTCAAGAGCAGATGTAGTTGTGAACTCTGTTAACGATTTAGCAAGGGTTTTTAAATCAATCAAAGGAGGTGAAATTTTTTGAGGACAGCGGCGATAAACAGATCAACTAAAGAGACCAATGTGAAGATAAACCTTAACCTAGATGGAAAGGGGGTGTACAAAATCAGTACTACTATAAAATATTTAGATCATATGCTTCAGCAGTTAGCAGTACATAGCTTTATGGACCTTGAACTATATGCGGAAGGAGACCTATCCCATCATATTGTAGAGGATGTAGCTATAACCCTAGGTACTGCGATAAAGGAGGCTTTAGGTGATAGGCACGGTATCAAAAGATTTGGTTACGCGATCGTTCCTATGGATGAAACCTTAGCCATGGTAGCAATAGACCTAGTTCAAAGACCATATGCTGAGATAGAACTAGACCTGAGCTCGGGCCAGATAGAAGATGTTTACGCAGAAGATGTTCTACACTTCCTTGAATCGTTTACTACGTCACTCCAATTTACTTTACATGTGGATGTGTTAAGGGGAATTAACAATCATCACAAAGTAGAAGCTATATTCAAAGCCTTAGCACTTTCTTTAAGGGAAGCATGGTCAATCGAAACAAAAAGAGAGGGAGCCCCCAGCTCGAAAGGCAAGATGTAAATGATGTTCGCGTTACTAGATTACCGTGCTAGCAACATGTTCAGTCTCGCTGCAGCATTTAAAAGGCTTGGTGTCGACACAAAGATAGTGACAAAGGACGATAAATTCGATGGCTACTCTGCGATAATATTACCTGGAGTAGGTAACTTCTCATCCGCAAGTGAAATCACATCTAGCTGCAAGAGAAAAATATTTGCATGTGTAGAAAACGGAACCCCATTATTAGGCATATGCTTAGGTCTCCAAGTACTATTTGAAAGAAGTGAAGAAGGCCCTGGGACAGGGCTTACAATATTCGATGGGGAAGTTGTAAAGTTCCCTACAAGCGTAAAGGTACCACATATGGGGTGGAACCAAGTTGTTTCCTCCAACGATAGCGTACTCTTAAAGGATTTGAACGATGAAAAATGGGTTTACTTTGCACATTCATATTACCCAAAACCAAAAGACATTACCACTGTCAAAGGCACCACCAACTATGGCGTAAGATTTGCCTCTGTAGTAGAAAAAGAGCCTATATTTGGAACACAGTTTCACCCTGAGAAATCCGGTGTCATAGGCAGAAGCATCTTGAATAACTTTGTAGAATATGTTAGAAGGTGAAAAGTTGGAGATCTGGCCATCAATAGATTTGATGAAAGGAAAGGTTGTTAGACTAATTAAAGGCGATCCTTTAAAGCCCATTATATACAGTGATGATCCTCTTCAGACCGCTCTTAAATGGCAAAAGGCTGGTGTTTCAGGTTTACACATAATTGACCTAGATGCTGCTCTCCAACAAGGAAGCAACTTTGAAGTAATGCGCACTATAGTAGAAAGAGTGGACTTGCCGACACAATTTGGAGGCGGTCTCCATTCATTTGAATCGATAGAGATGGCATTTAAGGCTGGAGTTGATAGGGTCATTGTTGGAACTGGTTTGTTTACAAACAAGCTAGATCCGATTAAACTCCTTGAATTTGGCTCGAGCAAGGTTGTTGTCGCTGTTGATCACATAGATGAGCAAATTGCAGTAAATGGTTGGAGAAGGAAATTGGGTCTTCGATTGTCTTCAGCAATACAGAGCCTCTGGAATCAAGGATTCAGACTATTCCTTTCAACAAACGCAAGTAGAGATGGCACTCTTAAAGGATGTAACAAATCTTATCTTAAGAAGATAAAACAGTACTTACCTTATTTATACGTGGCTGGGGGAATATCATCTATTGAAGACTTGCGGTTTCTAAGAAAAGAAAACGTTAAAGGGGTTATTCTAGGGCGTGCATTATATGATAGGGTAATAAAAGTTGAAGAAGCGTTAGAGGTAGCGAGATATGTCGGTCGCTAAAAGAATAATTCCTTGCTTAGACGTAGACGCGGGAAGGGTGATGAAAGGTAGAAGCTTCGTCGATCTAAAAGTGGCTGGAGAACCTGTTGAGATGGCGCTGAAGTATAGCAGGGAAGGTGCTGATGAACTTGTTTTCCTTGACATAACTGCAACCATAGAATATAGAAAGACGTTGCTAAACATAGTTAGACAAGTAGCTGAAGTTCTAGATATACCTTTTACCGTTGGTGGAGGTATAAGAAACGTTGAAGATGCATATGAAATCCTAAGAAATGGAGCTGACAAGGTTTCAATAAACACCATGGCTGTTGAGAATCCTCCCATAATAACTGAACTCTCCAAAAGATATGGTAGTCAATGCGTAGTTGTAGCGATCGACGCAAAGCGTTCGAATAAAGTTCTATCTGGCTTTGAAGTCTACACTTATGCAGCAAGAAAGCCGACAAGTATCGATGCTATAAATTGGGCTAAACAGGTAGAACGCTTAGGTGCTGGTGAAATTTTGCTTACTTCGATTGATCGTGACGGCTCCAAGCAAGGGTATGACTTAGAGTTGACTTCAAAAGTAGCTATAAACGTCAACATACCTGTCATTGCGAGTGGTGGGGGAGGGTCACCGGAACACTTGTACAAAGCACTCACAATAGGCAGAGCTGATGCGGCACTTGCAGCTTCAATATTCCATTATAACGAATTTTCCATACCGTTCGTTAAGAAGTACCTTCACAAAAGAGGGGTAAACGTGAGGATGCTATGAAGTTAGAAACCGCTTCTTCACTTGAAGATCTAAAGTTTGGGGAAGACCAGCTCATTCCAGTGGTAGTTCAGGATTACATTTCACGGGAGGTATTGATGGTAGCTTATGCAAATAAAGTGGCTTTAACAAAGACTATTGAGACAGGGTTTGCCTACTTTTGGAGTAGAAGAAGAAAGGAATTATGGCTCAAAGGCGAATCTTCTGGAAACATGTTAAAGATTGCTGAGGTAAGAATTGATTGCGACAATGACACGGTATTATATTTAGCTGAACCATATGGACCAACATGCCATACCGGGATGACGTCTTGCTTTCATAAAAGACTTAAAGACGCAGAAAAAGTAGAAAACAAGTACGAACAAGAGATAGCCTCAGAAATAGTCTCCTACTATGAAAATGCTAGGGTGGTCAAACGCAGATGGGTTAGAGATGGTTCCAAAAAGACATACGAATTCATATTAAGCTCGATAACGGAACACGTGCCTCCTCCTAGCCCAAGGGTGATTGCCTGGCTCGTAAATAAAATAGATAGCATTACATCAGATAATATAGATAAGGTGGTTGTTCCCGAGGCATTAGGGCTTCCTATCGGCGCAATAGTCTCACAGATAAAGAAAAAACCAATGGCTATCGTTAGAAAAAAACCCTTTCACTCGGACGAATATCTTTTAGATAAAGTAAAATACGCCTCAGGATATGAAAAAGGTTCGTATTACATTTATGGTGTCAAGAAGAACGATAAAATATTGATAATCGATGATACTATATCAACAGGTGGCACTTTAGAAGCACTACTTCAATCATTTATCAAAAATGATGTAAAGGTAACAGACGTCGTTTGCGTGATGGAGAAGATATGGTACCATGGCTCCGATAGTATTAAGACAAAACTTGGTATTGATGTCAAGTCACTAATTCAAGTTAATAAGAAGGGAAACGCTTTAAAATGCGTTTTCGTTGATTATGATTCTAAACCATAAAAGGAATCAGTGTAAGGCATATTAAGTTTAGGGCACATCTATTTAAGTTGGCCAGAAAATCTATAAGTGTCCCGTAAACTTAGTATCCGACTAAACATGGCAAAAACAAAGCATGGAAGGAACTAATCAAAGAAATCAGGATAGATAAACTAATAAGAATCTAAAAGTCTATAGAAAAATATGTCTGCAGATAGAAAAAAGGTGTTGAAAGATATTATCAAACAGCTTCATGCAGGGACTTCCCCACTTACAGTCAAAGAGATGTTCAGTAAGTACTTAGAAACTATCACACCACAGGAAATAGCAGAAGTAGAACAAGAACTCGTTAAAGAAGGCGTATCACGCGAAGAGCTGCAAAAATTATGTGACATACATTTAACTATATTTAGAGAACAACTAGGTAAGACAACTACTCAAATCCCCTTGTGGCATCCAATCAATATTTTAATAGAGGAACATAATATCATGCTAGGTCTTTTAGAAAGGTATAAGAGATTACTGGAAGACATAAAGAAAGCAGAAAATTTAGCACAAGTAGAAGGTGTAATCGTTCAACTGAGCAGCATCGCCGAAGACTTTAACGATTCAGAGAAGCATTATTTAAGAGAAGAAAATGTTCTTTTTCCTTTATTAGAAAAACATGGAATCACAGAACCCCCTGCAGTGATGTGGATGGAGCATGATAAAATAAGGAAGAGTAAAAGAGAATTACAGGAGCTTGTTAAGAAGGTAGGAGAACAAGAGTTCAATAGTTTTAAAGAAAGGATCAATGAAAATTTTGAAGCTATGAATATGGTTATTCCAAACCACTTTTATAAAGAGAACAACATACTGTTTCCAACTGCTTTGCAATTGATCACAGAAGGAGAGTGGGTGGAAGCTTTGAAGGAATTTGATGAGATAGGGTATTGTCGTTTTACACCGCGCCCACCAGTTGCTCCAGAGATTTACAAAGAAGAGAAAAAGGGAACCCTACCTAGCGATATCCAGTTTGAGACAGGATCACTTTCAGCCGAAGAAGTAGGAGCGCTACTGAACTCACTCCCGATAGACATAACCTTTGTGGACAGAGAAGATAAAGTAAAGTTTTTTAACAAAAGTGAAAAAAGGATCTTTATTAGAACAAAAGCGGTAATTGGTAGAAAGGTTCAGCAATGCCACCCACAAAAAAGCATACACATTGTCAATAAAATATTAGATAGCTTTAAAGAAGGGAAAAAAGATGTAGCTGAATTTTGGATAGAAAAAGAAGGAAGTTTGATACACATAAGATACTTCCCCGTTAAAGACAAAGATGGAAAATATTTGGGCACTATCGAAGTAACGCAGGACGTAACTGAGATCAAAAAGCTTGAAGGCGAAAAAAGATTATTAGACTGGGAAGGAGCCTAAACATTTACTTTATTCTATGCCTTTTAACCAAACTTTGATCGCGCCCTTAGATTCCATTTCTTTAACGGCTCTCTCGCTATCACCTAGGTTAACTTCAACACCCTTTATCGCATCAATAAGCAGGTAGACTTCATAACCTTCTTTTAACCCATCTAACACAGTATTCTTTACACAATAGTCAGTAGCAAGACCGCCAACAAATATCCTTTTCACTTTACGTTCTTCTAAAATTCTTTTTAAATTTGTTCCTTGGAAACCAGAGTAAGCTTCAAGGTCAGGTTTATCTGCTTTGGATATTATAATGGTGTCCTTTGGAAGCTTCAGTTCAGGATGAAACTGTGCACCCCACGTGTTTTGTATACAATGTGGAGGCCAGACTCCACCATATTCTTTAAAGCTTATATGATTTTTAGGATGCCAATCTCTAGTAGCAACTATCAATAACTTTTTTTCAGAAAATTTCAATATATATTGGTTTAAAATTGGGACTACTTTGTCACCTTCAGGAACAGCAAGTGAACCTGATGGACAGAAGTCGTTCTGCACATCTACGATTATGAGCGCGTCTCTAATGTTGACTTTCATATTTAACCCACATAAAATAGTCCCAATGATTTACTTTAACCTTTTCCTAAAATATGGTTCTTACGTCAAGTTAGCCTGCATTTTTATTTGTTAATTATAAAATAGGTCAACTTTAACCCTTAAAAAAATTGGACGGTAAGACTGGAGACTTTAAATTATAATTTTTATTTATGAACAACAACATTTGATTAACACTGTTTAATGGTGGAATAGAAATGTTATCGATTGTATTTTAGAATAAAGTCCCCAACGTTCACGTTCAAATACTTAGCTACAACAGGGCATTTTACTATAAGCAAAAAGAAAATCCCTTTAAGATCATCTAATAGTTCGAAGTTACCCTGGCCTTTGGATAGTATGATGTCGCCCTTTTTCACTCTAAAGTTCAAATGTTCTTTAAACTGAAGAACCTCGCTAGAAGAGCTTATATCTAAAGCACTTAATTCCAGGTTTTTCAATTCCTCAAAAAACCTTTTTGGAACATCTGAAATGGTTACATCATTAAGTATCGGTCTTTTCTTCACAATTATCGAAATCTTAGCATCCTTCATTATTTTTGATAAAGTCTTAAGAAGCAGCAAGTCGAAGACTATCTCACCTGAATTATCTGCGACCAAAATAACACTTCTGCTCTTACCTAACATCTCCCTTAAAACAGCTATGTCATTCACTTTGAATCTACCTTTCTTAGCAATTTTTAATACGTAGTTGACGTCAACATTATTTAGGGCACCTAAATCGATTATATTACCGGCCACAGAAAAACGAATCGCAGTCATAAGGGGTACCTTGCTTCGTTTTATGGCCTTTAATAATAAAGGATAAAGCAGGAAAGCTTTTTTGTTATGCAACTCTTTTACCTTTGCATATGGGTCTTCGATCCCTGTGAATCGAGGAATATTTTGATAAATCTTTGAGAAATGCTCGTGTATAGAAAAATTCCAGTCTAAGTCAGTTAATTCTTTCATCGAAGACTTTAGAATATCGTTTAAGACTGTTCTTTCGTTCGTAACTATTTTTGCTGATCTCAACATTTGCCCAATATAGCATGGCACGCATTCAGGGGCTGTTTCCATGGGCAGACTAACGAATTGACCATATTATAGGTTGATGTTTTGTTAACTTTACGGAACACTTGCTTCACCATAAATTTAATCAGAAAACCGTGTCTATCAATAAGTTTTGGGTAAACTATGTGCCCTGTAAAAAACCATGATGTTTAGATATCCCCCTTTGTAACTGTTGTAGAAATAGCTTGTATAATTTTAACATGCCGCTCTTCATCTTCAATTATCCATTCAATAATACTTTTAATTTGATCTTGTTCAAGACCGCTTTCTTTTAAAGAGAGCACGGTCAATATTAGTTGGGTTGCTGAAAGATATTCTTCACCTAAATAGCTCTCTAAAGTAGACATATTATCTATAAGTTCAAATAGATTCAATTTTTCAGTTGTGCTATACGCTTCGGCTTTAGCTAATTTTTCAAGCTTACTCCAAGCATCACCCATCATTTTACCACAATCAATTTCCGAGGGATTTACCTTTTCTACACTTTCACTTAAGACTTCAAGGAGTAACGAATGCTTTTTGCTGTCTGCTGCAATAGAACGTAGTAGCTTTGATATTTGAATATTAGTTACTCTATCGGCAAGGCTTTCATATGCTTTATAAACTTGCTCTTCAAGAATACTTGAACAAAACAGAAATTGAGCTATATCACTTTTCTCTAATCGTGAAGACATACATTAGCTATAAAGAAAACTTATTTATATTCTTTGCAATGCTTCATACTTTAAAAGGATTTAACCAATTAACCTCAACTGCTAAAGGAATTTTTGATATCTGTTTTTTAGCGATGTATTATAACTTTTATTTGCTCGAGTCTGCTACAAAAGCATAATCAATCATATGTAAAACATACTAAAACCTCTTAAGAAACTCTTTATAGAAGGTTGAATTTTATACGCTTGGAGGAAGTATGCCCGAAATCCTAAAAAGAAATTATAGATTCGCACCAAGATATGGGCCTGAATGGGGCTCTGGAGGAATATTTGGGTTAAAATACTATAAAACTACATTATTCTTTAACCTCTCCTTCGAAGGAGAAGCATATTTTTTAGATGAAGAAGGCGAAACCATCTATAACTATGAATTGGTCGGCCCTAAACCGGTTTCAGGAGGGGATACTTACAATGCTGTTGACGCAGTAGACGATTTTATCTACTTTGGCGGATGGGTTCACGCCCCTGCTAAGTATGAAAAGAAGAATGGGAGAAATACTATTTCTTTCGTAAACAAGTATAGTCATGTCCATCGGTTTGATTTAAAGGAAAGGGAAGTGAAACTGGTTTGGAAAGAAACCATTAGCAACGAGACTGACTGGGCTGGAGAAGTATCTAATATAGTCTACAATCCTGTAGATGATGACCTTCTTTTATCTCGGGCTGATGGGCATATTAATCTGGGCGTTTACTCTTTAGATAGAAGAACAGGGGTGATTTCTCAACTAAGCTCAGATCCTAGTGTTAAAGGTACACTCTTTCTAGATTCTGCGTGCTTTGATATTTCGAGCATAGGGGATTTTAGGGGGATTCAATGCGTTGACCTCTCAACCAATAAATGGTCTAAATTAAGGATCGATGATATGAAAAAAATTTCTATTGACGGAGGAAATGTAATAAAGCCCTTCGTAGGCGCTATGGTCTCCGCTTATGCCCAGCTTTTTACGTTCATTAAAGGAGGTGTTGTTGTAGGAAACCCTTTAGATTGCACTGAAGATTCGATGCGGTTTATCAGGCTATTTGATTTTGTTTTATCAGGGTATTCTCCAAGTAGGACAACAGCAATACCTGTTGGAGGTGGAGTTCTAACTTCTTTTAACGCCTTCACACATGGATTTGTAAACCCGATGAACGATGAAGAGAGGATGGCAATGGAGATGGGGAACACGATAATAGGCCCATCTGTTTTAGTGTACATCACCCCACCGATTGCGAGAATAGTCGGTGCGTTCGGTGCGAGAATAACTTCTATCGAGAACTGTGTTGACAAGATATTATTAGGTACTTCCACTACCGCTAACTTAGGAAGGTTTAATGCGACTCCAATTGATGCAGGATACAGAGAAGTTATAGCCCTCGACGAGGATGTTTTATTATCACCTTCTCCTCCAGTATATTATAGTATTCCAGGGCAAAGGGTTTTAGACCAAACTTGGGGTGGCATACCACTTTTCGGATATAAAGAGCCGAAGGTTAGAATAAAGTCTTCTAAGCCAAACCGAGTTCATATATTTGAATATGACCTTGGAATACCAACCCGAGCCCCTGAAGAAACAAGCTATGAATTACATGAGGGCACAAATGTCCTTGATCTAAGCGGGTTCACTCGTATTGTCTCATTTAGATTCGAGGAAGGAGACTCGAATGCTTCAATATACATCTCATTGAATTAACCACGCTATAATCACTTAATGATGCACATGATAAAGTATTTATAGAAACAGCATACCCACCCAAATAATGAATTCAGATCTTACTTCTCAAAGTAACATCGGAGACATTGGCCGTAGGGATGCCCCACCGTACATTATTTCCCTTCTTTCAGGTATCGTTATGTCTTTGAGCATGATCTACCTCCCTCTTTATGCATATGGCTTAGGTGCCAATGAGGTCGAGGTCGGGTTCATAGCTGGCGCTCACAGTTTAACATATGTATTTATGCCGATTTTATTGGGGCGTTTAAGTGATAGAATAGGGTATAAGAGGTCTATACTTTATGGCACGGTAATCGTATCAACCGTATATTTGTCATATTTTTATGTTATAAACCCGCTTTTATTCATACCATTAAAGGCTGTTGAAGGAACAGGGTGGGCGTTTATATGGCCGTCTCTTATTGCATATTTCAGTGGAAATAGGAAGAGGCTAAGAGTTTACAACATGATGTGGAGCTTCGGTGTCGTTGCCTCACCATACATCGGCGGATTCATAACTCAGCAATCAAGTTTTAGAAACGCCTTTATTTTATCGCTTTCAATGATGATTTTATCTTTTCTGCTAGGTGCGACACTACCAAGTATTAATCGCATTAGAACCAAGGTTAAAACTGCTTCAACTTTTAGTAGTATCCGGAAGAACAATAAAGAATTGACCCTTTTCCTTTTTCCTTTTATGTTCGGTTTCATAATGTTAACTGTCTTCACTTTCTTCCCGATCTACGCAAAAGAAAAAGGTTTCGATGTTATCGAGGCAAGCAGCATTTTAACCTTATCGAACTTAGCGAGGTTTATAGCTTTCCTCTTACCTGTAACCATACACAAAATGTTTAGCGGAGTGAAAAGCTTACGCCTCTTCACCCTTTTACTGGGATTAATTCCCACAGCCATCGCGCTTTACCCTAACATATACTTCCTCTACATCGAACTAATTCTTCTCGGGCTTTTCTCAGGGCTCCTTTATATGTCGATGCAGTATAAGATTTTACAATTAGACGCAGAAAATAGGGGTTTATTTGCAGGGATCATAGAATCGACGATAGGTATGGGGTTCTTACTTGCTCCGACGATAGGGGGTTTTGTAGCATCTGTAGACATATCTTACCCATTCTTCTTACCTATAATAGCAGCGACGATAATTTTAGCTTTAAACCTATTGACGAGTTTGAAGGCTCGATGACCTACTAAGACGTCTTTAGCAAAGATAATAATATATTCTTAAATACCGTTAAGTTGTTTAGTGCAAAACTATTATGAACGCACCAATACTTAAAACTATTAACCTATCTAAAATATATCGGAAGGGTAAGACTAAAGCATTAACTGGTGTCTCATTAGAGTTTAATAACCAAGGTGTTCTGACCCTCCTCGGAAGAAATGGCGCGGGTAAGACGACATTTTTAAGGATCATTTCTACACAACTCATGCCAACAGAGGGAAATGTATGTGTTCTTGGCTATGACGTTGTAAAGGAGGCGAGGGCTGTAAGGAAGAATATTGCCGTGATGCCTCAAGAAGGTGCAACGTTACCACCATTAACACCTTGGGACCATGTATATTTCACTCTTCGAATAAAGGGTGTAGAAAAGGATATTGCAAAAGAGTCTGCCAATGAGGTGTTAGAGAAGCTGGATTTGATGGAGTATAAGCATATACACGCAGATCGCCTTTCAGGAGGATTAAGGCAGAGAACACTTGTTGCTATGGCAATGGCATGTAAAGCTAGGCTTCTACTGCTGGATGAACCGACACTTGGCTTAGACCCCTTAAGTAGAAGAAAAATATGGAAGATCGTGAGGGAATATTGTAAGAATATCGGTTCAGTGATTTTGACAACGCACTACTTAGATGAAGCAGAAGTTTTATCCGATCAGATAGTTATTCTGAACAATGGAAGAATTCTAGCGAATGGGACGGTAGACCAGTTAAGAAGCCTGATCGAAGAAAAGATCAAAGTGGAGGTCTACAACGGTTTCTCAGCTGAAGAACTTCATTCTTATGGGCGTTTAGTACCTGTAGCAGATAGACTCAGGGTTTTAACAAATGAAAAGTCAGCTCAGCAACTAGTGAATGAAGCTATAAAAAGAGGTGCGAGAGTACAAACATCCCCAATAACATTAGACGACGTGTTTGTAGAACTATCTGTAAACGGTGGTCAGGAATGAACATTAAAACGATAGTGATATTGGGCTACATGTATGGCTTCTTATGGTTAAGAAGGAACACGCTTTCCATGATCTGGCTCTTTTCCACACCCTTCACAATACTTTTCTTATTTTACGTCATCGCAGGAGAAGGAGCATTGGTAACAGCGTTGATAGGGGCATACATCATGTTGTTTGTTAACGCTGGAGTAGGTGTAATAGGGGATGCCGTTTGGAACAAGCATGAACTTAAGTTCCAAGACATTTTTGTCGCGTCTCCAGTAACTGTGTTCGATTACATTGCAGGCATCGCTTTGGCAGAAATCTTCTTTACCCTTCCAGGCATCGTCGTGCTACTCATACCATTGATTTTGTACCAAAGTACTGTTTACTGGCTATTTACGTTGGCTGTTGTCCCAACCATTACTTGGTTAATTGTGTCAGCAATTAGCTTTTATTTTTCAACATATGTTCCTAACGCACGTAACGGTTGGCAAGTAGGTGTTCTACTGAACCTCCTGCTTACGATTTTACCTCCTGTGTTTTATCCGATAGAGAAAATACCTGACATCATAAAACCCCTCGCGTATCTAATACCAACAACGCATTCAGCTTTGCTCATTAAAAGTGGTGCAGGGATTATTAACCTTGGGACAACGGATACATTATTTAGTTGGAGCTATCTATTGGTAACCCTAATCTTATCCACATTGTTAACGATAAATAAAGCGCAATGGAGAGAAAACTGAAAAGCAAAGCAGGCAAAAAACCTTATGAACAGCGTAAATAAGACAAATGTTAATGGATTATGGTATCTTTTGCAGTAAATGTGGTAAAGAAAGGGAAGAGAAGACTCATTGGAGGTGCGTCTGCGGGGCGCCTTTCGACATAATCCCTACCATTAAGTTTGATAAAGGAAAAATAAAGAGAGATTGCACAACAATCTGGCGTTACAGGCACTACTTCCCCTACGTTAAACGCGATAAGATTGTTAGCTTAGGGGAAGGGTTTACACCAATAACCAAGTTAAGCGATAACCTTTGGGTAAAACTGGATTATCTTATGCCGACAGGTTCCTATAAAGATAGGGGTTCCTCGATTTTAGTGTCAGGCTTACGTTCTGAAATCAAGGACTTAAAGACGCTATCAGAAGATTCTTCAGGTAATGCAGGAGCTTCCTTAGCAGCTTATTGCGCTAAAGCCAATATTAAACTCAAGGTATTCGTTCCTGAGAGCACTTCAGGACCTAAAATCACACAAACTAATGTGTATGGTGCAGAGGTTTTCAAAGTCAAAGGCACTAGGGAAGATGTGTCAAAGAGGGCTCAAGAAGGTGGGAGAGACCTTTACGTAGGGCATGTTTGGCACCCGTTCTTTAGAGACGGCGTTCGAACGCTCGCTTATGAGATAGCGGAACAGACCGGTTGGAGAATGTTCCATAGAATATATGTGCCCGTCTCAGCCGGAACGTTATTACTCGGGCTTATTTCAGGTACCAAACACCTTTTATCTTCAGAGGCAGTAAGCAATGTTCCGAAGATCATAGCTGTCCAAACTAGACAGGTTTCACCTTTATACCACCGAGTTAAGAAGTTAAATTATGAACCTCCAAAAACCGTTAAAACAGTAGCAGACGCACTTGTAAGTACTAATCCACCCTTATTGGATTTGATGGAGAAAGGTCTGAAGGAAGTCGATGGAGATTCTGAGGTCGTTGACGAGGAGGAGATTATATCCTCTTATTATGCTCTGGCTAAGAATGGGTTTTACGTTGAACCAAGCTCAGCAGTCACCTACGCCGCATATCTTAAACAGCTTACCGAAGGGAATGTTGTTAAAGATGAGAAGACCCTTTTAGTGTTAACTGGCATTGGGTTAAAAAGCATAAGAAATCATCTATGAAAACTCAGTAGGTATTAGTTGAATCTTTGCGTTTCTTGAATGAAGCTAAGTACCTTTCTAGACAACCCTGACTCCTTAAATATTCACCGTAACTGTAGAGTGCAGCCATAACCCTCGCTGAGTCTTCAGGAGAAGAATATGATGGTATTTCGAACTTTTCAAACTTGGATCTTATATACAACGCCATTTCTGTCTCACCTATGTCACAAGCTATAATAGGCTTAAGGAAGTTCCTAGAAATTGCGGCTATCTTGTCCACATAATCTTCCTGTAAACCTGGTACATGATGCAAGCCTAATAGAATTACACCGTTAACGCCCGAAGACTGTAAAACCGCCTTAGTCACGCTAACAAACATATCTGATGTGACGGAACCAGTCAGATCTACAGGGTTATTTATCGATGCAAATTGAGGAATTTCAGCATCCTCCTTCATCTTTTTAAGCACGCTTGCACAGTCTTCTGGCAACACCCCAACCTTCAAACCCCTCAACTCACATTCATCAGCGGCCATAATTGCAGGCCCCCCTGCATCTGTAATTATTACAATATTTCTTCCAGTTGTTGGCGGTTGGAAGACCAGAGCTTTGCACATATCAAAGAATTCTTCCATATCCCGAGCTCTGATAATACCACTTTGGGCAAAGGCGGTGCTATATATTTCATCAGATCCAGCTATAGATCCTGTATGCGACATCGCAGCTTTAGCGCCTGCTGAAGTCTTCCCGGTCTTAAGCGCTACAATCGGTTTAACTTTAGTGACCTCACGTGCGACTTCCATAAAGCGCTTCCCATTCCTTATCCCCTCTAGATAACATAAGATCGCCTTTGTCTGCTCATCTTTAAGAAAGTATTCAAGGAAGTCTGATTCATCAAGGTCCACCCTGTTCCCAAAGCTAACGAACCTACTTATTCCAAGTCGTCTACCAGCCAGGTAATCAAGTGATGCCACTCCAAAGGCTCCACTCTGTGTTACAACAGCGATATCACCAAGCTTAGGCCTAGGGGTTGCGATCACCTCTTCGCCAGAGATGAGCACCTTCGTTTCGGGTAGGAATAGCGTGTCAATACCAGTAAGTGGGTCATATACGCCTAGACAGTTTGGGCCTAAGACCCTCATCCCTGCTTTGGAGGCTATTTCCTTTACTTTATGCTCTAACTCGTGATTTCCAACCTCTGAAAACCCGCTAGTAATGATTATAGCTGCTTTGACCCCCTTTACCGCAGCTTCTTCCATCGCCGGAGGAACACCTACAGCAGGAATCACAACCACAGCAAGGTCAACTTCGTTAGGTATTTTAGTAATGGAAGGGTAACAATCGTATCCGAGGATTGTGTCTTCGTTGGGGTTAACAGGGTAGAGCTCACCTTTGTAAAGACCACTGCGCTTGTTTTCAACAAAATTTTTGAATATTACATATCCAGCCTTGTTTACTTTTTTAGAAGCTCCAATAATTGCAACCGACTTCGGTTCAAAAAAGAACTTGATCTGTTCAACTATTTGAAGGTTACCTGCCATTAAGAAAAGGTTACATTGTTTTGTAATTAAATATTTTGAAAGAAAATAAAATATACTACTGCTTTGCTATTTGGTCCAGATACTCTAAAATGTTTAATATTATAATATAGTAGGGGGATGTAATGAAACTTATAATATTTGGCCCACCTGGTTCAGGGAAAGGCACATATTCCGCAAAATTAAAGGAAAAATATGGTCTTGAGAAGGTTTCTACAGGAGACATATTCAGAGAGGAGATTAAAAAGGGAACGAAGCTAGGGAAGGCGATAGAGCATTTTTTGAAGGAAGGAAAACTTGTACCCGACGAAATCGTAATTGAAGTTGTGGAGAACAAGCTCAAGCATCTAGACAACTTCATTTTGGATGGATATCCTAGAACAGTAGAGCAGGCCAAAGCCCTTGACAAAATCACGAGGATCGACGCAATAATTAGAATAAATGCGGCAAAAGAAGTTCTTGTTGAGAAAATATCAGCTCGTAGGATATGTTCAAACCCAAAGTGCGATGGAAACTACAATATTGCCGATATTAAGAAGACTGTTGACGGTGTAGACTACTTCCTACCACCTCTACTTCCCAAGAACGATATGGTGTGCGATAAATGTGGTTCACCTTTGATACAGCGTGACGACGACAACCCTAAGACGGTAGAAGAGCGACTTAAAGTCTATGAAAACCAAAGCAAACCAGTTTTAGACTATTATGAAAGCAAGAAAGTTGGTAAAGTTCCAATTTTAGACATCTGGATGAATAGGCCGCCGGAAATCACAGTCGAAAAGATCATAGACGGTTTAAAGGCGCTAAAAATCAAATAAAGCGGTTCTAAACTTCAAATGTTCAAAAACAAGGTAGAGAGTTTTAGAAAAACTGATAACTTTCATTTTTGGAACTTCCGCAATTGTTAAATATCAGACTATTACTTAATGACGATAATGAAAACATTCCAATTACTTGCAGGATTCGGATTGATATTGTTGATTCTCGCAACCCCTATCCCATGGCTCACACTTAACTTCTTCAGCTCATCTTCCAATGAATCGTTCAACTTGATACTAGCGGATATGTACATTTTAATGTTGAAGGTAAGTAAGCTTGTTCCAGAAACCGATACAGGTTTATTCTACAAGGCTATAACCCAGATGTTGCCTACAATGATCACGTTAATAGCAGCAACATTCCTTTACTCTTTATCTATAGTTCTAGGAACCCTATCCATTGCTTTTAGAAGGGTTTCTATTTGGGCAGGGTTGTCTAGCTTTCTTACAGGGTTTTTGTGGATAATTGGAGTTGAAACTTTAAAAGCAAATCTGATAGAGGAAGCAGTGAAACCCGATGGAATTTTTGAGTCACTCTTTACAAAGGGCATCTCATCTGTGATAACGGTGGGGTATGGAGCATACGTTGCTGTCCTCGTTGGGGTGATCTTCTTTATCGCCTTCTTCTTGGACAGGTATTCTTCTGAAGATAAGGTCCTGAAATCGTCTTTACGCGAGATCAAAGAAGGGTTAAAGGCGACTCAGGATAAATGTAACCGCTTAAGTGCAGGAATACAGATGATACAAGAGACTAACTTGAAGCTAGCTAAAGATTATAATGAATTAAGGAAGGAACATGACGGGATAATATCCATACTCCTCAAATGCAGGGTGGAGAACGCTTACACGTTAGGAGATAGATTATTTGCCGATATCAGAAATATTGGGTCGCTCCCAATCAACTGGGTAGAAGTGATGGAAATTGAACCTAGGCCAAAGGGTGCAAACCTACCATCTGAGCAGATACAACTTTTAGGTGGGATAAACCCAGGTCAAGCGGTAAAGTTTACTTATGACTTGAAGGACATATATGGGAAACCTATTGTTTTCGACCCTGTTACAACGTATACGATCAAGTTCACCGTTGGTTGGAACCAGGTTACCCAAACCTACGATACTACATTTAAAGTGACCGGTAGCGGGAGTCAGTTTAGAGCTGAAATCGATGGGGAATACACTACAGGGAATAATCTGATATTAAATGTTAAGAACGTCGGTGTGTCCAAGATCACTTCAGAAAAGATTACATCCATCACGCCTTCCCCTGGAGGGGTGCCTCCTCCTGTCCAAACAGTTGTAATAAACCCAGGTGAAACGAAGACGCTTTGGTTCACGTGGGTGAACGGTGAATTCGTATCAGGAATCTCGTACACAGTTGGTCTGGAGCTAAGCGATGGAACCAATTCCTATTCGCTTTCCTTCGTTGTAGTCGCATCTTAATGTAGGGGGCACTTATTTATTTCTTAAATTCTTGTTAGCTTACCTTAGTTGCATTATTCCAGTTAAAGTTTAAGGTATGTGGAGAGCGTAGTAGGAATCCGAAAAGTTTATTATCGATGTAGCCTAAATTTAGTATGCCCATGAGCCATAAACTCCAAGACGCTCAAAAGGTGGCTACGGAGGTCAAAATACTGACTTTACTTTCAAGGAGAGGCAACCTTCGTTGGCAGGAGTTAAAACATTTAACAGGTTTAAGCTCAAGAACGTTAAGCGATAGGCTACAAGACCTCACATCAAAGGATCTTGTTAGAAGGAAGGTCGATGTAACCTCAAGGCCTCCTTCGACATATTACGGGATAAATCCGACCATAGGAAAAATCGATTTCCCTCCAGGGACTCTCCATGCGGCCTTTAGAGATTATTTAGACAAAAGGAACCAGTCGACCAACCTTTTTAAAATAGCCGGCAAAAGAACCCCTAGGGAAGTTCTTCAAACAACTTTCAGATCGATATCCCACGACATATTATTTACTGTGAATTACTGTATGGATAACCCAGAGAACGCGCAATACATAATTCTCTTCTATTTGGACATGCTTCAATCACAACTTAGTAGCTTATTGTCCTTTGCCAAGAAGAACCCAGAATTCAGAGTGGAAATCAAAGAATTACTCAAAGAGTCTATTAAAGAGCAGGAAAAATATGCAGAGAAGGTTATAGAAAACTTTCTCGACGGCTTTGAAGATAAAGAACTAGCTAGAGCAACTCTAATGATATATTTCAAAGAGGCTTTTACACAGAACATGGAACTATTCATATTTCTAGCGCAAGTTTCGCAGTCTGAAGAGTTAAGAAACAAGATCGCCCAGATTTTTGGACACGAGATAGACGAAGAAAGGCTAAACAAACTGATATCAGAAAACGCTTGGAAGGACCTTGAAAGCTTCAGTTCAACGCTTAAGCAGATAACGAACGATTAGGGCAACCTACTCCACCATAATCCTTAAAAACAGTGTTAAGATAACGCAAACATATGAGACGACCAATACTTATTGCCGGCTTAGTTATACTAACGATAGGAGTGGCTTTAGTTTTGATGCCCTCTAATATGTTTAACTTCCTCACGGAAATGACAGGTCTCTCTGTTAAGACCTATAATGTCACTTCTTTGATGGAAACAAAGGTTATAACTGTTCCTCGTTCAAACTATAACGTATCCTTTGTAATTCCCCAAGGTAAGGTCATTGTAGGCAACTATACGATAGTTACTGAAGGAAGAGTTAGCGTATTCGGTTTTGACAAGGAGGGCTATAATCTATGGTCACATAACAAGCCAGTTACACCACTATTCTACACCAAACCTTCAGAAAATGGCTCCTTCTCCTACAGGGTTCCAAGATATGACACCTACTATCTTGTCTTTGTGCCCTCGTCTGGGGTAGACTCAAAGGTTATAATCTCAGTCGACCTAGTTGAAGAGAAGACTTCCCCCTCGATCATAGCGCTTATAATTGGACCAGGTTTTATAGCCCTAGGTTTAATAATAGTGCTATCAAGAATATCACCTGATATTATAGAGCCAAGAATGCAGAAACGCAAAAAGCAACAGGAAGAAGTTAGGAGAATAGTTCGGGTAGCTATGTCCTTAGGTATACCTGTTCAAGGAAAGACTTTAGAGCAGATAAGAAATGACATTAGAGAGTATTTAGAGAAGAAAGAAATCATAAAATAATATGCCATCAAAGTCTCCTTTAACATAAATACTACTTTACTCTTCCAATTAAGCACAGAGTTCCATGGTTTAGTATATGAGTTATGCCTTCTCATGGCATAGTTCAAGCGTAGAAGTTGGGTCTTAAAGTATAATTTATTTGACTTCGTCTTCAGATATAATATGCAGGTCTAGAAACAGTTTACTTACAATATTTAAGACGTGTTTGGCACTTAGCAAAGCGTTTTCTGCGTCATCTTTATCGAAGATGTCACTAGGTGCTTTACCCAACGATTCAATACCATAGAGACTAGGTGCCCTCTTATCTGCTAGGTCTCTTGAGATTTCACCAAGGCTTTCTGTTTCCCTTCTAAACCATTCAGGGAATCTATCTTTGACTGCTTTTAGAACCCTACTCATGTCATGCTCTTTAGGATATTCCACACCTATACTCCTCAAGGCTGCTTTCAATGAGAGCTCGACACACTCTTGGCTATATCTGACTACGTCAGGATACGCTTTATCTGAATAAGCAAGTTCAGCGCTTTTTACTCTAACCTTCGCTCTTCTCAAGTAGTCTTCGGCTAATTTGGTTAACTTCATAACACCACATCTTTAACATCCTCGGCTTTGGGAGTTAGAACCCAGTACCAGCTTCCGTTCGGCTCCTCAAACCTTTTCGCCCCTATCTTCTCAAGTTTCCCCCTAACTTCAGCTATCTTTTTGGATATCGATTCATTTTTATCGTAAATGATTACACAATCTTTGGTCATATCCAAATAAAAAGGGTGTGTTATATTGGCTTCGTTATCATCTACTAACATAATGTTCAGATCCGCATATACGCCCTTCTTTTTCCATGTTTGGATTATGATCTCGTCCATCAACTTAGACGATACTATTTCACGTATTATTTTTGTTCTTTCGCTATATTTGGACGGTAGACCACTTGCCACTACCAATAGGTCTATGTCACTTTCAGGTTTAGCTTCTCCCTTTGATAGGGAGCCAAATAGAACTATCGATACTAAATTGGAGCCCAATACTTCGAAGAGCTTGACCACCGTTAATTCAAGCACAGGTAGCCGATCCTTCTGTTTTATCCTGTCTCTCCATTTTAACCCAGAAACTTCCATCAAAGCAATAAATGGGTGTATAACCCTATATACGCCCCTCTCAACTCTATCCACCCATCCATATGAAGCCATCTTAAACAACAAGATTGAGGTTTTCTTTGAACGTAAAACTCCTTTGGCATCTTCTATCGTAAAAGGAAGTAGACCGAAGAATAAAAAGAGAGTAAAATATTTGTTAACCAACCAGTTGGGTAGAGCTTTTGCCACATATTTAACAAGTTAAATCATGTTATTAAATTTTTCCTTAAAAGTTAATTATTACCTATAAGGTAAAATGTTAGTTAAAACAACCATACCTGTTAGATAAGTTTATATAGTCTACATATCGATGCTGATATCGATATTGATATGATGTTTAAACATTGGCAAAGACATACAGCAAGCGTGCCTAAGGGGCTACTCAGAAACACTGTTCTTAAAATGCTAAGCCAAAAGCAGATGTCTGGTTCTGAGATAATGGCGGCTATAGAGGAAGAGACAAATGGGCGTTGGAGACCGAGTCCTGGATCTATTTACCCACTTCTTGCATGGCTCACGGATAATAACTTTATAAAGGAAGTTCCAGATTCAGAAGAGGGAATTAAGCGATATACCCTAACTGAAAAGGGAAAGAAGTTCTTAGATGAGGCAAAGGAAAAGAAGATAGACTTCGGTGAGCCGAAGTTTATGATACCACCTATGATAGGATGGAGCGGATGCTATCCTCCTACTAAAGGAGACATTAAACTTAGACGATCTTTGGGAAGGCTTTTTGAAGGTCTAGTAGAGTTGAGGATGCACATGGGTGAGAAGGTTTCAGAGAAGAGGTTAGAGGAGGTCAACAGGATAATTGAAGAAGCATCTGAAAAAATAGAGAAAATTATTAAAGACGAATCAGGTGGAGCAAGCGATGACAAAGCTAAGAGCAGAGAACAAGGGCCCATGTACCCCTAGATTAGATGTTTGTTATGGAAGGTGAGTATGTTTGGCGATTGTAGAGGTTAAAGGTCTTACAAAGTCCTTTAATGGGAAGACCAAAGCAGTTGACGATGTAAGCTTTGAGGTATATGAGGGTGAAATATTCGGTTTCCTAGGACCAAACGGAGCTGGAAAGAGCACTACAATCAATATGCTGACGACTATATTGAAGCCGACATCGGGCACTGCTAAAGTCTGTGGTTACGACATAATCAAACAACCTAGTGAAGTAAGGCGGTCCGTAGGCATTGTTCCCCAAGAGTATACGGCAGATGAAGACCTTACAGGCTACGAGAACCTGATGCTCTGCGCAGACTTGTATGGTATACCTAGATCTGTTTCAAAACAACGTGCAATAGAGCTTTTAAAGCTAGTAGAATTAGAGGAAGCCTCGAAAAGGAAGGTTGACACATACTCTGGTGGTATGAGGAGGAGGCTTGAGCTAGCATGTGGTTTGGTCAGCAGACCCAAGCTTCTCTTCCTTGATGAGCCCACGTTAGGACTTGACGTCCAAACTAGAGTGGCGGTATGGAATTACATCAAGAAACTTAAGGAAGAATATGGCATGACGCTTTTTTTGACGACACATTATTTAGAGGAAGCTGATTCTGTATGTAATAGAATAGCGATCATCGACCACGGAAAAATTTTGAAGATTGGTGCCCCTAATGAGCTGAAGGAAAGTTTAGGTGGCGACTTGATCGAGATTGAAGTCAGGGAACAGGGGGAAGACCTATCAGGCATACTTAGCTCGCTGAAGCATGTTAAAGAAGTCAGAAAGAAAGATTCAACGTATTTTGTTCGAACAGAAAAGGGTGAAGAGGTTGCACCTGAAATAATAGAGACGATCAGAATCAGAGGCTTCCACATGTCCAAGATCGCCTTAACCAAACCCACCTTAGATGAAGTTTACCTCGAATACACAGGTCGAAAGCTTAGGGAAGAACAGGCTAGTTGGGAGGAAACCATGGCGGTGCAGCGTACCCTTAAAAGGGCTAGAGCATGAGTTGATCAAAATGCAACAGAATAACTCTTTAAACGACCCTCCTGTAGAAGTAAATAAAAGCCCGCTTCATGGGCTCTGGGCTTTGACTAACAGGGAGCTCAAGAAATGGTATAAGGCTCCATTCATCTTGCTTATGTCCTTAGTTCAACCATTCATTTGGCTTGCTCTGTTCGGGAAGGCCATGAATATCAGCGCCATCTTTACAGGAGGCTCATTTAACATACCGGGGCTTAATATACCTAAAGAGGTATTGAACCAACTAGGAAAGGAAATCATGAAGTCAACATTCGGCACATCGGACTACTTCTCCTTCTTGGCTGTAGGTATGCTCTCTTTCATAACCCTATTTACAGCGATGTTCAGTGGCATGTCTATAGTCTGGGATAGAAGACTTGGCTTTCTAAACAAAGTTTTGGGCACACCAGTCGCAAGAGGTGTAATCCCGATGAGCAAAGTGTTGAACGCGATAGTGCGATCCCTCATCCAAGCGACCATCGTATTGATGATAGCGACTTTCCTAGGGATGGACGTCTCTAACATCACATTATTTGGAATTCTAGGAACGTTTTCAGCACTGTTCCTAATGGTATTAGGGTTCTCCTCATTCTTTGTAATGCTCGCCTTACGTTCAAAAAGCTGGGAGACACAGCAGGCTATAATGAACCTTTTGAATTTACCATTGTTGTTTGCGAGTAACGCGATGTTTCCCGCAGCTTTCATGCCTGAGTGGCTACAGCCAATAGTCAAAATCAATCCAGTAAGCTATGCAACAGACATATCCAGACAGATGCTTCTTGGCGCCCCTGGGATGGCAAGCCTAGCATTCGACTTCCTATACCTTGGAACTTTCGCAATATCATTAGCAACTGTTGGAATCATCTTATCATGGAAATTCCTAAGCAAGTAAAGGTCAAAAAAATATAAAATAAAAAATAGAATGATGGCTACTTTTATACCTTTTTATAACAGAACCACCAGTCAAAACATTCATATGCCTTTAATCTTTCTTTGGCGTCTGCTTCATTTGTTGGAGGGGATATGATTACTTGGTCACCTATTAACTCGTTGTTAGGCCAGTTTGCTGGAATCGCGACATCTTCTCTATCACTCAGCTTTAGGGCCTTAAGTAGTCTAAGGATTTCTTCTACATTCCTTCCCACAGAAAGGGGGTAATATAATATGGCCCTCACAACGCCCTCAGGATCGATAAAAAACACTGCTCTAACACTTTGTGTGCCCTTTGCTTCGGGATGTAACATGCCATAAAGCGCTGCAATTTTGCCTGTGTTATCTGCAATTATTGGGAATGGTATTTCTACGTTCAGTTTGTCTTTAATCCATTCAGTCCATTTCATATGGGAGAAGACTTGGTCTATCGACAAACCGATCAGTTCAGTGTTGAGCTCCTTAAATTTCTCATAGTTTTTGGCAAATGATACGAACTCTGTAGTACATACTGGTGTAAAGTCTGCTGGGTGGCTGAAGAGGACAACCCATTTGCCCTGGAAGTCCTTTGGGAATTTTATTACACCTTTTGTCGTTTGCGCGTAGAATTCTGGTGCTTTGTCACCTATAAGAGGCAACTTTCCAATTTCGGACAATTTGTTCACCAAAAAAAACTTTCCAGTAAATGTTTATAAACATTTTGTTCGAAATCCAAACCCATGGATGATGTGGACCAAGTGATTTTAGAAAGTTTGATAACTAATGCGAGAACGTCTAAAGCGTCTTTAGCTAGAAAGCTTAACCTTACTGAAGCAGCTGTAAGAAAGAGGTTAAAGAAACTCGAAAAATCTGGCATCGTAGTGGGTTATAGAGCTGTATTAGATTATCAGAAGGCAGGACTTGTGGCTTCAATCATGGGAGTAGATACGCAACCTGAAAAGCTTTGGAAGGTTATAGAGTATCTGAAGACGTTAAGTGAAGTTAAGACGATACTGTTGACGAGCGGTGACCACATGATGTTGATTGAAATCGTGGTAAAAAGCATGGACATGTTAGAGGAAGTTCATGGAAAGATAGGAAGATATGATGGAGTTATGAGGGTGTGTCCTGCTATATTTATTAAGAGCGTTAAGTAGATTTTAAGCCTATAAATGAACAAGACTATCTTAGAAACTTGGAACCAAAGTTCCAAGCTAAGGGAAGTTGAAAGTTTGGAGATTATCAGTATGATGGATAATTCTGTGGACTTTTTATCTACAACTAGGAGAAGGGAGGTAGAATGCGTTAGAAAATGGGCTAAAAGATGTTCCCATCTGCCATTTGCAGAACATGGTTTCTCAATACTCGTTCGTGTCTTTAACGGAAGAGAAACTCATAGCATATTGTTCGATACAGGTAATAGCCCTAATGGTGTAGTAATAAACGCGAAAAGGATGGGGGTTGACCTTACTGAAATTGAAGGCGTTGTCCTTTCACACGGGCACTACGACCATTTCGGCGGATTAAAAACTATAGTGAAAGTGATCAACAAGGATAACTTACCGATAATTACACATGAAGACATGTTTAAACTAAGGGGTGTGGCCGAGCATGATGGGTCTATAAGAAAATATCCTGCTTTCCCAACCGAAGAAGAGGTGAAACCAGCAAGGTACATTAAAACTAAACAACCATTACTAGTTGATGACATGATACTTATCACAGGTGAAATTCCTAGGAAAACCAGCTTCGAGAAAGGGTATTCAAAGCACCGAATCTTCTCCAATGGTACATGGCGTTCTGACCCATGGATCTGGGATGATCGCGCACTTGTAATTAACGTAAAACAAAAGGGGTTGATGATCCTATCTGGGTGCGCTCATGCAGGAATAATCAACACAACACTTTACGCACAACAACTCACAGGCGTCAATACAATCTACGCTATATTAGGCGGTTTACATCTGGCTGGTAAAGAAAATGAGCGAAGGATAAATCAAACGGTGGAGGGGTTAAAATCTTTAAAACCAAGACTTCTAGCACCCTCCCACTGCACGGGCTGGCGAGGAATGTTCAAGTTGTCAAACGCTTTACCCGATGCGTTAGTTTGGAACAGCGTAGGGAACTTGTACAGACTATAAACACACATTGCCTCTTGTCATTTAGCAAGTTTCCCTTTTGTGGTAAGTTTTATAGCTTGCCTTTTGGCCATTTCTATAGTTTGTGACCTTTGATTTTTTCCCCTATAACTAAAAGCGTTTACCATTCGATAGGCTTTTTTCTAAGGTATATCGTGTTTGTGAAGAAAGATGCTAAGTTAACTCCGTCGTAAGGTTCAAGCGCACTCCTGATAGACATATCTTGAAGTGGGACAATGCGGTATACGCCATATGATGTTAACTTCTCTGATACTTCTTCTACTTTATCATTGGACAAGGCTAAACCTACTGTCTGAACTTTATCGACACCGCTATAGGCTTCATTTACAGGTAGTTCGTCGACAAGTCGATAAAGTTGGTTGTAGTCTTCTATAACTATGATCTCAATGAACCGCCTCCTGCTGTAGATGTTGAAGGCTGGAAACGATTTAACAACATTTTCCAAAGCACTTTCGCCCTTAGACACGATCAAGGTCCACATGTTTTCAGATTCATTCGACGCGTAAACAGTTGAACCACCCAGTTGTAAAGCTCTTCTGACGCTCTGCAAAGTGTATGTAGAGCTCTCATTCGTCGAAGAAGGATACTCCTTTCCTATCCTATTTAGAGCAGTTCCTACTTTTTCTGCGAACTTGATCGCGTCTCTCCAACTTCCAATGAAGATAGCTCTTGTAGGTGAACTGCAAAGCTGTTGGTCATATAGTACCATGTTCAACGCTAGATTCTCGGCCGTGTTTTCGTCAGCAGATGCTTTATCTATTACGGCTACGCCTGTTAGTGGGCCGTTGATGAGTAACCTAGGGTGGTTTGGGTTTTCTGAGACGAGCTTACTAATATATGTCCTAGCTGGCTCTCCACCCCAAAAGTTTATGACCCCTACAGGTGCTTTCCCCAAAATGTACTTTAGCTTGTCGCTATCGTGCGTAAAATAGCTTATTGTCAAAGCGTTCATCATAAGCTTGGCTGTTTCCGACCCGATGGAAGCTTCTTTGAAGAGTTTACAGACCTCCACCACACCAAAGTAGTTAGATATGGATGGTTTTAATATGGTGAAATTTCCAGTAGTTATTGAAAGAACTGTTGGTATAAGTGGTGGTATTAGTGAGTTTCCAGAACTTATGATGACCACAGGCCCAGCAGGTACGAATCTGTAGCTCTCTTGGTCTTCGACTTCGATAAACCTATGTAACCCTTCTATTCGTTTAGAGAACGAGTACTCTAAGTTCTTCCTTATGTTCTCCCCATTTAACACGAAAGTTACGAATGAGAGCTCTAATTCTATAAGTTGGGTGCTATAGCCTGTTGACTTAGCGAGAAAACTTTTTAGTTGATTGTATTCTCCTCGATCTAGCTTTTCAGCCCATAGCTTACCTACCTTGTCTAAGACTTCTAGTCTTTCATGTATTGGTATTTTAGCCAGTTTGCTTTGTAGGTCCTTCGACTTCTCTAGCGCTTTGGATAAACTCTTTTCCTTTAATTCATTTATAATGAAACCTACTTGCTCTTTCTTATCAACTTCATACTCTTCGATTTCGCAAAAAGGGTTCAAACATGTTGCTTCATCCATCTATTTCCTCCCCATAAGCTCCTCAAGTGTTCCGCCACAAGCTCTTTGCAGATCCCAGCCTTCCTCTAACTTTAATCTTCTAACATAAACGAATTCGCTTCCATAGAAGTTTTCTGAACGGTGGAAAGACATGATGTCACCTGGATAAAAGATCTCAAGCCAGGATGTCACAAAGGGGTTGAATATCCCTACGACGCCCTCCTTTCCTTCCTCCTCCATTAACTCGTATGTTTTCGGGTTTAGGATGAACACTTCTGATAGAGGGTGGGGTACCTTGTCCATCACACCAAACTTGTCTATCAGGGCAGTCAAAGTTTCGGTCATCCCTAGAACATCCATAAAAGGAACGGGAATATCAACTCCTGACCGGTCTTTGGATTTGAAATGCTTCCTTGAGAGTTCAACGATCTCGCCATACTGAGGCAAGTCCGTGAACCCCTTTGTCCCACCGCCTGTGACGATAACTCCACCCCTTCCAAGGGCTACTGGAGGGGCGCCTGATGCGATCTTGTAGACTATCTTTTTAGTCATGCTCATCGTGTCAAATTGTTTCGACATCAGGTATACGCCGGCTGGTGCGGTGAAGAAGAGTTTAGGCTCCTCCTTGCTTTTCAAAAATTTTAGAATGTTGTCTTTATTCGGCTCGAGCTTTTGCCATGGTCTCCCATCCTTTGATTCATCCTTCAAGTCCATTCCGTAGATGAGCTGTATGTTCTTTGACTCTAAAGCTAGGTGGACAAATGCTACGAAGTTCAATCTGTATCTGAGCTCTGGTGCCGCCATGAACAGCGCAACCCCTTTACCTGGTTCAAGGTAATCGCCATAGACGTACTCAAAAAGGTCTGTGTTTGCCTTTATCATTATCGCTAAGTCTATTGGGCTCCTGTAGATCTTCACAGGGTTTTTGTTGGTTGTGCCGCTTGACATGAAGTACTCTCCGTTTTCATCTGCATCTTTGATAACGAACTGCTTGTGTCCATCGCCTCTCAATATATCAGAGGGTATGGCTAGCTTCGCCAAGTCTGATAGCTCAGCACTTTTAGGGTTGATGCCTAGTCTCTCGAAGAGTTGGGCGTAGTATTCGCTGTGACCTGTAAAAAACTTTAAGGCATCTCTGAGTAAACCCTTCCTTAGTTCTCTTAAGTAATGCGGAGACTTGTTAAACAAACCTTTATCGTTTATTAGACCCCATACCTTCTCAACATAAGGATCATGAGCTAACCGGCTCTTCGACGCTAAATCGAATATCTCTGAGCTATTCATAGTTAACGCATAAAGACAGCCTTCTAATCCAATATAAACTTAATCTAACACCGAGAACGCATATCTTAACTTTGTAGAAACGCTTTTATTTTATAATATGAACATAGAATTAGTGGATATAATTTGAGAACATTTAAGCCATCAAAATATTATAGCACGTATAGTGCGTCCCATCCTTCAGCCTTCGAAGTCGTCCCAGGGGAGACGTTCTGCGTTGAAACTGCTGATGCTTACAGAGGTAAGATCCAAAGTGAAGAGGACACACCAACTTTGGATAGAATCCCATTCGAAAATGCGAACCCCCAGAGTGGACCTATCTATGTCAAAGGAGCGGAAAAAGGAGATACTTTGTCTGTTGAAATCGTGGATATAGTCATAAAAGCTAAACAAGGAGCGACCACTATAGTTCCGGACATGGGTGGGCTCACCAGGACAAACATAACTAGGCTGTTGAATGAGCCTCTTCCACCTAGGGCAAAGATATGCCCGATCACTAACGGTCTAATCCATTTCTCTGACACGATTCACATACCAGTTGAACCCATGATCGGCACGATTGGAGTAGCCCCAGAATTCGAAGCAATTTCTAGTCTTACACCTGGCCCACATGGAGGTAACATGGATTGCCCTGACGTATGCCCTGGAAACAAAGTCATGTTCCCTGTGTATGTTAAGGGCGCTTTTCTCTTCTTGGGCGACGTGCATGCTGTTCAAGGCGATGGTGAAATATCAGGTTCCGCAATAGAGGTTCCAGCTGAATGTGTGTTAAAGGTCGATATCGTCAAGAAACGGATTAATTGGCCTCGAATAGAGTCAAAAGATTATATTATGACTGTAGGGAGTGCAAGGCCTCTAGAAGACGCGCTTAGGATCGCTATGTTAGAGCTCATCGAATGGTTAGTTGACGAGTACAACTTCAATAAGTTCGACGCATATCAACTTTGTAGCCAAGTTGCTAAGATTAGAGTCGCACAAATGGTTGACCCACTCTACACTATGGTTGCAAAGTTTCCTAAAAAATACCTAAGAAAATAGAATAGGATAAAAAATTTCAGCGAATTAGAGATTACAAAGAGAAATCAGAAAACGATTATATAATACATAAGTGAAGCCCTTTACTATGAGAGAAGAGAAGCCGTTTAACCGATGGCTTATCGTTATCGCAGCCATAGTTATCCAGATGTGCCTTGGTGCTGTATATGCTTTCAGCGTACTTGTCCCCCCTCTTGAAAGCGAGTTCGGATGGCAGAGGATAGAGACGTCACCTGCCTTCACGATAGCCCTTTTGGTCTTCGCGCTTTCGATGATCCCAGCTGGTAGGCTCCAAGATAAGAAGGGACCCAGGCTCATCGCTACCGCAGGTGGGATCCTGTTGGGGCTAGGAATGCTCCTCTCAAGTTTTACAAGCTCTCTCCTCTGGCTCTACGTGAGCTATGGCATTGTCGGCGGACTCGGCCTCGGCTTAGCATATGTTACACCGATAACAACTTGTGCAAAATGGTTCCCTGACAAGAAAGGGTTGATCACAGGTTTAGCAGTATTTGGGTTTGGGGCAGGTTCCATCGTCTTCGCACCGTTATGGACCTTTCTCATAAGCGCGATAGAGTGGAGGACCACTTTCTTAGCAACAGGAATTCTTTTTATGGCATTAGTTGTTCCATCTGCACAGATACTGAGGAACCCACCTCAAGGGTATAAGCCAACCAATTGGAACCCACCTCCAAGCAAGAAGAAGGTGGAGGATTATGGCCCTTCAATGATGCTTAAGACAATCCCTTTCTACATGATCTGGGTTAGCTATTGGTTTGGAACTACTGCGGGTTTGATGGTGATCGGGCATGCAAAGCAAGCTGCAATAGAAGTAGCACTTTTAGACCCGATACAAGCGTCATTAGTAGTCTCAATACTAGGGCTCTTTAACGCATTTGGCAGAGTGCTATGGGGATTTGCTGGGGACCGCTATGGAAGAGAGAAGATATTGACCTTGCTATTTGCTTTATGCTCAATAGCCCTATTCATGATGGCATTAATACCCGGCGCTATATCGTTTGTAACAGGAGTTATACTGGTTGGGTTATCCTTCGGAGGGTTCCTTGCATTATATCCTGCAGTGACATCAGACTATTATGGAACAAAGAACCTTGGAGTAAATTACGGAATAGTGTTTACTGCATATGGTGCGGGCGCGGTACTTGGGCCAATAATGGCAGCGTACTTTAAAACGTTCTCTGGCACCTACATCCCATCGTTCCTTGTTGCAGGTGGGCTTGCTTTCGTTGGAATAATTTTAGCGCTTCCTATTAAGAAATTTTCAAAAAAGGTGTAGCGATACACTGTATTCAGGAAAAGGGGTACACTAGACGCCATATATAATTTACCGTACTTATAATATACGGTACATTAAGCTTAGCTTAAATTATTAGCCGATGTTTATTAGATCTAATCATAGAGTTAAGAAAGAACCATCGAATAATGTGGTTTTTTAAACTTGAAACCTATTGCACCCTACCTTATCTTCCCGTTTTTTTAATAACCGTTACCTACTACTCTATGAATGATGATACTACCATAGGTTCTATAGTACTCCAGCGCATCTCTCACAATATGGTAGTCCATTCGATGCCAACATCCATCATAAACGATTGCGGTTTTGTAACCCATCTGCTCCACATGATCCTTGATATATTTGTCTTCAAGTACTTGCAGATAACTTGGGATTCTGATACCTTCTAAGGCTTCTCTTCTTAACAAGGTATCATGGGTTCCTCCTCTGACTTTAAACGCGTTTAAGGAATACTCCCTTGGGTTAAACCCTCTATATCTGAGAAACTTTGCAAACTTTGTTCCTTCGACATCATCTAATCCCCAAATTAGGCCGATATTCATGTCCATCATATACTTTTTAGCCTCTTGAAAGAAGTTAGGTTTTAGAATACAGTCGTCATCGAGGAACATCAACCACCTCTCTTGAAAGCAATTCAGAAAGTGATTTATTGCGGCCTGGCGGGCCTTGGCACGATTCATACCCTTGCCATTTAATGGGTTAAATGACTTGTCTCTCTCGCGGCAGAATTCAGAAGTCACTCGTAGAGTGTCATCTTCACCGCTGTCGACTATTATGATACCACTGTAAGGTACTTGCAAGGAGCCTGCAAGGGTCTGTAAATACGTGGTCCCTAAGTTTCTATGTGAATTTTTTGTTATTATGCCTAGGACTATCTCGTCCAAGGATTACACCTCGAATCGACCTGATGTGAGCCAGAGTGGGAGCTTCTTATCTTCAAGGAATGATTAGTCTGATGAGGCAAACCGTTATTATCTAAAACTTTGATCTATAAGAATATTTTCATAGCCTAGTATTTGGATATCAGAGCTTGCTGAACACTCTTAAAGCTAGATCACGCCAAATAAAAGTGCTTATTCACCTTGTGTTAGAACGTAAGACCTTGACAGAAGAGGGTCCTTTGAGATGATATCAAGTTCTCTTATCCTGTTTTCACGCTCTGCTAGATCTTCAATCTTCATGACCTTATCGAATTCAGAAGCAAGAATTCTTTCAAGATTCACGTCTAGTTTCCTCTGTTTACATTCTTCTTCAGTTATCATGCCACTTTCCTTTTTAAGATCTAATATCTTTTCTAAAGAATCCAATATCATCTTTGCTTGACCAGAAGTATTCACATCAAATGTCTCATAACTTATCCACTGCGCCCAATAGGGAGACTTTACCATTGCTTGATAATAGTCGTTAAATCGTTTGAACCTTAATCTATATCTGTGCTTTTCCGGGTAATCAAAGGCAGGTGAACCTGGGTCTAAGAAAATCATAGGCCCGAACTCTACAAAGATATGGTGGTTACCTTTAACCTCTTTCTCTATCGAACTGATCTTTCTCCAAAGGTTCCAACCTTGTTTCATTGTATCGAAAGTTTCTGCCCCTAATCCGTTCATAAAGAACACACCTAATGGAATGTCGAGTTCTCGACAATACCGGCATGTACGTAAAAGCTCTTCGTTTGAATACTCTCTCCCATGGATTCGCCTAACATCTTCAACACCAGACTCTGGCGAGATTGTAAGGAGAATATTTTCTGCAGGCCTATTTTCACTTAGATAGTTGAGAAATGACCTGTCAGCTGGTTCGAATAACTCAAACCCTACAGACCTAATATGTGACCACTTCCCCTTCTTCAGGACTTGTATTAATTGTTCTACGTGTTTTCTCCCGCCTAAACGAGGGTCTTGAAATAGGAAGATCGAATTTACCCTCTGCTCATCTAGCATCATGAAGTCTTCCAATAGCTTTTCAGGGGACCTGAACGCGGGATACTCTCTATTCATCAATTTCCTGTAACTGTAGCTTGATCCCCCACAAGTGGCGCAGTTAAAAGTGCATCCTCTGCAGATAGGAAGACTCCATAGCTTTGACTTAGACATGGGAGGGGTTAGTGCACGAGTACCTGGTTCTATAAGCTTTAATCTAGTGAAATCTAATAAATCAAGGTTCCCGACTACCTTAATATTTTCTGTTCTAACAACACCCTTCTCTTTGTCAATGAAAGTTAGATTTGGCGTTTGGTGGAAGGCAGTCGTTCTATCGAGCTTACTAATGTTGTTGACCAACTTAAAGAGGGGTTCTTCCCCCTCCCCCCTTACAACGCAGTCGATAAACGGGAAGTTTGATACAATCTCATCTGCAAAATAGGTGGAGGTTAAACCACCAAGGACGACGATCGATTCGGGATGGTGTCTTTTACAAATTTCTGCGATCTTTATCGCACCTTGTGAATGGACAGCCCAGTGGAGGTCAATTGCGTATATATTTGAGTCGAGTCTTTGTAGAAAGCCTTCGACATCGAATTTATCGTCGATAACCATCTTTTCCGCTATGTTAATTATCTTCACCTTGATCCCTTGATCTTGAAGATAGGAGCCGATGCTAACAAAACCTATGGGGAACGTTATGAATACAGCTGTGCATATTGGCACTGTGTTGGCTATTGGCCCTGTAAACCAAAAGTCCCTCCGAAAATCGTAAAAGCTGGGTGGGTGTATTAAGACCACGTCATAGTTGGTCAATGGAACCGCTTCTATTAGACGAGTAGATTTCCTATTTATCCTTTATGAAACTCTTATCAGAATTCGATAGATTCATTTTATTCAAATCGACTTTACTATGGTATTAGTGCAATCTTACCACATATTCTGCTCAAATTAGATGAATATGTAGTTTTCGTATCTAATATAGTCCCACCTATGTGCGCCGAAATCTTTCTTTACGGTAGAGTTCAGAGAGGCGAACATTCGGGACACTCTGATTGAATCAAAAGCAGCCAGTTAATTAAGTAGTTGGCAGTAGGCAGATGATTGGCTTCCTCCGCTATCCTTTGAAACCTGACAGCTCCATATCGATCTGTGATAAATATCGAAGGGAATGGGGCGTTGTTCTTGTCGTCGATGTAAGTAAACTTTTTAGTGAA